>JAAUXY010199987.1_pt1 | contig 14833 bp, 13 predicted proteins | sample 7278121 | NCBI WGS metagenome assembly JAAUXY01 (sample SAMN14350117, study PRJNA611818) | marine sediment metagenome | isolation source: surface marine sediment (1.8m) | place: French Polynesia: Moorea | collected 2018-08 | reverse complement strand
GTCGGGCGCTAGGCAAGTACGCCAGGCTGGCAACCCAGGGGCTTGACGCATGGCGGACGAGGCCAGCTACGGGGACGAGGGCGCCGACGACAAGACGGCAAAAGAGCGGGGCTACTCGGCCCGGTTTCTGCTTCTCCTCGTCGCGCCGGCTCTGACCTACCTCATCATCGCCGCGATCGACCGTTCGATCTGGCAGCTCTGGCTCGACCTCGACCGGCTGCGGGAGATTCCGGTCCCGATGCCCGGCGAGGACTGGCGCCTGCCGTCCGGGCTCGTCGCGGCCGCCTACGTCTACGCCATCGTGTTCGGCGTCTTGGTGATCGTGGTGACGCCGGCGATCGCCTTCACGGTCTGGCTGATGACCCGGCCCGAGCTGCCGGGCGGGCGCCTGGCGCTGCTTCTCGCCGGCCTTAACTCGCTTGGCTATCTGATCTACACGCTCCTGGTCTGGGGCGAGTTCCTGTCGGCGGAGGGCGATTTCCTGATCGCAGGCGTTCTGGGCCAGCTCGAGTCCGGCTGGGCGGGCGTCACCCTCGGCAGTCTCGTCGGAAGCGTGAACAGCCTGACCCGGATCCTCGCTGTGACGACCCTTCTGTTTCTGGTCTTCGCCGCGCCCTGTTGCGTATCCGTACCCCGGGGCGGCGCTGAACTCGGCGCCGAGGCGCTGGCGCGCCGCAGCGGCTGGCTGACCATGCTGCTCTATCTGGGCGCCGCCGCGCTGGTGGTCGGGATGCTCTCCACCGGGGCGCTCTATCAGCTGCCCTTGCCGCTGATCCCGGACGAAGAAGCCCGGAACGTCGCCCTGGACCTTGGCCGCGCGCGCCAGCTCTTCTCCGGCTTCGCCATGGCCGCCCTGCTCGCCGCGATCTACCTGCCGCCGGCGCTGATCCTGCGCGCCGAGGCGGCGGCGCTGGCCCGGCAGCTGGCCGATGACGGCAAGATCGACAACCCGCGCGCCTGGCTCGAGGCCCAGGGCCTGGGCGGGACCGCGGTCGACGGCGTCGTCAAGATGCTGGTGCTGCCCGCCCCTCTGATTACGGCCTTGGTCGGGCCCACGCTCGGCGTCCTGAAGGGCGGCTGAGGGCGCGCCTTGCCGACAGCTGCGGCCGTCAAGGACGGAACCTGGAACGCTCGCGTCTGGGCGCTGGCCGGGCCGATCATCCTATCCAACCTCTCGACGCCGCTGCTCGGCGCGGTCGACACCGCGGTCATGGGCCACCTGCCCGATGCCGCCTACATCGGCGGTGTCGCGATCGGCGCCATCATCTTCAACTTCCTCTATTGGGGCTTCGGCTTCCTGCGCATGGGCACCACCGGCTTCACCGCCCAGGCCTTCGGCGCCGGCGACGCCGGCGAGCTGCGCGCCGCCCTGGCGCGCCCGGTGATCCTGGCCCTGGCCTTGGGCGCCGGGATCATCCTGCTGCAGCGGCCCATCGGGCTGCTTTCCTTCCAACTCATCGAAGCCAGCGCGGAGGTCGAGCGCCTGGCCGGCAGCTATTTCGAGATTCGGGTCTGGAGCGCGCCCGCGGCGCTCGTGAACTACGCCCTGATCGGCTGGCTGCTCGGCGTCCAGCGCGCCGGCGCGGTGCTGTTCCTGCAGGTCGGCCTCAACGGCATCAATATCGTGCTCAGTCTGGTCTTCGTGCTTGGCCTGGGCTGGGGCATCGAGGGCGTGGCGCTGGCCAGCCTGATCGCCGAGGTGACGGCCGCAGCGCTCGGCCTGGCGATGGTCGGCCGCGCGCTGCGCGGCGCGGGCGGCGACTGGGAGCGGCGGCGGCTCCTGCGGCGCAGCCGTCTCGTGGCCCTGTTCCGGGCGAACCTCGATATCCTGATCCGCACGCTCTGCCTGATCTTCGCCTTCGCCTATCTGACGGCACGCGGCGCGGCGATGGGCGACGTCGTGCTCGCCGGCAACGCCATCCTGCTACAGCTGCAGCAGTTCATGGCTTACGGCCTCGACGGCTTCGCCCATGCCGCCGAGATCCTCGCCGGCAGCGCCTACGGCGCGCGCGACCGCGGCAGCTTCCGGCGGGCGGTCAGGGTGTCCGGCGTCTGGGCCCTCGGTCTCTCTGCCCTCGTCGCGGGGATCTATCTGCTGGCCGGAAACGGCATCATCGGCCTCTTCACCGATATCGAAGCGGTGCGGCGGGCGGCGGAAGCCTATCTGCCCTGGCTGATCGTCTCGCCCCTGATCTCGATCTGGAGCTTCCAGCTCGACGGCATCTTCATCGGCACCACGCGCACCGCCGAGATGCGCAACGCCATGATCGCCTCGTTGGTGGTCTTTCTGCTGGCCTGTTGGCTCCTGATCCCGCCCTTCGGCAACCACGGCCTGTGGCTCGCCTTCACCCTCTTCATGGCCGCCCGCGCCGTGACGCTGGGCTGGTTCTATCCGCGCATCGCGCGTTCGCTGCCGGCGCTACCCGGCGATCGGGTCAAGCAGCTCGGCTGACCCGACGAAACGCGGCGAGATCGCCTGATTGCAAAGAAATACCGGCCGGACCTGGGGGAGGTCCAGCCGGCTAAGGGGGAGGTCGGGAGGGCCACCCTAAGGAGCCCCCGGAGGAACCCCCCGTTGCGGCCTCGCCGACATCGACCTTGCTCCGCAAGAGGCAATCGCTGTCGACGGGGACGCTGGGTGCGGTGCCCTCCCGCCGGAGATGTACCAACACGCTATCCGCGCGCCGCCCGCCTGTCGTGAGTCAAAGTTGTGTCCGTGCTCGCTATGGTGTTAGCGCAGTGGTACTTGCGGCCCTTTCCGGTGTGCCCGGGCGTTTCTTCGCGTCAAGGAGGTGGGCTTGGCGCGGATTCGGTCCGCGCCGGAGCGACGCCCGAGCCTTGATTTCCGCGGTTTTCGGTGCGCGGCGGCGGAACGTCCTCAGCTCGCCAGGGGCAGGCGCATGATGATCGCCAATCCGCCTCCAGCGGGCAATTCGGCCCTGACGCTGCCGCCGAGCGCTTCCAGGTTGCGCCGAACTATCCACAAACCTATCCCGGGATGGGAATCCGATCCTTCGTGCGGCTGCGGGCCTTCCTGCGGCACCACGGCGCCGTCCGACTCGCCCTTGGGCCGGAGCGAGACGTAGCGCTCGAAGATCCGGTGCAGGTACTGCTCGGGCACGCCCGGCCCGTGATCGCGGATCACCAGGTTGGCCTGCCCGCCCAGCACGTTCAGCTCGACCTCGATCCCGCTGCCCTCGGGCGCCACGCTCAGCGCGTTGTCGACCACGTTCTCGATCACCGTCTCCAGCATGTCCTCGGTCGCGCGCACCTCGACCGCCGGCTCGAGCTTGGTGTCCAGGTAGACCAGCTTGCTCATGAAGGTGTCGGCGTAGGCATCCAGCATGCGCCCGACCAGGCGGGACAGGTCGATGTCGTGGCGCGGCGCATCGATCAGCTCGGCCGTCGACTCGTCGAGCTGGCGGGCGCAGGCGACCAGGTGGTCGAGCCGGTCGACCGATTCCTCCAGCACCTCGAGCGCCCGGCGGCCGCGCACGTTCTCCAGCGGCACGATGCGCCGCAGCGGCTCCAAGGACTGCCGCATGATCGCGATCGGGGTCTTGAAGGCGTGGGCGTTGTCCTCGGCGGCGCGCCGGATGCCTTCCGAGGAATCCTGCAAGGCCCGGGTCATGCGGTCGAACTCGCCGGCGACGAGGGCGAGCTCGGGGACGTGATTCTGCTCCTTGAAGCTGGCCGATTTCGCGGTGCCGTTGCTGATGCTGCGCGCCAGATTGCGGAACCGCTTCAAAGAGCGCCAGATGGCGAAGAAGACGCCCATGCAGAGCAGCGCCATCACCAGATAGATCACCGCGGCCACGCGCACCTCGAGGGTCTGCCAATAGGGCTGGCCCACGGAGGCGCCGAGGAACGCGCCCGAATCGTGGGTCGTGACCACGACCCAGCAGCCGGTGTCGGTGTTGATCGGCGTGATCGAGGTCAGCATCTCCTCCTGACGCCGCGGGTCGTTGTGCCTGAGCGCGATCGGCAGCTCGCCGACGCAGGTGCTGACCAAATTCGTAAAGACGCCGCGCTCGATCAAGCGGTTGCGCTCGGCCTCGAGCTCCGAGGGCGGCACCGTCGGCTCCGCGGCGACGAAGTAGAAGCTCTCCGCGCCGATCTTGCCGGCCGGCCGGAACAGCACCTTGAGGCCGGTCGGCGACCGCGAGAGACGCTTGACCTCCTCGGGCAGCGCCAGCAGGGGCGAGGGCTCGTCGCGCTCCACGACCGGGCGCAGGCTCTCGGTCAAGAGCCGCCCCTGTTCGCGCACGCTCTCCAAGAGCAGCGTTTGCTTCTCGATGTCGGCTTGCCGGAACTCGGTGTAGAGGATGACGGGAACGGTGACGAAGACCAGCAAGAGCAAAAAGAACTTGCTGACCAGCGAGCGGTAGAGCCGAGACAGACCGAAGGTGAACGGCCGCTCCTCGGGCGCGGTATGTATCAGATGCGTGCTATCGACCGGCGTCATGCCTTACCGCTGTTACCGAGCGGCCCCGCTGCCGTGTTTGTCATCCTCCCAGCGATAACCGAAACCCGGATAGTTCTGGATGCAATCGAAGTCCGGGGCGACGTCGCGGAACTTCTTGCGGATCCGCTTGATGAAGGAGCGCACGTTGGCACGGTAACCATCGGGGCCATAGCCCGCGACGAAGTCCTTGCCGCGCACCAGGTCGTAGATCTGGCGATAGGTCACGTCGTTGCCGGCGTTCAGCACCATGTAGCGAACGATCGCGAACTCGGTCAGGGTCAGATCGACCTGCTCTCCGTTCCAATAGGCACGCTTGATGTTCAAGCGCAGCTCCAGCAAGGAGCGCTTCATGATCGGCGGCTCGGCGCCGGAATCGCCGGTCGAGCCGTAGTTCTTCGTGCCCTCGGTGATCAGTTTCAGGCGCTGCAGTATGATCGACAGGCGGCGCGACTTGTCGATGAAATCAACCGCGCCCCACTTGAGCGCCGCCTCCTCGTAGATCTCGTCGCTGAGGACCGTGAGGAAGATGACCGGCGTGTCGATGCGTCTCTGCCGAAGCGCCCGTAAGACGCCAAGACCGTCGATGCCCGGCATGCGCCAATCGAGCAGAATGGCGTCGGCGGCATCGCCGGTCAGCAGGTAGTCGAGCGCGGACTCGCCGCAGTCGAAGTCGACGACCTCGTAGCCTTCCTCGGCGAGATTCAGTCCGAGTGATTCGCGGAACAGATCGTCGTCGTCGACGAGCACGATCCGCGGCAGAGCCGACTCAACGATGGTCGGCTGAACCGCTACGGCCAATTCAGGTTCCTCCATGATCCTGGACCAACTCTGCGAAGCAGCGTTGCGTGAGCTCGTCCGTGTCATCGCTGCCCTTGACCTCGTAGGTCAGCGCGCGATAGCTGCTGCCCTCCAGATTGGGATAGAAGAAGATGCTGAGGACACAGCCGCGACCGTTATAGGCCCAGACCCGCGCAGGCGGCTGCACCTCGTCGAGGGCCGGCGCGCCCAGCAGCTTCTTGGTTGCGTCGAAATCCAGACCGACCAGACCGTCGATCGCCAGCGCCTGCGCCGCCGGCGCCAGCTTGGCCAGCTGCAACGGCCGCCGGCGGGGCAAGGGCGGCGGCTCCACTTCCACGACCGCGACCTCGATCTTCGGCGGCGGCGGGTTGAGCAATCGCACGACGCGATCGGCTGTCCATTCGGAACTGGACAATTGAGCGCCCCCCTGCTCGCTGGACTGACAGCCGGCAAGCACCGCTAACGCCAGTCCCAGTGATACGAACGGGCGAATCATCCTCTGCTCCCGACTATCGCCCGTCCCCATACGTAGCGGTTGCGCGCTTCGCCCTCTCCCCGACCCTCCAGAAATCCTACCGCGTTTTGCCGGGAATCGCGATAGGGGCGATGAGGTCCGGGTTCTCCCCGGGCCAGAAGTAAGCGCAAAGCGCGCCCCGGAGTCTGTGATAAAGTTGTGTCCCGCCCTCAGGCGCGGTCCGATCCCGGCTTTGGCAGCCGCTCGAGGAGCCAGCCGAGCCGATCGATCGAAGCGGCCATCTCCACCTCGAAGTCTTTCGATTTCAGAGCCTTGGCGGCCTCGCGCTCGCCCGGCCGCGCGCCGTAGCCGGTGGCGAGCAGGCAGCCGCCGGCCAGGCCCGCGGCGCGCCCCGCCGCCAGGTCGCTGGCCCGGTCGCCGAGGATCCAGGAGCCGCCGAGATCGAGCCCGAGGCGCCGGCCGGCGCGCAGCAGCATGCCGGGATTGGGCTTGCGGTCGGGATGGTCGGCGTGGCGGTAGGGCGGCTCGGCCTCGGGGTGAAAGGGACAGGCGATCACCATGTCGAGCCCGACGCCATGGTCCTTCAGCGCCGCGATCAGACGCCGCTGCACGGCGGCGAAGTCTTGCCACGTAAGATAGCCGCGGCCGATGCCGGACTGATTGGTGACGACGACGACGGCGAGCGAGGCCGCAGTGGCGGCCGCGATCAACTCGGCGGCGCCTTCGTGCAGGCGGAGATCTTCCGGACGGCGGAGGAAATCGACCTCCTCGACGAGCACGCCGTCGCGGTCGATGAACAGCGCCGGACGCCCGGCGAGCGAGGCCGCCCGGCCGGAATCGTGGAGCTCACACCAAATGCCGTCGGCGCCGATCGGGAGCGTTCTCTCAGCAGCCATGGTAGTCGCGGTACCAGGCGACGAAGCGCGGCAAGCCCTCGTCGATTGTCACCAGGGGCTCGAAGCCGAGATCACGGCGCGAGGCCTCGATGTCCGCATAGGTTTCCTTCACGTCGCCCAGCTGCATCTCCTTGAGCTGTTTGACCGCTTCCTTGCCGCAGGCTTGCTCGATGATGCCGATGAAGCGCATCAGGTCTTCGCTCTTGTGATTGCCGAGGTTGTAGATGGCGTGCGGTCCGGCCGGGCCCTGCGCGGCGGGCGGGCGATCGAGCGCGCCCAGGACGCCTCGCACGATGTCGTCCACGTAGGTGAAGTCGCGCCGCATCTCTCCCTTGTTGAAGACATCGATGGGTCGGCCTTCGAAGATCGCCTTCGTGAAGATGTAAGCTGCCATGTCCGGGCGCCCCCAGGGCCCGTATACGGTGAAGAAGCGCAAGCCGGTCATTGGCAGGCCGTAGAGGTGCGCGTAACACGCCGCCGAGAGCTCCGCGGCGCGCTTGCTGGCGGCGTAGAGGGAAAGCGGCCGCTCGACCCGATCCTCGACCGAGAACGGCAGCTTGGTGTTGCCGCCGTAAACAGAGGACGAGCTGGCGTAGACCATGTGCGTGAGTTTCGCCAGGCGCCGGCAGCCCTCCATCGCGACGACCTGGCCCATGACGTTGGCATCTATGTAGCTGTAGGGATTGGTCAGCGAATGGCGCACACCGGCCTGGGCCGCGAGATGGACGACCCGATCGCAGCCGGTCTCGCGCTCGAACAGCGCCAACATGGCTTCGCGGTCGGACACCTCGAGCCGGTGCAGCGCGAAGCCGTCGCGCGCCTCGAGCCGGGCTATCCGCGCCTCCTTGAGCTTGGGGTCGTAGTAGGCATTCACGTTGTCGATTCCGATCACCTGCTCGCCCCGGTCGAGCAAGGCGTGCGAGACGTGAGAGCCGATGAATCCGGCCGCGCCGGTGACGATCACCGCCATGGGGGTACTCCCGGGTGGATGGGGCAGGCGTCATATATCCTCTCCCCGACATTCCCTCAAGCCGACTCGACCTTGATTTCTCTTGCCTTTCCGGCAATCGGCGATAGGAACGCGAGGGCGCGGCGATAACCGCCGGCTGGGCACGGAGGGCCGGGCAAGCGCGTAGAACTCCCGAGCCAGTGACATGCGAACGCCGACGATCTCTCTCACAGCGATCTATTCGACCTTCTGCTTCCTCCTCGCGCCGACCCTGGTGGTGGCGCCGAAGGCGGTGGCACCGCTGCTGCTGCTCGCCGCGCTGGCCGCCGCGGCCAGTGCCTGGGTCTCGGCGCGCCGGCTGGAGACGCCCGACAAGACGATGCTCGCCCTTTTCGGACTGCTTTTCCTATGGGCGGGCGTGAGCTGCCTCTGGTCGCCCGATCCCGTGGATTCGCTGGTCCGCTTGCTTCGCGTGATCGGGCTCATCGCCGCAGGGCTGGTCCTGGCGGCGCAAGCGCTCAGCTTGAACCGGGAACAGCGGGACCGTGTTGCGCGCTGGCTGGTGATCGGCTTCGCGCTCGGGGTGCTTCTGCTGATCTCCGAGCGGCTCACCGGCAGTGCCCTTCATTTCCTCGGCAGCGAGCCGAAGCCGGGTCTCTCGATCCTCAGCGTCTTGAACCGCGGGGCCACCGGCTTGGCGATCCTGGTCTGGCCTGCGACGCTGATCCTGTGGCGCGGCCGGCTCGGTCGCTGGGCGCTGCTCGCCCCCCTCGCGGTGCTCGCTCTCGTCGCCACGCTCGAGAGCCAGGCGGCGATCCTGAGCCTGGCCGCCGGATTGGTCTTCGCCGGAATCTCGATCCTCAGCCACAGGACCGCTCGAGGGATCTTGCTGGCGCTTCCGATCGTGGCCGCCGTCGCCCTTCCAGTGGCCTCGGGCTGGCTCTACGGCTCGGATCTCCACGACCGGGGGCTGATCTCGGAGAGCAACGAGCACAGGCTTTCCATCTGGGCCTTTGTCTCCGACCGGATCGCAGACAAGCCGCTGATCGGCTGGGGATTCGACGGCTCGCGCAGGTTGCCGGAGCAAGGCACCGAGCCCCACCGCAGCGCAGAGCGGGTGATGGAGTCCCATCCGCACAACGCCATGCTGCAAACCTGGGTCGAGCTCGGCGCGGTCGGTCTGATCTTCGTCCTGGCCATCCTGACGATGCTGATCCGCCGCTTCGAGCGGCTGCCGCAGGACGAGCAGACCGCGGCACAGGCGCTCTTCGTGACCAGCTTATGCATCGCTTGCCTCAGCTATGGTCTATGGCAGAGTCAATGGCTGGCCACTTTGCTCGCCGCCGGCCAGATCGTCATCCACTGCCGTCGTGACGCTGCGGCGATAGCCCGCGCGGCGCCGGTCGAAGAAGCCCGCAAGCTCCAGTGATATGAGCCGCAAGCTCCTCTTTATCGTCAACGATGCCGGCTACTTTCTGTCGCATCGCTTGCCGCTCGCGGAAGCCGCGCGCGAGGCCGGCTGGCAGGTGTCCGTGGCGACCGCGTCCGGGCCGGCCCAGCAGGCCATCCGTGCTGCCGGGTTCGTGGCCCACAGCCTGCCCCTGACGAGATCCGGCCTGCGCCCCGATCGGGAATTGCGGGCCGTGTTCGCGGCCTGGCGTCTGATGCGCCAACTCGAGCCCGACCTGGTGCACTGCGTCGCGCTCAAGGCGGCGGTCGCGGGCGGGCTCGCCGCCCGCCTGGCCGGCGTGCCCGCCGTGGTGCTCTCGGTGGCAGGCTTGGGCCATGCCTTCACCGATAGCGGCCCGATCGCCCTTGCGCTGAGGCAGATCCTGCGCGGTCTCATGCCGCTACTCGTGTCGCCGCGGACCCGGGTGATCGTGCAGAACCGAGACGATCTCGAGCGATTGGCGGGCCGGACCTCGATCCGCGCCCGTTCGGTTCTGATCCCCGGCGCCGGTGTCGATCTCGGTCGCTTCGGCCCCAAGCCTGAGCCGGAGTCACCGGCCACCGTCCTGCTCGCGAGCCGGATGATCTGGAAGAAGGGTGTGGGCGAGTTCGTGGCCGCCGCGCGCCGCCTGCGGCAAGTGGACTGCACCTGGCGCTTTCTGCTGGCCGGCGACAGCGACCCGGGCAATCCGGCGGCGATCGGCCGCGAGCAGCTCGAGGCCTGGCATCGCGAAGGCGCGGTCGAGTGGCTGGGGCAGCGCGACGACATGCCCGAGCTGCTTGGCGCCTGCCACGTCTTCTGCCTGCCGAGCTACTACGGCGAAGGCGTCCCGAAGAGCCTGATCGAGGCGGCGGCCAGCGGCCGCGCCGCGGTCACGACAAACATGCCGGGCTGCCGCGACGTGGTGCGCGACGGCGAGAACGGCATCCTGGTGGCGCCCCGGGATCCCACGGCTCTCGCGGAAGCGCTCAGGTGTTTGCTCGAGGATCCGGCACTGCGGCGGCGCTTCGGACGGCGCGGCCGCGAGATCGCCTGCGAACGCTTCGGGCTGCACGATGTCGTCGCGGCGACGCTTTCGCTCTACGAGGATCTCGTGCCCGCGGCCGAGGACGCCGAGCCGGCCGCCTTGCTGTCGATCGGATCGCGATGATCGGCAGCCGACGGCCTCGCGCCGCAGGAATGACACCAAACGCAAGGCCGGCAAGGGTCGCGATTGTCGCCTCCGGCGGCTTAAGCTAGGACGCACAAGGTAACGCCAAAACGATCGGAAGGCTCCTCGAACTCATGGCACAGGACCAGGAAACGCTGACCGGCGCGCGGGCCGGCCATTTCGCCGAGCTCTTACAGGCGATCGACGGCCGCTCGGCCCGCATCGGCATCATCGGCCTCGGCTACGTCGGGCTGCCGCTGGTCCAGGTGTTCTGCGAGGCGGGGTTCAACGTTGCCGGCTTCGACATCGATCCCGAAAAGATCGCCCGGCTCGCGGCCGGGGAGTCCTACATCAAGCACATCCCGGCCGAGACCGTCGCCGCTCTCAACGCCTCCGGCCGCTTCACGGCGAGCGCCGACTTCCGCGGCCTGGCCGAAGTCGATGTCGTGCTGATCTGTGTCCCGACACCGCTGGCGGAGAACCGCGAGCCGGACATGCGCTTCGTCGTCGGCACCACCGAGGCGCTCGCCGAGAGCCTGCGGCCCGGCCAGTTGATCATCTTGGAATCGACGACCTACCCCGGCACCACGGTCGAGGTCATGCGCCCGATCCTGGAGCGCGGCGGCCTCAAGTCCGGCAGCGACTTCTATCTCGTCTATTCGCCCGAGCGCGAGGACCCGGGCAACCCGAAGTACGGCACCGCCTCGATCCCGAAGGTCGTTGGCGGCGACGGCGCCGAAGCGACTCGGCTGGCCGCCGCGCTCTACGGCCATGCCGTCGTCCGCGTCGTGCCGGTCTCCGACACCCAGACCGCCGAGGCCGTGAAGCTCACCGAGAACGTCTTTCGCGCGGTCAACATCGCGCTGGTCAACGAGCTCAAGCAGGTCTACGGCGCCATGGGCATCGACGTCTGGGAGGTGATCGAGGCGGCCGAAACCAAGCCTTTCGGTTTCATGCCGTTCTATCCGGGCCCTGGGCTCGGGGGCCACTGCATCCCGATCGATCCCTTCTACCTGGCCTGGCGCGCGCGCGCCCACGCCGTCGACACCCGCTTCATCGAGCTGGCCGGCGAGATCAATACGGCGATGCCCGACTACGTGGTGCGACGGCTGGCTGACGCGCTCGAAGCCCGCAGCGGCAAAAAGCTCCAAGGCGCGCGGGTGCTCCTGGTCGGGCTCGCCTACAAGAAGAACGTGGACGACATCCGCGAAAGCCCGGCCTTCGCCATCGTCGAGCTGCTGCAAGACAAGGGCGCCGAGGTCGACTACCACGATCCCTACGTCGCCGAGGTGCCGGTCATGCGCGACCATCCGCAGCTGGCCGGGCGCCGTTGCGTGCCCTGGACCGCCGAAAGCGTCGCTTCCTACGACGCAGCCATCGTCTGCACCGACCACGACGAGCTGGACTACGGGCTGCTGGTGGACCACGCGCCGCTGATCGTCGACAGCCGCAACGCGATCCGCCGCAAGGGCTTCCAGACCGACAAGCTGATCCTCGCTTAGGCTTCCGGTTCCGGGCGGCAAAGCCGGGGACCAGCAAGGCCCCTTGCGGCGGCCTCGCGGCGCGGAGTCACGCCAATACCAGCTTGATGTTCAAATAATGAACGTGTTACAGGCATGGCAGTTCCCGTCGTTTCGCGAGGCCCTGGCGCCCATGACCGGCTCGTCCAACAACAACCGCTCGGAGCGGGGCGGACGAAGCGACGAGACCGAAATCGTGCTCGGCCTGCTGTCCGCCATCGAGCAGAACAAGAACGTCACGCAGAGATCTCTGGCCGGCGAGCTCAACATCGCGCTCGGGCTCGCCAACGCCTACCTTAAGCGTCTGGTGCGGAAGGGACTCGTCAAAGTCCAGCAGGTCCCGCTGAACCGTTACAGCTATTACCTGACGCCCAAAGGCTTCACCGAGAAGGCGCGCCTGACCACGGAGTACCTGACGGTTTCGCTGAATTTCTTCCGTCAGGCGCGGCGCGAATGCTCCGATCTTTTGGAGCTTTGTGCGCAGCGCGGCTGGCGCCGCGTGGCTCTGGCCGGGGCCGGCGAGCTCGCCGAGATCGCGACGCTCTGCGGCAACGACCGGGCCGAGGTGGTGGCCGTCATCGATCCCGGCCGGGCGGGCGATAGCTTCGCCGGCCTGCCGGTGGTCGACCGGCTGGAGGCGGCGGGCGAGGTCGACGCGGTCTTGGTGACCGAGCTGAACCATCCACAGGCGACCTTCGATGCGCTGACCTCGGCCCTGCCGAAGGAGAGGGTGCTGGCGCCGAGCTTTCTGCGCCTCGTGACCGAACCCGAAGACGAGGCCGCGCCGACGGAATCCGTGGAAAGCCTGCCGTAAGGCCGAAGCAGGGAACAAGGCCAGGGTCCGGTGCGCGATCCGTCGCGTCACGGGGCCTCGGACCTGAGATCACCGAAATCTATGTGGCCCGCCACCAGATAATGGGCGATGCCGGCGTATTCGTAGAGCGCGGCCCTGGTCATCTTCAGCCCGCTGTAGCTCGGGATCAGCGCGAGCAGACCGTTCGGGCCGGGCCGGGCCGCCGTCGGAGCGGGAGCCACGACCCGGAGGCCCTGATGGCGCAGCGCCGAGGCCATGCGCGCGACATGGCTCGGCGAGGTCACCAGCAGCACGAGCGGCGGCGCTTCGTCGGCCAGCATGGCCGCCACGGCGAGGGCGGTCTCCGCGGAGTTGCGCGCCGTTGTCTCGAGTCTCAGATCGGGCCCGCCGGCACCGAAGGCGGCGGTCACCGTCTCCGCTTCGGAGGGCTGACCTTCCGCCACAGCGCCACCCGAGACGATGATCGGCAGCCCGTGCGCATCTTGGTGGCGGCGGGCCTCCGCGAGACGCGCCACCGAATTGCCGGTCGGCCACCACCGGCCGCTGCCATCGCTGAACGAGCCGGCGGTCGGCACGACGATCGCGGCGGCGCGGCCATGGGCCGAAGGGAGATAGGTCGGGGCTGCGTCGGCGAGCGGTCGCAACAAGGCGGCGCCGACCGTCGGCAGCGACGCGAGCAGGAGGCCGAGCGTGGCGAGCACGAACAGGCCGCGGCTCAGACCCCGCCAGGGCCAGGCTATAACGGCCAGGAGCAGCAGCAACAGGATCGAGGTCGGCGGAAGCAGGTACTCGAGCAGCAGATCGTTCGGCGACATGACCTTGGCTGGCCCCGGGCTATTCCGGCCGGCGGAAGACGAACTCGTCGCAGTGGCTGCCGAACAGTCCGAGGGCGACGGGAGGCCGGGTGAAGCATCTGACCTGAACGAATCCGAAGCCCGCCACCTTGCGCGAGGTCTCCTCGGGGGTCGTCGAGTCGTACGGATAGCCGCCCAGCCAATCGTGCACGTCGTGGTGCCAGCTCATGCCGCGTTTGCCGGCGTAGTCCCGGATGAAGCCTGTCGGCGAACGGCCGCTGGCCAGCAGGCCCAGGCAAAACGCCAGCTTGTAGGGAACGCGAATGGCCGCCTGAAGCCACGCGGGCGCGCGCGCGTAGAGCCGCTTCTCGAGCGTCCACAGACCGCACAGCGGCGTTCGGCGGTAGAGCGCGACCGCCATCAAGCCGCCGGGCGCCACCATCCGCGCCGCCCGCTCCAACGCCGCCCACATGTCGCCGGTGTGGTGCAGGACGCCCCAGGAATAGACAATGTCGAAGCGGCCCTCGGCTTCGGGATCGAGATCGAAAACGGAGACTTCGCGCGCGCTCCAAGCGGCCTCCGGCGCCTCGGCCGCGAGCAGGCGGCGGGCCGTCGCGACCGAGGCCGGATCCAGGTCCAGCGCCAGGACCTCGCGCGCCCCAGCGCGCAGCGCCGCGAGCGAAGCCAGCCCGGAGCCGCAGCCGATGTCGAGAAAACGGCGGCCTTCGATGTCCTCGGGCGGAATCAGCCGGCCCAGATCACGGCAGGCCTGATCCATGACCGCCGGCGTGATCGTCCGGGCGTAGTCCGACCAGTTGTCGCCGAAAGCGAAATGCGTCTCGAGCTGACGCGGAGAAGTCTTCGTCACGATCCTGCCTCGGCGTGCCTCTCGCAGTCCCGGAGACCGGCGCACGACTCACCGTTCGATCGCGTGCGCGGCGCAGTCTCGCACACTTGGACAGGGGAAACACGCGGGGCCTGGGGCAGCGACATGACCCTCCCGCATGGCCCTGAGAGTGCGCTATGCTTGGGGATCGCGCGCTTGGCGCTCTGACCGAGATCCCTTTCGCATGGACACCGAAGAGCCGAAAGCAACCCGGCGGAAGATCCTCGTCGTCGTCCCCCGGCTCACGATCGGCGGGACCGAGTTGCATCTCCTGCGCGTCCTGCCGTGCCTCGACCTGAGGGCTTTCGAGGTCTTCGTCTACGCCACCCAGGGTCCCGGCGAGCTGGACGCGGACTTCCGCCGCGCGGGCGTGACGGTGATCCCCGGCGCGGGCGTGCTGCCGAGCCGGCTGCGCGGCGTGCTGTCGGGACTCCGTCTGGTCGCGCTGCTGCGGCGCATGAAACCCGACGTCGTGCATTTTTTTCTACCGGAGGCCTATCTGGTCGGCGGTCTCGCCGCCTTGCTCGCCGGTCAAGGCAAGCGCGTCATGAGCCGCCGCTCCCTGAACCTCTACAGCCGCGCGCGGCCTTTCGTGCGCTGGCTGGAAACCCGGCTGCATCAACGCATGCATGCGGT
>JAAUXY010193834.1_pt1 | contig 14841 bp, 8 predicted proteins | sample 7278121 | NCBI WGS metagenome assembly JAAUXY01 (sample SAMN14350117, study PRJNA611818) | marine sediment metagenome | isolation source: surface marine sediment (1.8m) | place: French Polynesia: Moorea | collected 2018-08 | reverse complement strand
CGCAAAGCCAAGCTATTTCCCTTGTCCGTTAGGTGGCATCGAATACAATCTGTATTGTGAGGCTTAGTGATTCTTTCGATCAATGCAAGTATTGTTGAATAGGCTCATCACAACTGACATCATTTTTTAGCTGCTCTCAAAAAAGCCACACTTCAAGATGCCTGATTTCTTCAGGTTTACAACACACACCCAAAATTTACCTGCTTTAGGATTTCATAATGGAAAGCGACATTTTAGACATTATCTCAGAGTGCAGACAAATAGACATATCAGCCGAAACATATCATTCAGCCATTTTTCACATTGCTTTGTGTAATTCAAACGCATCAGATACTTGCCAAATTTTCGATTATTATATCAAAGCTCAAAGATCTTACCTTATTTCCTTTCTTAGGTTCTGCTCATATATTTCTATTTAATTTTGCAATTCACGTTTTCAATTAATATTAGTTGCGAACCTGATAATAAACTATCTTTGAAACTAAAGTTTATTAATCAAAATGTCGATATTATAAAAAATCTCCATCTTTAATCTTTATTAAAAAGATAAAGCCTGCAAAATTTCAAAGCTGCTTTATTGGTATCAGCGAAAGTCTATAGAGGATTAAATGGTCGATTCCACACAGAATTTACATCAGAAACTTCAAGAAATAAGCAAACCAGGTTCGAAGACATCTCCTGTTCAATCTACCTATTCATCAGATAATATTCATGATAAGCAGGAAGACCAGGAGAACCGGCAAATTTTGCTTGTTGAGTTTGCATATCTTTTGAATGCCTTTTTGCGGGATGCGTATTATTGGGAAGGCGTCAAGACAGGGAAAAAAAATTTCAAAGATTTTATAAGTATTTTAAAAGACCTCGATCAGATGTCTGAGAATGCAAACAAAGTTTTCATAAAATTCAGAGGATTACATGGTACAAAAGTTCCCGGTCATGTTGATTATTTAATAGAGTACGGTAAAGTTACCTTAGATATTGCCTGTGTCGCCAGCCTCATAAAGCGCCTGGGCATTCGGTACAAGCACCTTGAGGGACGGTTGAGAAAGGCATTTGAAGCCTTTTCCGCTTATGGTTTAAGCTCTTTGGTGATTGTAATTCCGGATGATTCTGATACAGCTAAGAACAATCTGAAAATATCCATTGCCATTTTTTCACAATTCAATAAGGCTATTGAAAATGACACACCGATAGTTTTCAACAATGATGACGGCGATCAGATTTCTATCAACCCCATCTGTGATGAAAACAATCAGCCGGATTTTAACTTGACATTAGGTGCTGCAATAAATGGTTTGAGTACTGAAGCAATGAATGAATTTGTCCAAAAAGTCGCTATAGTTCAAAACCAATCGGGCGAGCAAGACGCAGCAAATCGGCACTATAGTGTTTATCAAACCTTTCTTAATATCGGAAAGTTAGGGCAAAAATTAGAGAAGCCTCTTTTAGAAATTAATTTTAATATTCCAGCAGCGCAAGACGATGGTAGAGTAGGTCATGCGAAAGCAATAGAGAGCAACACCTCCCAATTAGGATCAAATTCCGGGGGGTCAGCAGTGGGAAGGCCATCAGAGGACGAATCATTTTTGACTGGAGCTGCTGACTCCGGTGTGGAAAATTCTGCACAACTTGAATCCGAACCGGAAGTATCTCAAGATGAATTCAATGCTGAGATGAAAGTAGCAAAGAAATTACAAACGCCTACATTGAATCCAGAGTTACTCAAAGCTTTTGTCACTAAGATGGCTAAAATCCGATTTAAAGGCTCACCCAAAGATGCCATCAAAGCTGTGCATAGCATTTATGGGAACGATTATGATCAGGTCGATATCCAAAACCTAAGTGAACGAATTAGATATATTAATGATCTATTAGCCATTTTGGAAAAAAATCCAAAAGCATTCAAGGTGATGCAAGGTCTAACAGAAAGACTCAATACGGTAATGGCACAAATGCCGAATGATGTGCTCGATGATGTGGTTGTTGATAACGGAGAACTGAAACTCTGGAGTAATGATAAAGGCAGCCTTAATACAAAAGTTAATAAGAACATCCTGGAAATTATTGAGACCGTTAAAAAGCGATCTATTATCAGAAAGAAAAACATTAAAATCCTTAATATCGATAAGGAACTATCTGATGCTGATTATGAAACTCTCGCCGATGAATTTAATATTAGCTCAGAAGAGGCCCAAAAGATTGTCCACCTATTTAAAAGCTGTTTGAATAAGCAAGGATATTTTGTGCGTTTACAGTTTGAGAAAAGAGTCAGTGAATTTGCTCAACACGGTAAAGCAATTTTCTCTGTTCTTTGGCAATTTCTAAAAGATTTTGGAAAGGAAAAGAATTGTTTCTCCTTTTTAAATGTGCTCCAGGTTCTAATCGAGGAACTGCAGCAGCCAATCGACGCAATTAAGATTCTATTAGCAAATTATTGTCTTGAACCCAAAAATCCGACTTTCGATGATCGCATGGCTATTATGTTGTGCAGCCAATTTATTCGAACATACAATAAGGAGCGACATCTGGATATTGAACTTACTCCGGATGAAGTTCTTCGTGTACAGAACGGTTTGAATCGTAGAGTTATAGAGTATGCCAGGTGGAAGATAAATGGTGAAAAGAAAGCATTTCTGCAAAAAGCAATTGCTATTCGAGAACAACTTCAAGAGTGCCTTAACTCAGACCAAAATGACAATGTATCACTCAATATTCGTTCTCTACTAGCTCTTGAGAGAGAAATTTATATATTTTTGTCCCTAGTAGGTGGTCAGACCAGTTATACTATCTTGCGAGATGCTCTCGGTACGTACGGGGATCCAAAATCACCACTTTATCAAGAAAGAGAGAGTCATTTATATGCAACCGCGTTAATACAGCATTTAACAATCGTAATCCGTAGTTTTAGTCGACTGGGTAAAACTGAAGATATCGCCCTTTTAGAAGACGTAAAAACATGGCAGGAGGAATTTCTGAATTCGAAAAGGTATTCTCAAAAGGATGATGCGTTGGCCCGAAGAATCATCAGCTTAAGTAGCCAGTCAATAAAAGACATACAATCTCGTTCTGAGAATAATAATCAAAACAAGTAGCTTTTACCAAAACCTTCCTGGATCTTCTCGAAACAACAATTTATTTTTACACCAACAACATCGAACTCAATGTGGCGACAATTTTCTAGTGAAGACTAAGCATTACAAATGCTTTACAGATGTTGGTACATCATGAGTCCGATGCAGTTAGTCAGATTTGAAAATTGCCGCTTCTATGTACTCTGATGCGTTTTGAAGATTACAATTATAAATAAACTTGCCAACCTGACAAATTTCGGCTTTTTGAGATTTCACCAGGATATCGATACCTATTCCTCAGTGGGATTCTCCAAGCTTTATACAGCCAAAATACCGGTCACTGCCGCTGACACCCTCAATGACCGGACGCTGCCCTTCTTTGATGAGCATGATATACCTGTTTTAAGGGTGCTAACGGACCGTGGAACAGAGTTTTGTGGCAGCCTGGATAAGCATCCCTATGAGCTGTATCTGCAGCTCCATGGCATCGAGCATACCAAAACCAAGGTGAAAAGCCCTCATACCAACGGGATCTGTGAACGCTTTCACCAAACCGTGCTCAACGAATTTTACAAAATTACGTTTCGTAAAAAACTTTATTCCGATATTGAAACTTTACAAAAGGATCTGGACGAATATATACACTGGTATAACACCGAGCGAACACACCAGGGTATCCGGTGTAAGGGAAGAACTCCAATGGAAACTTTTATTGAAGGTAAACAGTTTTATGATGAAAAGAATATCGATGACCGGTTAGAAGCTTAACTGTCATTGACTCCGGAAGGATCTGGCTACTGTAAAGTCAAGTTTTGTTCAGGACAGTTTATGCGATTTTATAAATAATAATTTTGACCTATATCTATAGTTCATCAATTTCATCTGAGGTTGGGAGTGTAATTTGAATTTGATTTGGGCAACAACCTGCAAAGATCTGTCTCCTATTTTATTAGTTCAAGCCTGGGTGTCTCGACATACCCAGTGGATGCGAGCACGTTCTCAGAACTCCTGGCGCGTCATATTCAAGGAATGAAGATAATTAATTGTCGAGGGCCTTTCGAATGCTTTTCGCCATCTGGTTCATTGCAATCGGCTTCGTGATAAACTCTTTGACTCCAATTTCAATGGCCTCTTCTTTCGACAGCTGTTCGCTAAAACCGGTACAAAGAATAACTGGAATTCCGGAATGGATTTTAAGGAGTTCTCTGGCTAATTTTTCACCTGTCATGTTTGGCATGGTCAAATCTGTAATTATCAGATCATATTTATCAGGCTGGCTTTTAAACAGCTCCAAGGCCTCGACACCGCTGGTCCTTGTTGACACAGTATATCCCAGCCTTTCCAGCATCTTTTTTCCAATATCCACTATCGCCGGCTCATCATCGACTAGCAGAATTTGCTCATTGCCGGTTTGTAAATCTTTTTGCGGCCTGGTGGCTGATCTAGTGACATTTTTTACCCTGGGGATAAATATTTCAAATGTTGTACCCTCGTTCGGTTCGCTTCTCACCGTAATGGTGCCGGCAAGACCTTTGACAATGCCATGCACCACCGCCAGCCCCAAGCCGGTCCCTGTTCCCTTCGCCTTGGTGGTGTAATAAGGTTCAAAAATTCGCTTTAAAACCTCAGGCTTCATGCCGTGTCCGGTATCACTGATCGTCAGTTTCAGATATGGACCTACACGCATATCTGGATTGAGGGAAGCCTGAGATGCATTCACATGCGTATTGGACAGGCTTATCTCCAGAATACCACCTTTATCGTTCATTGCCTGGTAGGCATTGGTGCATAGATTCATCAGTACCTGGTGTATCTGAGTCGCATCCGCTGTGATCGTGCCGGCATTCTCAACAATGTGGTGTCTGATTTCAATCGTTGTTGGCAAAGAGGCCCTTAGCATCTTAATGGCTTCTTTGACAATCGGATTGATTTGAATGGGTTTTCGCTCCAGCCCGCTCTGACGGCTGAAATCCAAAATATGTTTTACCAGATCCTTAGCGCGGATGCTTGATGTATAAATTTCATTCAAATTTTGCTTGAGCTGGCCCTCTTCCAGCACCTCCATTTTCGACAGCTCCGTATATCCTATGATCGCTGATAGGATGTTGTTAAAATCATGGGCAATGCCGCCTGCCAGTGTTCCGATAGCTTCCATCTTTTGGGCTTGGCGAAATTGATTTTCGAGTTGCTTGAGCTCTGTAATATCTTCAATCACACCATCATAATATTTTACCTTATCCCGGTCGTCTTTTACGGCCACCGCCGATACGGAACAACTAATTGGAGATCCGTCTTTTTTCTTTAATTGGAGCTCTTCGTTACGAACAAAGCCAATAGTGCGCATTTTTTCGTTAAATTTTATTCTATCTTCCGGGCTTTGATATAAATCGGAGACTTGTATATTTAAAAATTCATCTTTGTTTTGAAAGCCGAAAATTTTTACGATTGCCGGGTTTGCTTCTAAAAACTTGCCCTCAGGACCGGCCGTGTTGCGATATATTCCCACATGCAGATTATCGGTTAGCGCTTTATATTTTTCCCTGCTTTTCCACAGTTCTTTCTCGGTCAGGCGGCGCTCGGTCACTTCTTGCTCGAGTTTTACATTGGACTGCGTGAGTTCTTTGGTAAGCAGCTGCTCCTTTTTGAGATTTTTTTCTAATGCATTAACCATAACTCCTATCGAAATGGTGATCACCGTGCTTAGAAATACGAAGCTCAAGCCGGTCGCAAGCCAATATTCTAAAGGTGAATAAGAGAGCGAAGCTACCTTTAAATTGCCGGTCTTTAGAAATACGGATAGAAGGCAAATAGTGCAGATATTTAGAGATACGGCGATTAAACTTGCTCTCAGCCCTAATAGTAGACTGGACAGGACAGCGAAAGAAAGAAGCCATATCCGCCCGCTTCCGATCGGCCCGTAGGTCAAAAAGGAAGTCATCCCGATCCCATAAAATACAGCCAATCCCACCCACACACGGATTTTAAAAGGGATCTTATTCATAAATGTAATGATAATTAAAATCGAATACCCAGAAGTATAAATCACGGCACTTTGCCAGTCGCCGGACTGGATTGAAATCTTCATGTTGGGAATGTATGCTAAGGCGCCGATGAGGATTGTGCTTGAAAAAATTGTTAAAAATATGCGCGTCCGCCATAAATGCAGGATATCTTCATGCGTTTCAGATTCATGAAAAAAATGGGCGAGTTTATCAATTGCTGGATTAAAAAATTTTCGAATTAATAAAGATTGACCCGATAGCTTCATAAATAAATCCCGAGGGCAGTTGCGATTATTGGATTGATTGCGCAAAAGTTTGACCAAATATTTTCCGTAAGCATCCGTATTCTATTTCGGTCAAACAAAGCCGGATCTTTAGTAAAAAAAGCCGGAATTTAAGAATTGAGGACTATGGATGGGGATTTTTGATCAGGGATTAAAGCCGGCTAAACTTGATAGAGATGAAATTAACGAATGAAGCTTCTAATTGAAGACCTTCAATTATATATTTACCCGAATTGATCTCATATAACCACACGGCTGGCGATTAGAAATTACGCGTTAAGGGATTTTAACATTCTAGGCCAGGCTTACTTTTGATTCCTTGGTTTGGTTATTATTTTGATTCTGCAATTTTTTAGAAACAGTCTTTGCCAGCGCCCTGGAAATTTGAAAATGATCAGCCTGATCGGGAGGATAAAGCTTTTTGATATATTCTTTCTGTTCATCAGAGGCTTTTTCCCACAGATCTGTTTTATCCATAAAAAAGGTATAAAACTCTAAATCTGACATGGGCAAAAGCATTTTCTTAAGCTTTTCTGCTAATTCAATCTCCTCATGTTCTGAATATTTGAACATTGTAAAGGGGAAAACACGCTTTTGTCTTCTTACTTTATCCAGTAAAAATAATGGCACATTCATGAGCACCGCCGGAACGCCGTTGGCTCTGGGACATTTCTTTATGTTGCCTATTCTTCGAAAAAGTAAATTATTACGATAAAAATCCGTCTGGCTGGGTATAACGTGTATAATAACATCCGTCGCTGCCATGGTATATGAAGCGAATAAAAAGGCGTGATAAAATAATCCTGCTAATATCCGCAGCGATCCTCTTTGCGCCCTATCGATACCCAGTGATATAAACTCGCAGATTCGCCGCTGATCAAATCGAAGTCTATCAATTTCTTTTCTGTATTGTAAATCAGATGGCAGCCCTATATCTGAATCAAAAGCCAGGGTAATGGTTCCGCTAAAGTTGCCGTTTTGGTCTTCAACGCAAAGCGTTGTTGTATCCGGAAGGGCATTAAATATGGAGAGATGCAATTTACCATTTTCATTTCTTGTATATCCTTCTTTTAAATATATTTGATGCAAAAATTCATATGCTTTCTGCCTGAGTTCAAATCGATTGGCAACTCGAAGAACGTTCCGTTTGCCGAAAAGAGGTATGCCGCTCTCTAATTTAGTGGATTTCAGGCTTTCCTTTTCTTCAGGTGTTACAGATGTATCTTTGGGTAACTTGGGTGTGGCAGTCCGTTTTTTGGTTGATGGGCCCATCTTGTTCTCCTCCTTTGCACTGGTTTCAGACCAAATATAAATCGATTCGTCAGCGCGTTTGTCGGCCAGGCGCTAAAATAAGCGTTAGTCGCTGTGTCACGTGAAATACAAGTGGTGCTCGAAACAGTAATCTTTAAGGGCTTCCTACAATGCTAATTACATCCAGCCCATCAACCACCTCCCTGTACCCTGCATGTCTATGTACCAATAAATATCGATATAAACAAATATATATTTCGACAAATAAAATTTTCCTATTCAATTGTGTCTCATTTATTGGGAATACGGTTAAGAGACTGAAGGCGGTTTATTCAGGTCTTCGTTTACAAGCACCAGACCAGCGGCAACATATTAAACATTTATGCCCAAAAAATACGAAATCATCTTTTTGCCCCTTCAGTCTACGCCGATTTTCTTTCCTCATATGACAATCCTTTGGAATCCATTGATGTTAAGCATGCTTTAAAGGATTTTTGTGGTAGAAAGCTCAAAGGTTTCCATTTAAGCAAAATTCACCTCACCACAGATCTTATAGCTCCCAATAGAATAGGTTTACACAATCGAGTTTTTCGGTCCATTAATCCCCTGAAGAAGCGCCGAATAAAGGTTTTCGAAGGTTTCCCCAGCTCGCTTTATCTGGGAAACCCAAAATCACCCAACCAGGTGGTGATTTATGATAAAGGAGCGCAACTTAAAGAGAAAAAAGGCAGACTCATCGCAGAAGATATATGCAGAATCGAGGTTCGGATGAAGATGAGCATGCTGAAAAACTGTATAGGCACATTGGACGAACTGAGAAATGAAGGTTGAGCATCCTTAATATATGGAAGATTCTTTTCATTGGATCGCCCCCGTCACGCTTTAAAGGCCTTGATTGGTGAAAGGGGAGTCAGGATGCCTTCGCACAAAATAAAGGCCATGATGAGGAAGCAAGATGGAAATTTGCCGAACACCTTTCACCGAGACTATATCCGGGAACATAGAATCTTTGGCCCGGAAATTAGGAATGCCTTAGCTTCGTACAAATGGAATTGAATATCTGGAGTTTAAATTTGCCTGATAACAATGCGGACTTTGATAACACACATTGATCTAAAACGCCGATCGGCAAAATTATTGTTCGAAAGGCGGGGTTGAAAATGCCACAAGAATGCAATATACAAACACCGGAGGAGGTCGCCCAGTTCCTCCGAAAAAGCCCCAGTTGGCTTATAAAAACTGGCAGGAATTGGGCGGCAGAAAGCTCGGGGGTTCTCTGTTTTTCCCTGGAAAGGAGGACCTTTATGAGCGTTTATTTCTTCAAGGGCAAGGGGTATTGCTACGACTTCGAAATGAACAAGCAGAGATACACCGGAGCCCATTTCAAAACAATAACCAAGGCCAGACAAGCCGAAGCCAAAAGAAGGGAGGAACTGACAAATCCGGAACAGCAACAAACAGAGACTGTGAATATCCAAACCGATATGGACTTCTTGACATTAGCTAACAAGCGTTTAGGTTACGTGAAATGCTACAATTCAAAGGAACATTTTAGACATGTTCTTTACCATATCTAAAGGTGGCAGCGGGAATGGACGGGATTGAGATGTTCCGAGATAACAAGTGATATGGTTGAAGCATATATCAATAAGCGGTCAGGTGTTTCGCCACATGCGGCTAACAAAGATCTGAGTTACCTTTGGGCTCTTTTCAACTACGGAATCAGGAGTTGCCTTATATCAGAAAATCCTACCAATGGGATTGAGTTTCTTCCCGAGGAAAAAAAGAAAAAATACGTTCCCCCGAAGGAAGATGCATTGAAGGTAATCAATTCAGCAGATCCTGATACCCGGGACCATCTATGGTCGATCGTTTGTACGGCTGCTCGGATGAATGAAATCAATTCACTGACTTGGAATGATGTTAATTTCGAGGATCAATATGTGACCTTGTGGACCCGAAAAAAAAGGGGTGGAAATCGCGAACCAAGGGAGGTTCCCATGATCTCTAAGCTTTATGACATCCTTATGTATCGCTTTCAGAACAGGGAGCCTGAAATGCCTTGGGTTTTTTGGCACTCACATTGGAGTCGGAAATTAAATCAAAGGGTTTCCGGACCATATGGTGACCGGAAAAAGATCATGAAAACGCTTTGCGATAATGCAAAGGTAAAATATTTCCGATTTCACGCGCTTCGCCGTTTAACAGCATCAATTCTTGATGACCTCGGGGTTCCGCTTGGTGTCATACAACGTATTCTGGGGTATGAGAATCGCAAAACCACAGAGGGCTACCTGCAATCAGTCGGGGAGGCTTAGCGCAATGCCATGCTGAAACTTGAAAATGTCGATATATTTTCAGCGGCGTTGCCAGACCCTGGAGGTCGACCGACAAACACGCCCCTGAGTACTGGAAGCGCAAGGTGATCCGCCCTGATTATGAAATGCTATGTGAAGAAATCAAAATACTGGGATATACAGGTACAGGTAAATAATACGGTGTCAGCGATAATGCCATCAGAAAATGGAAAAAACATTATGAGAGTCAGTTCGAAAATTAAAAAAGTCCCACACCAAGTCCTACACTGGTTGCCAGCCAAAGAAAAAGGGTTAGCCAACGCCTTAGCTAACCCATTGACTTGATTTAGCATTCATGGTGCCGAGGGACAGAATCGAACTGCCGACACGGGGATTTTCAGTCCCCTGCTCTACCGACTGAGCTACCTCGGCTCTCTGAATCTCATTGATTTTTTTGCTTAAATTAGAATGACACCTCTATTAAATGCACCCTTCTTTGTCAAGATATTTTTAGCCCATATCTCCAAATAGGTATTGAGCCAGAGTGCAGGCGGCAATGGTTGCGGTTTCAGCGCGCAGGATCCGAGGTCCTAGTCCAACGATTCGGCAGCCGGCTGCTCGCGCCTTTTCAATTTCGCCTTCGGCAAAGCCCCCTTCAGGGCCTAAAATTAGGAGAATTTTTTGTGTCTGCGATTGCTGAGCAGTTGTTATCAGTGAATTAAGCGTAGCATCTTCATTTTCATAGAAGACAATTTTAAGATAATCATCATGTCCATCGTTCAAAATGCCTTCAAATGTTTTGATCTTTGATATTTGGGGCAGTTTTGCTCTATGACATTGCTTTATGGATTCTTGAAGGATCTTTTGCCAGCGCTCGCGTCTCGTAGTCGAGCGCTTTGCACCGGGCACAGAAACTGAGCGTTCAGAGATAAACGGAATCCAGTGGGAAATACCCAGCTCGCAAAGATGGCGCAATAGACGATCCATCTTTTTTTCTTTTAACAAAGCTTGCGCCACGCTGATGCGCACCGGGGACTCTTTTTTTCCATGTTGCTTTTGTGTAATTTTTAATTCAACCCCATCGACCAAAAACCGCCGAATAATGGCGTCGTACTCAAACCCCTGCCCGTCAACCAAACAGATCCGACTACCGGGTTTTAAACGCAATACATTTTTGATGTGGCGCACTTGCGAGCCCGTTAAAGTTGCGGGCTCTTTTTGCACTGCAGCCGGTTCAATATAAAAATAGCGCATCTTTGTCATCGTCTACTTGCAGAAACAATTGATATTACAGGATTTGCCGGCAATAGTCCCGGATCAAATCGCTTGACTTCCACTATACCATATGATAATTTTTTTGAAACATAATAATGATTTGCTGTGAAATTAAAACTGCCAATAACCTTATCATAACGGACGGTACCCCATATGGTTGATAATGAAAACCATCCTCCGGATCAGGACAAACCGGACAAGAAGTTGAAACTTGATCTGAGTGAGGCAATGCCCCACGGTTTTGACGAAGATGATGAAGATGATATCATCGAACTCAAAGACGAAGTCAGCCCCTCACCAAAGCAACCCGAAATAGACCATGAGCCTCCTGCCGATGCTGATGATGAAATCGAAACATCGGAACTGCCGGCGGTTGAGAATATCATCGATTTGGATGCTTTGGAAGACGATGACAGTGATTCTGAAAATGTCATTCGATTGTCAGATGATCTGGCTTTTGAGGAAGAAGACGAAGAAGCGGATGAAATTTTACCCATTGAAAGTGAGCCGGTGCTCAAAGCAGACGGCCACAATGATGTGGTTGAGATTACCGAATTTGACGATCTTTTATCCGAGGACACAGGTGAGATGATGACGCTCTCGGAAATAAGCGAGGTGTTGGATATAGAGGAAGAAGAGGAGGAGGAGGAGGAGGATGAATTTCTTGAACTGATCGATGTAGAGGAAGACGACGAAGATGAAACTGAAGAAATAGAAGAGATCATCCAATTTGACGGACCCGGTGACGATATTGAAGATACAGAGCTGAAAGACTTAATCACTGATTCTTTGGATGACGAAATTCAAATCAATGAAGATTTCGAAGATGAACCCGTCAATACGTTTGGGGTCGAATCCAGAGAGGAGATAAATCTGGCGGAGCAGACCGCTACAGAAGAAGATTTTGATTTTAGTATGGATTCCAGCGAAATTTCAAAAAAGATTGATCAGCTCGATACCATCTTTATTGATGATACCGCTGAGGAAACCGAATTAGATGATACTGAACTTGATGAAGAAGAAATCGAAACACCCGATCTGGAATATGATGAGGGCCTAGCTGAAATTGGTAAAATCGAAACCGAAGATGTCGAAATAAACGATGATGACATAGAAACTGAAGATCTCGCTATTAGCGACGGTGACATCGAAATTGAAGATTTCGCTATTAGCGGTGGGGAATCTATCGATGTACCGTTGGCTGTTGGTGGGATCGCCGCACTGGATGCCGATCCGGATAAGATTGAAGAAACAATTGAACAGATCATTGAGCGCAAATTTTCAGGTAAAATTGAATCCATGATCACCCAGATCATCGAAAAAGCGGTTACCAAAGAAATCGATCGCCTAAAAAGGATTCTGCTCGAAGATGATCGCAATGCGGATCTTTAATACGCGTGAGCAAAAAAAACTATTCATTTATCCCTAACTATGCTAATAAGCTCAAGCTTACACGGGAATCACAGAGGTAGATTAACTTTCATCCAATTCATACGATGGGTTTATCTTAGTACATTTTTTAATTTGCTTATCTTGCTGTTGATAAATGTGATTCAAACGCTTTATTAACTTTCATATAAAATCTTGGAAACAGCAGGGGATTATTCTATAATCCCCTTTTCAATTTTAAGGTGCGACATTCGCCCATTGGGTGCACCTATTTTAAGATCACCACAGCAGGCGCAGTTGAATTGCTTGATTGAATGGCGTCAACAAAATTGTGGGGCCGTTTACAAAAGGATATTAAACCGATGAGTTCGAATCTGCTGGAGAAAGCCTATACACCGCACGATGTTGAAAAACGCTGGTATCAATACTGGGAGGAGCAGGGCTTATTTGCAGCTGCGGAAAAAAGCCCCCAAAAAAGTTATTCCATCGTGATTCCACCTCCCAATGTTACCGGCGTTTTACATATGGGTCATGCATTGAACAATACGCTGCAGGACATTTTGTGCCGCTACCGGCGGTTGCGGGGCGACAATGTGCTCTGGATGCCAGGGACCGATCATGCCGGAATCGCCACACAAAACGTGGTTGAAAAGAAACTAGCGGCTGAAGACACGGATCGACATCAGCTGGGCCGTGAAAAATTCATCGCCGCCGTTTGGGAATGGCGCAAAAAATACGGTGGTGAAATCATCAACCAGCTAAAACGACTTGGGGCCTCCTGCGACTGGGACCGCGAACGTTTTACAATGGACAAAGGGTTGTCCCTTGCGGTGCGTAAGGTTTTTGTCGATCTCTACCAGCAAGACCTAATTTATCGTGGCGATTATATCATCAATTGGTGTCATCGCTGCCACACGGCATTGGCAGATCTTGAAGTCGAGCACGAGGAGCGCGATGGGCATTTGTATCATATCCGTTATCCGTATACCGGCGACAAAGGAGCAATCGTGGTGGCCACCACCCGGCCCGAGACAATGCTGGGCGATACCGCTGTTGCCGTGCATCCGGATGATGATCGCTACCGGAACCTTAAATCCCAATCCGTTGTGCTCCCATTGATGGACAGAGAAATTCCGCTCATCAAAGACAATTATGTTGATATGTCATTTGGCACCGGGGGATTAAAAATCACACCGGCCCATGATCCCAATGATTTTGAAATCGGTCTGCAACACAAGCTGCCCGCGATAAAAGTTATCGGCAATGATGGCAAGATGACCGCCGAGGCCGGCAAATTTAAAGGTTTGGATCGCTTTGATGCCCGCAAAGCTGTCATCGAAGCTTTGCAGGAAAAAAAGCTGCTTGAAAAAATAGAGCCTTACAAGCACAGTGTCGGCCATTGTTATCGCTGCCATACAATGGTAGAGCCCAATCTTTCAAGACAATGGTTTGTCAAGGTCAAGCCTCTGGCCCGCAAGGCGATTGAGGCGGTCAAATCCGGCCAGACCCGTATTATCCCGGACACCTGGACAAAGACGTATTATGACTGGATGGAAAATATCCGCGACTGGTGCATCTCGCGCCAGATATGGTGGGGGCATCAGATACCGGACTGGACATGCGAAGCGTGCAATGAGGTGGCTGTTGCCATGGAAGCGCCCCAGTCATGCCCGAAATGCGGCAGTATAAAATTGGTGCAGGAAACAGATGTGCTCGATACCTGGTTCAGTTCAGCTCTGTGGCCATTCTCAACCATGGGTTGGCCTGAGAAAACACCGCTCTTAAAAACATTTTATCCAACATCGGTTTTGGTCACCGCTTTTGACATCCTCTTCTTTTGGGTAGCACGCATGATGATGATGGGTATTCACTTTATGAACGATATCCCCTTTGATGACGTCTACGTACACGCCCTGGTGCGGGACGAACACGGCAAAAAGATGAGCAAATCTACGGGCAATGTCATCGATCCACTGACGGTCATCGAGCAATACGGTACGGATGCGTTCCGATTTACGCTGGCTGCTTTTGCCGCTCAGGGTCGCGATGTCAAAATGTCTGAGAAGCGAATTGAGGGATACCGCCATTTTGTCAATAAACTGTGGAATGCCGCCCGATTTGCGCTAATGCATATCGACAAACCCCATACGGAGATTAATTTCAGCGCCCTTTCGCTTCCGGATCGTTGGATACTATCGCGCCTCCATCGCGTAACCCAAACGGTGGCTGAAGCAATCGATAGCTATCGCTTTAATGATGCGGCTTCCGGGAT
>JAAUXY010012479.1_pt1 | contig 14841 bp, 13 predicted proteins | sample 7278121 | NCBI WGS metagenome assembly JAAUXY01 (sample SAMN14350117, study PRJNA611818) | marine sediment metagenome | isolation source: surface marine sediment (1.8m) | place: French Polynesia: Moorea | collected 2018-08 | reverse complement strand
TGGTCATGGCGTTCGACGAGCAGGGCCAGGCGGAGACGGTGCAGCACCGGGTGGAGGTATGCGAGCGTACCTACCGGCTGCTCACCGAGGAGGTGGGATTCGCGGCGCAGGACATCGTGTTCGACCCCAACATATTCGCGGTCTCCACCGGCATCGAAGAGCACAACGACTACGCCCGCGCGTTCATCGAGGCCACTCGGCTGATCAAGGAACGCCTGCCCCAGGTCAAGGTATCGGGCGGGGTGTCGAACCTGTCGTTCGCCTTTCGCGGCAACAACCCGGTGCGCGAGGCGATGCACTCGGTGTTCCTCTATCACGCCATCGCGGCGGGGCTCGATATGGCGATCGTCAACGCCGGGCGGCTTCCGGTGTACGAGGACATCCCCGAGGACCTGCGCACGCGGATCGAGGACGTCCTGCTCAATCGCCGCCCCGACGCCGCCGAGCGCTTGCTCGAGGTGGCTCGAGATGCCAAGGGCGATGCCCGCCGGCGCAAGGAGGACCTGAGCTGGCGCGAAGGGAGCGTGCGCGAGCGCCTCGTGCACGCCCTGGTGCAGGGCATCGACGACTACGTCGTCGACGACGCGGAGGAGGCCCGTCTCGAGGCAGACCGGCCCCTGGACGTCATCGAGGGCCCGCTGATGGAGGGGATGAACGTCGTCGGCGACCTCTTCGGGGCCGGGAAGATGTTCCTGCCCCAGGTGGTCAAGAGCGCCCGGGTCATGAAGAAGGCGGTCGCCCATCTGGAGCCGTTCATGGAGGCGCAGAGGACGGACTCGCAGGCACGGCGCTCGGCCGGCACGGTCGTGCTGGCGACGGCGAAGGGCGACGTTCACGACATCGGAAAGAACATCGTCGGCGTCGTGCTCCGGTGCAACAACTACGAGGTGATCGACCTCGGGGTCATGGTGCCGAGCGCGAGAATCCTCGAGACGGCAGTGGCACGGGGAGCCGACATCGTCGGCGTCTCGGGCCTGATCACGCCGAGCCTGGACGAGATGTGCCACGTCGCGGCGGAGCTCGAGCGAGAGGCGTTCGAGCTGCCGCTGCTCATCGGCGGCGCGACCACGAGCCGCGTGCACACGGCGGTGAAGATCGCGCCCAACTACACCGGGCCGACGGTGTACGTGCCCGATGCATCGCGCGCGGTCGGGGTGGTGTCTCAGCTCATGGGCGAGCGGCGAAGCGCCTTCACCGAACGGGTGCATTCGGAGTACGAGGCCATTCGGACCGAGCGCGCCGCGCAAAGAAAACAGGGCCGCCGCGTGACCCTGGAGGCAGCCCGCGCCAACCGGCACCCGATCGAGTGGCAAAGCTACGGCCCGCCGGCACCAAGCTTCCTCGGCGTGCGGGTGTTCGCCGATTACGATCTGGACGAGCTGATCCCGTACATCGACTGGACGCCGTTCTTCAAGACCTGGGATCTGACCGGAACGTATCCGCGCATTCTCGACGACGAGACGGTGGGAGCGGCCGCGCGTGGTCTGTTCGAAGACGCCCGCCGCCTGCTCGGCGAGATGGTTCTCGACCGTTCCATCCACGCGCGTGCCGTGGTCGGCTTCTGGCCCGCCAATGCCGTCGGTGACGACATCGAGCTGTACGCCGATGGTTCCCGAGCCGAGACGTTGACGACCTTGCACACGTTGCGCCAGCAGCTGCAGCGCGACCGCGGCCGGCGCAATCTCGCCCTGGCCGACTTCGTCGCCCCGCGCGAGACCGGAGTGCCCGACTACGTCGGTGCGTTTGCGCTGAGCGCGGGCTTCGGCGTGGACGAGCTCGTCCACCGTTTCGAGTCCGAGCACGACGACTACAGCGCCATCATGGTCAAGGCGCTCGCCGACCGGCTGGCGGAGGCCCTGGCCGAACGCATGCATGAACGGGTGCGCCGGGAGCTGTGGGGCTATGCGCCCGAGGAGAACCTGGACAACGAGGCGCTCATTCGAGAGCGATACGTGGGCATCCGCCCTGCGCCCGGTTACCCCGCCTGCCCCGACCACTCCGAGAAACGGCTCGTGTTCGATCTGCTGCAGGCCGAGTCCAACGCCGGCATCGACCTCACCGAGACGTTCGCAATGTCTCCCGCTGCCTCGGTGAGCGGTCTGTACTTCCCCCACCCCGAGAGCCGTTACTTCGGGGTCAGCAAGATCGAGCGCGATCAGGTGGCCGACTACGCCCGGCGCAAGGGCATGACCGTCGCCGAGGTCGAGAGCTGGCTCGCGCCGGTCCTCGGCTACGATCCGCGCGCGCGCGACCGCAAGGCAGCCGCTTGAGTGAGTGCTGCCTGCGCCTTTCCTCCCTGTTGAGCGCAGAGGAGACCGATCCCTCTACTCCCTCTCCCCCGTGCCGGGGGAGAGGGGATGCGTCCGCCCCGCGAGAGACGGGCCAGCGTTCGCCAAGTCGAACGCTGGCGATCGAGGCCGGGGTGTCGAGAATCAAGCTGGGGCGGGGCCGCCCGGGGCTCGCACCAGGTTCAGCAACGGCTCCCCGCGCTCGAGGCGATTGAAGTTCTCGAGCATCACGCTCCAGCGCCGGTCGAGCAAGCCGGCGCTCCAGCCGGATGCATGGGGGGTCATGATCACGTTGTCGAGATCCTGGAACGGATACTGCGAGGGCAGGCACCGCTCGGACGCCTCCTCCCCCGGCGTCGGATAGCGATACCACGTGTCGACGACGGCACCGCCGATCTGGCGGCCTCGGCAGGCATCGTAGAGCGCGCGCTCGTCGATGACCTCCCCCCGGGCCACGTTGACGATGACCGCGGAATCCTTCATTCGCGCCAGCGCGGCGGCGTCGATCAGCCCCCGGGTGGCGTCGTTGAGCGGACAAGCCACCACCACGTAGTCGCTCTCGCCGAGCAGCTCGTCGAGGCGGTCCATACCGGCAATCTCGTCGACGTGCTCGTCGGCTTTGTCCGGCGATCGCGTGCGGGCGGTGATTCGCACCCCGAACGGTCGAAGGCGCTTCGCCGTCTCGCGGCCGATGCGACCGTAGCCGATGAATCCGACCGTCTTGCCGTGCAGCTCGCCGTGCAACGGCCGGCCGAGGGCGAAGCCGTCCGACCAGACCCCCCGGCGCAGCTCGCGGTCCATGCGACGCAGCCCGACCTCCCACTCCAGCAACGCGAGCACCAGGTACTCGGCGATGCCGATCTCGTGCTCGAACACGTTGCACACCGAGCACTCCTCCGGCACCGCCGCGAAATCGATGAGGTTGACACCCGCGCCCGGTAGCTGCAGCAGGCGCAGCGCCGGCGCAGCCGGCATGTCGGCCGGCCACGACATGCTCACCACGCCGTGGGCCGCACCGAGCGCCTCGGCAAAGGCATCCGGCCCTTGCTCGTGCTCATAGATCCGGATCTCCCACTCGGGCAGCAGTCGAGCCCGAATGAACTCGAGCGAAGGCTTGGGGTACCAGCCCTTGAGCAGCAGTCTCACTGGCGGAAACGGTCCGCGTCAGCGCGGCTCGATGTGGGGCGCGCCGCCGCCCGACTCCACCACGACGAAGTCGCCGCCTTGCAGCTGGTCGGGCAACGCATCGGGGTCCAGGGGCGGCGCCTTGGCGAGGATCTCCGCCGCGTAATCCTCGGAACGATCCCGCGGGCGGTAACCAAGCCGCGTCGCCGCACTGTTGTCCCACCAGCTTCGCAGATTGTCCGAGGCACCGTAGACGATCTCGAAATGGATGTCCGGGTGCTCGAGCCCGATCTCGATGAGCTGGGTCAGATCCCGGGGGCTTATCCAGATCGCGAGCCGGCGCACGTCGACGGGGGCATCGGCCACGTTGCCGATGCGAATGCAGGTCACCTCCAGACCATACTTGTCGGCATAGAGGCTACCGAGCGCCTCGCCGAATGCCTTGCTGACGCCGTAGCGGCTGTCGGGACGCACGGTGACGTTGGTGCCGATGATCTGGTTGCGGCGGTAGAAGCCGACGGCGTGGTTGCTGCTCGCGAACACCACGCGTTTCACCCCGCACTGCCGAGCCGCCTCGTAGAGGTTGTAGGTACCGACGAAGTTGCTCTGCAGTATCGGATCCCAGGCATCTTCCTTGGAGATGCCGCCCAGATGCACGATGCCGTCGACCCCCTCGACCAGCGACGTGACGGCGCCGAGGTCGGTGATGTCGGTGGCCACGAACTCCTCGTCCTGGCGCGGCGATTCCAGCGGCCGGATGTCGGAGAGTCGCAGCGCGTACTTCGGTCGCAAGGTATCTCTCAGGTAGGTGCCGATGCCGCCGGCGGCGCCGGTGATGAGTATCTTCTTCATGGACCGTCCTTCGTTGTGGCAGCGCCCGGCCGGGGCTCAGCGGCGCCTGCAGCCCTCGATTCGCCCGCGCCACTTGGCCGCTTCCCCGGTGTCCGGCTGCAAGCCGAGCTCGCCCTTCTCGTAGGCGGCGGCCAGGCGGCGAACGGAGGGACAGTGCCCCCCTTCGGCACCCTTTCGATACCACCTCAGTGCCAGCTCCGGACTGACTCGGGTATAGGTGCCATCGCCGTGCTCGGCCATCACACCCAGAAACGACTGGGCGGGCGGATAGCCGTTCCCGGCTGCGGCGGTGAACAGCTCGAACGCCCGGTACTGGTCGAATTCCGCCCCCCCGAGCCCGAAGTAATGCAGCATGCCGACGTGGTACTGGGCGCCGGCATGGCCCTGCTCGGCCAGCGGCTGCCAGATCTCGTACGCTCGAGCGTAGCCCTCGTGATCCAGCACCTGCGCCGCCACCGCCGCGTCGTACTGTTCCAGGCCCTCCTCGAACGTCGCCGCCGGCGCCGGCAGCGTGGCGGCGATGAGCAGCAGTGCCAGAAACGGAGTCGTTGCGAGCGCAGCCATGGCGTCCCCTGTCGTTCGTGATCAGCCTTGCACCAGATCGGGCGTCACCGCCCAATGCACGGACCAGCCCTCGGCCTCGCGCCGGAGACACACGATGCCCGCGTTGCGGAACTCGACGAGCTTAGCGCCGGTACGCCCGATCAGCAGCCGTGACGCCAGATGCTCCAGGTGCGGCAGATGGCCCACCAGCATGACGTCACGGTACTCGCCATCGAGCGCGGCGGCGGTCGGGGCGACGTCGTCGTTCGGATTCAGTCCGTCCATCGCACGCACCCCGGCTTCAGGCCGCAGCCGCGCGCCGAAGATCTCGGCCGTCTGGGCGGCGCGCAGCTTGCCGCTGTGACGAATCTCCCCCACCGCGACGCTCGAGCGCGCTGCCCACGCCGCCATGCGTTTCGCCGCGGCGATGCCGTCATCGCTCAGCGGACGCTCGGCGTCCTCGGCCTCGGACTTGGCCTGCCCGTGCTGAACCAGGTAGACGTTCACGGACCGGCGGGCCTCGGCACGGCACCGCAATCAGGGACGGCCTGGTCGATGCACCTCGTCCTTGCGCTCATCGTCGTCACGCTCATTCTCGCCACCCGTGTCCCGCGCGCCGCGCCCGCTCAGTCTTCGACCACGATGACGTGAAACCGGCGCGGGCCATGGGCGCCCTCGTAGATCGTCTGCTCGACGTCACCGGTCTTGGAGGGACCGGTGATGAAGTTCACCGTGCGCGGCATTCCACCGAGCTCGGCGCGAAACCGCGCCCACACGTCCTCGATGTTCGACACGATGCGCCGACGGCTCAGGACAACGAGATGGTCATCGGGCAGAAAGTTCAACGTGGTGGGACTTTCCGGTCCGGAGAGCAGCACGACGCTGCCGGTCTCGGCCACCCCGGCGTACGCGCCGGTAACGCTCACCCGGTCCGCGTCGACGGCCGCGCGGCGCTCGACCGCGAGCCGATTGGACCAGGCGATCCCGTCCAGCGCGGGATCCGGTGCTACCACGAGCTCGAAGGGCAACCCATGGGTCTCGAGGTGCTCGGTCACGACGGCGGGGATGCGATCCAGGCCCTGAACGCGAGTGACGCGTCCGTTGACGGCTTCGACCTTGCGCTCGAAGTAGTCCACGGTATCCGCGGGGACGGCGGGCACGACGTTGGCGCTCGACTCGGCGAGGCGCGTTTCCAGGGCGCGAGTGACGCTCGGCGGTAACGGCCCCTGCCGCGCGAGCGAGCGGCGAACGTTGGCCAGGACCCGGTCGCGTGCCTCGGTCACGATCGCCCCGCACCCTCGGCCTTGCGCCAGGCCGCCTGGAACGTCCTGCCCTGCGGCGAAGGCAGATCCCGAACGCTGGTCCAGCCGCCGGCCAGCGGCAGATAGCGCAGGCGGCCACGGCGAGCCCCGAGCCAGGCCAGCATGCGCGCGGCAATGCCGGTCGCGGTGGCGTAGAGCCGGGGGCGCTTGGCGAGGTAAGCCCAGGCGCCGAGCCCCGCGCGCACTGGCGGGGATGCGAGCCGTTGCTCGAATTGTCTTCGCCGGTGGGCTCGCAGCATGTCCGGCAAGGGGATCTTCATCGGACACACTTCCTGGCAACGCCCGTTCATGGTGCAGGCATTGGGCAGATGGCCCGCCTCTTCCAGTCCCACCATCAACGGCGTGAGCACCGATCCCATGGGGCCGACGTACACCGATCCGTAGGTGTGCCCACCCACCGAGGGATACACCGGACAGTGATTCATGCACGCCCCGCAGCGAATGCACCGCAACATGGGGTGGAACTCGTTGCCCAGCATCTGCGATCGGCCGTTGTCGACGAGCACCACGTGAAACGCCTCGGGCCCGTCCGGGTCATCGGCGCGTCTCGGCCCGGTGGTGAACGTCGTGTAGACCGACATCTCCTGGCCGGTCGCGCTACGCGCGAGGACCCGAAGCACGGTGGCGACGTCGTCCAGCGTGGGCAGGACCTTCTCGATGCCGGCGGTGACGACGTGCACCTTGGGCAGCGTGTTGGTGAGGTCGCCGTTGCCCTCATTCGTGACGATGACGGTGGAACCCGTCTCCGCCACCAGGAAGTTGGCGCCGGTGATGCCGACGTCGGCGCTGAGGAACTTGTCGCGGAGCACCGTGCGCGCCTCGTTGATGAGCGCGCGCGGCTCGGTCTGGCGCTCGGTCAGACCATACCGTGCATGCGCGGTGTGGAATAGGTCAGAGATCTGATCCTTGGTCATGTGGATCGCGGGCGCGATGATGTGGCTCGGTGGCTCGTCGGCGAGCTGGACGATGTACTCGCCGAGGTCGGTCTCGATACGCTCGAACCCACCCGCGTCGAGCGCCTCGTTCAAGCCGATCTCCTCGGCCACCATCGACTTGCCCTTGGTGACCCGGCGCGCGCCGGCTTCCCGGCAGATCTCGACCACGATCCGGCACGCCTCCTCCGACGTGCTCGCCCAGTGCACGTGCCCGCCGCTCTCGCGAACTCGCGCCTCGAAGCGCTCGAGATAGAAGTCGAGATGCTGCAGCGTGTGCTCCTTGATCCCTCGCGCCGCCGCGCGCATGTCCTCGAACTCGGGAAACGCCGCCACCGCCTCGGTACGTTTACCCATGAAGCCGGCCTTGGCTCGACCCAGTGCGTTGCGCAATTGGGAATTGCGCAACGCCACGTAGGCGCGCGAGGGGAACTCGTGAGGTGAAGATTGCACCGAGCCGATACCGCTCGCGACTCAGCGCTCGCCGATGGGAGGCGTGTCGCGCATGCCGGCGAGCACCTCGGCCACGTGGTAGACCTTCACCGGGCTCGACACGCGCTTGAGACGCCCGGCAATGTTCAGCAAGCAGCCGAGGTCGCCCCCGAGCAGGGTGTCGGCCTCGCAGCCGTGCACGTTGGCAACCTTGTCCGCGACCATGCGCTCCGAGACCTGCGGATACTTGACACAGAACAGACCGCCGAACCCGCAGCACACCTCGCTGTCCTCCATCTCCGCCATGGCCAGAGAGTCGACGCTCTCGAGCAAGCGGCGCGCTTGCGTCTTGATCCCGAGCTCGCGCAGCCCCGAGCAAGAGTCGTGATACGTGACGGTGCCGGCATAGCTCGACGACACGCCGCGCACGCCGAGGACGTCGTGAAGGAAGCCGAGCAGCTCGTGGCAGCGTGCGGCCAGCGCCTCGGCCCGACCCCGCCAGGCCGCCTCGGCTTCGAACAACCGGGGGTAGTGCTCCTTCAACATGCCGGCGCAGGACCCGGAAGGAGCCACGACGTATTCATGGTCCTCGAACGCGGCGATGACCTGCCTGGCGATGGCGCGGGCATCGCGCATGTCGCCGCTGTTGTAAGCGGGCTGCCCGCAACACGTCTGCACCGGCACCTCGACCCGGCACCCCGCGTCGCGCAACAGCTTCACGGCCGCGAAGCCGACCGAAGGACGAAAGAGATCCACCAGGCAGGTGACGAACAGCCCCACGCGGGGCCCGTCGTCGGCCGGCGGCTCTGCGCTCTCTCGTGCTTCGCTCATGTTGCCTCTTGCCGGATTGGAAGGCGTGCAGTCTAACTCGCTGACGTTGTCCGGCGCCGCCTCCGCTCCCGATCTCGCCGGCCTCCGAACGCCGCTTCGTTACGCTCCGGTCCCGGCCGTGATGCGAGATCGGTCTCGCCGGCTTCCTCCCAGACCGCGAGGAACTGTACCCGCCTCCCCCGAAACCGGTCAAACCCGACCTCCCCGCCCCGCCGAAGGCGCTCCAAATCACGCCGCCACGTTCTTCGCAATCGCCCCGGCGCCGGCCGCGCCGCAAGGCCCGGCCCCCTGCTCAGCGCCCCAGCACGAATGGGAACGCCAGACCCGAGCCGGCAACGACGGTTTCGGGCGATACACCGTGCCGCTATCCTAGGGCATTCGACAACGGGGCCGATTCAGATGAGCAATCGACGTGCAACCGTCGAGCGACAGACCCGCGAGACGAACATCCGCGTCACCCTCGACCTCGATGGCCAGGGCCAGTCCCGTCTCGAGACGGGCATCGGGTTCTTCGAGCACATGCTCGATCAGGTTGCCCGGCACGGCATGCTCGATCTGGACGTGAAGGCCGCGGGCGACCTCGAGATCGACGCCCATCACACGGTGGAAGACACCGGTATCGTGCTCGGGCAGGCGATGGCACGGGCGCTCGGCGACAAGAGAGGCATCGTGCGCTACGGGCACGCCTACGTGCCGCTGGACGAGGCCCTGTCGCGAGTGGTGATCGACTTCTCCGGGCGCCCGGGGCTGCAGTATCGGGTTCGCTACCCCCGCGCGCGGGTGGGCGACTTCGACGTGGATCTGATCCACGAGTTCTTCCAGGGGTTCGTCAACAGCGCCGGCGCCACCTTACACATGGACTCGCTGCAGGGTGTGAACGCACACCACGTGGCGGAGACCCTGTTCAAGGCCTTCGGCCGGGCCGTTCGCGTGGCCGTCTCGCGCGACGTCCGCCTCGGCGACGAGGTGCCGTCCACCAAGGGCTCCCTGTGAGTCCAGTCGCCCGGCCGTGAAGCTCGTTGCGGTCGTCGACTACGGCATGGGCAACCTGCGCTCGGTGGCCAAGGCGCTGGAGCACGCGGGCAACGACACCTTTCGGGTCGAGGTCACCGATTCCCCGGCTCGAATCGAGGCCGCGGAACGGGTCGTCTTTCCCGGTCAGGGCGCGGCCAGGGATTGCATGGCGGAGATCGCTCGCCGCGGCCTCGAGCCCGCGATCCGCGCCGCTATCGAAGGCAAACCCTTTCTCGGCATCTGCATGGGGCTGCAGGTCCTGATGGAGCGAAGCGAGGAGCACGCCGATACGCGGTGCCTCGGCGTCATCGACGGCGACGTGCGCCGATTGCCCCTGCCGGGGGCCGGAGAGCGCTCGACGCACCGCCTGAGCATCCCGCACATGGGCTGGAATCGAGTGCAATTCACCCGCGAGCATCCGCTGTGGCGGGAAATCGAGAGCGGGACCCGCTTCTATTTCATGAACAGCTACTACGTGGCGCCGAGCGATGCCGCCGTCGTGGCCGGTCGCACCGAGTACGGCATCGAGTTCACGTCGGCCGTAGCCCGGGCGAACCTGGTGGCGGTGCAGTTTCACCCCGAGAAGAGCCAGCGTGCCGGCCTGACCCTGCTCGGCAATTTCCTGCGCTGGGACGGAGCGCCGTGAGATTGTGCAGTGTCGTCTAGGGCGCCGCGGCCTCCCGCGCTATGGCGCGATAGCCGATGTCGCGGCGGAAATAGGCGCCGTTCCAGCCGATTGCGCCGACCCGCCGATAGGCGTGGTCCTGGGCCTCGCGCACGTTCTGCCCGAGGGCGCACACGCACAGTACCCGTCCCCCCGCGGTCACCACCCGATCGCCGTCGAGGCGGGTCCCGGCGTGGAAGACCTTGGTGTCCGGTAGGTCGATCTCCAGGCCGCTGATGAGGTCACCGCTGCGGTAGGCGCCGGGATACCCCCCCGCGCTCATCACCACGCCGAGCGCAACCCTGGGGTCCCAGCGAGCTCGTGTTTCGAGCTGCCCCTCGATCGCGGCCTCACACAGGTCGACCAGATCGGATTGCAGGCGCTGCATGATCGGTTGCGTCTCGGGGTCTCCGCAGCGGCAGTTGAATTCGAGCACGCGCGGGACGCCGTCGTCCCCGATCATCAGGCCGGCGTAGAGAAACCCGGTATAGGGGTAGCCCGCCTCGGCCAGGCCGTGCACGGTGGGCTCCATGATCTCGCGCATGATCCGCCGGTGCAGCCCGGCGTCGATCACCGGCGCGGGCGAATAGGCCCCCATGCCGCCGGTGTTGGGACCCGTATCGCCCTCACCGACCGGCTTGTGATCCTGCGACGAGGCGAGAGGGAGTATCCGTCCCCCGCCGACGACGGCGATGAAGCTCGCTTCCTCTCCCTCGAGGAACGACTCGATGACGATGCGCCGGCCCGCCTCGCCGAATGCCCCGCGCTCCAGCATGTCGGTGACCGCCTCGCGTGCTTCCGCGTCGGTGCGGGCGACGATCACGCCCTTGCCGGCGGCCAGGCCGTCGGCCTTGACCACGACCGGGGCGGGATGAGCTCGGAGGTGAGCGAGCGCGCCGGGGACATCGGTAAACACGCCGAACGGTGCGGTCTCGATGCCGTGGCGAGTGAGGAACTCCTTCGTGAACGCCTTGGAGCCCTCGAGCCGGGCAGCCGCGGCATGAGGGCCGAACACTCGCAGCCCGTGGGATTCGAACCGATCGACGATCCCGGCGACCAGCGGCGCCTCGGGACCGACGATCGTGAGGCCGATTCGCTGCTCGGCGGCAAATCCGAGCAAGCCGTCCAGATCGTCGGCGCCGATCGCGACGTTGCAGAGCTTCGGCTCGTTCGCCGTGCCGGCGTTGCCGGGGGCTACGAACACCGATCTCACCCGGGGTGACAGGGCGACCTTCCATGCGATGGCGTGCTCGCGCCCCCCACCGCCGACGACGAGCACGTCCATCAGTGACGGAAGTGCCTCATCCCGGTGAACACCATCGCCATCCCGTGCTCGTCGGCGGCCGCGATGACCTCCTCGTCGCGCATCGACCCACCCGGCTCGATGACCGCGCTCACCCCCACCTCGGCCGCGGCGTCGATGCCGTCCCGGAAGGGGAAGAAGGCGTCGGAAGCAAGCACCGAGCCGCTCACCTCCAGTCCCTCGTCCGCGGCCTTCAGCGCGGCAATCCGGGCCGAGTAAACCCGGCTCATCTGGCCCGCACCGACGCCGATGGTCATGCCGTCGCGGCAGTAGACAATGGCGTTGGACTTGACGAACTTGGCGACCTTCCACGCGAACTGGAGGTCGCGCAGCTCGCGCTCGCTCGGCGTTCGCCGGCTCACCACCTCGAGCTCCCCTGCGCTCACCGTTCCGAGGTCACGATCCTGAACGAGCAAGCCGCCGTTGACGCGCTTGAGGTCGTAGTCCGGAGACGGGCCGAACTCCCAGGGCCCGCAAGCCAGCACGCGAACGTTCTCCTTCGCCGCGGTAGCCTCCAGCGCGCCGGGTTCGATTTCCGGCGCAATGATCACTTCCACGAACTGGCGTTCGACGATCGCCGCGGCGGTTCGCGCATCGAGCGCGCGGTTGAACGCGATGATGCCGCCGAAGGCGGAGGTGGGATCGGTGCGATACGCACGATCGTAGGCGCCATGGATGCCCTCGTCGATGGCCACGCCACACGGGTTGGCATGCTTGACGATGACGCACGCCGGCTCGTCGAACGTCTTCACACACTCCAGCGCCGCGTCCGTATCGGCGACGTTGTTGTAGGAAAGCGCCTTGCCCTGAAGCTGCTTGGCTGCGGCCACGCACGCTCCGACGCCGCCGGTGTCGGCGTAAAAAGCCGCTCTCTGATGGGGGTTCTCACCGTAGCGCATGATCTCTCGGCGGCGGTACTGGCGATTCCAGGTTCGTGGAAACGCGCCCCGACGTCCGTCCGGCTCCAGCGCGCCGAGGTAGTTCGCAATGGCGCCGTCGTAGCGCGCGGTGTGCTCGAAGGCCTTGGTGGCGAGCGAGCGGCGCGTCGCGTCAGTCAACCCGCGACGGTTCTCGCGTAGCTCCTCGATCACCGCGTCGTAGTCACCGGCATCGACGACGACGCCGACGTAGGCGTGGTTCTTGGCGGCCGAGCGCAGCATCGTCGGCCCGCCGATGTCGATGTTCTCGATAGCCGTGGCCGGGTCACAGTCGGGATCGGCGACGGTGTCCTCGAACGGGTACAGATTCACCACGACCAGATCGATGGGATCGATGCCGTGCTCGGCCATGATTGCCGCGTCCGCGTCCCGGCGTCCCAGCAAACCGCCGTGAATCTTGGGGTGAAGGGTCTTCACTCGCCCGTCCATGATCTCCGGAAAACCGGTGTGCTCGGACACCTCGACGACGTCGATGCCGTGCTCGGAGAGCAGTCGAGCCGTACCGCCGGTAGACAGTATCTGAACGTCGAGAGCCGTCAGAGACCGGGCAAACTCGACTATCCCGGTCTTGTCGGAAACGCTGATCAGCGCACGCTGTACCACTGACATGTTCTGGTCCATTGACGAAAGATCGGAGCCCGAGCGGGCGAAGCGCCGGTGCGTGCGCCGCTACGGCTCCAGGTTGTATTGCTTGAGCTTCTTGCGCAGGGTGCCGCGGTTGATGCCGAGCAGCTGCGCCGCCTTGGATTGGTTGCCGTCGGTGTAATCCAGCACCGCTTCCAGCATGGGCGCTTCCACTTCTCCCATGACGAGATCGAACAGGCCCTGGCACTCGTGACCTTCCAGCGCATCGAAGTAATTGTCGACCGCGGCCCTCACGCACTGGCGCAACGGGGCCTCGGCCCGGGCCCTGTCCACCGGCAGCGAAGAGCTTCGACGTGCCGCCTTGGCTCGCCTCGCAGCGTTCACGCTGCAAGCTCCACTTCGTCTTCGAGCCGCAGGTAGTACTCTTGCACCATGGCCAGCTGCCGGTCACAGCAAGTCACTCGATTCACTCGCTGCCAGAACGCCTTCGCACCGGGCCGGCCCGCGCAGTACCAGGAGAGGTGCTTGCGTGCGACTCGCGGCCCGAGGTCGCGCCCATAGAACGAGTACAGCTCGACGAGATGGGCCGCCAGGGTCTCACGAACCTCCGCCAGCGAGGGTGGCGCCATCCGGCGCCCCGTGCGCAAGTAGTAATCGATCTGTCGAAATATCCACGGATTGCCCTGAGCGCCTCGCCCAATCATCACGCCGGCCGCGCCCGTGTGTTTCAAGACCCGATCGGCCTGCTCCGGACCGGTGATGTCCCCGTTGGCGATCACGGGTATCGTGACTTCGCGCACGATGTCTCGAATCGTCTCGTACTCCGCCTCGCCCTTGAATGCGCACGCACGCGTGCGCCCGTGCACGGCGATGGCGCTCACCCCTGCAGCTTCGGCAATGCGCGCGATCTGCACCCCGTTGCGGCGTGCCGGCTCCGGGCCGGTGCGAATCTTCACCGTTACCGGGACGCTGACCGCCGACACCACCGCCTCGAGTATCCGCGCCACCAGAGGCGCATCGCTCAGCAACGCAGAGCCGGCGTGAGCATTGCACACCTTCCTCGCCGGACAACCCATGTTCACGTCGATGATCTGGGCGCCACGATTCACGTTCCATCGCGCCGCGTCCGCCAACTGTCGCGGATCCGCGCCGGCGATCTGTATCGTGCGCGGCGCGCTCTCCCCCGTGTGATCGGAACGCTGGCGAGTCTTGCGGGTACGTCGCAATCGCGGATCGGCCGACAACATCTCGCCGACGACGAGACTCGCGCCGAGACGCCGGCACAGCGATCGAAACGGCCTATCGGTGACGCCCGCCATCGGGGCCGCCACAACTTGACCGGAAAGAGCAAAAGAACCAATACGCACCGCGCTCACGCACCCGTTGACGCGACAGACGTAGCAATCGAGCAGGAAGACACCCTCCGCGCCGGAACATGGTACTCGCTCGCGGTGCGAGGTTAAAGACGGGAGTGACCGCTAACGGCCGAAGCCGCATCAATCAACGGTCATGCACGGGTCCGAGACGTGGGCATTGGTACCCGCATCGCGGTGCGGAAACTCGGTACGGTTGTATTGGCTCCGGTCTGTCGTTTTCGCTCACCAATCGAGTGCTCTTCGAGGCGACTGCCACGGTATGGGGTGAGTCGTCGAATTGGCCCTGTGCCTTTCCTCTCTTCCCGTTCACGGGGAGCACTGAATGACTGTGCGTAGACATAGGACCAGTGGAATCCGCTCTTGGTCCCCTCTTCGCATTCGGTTGAATCGCCCCTTCTACGGCGGAACGGGGATAGGGTGACGACGGACGACCAACGCCTACCTCGGACAGATGTCGAGGGTCCTCGAAACCGGACCACTCGAGATAGAGCATTTGGTCGAAAGCCCCAAGAACGGGTCTCGGGCTTGGTGGATGCTTGCACGCCGATCTAGAGAAACTGGAATTCGTAGCTCACCGCGACCTGCTCCGGCGCGAGCACTTCGAGCGCGACCTGCAGCGGCCGATTGGGCTCCATG
>JAAUXY010073283.1_pt1 | contig 14850 bp, 12 predicted proteins | sample 7278121 | NCBI WGS metagenome assembly JAAUXY01 (sample SAMN14350117, study PRJNA611818) | marine sediment metagenome | isolation source: surface marine sediment (1.8m) | place: French Polynesia: Moorea | collected 2018-08 | reverse complement strand
CAGATGAAGGCCGAGATTACGCTGGACGCCTACCAGGACTGGGGCCAGTACGCGGCCTGGCGGGCGCTCAACATCGAGGGCGCCTACGCCCGCATCCAGCTGCACCGGCGCGGCAATCCCTAGCAGGCCGCTTGCCGAGCCGTGCGGCGCAAGATCAGGCCGCTCTATCTCCCAGCAGTATATGTCACGCTGCGCAGCAGCAGGCCGGCCTCGACGGACGCCGCACCGCTCAGGTCACCGGGCGCGCTCCGCTCGAAATAGCGAAACTGCACCAGCATTCTCTCGTCCTGCGGATCGATGCACTGCAGACCGAACTCGTCCAGATCGGCGCTCGGCTTCCTGGCGCCGCCGTTAACGGACATAGTCTGGCTCCACTTCGTGCTGTAGCGCGCGCAGACCGCCCCGTGGGACGCATCCGGCTGAGCGGACCCCTTGTCGCCGGCGGCACCCTGCTGGGTCCATGCCGTGAGGTCGTCCGCGGTGGCGATCTGGCGCACGGGGCGATAGCGGGTCAGCTGGATCTGAAAGGTCCGGCCGCTCGCCGGCTTCTCGAAAACCACCAGCTCGAATTCCTTGTGCGTCCCGCGCTGTTTCAGAGTCCATCCGGCATCGGCCGGGATCGTGTAGGCAAAGCCATGGAAGGTGTTCCCGGCGGAGGATGGGTTCGTCGCCGCGGGCGCGCCCACGGCCGGCGCACAGGCGGCAATGCCAACAACACAAAGCGTGGTCACGGGCAGACCTGCCGTGACAAGGACCGGGCTCCGGGCGTTTCCTGTGGACGTCATCTCACGCTTGCGCCTCTGCTGTTCGTCGAGCAGCGGGACACATAGGCGGGAATCCTGTGGCTGTGAAGACGCGAACCGCCCGGCGAAACAATCGAAACAAAAAAGTTCAGACCGTCGGTTTCGGCCGGGGCAGAGACCTGCCCGATCAGCTCGAAGCCAGATGGGCGCTCAGCACGGCCTTCCCTGAGGGAGCACGTGTTGGTGTCTGCTATACTCCCGCTCAGAATCACGTATGCGTCAGAGGCCCGGACCGACGATCCAGCAAGCGATCCCGGGCAGAAAGAGGGGAGGAACATCATGACAGCGAGATCAGCGATCGAGGTGGTGGGTGCGGCATTTTGCGAGCTGTACAATTCGGGCAATGCCGCAGGATTGGCAGGGCTCTACACCGAAGACGCGGCCCTTATGCCACCGGACGCACCTCGGCTCGAGGGGCGCGAGGCGATCCAGCAGTACTGGCAAGGCCTGATCGATGCGGGCGTTGGCGATGTTTCGCTCAACACCTTCGAAGTCGAGGAGGCGGGTGATAGTGCGGTCGAGATGGGCGCTCTGACCGCGACGGTTCCCGGGGAGGGCGATGTCCGCGTCACGGTGGCTGGCAAGTACGTCGTCCTGTGGAGACACGATGGCGATGGAAGCTGGCGCTTGCATCGCGATATTTGGAACTTCGACGCCTAGCGCGTCTTTCGGTCAGGCGGAAGCCAGATAGGCGTCCAGCTTCGCGGTCAGCGCGGCCTTTTCGGCGTCTGTCAGGAACGCTGCCTCGAACCCGTTGCGCGCCACCTCGGCCAGCGTGTCCCGCGACAGGTCGAGCGCGTCGGCGACCGCCCGATAGTTCTCGTTCATATAACCGCCGAAATAGGACGGATCGTCCGAGTTGACGGTGACGAACAGCCCGCGCCAGATCATCTCGGCCAACGGATGGGACGCCATGTCGTCGACGACGCAAAGCCGCAGGTTCGAGAGCGGGCAGACCGTCAACGGCGTCTTGTCGGCGGCCAGGCGGCGCACCAGGGCGTCGTCCTCGAGCGCGCGGTTGCCGTGGTCGATGCGCGCCACGCCCAACGCGTCCAACGCCTGCCAGACATAGGCCGGCGGCCCCTCCTCGCCCGCATGGGCCACGGTGAGGAACCCCTCGGCCCGGGCCCGGTCGAACACCGCCTTGAACTTCTCCGGCGGGTGGCCGAGTTCCGACGAGTCCAGGCCCACGGCGACGATCCGGTCCTTGTACGCCAGCGCCTGGTCCAGGGTGCGCATGGCATCGTCGGCATCGAGATGGCGCAGGAAGCACAAGATCAGCTTGGCGCTGATGCCGAGCCTGTCCGCACCGTCGCGGAGGGCCCGCCAGATGCCGTCGAGCGCGGTCTCGAACGCCACGCCGCGGACGGTGTGCCCTTGGGGGTCGAAGAAGATCTCGGCGTGCAGCACGTTCTGCGACCGGGCCTTCTCGAGATAGGCCCAGGTCAGGTCATAGAAATCCTGTTCGTGCAGCAGGACTCCCATGCCCCGGTAGTAGATGTCGAGGAAGTCCTGCAGCCGGCGGAAGTTGTAGGCGGCACGCAGCGCCTCGACCGAGGCATAGGGCAGCGCGATCCCGTTCCGCTCGGCGATGGCGAACATCAGCTCGGGTTCCAGCGTGCCCTCGATATGGACATGCAATTCGGCCTTAGGCAATTTCGTAACAAAGTCGTCTATGGCATTCATATACAACGGCTTTCGGGTGGAGTGCTGCCGGCTGACGATGGAACCGCGACCGGCGGCGCCGGCCCAATCGTCTCGCATATTCTAGCAGCAACTGGTAAAACGCGCCTTGTCGCCCGTTGGGGCGGCGGGGAGATGGGGACGTCGCAGGGGGGATTGCGATGCCGACAACGTCTTTGGCGGACGAAACGCGCGAGGCGCAGCCGGCTATGGCCGGGAGCGCGAACCCGGCCACGCCCGGGGTGACCATCCTGTTCGACGAGCAACGCATCGCCCAGCGGGTCGAGGAGCTGGCGCGCAGCGTCGCCGGCGCGCTGGACGAGGAGTTCGTGATCGTGGGGCTGTTGAAGGGCAGCTTCGTGTTCGTCGCGGACTTCGTGCGGGCGCTCGACCGGATCGGCGTCCAGCCCGAGGTGGAGTTCATGCGCGTCGCGAGCTACGGCCGCGGCAAGGAAAGCTCGGGCACGGTGCAGCTCATCGGCGGCATGCCCGACGCGGTGGACGGACGGACCGTGCTGCTGGTCGACGACATCATCGACACCGGCCGGTCGCTCGCCTACACCCGCGACCTGCTGCTCGAGCACGGCGCCGCCAAGGTCTGGACTTGCACGCTGCTGGACAAGCCGAGCCGGCGCGAGGTCGAGGTGCCGGTCGACTTCGTGGGCTTCGCCATCGAGGACATCTTCGTGGTCGGCTACGGCATCGACTACGCCGAGCGCTACCGCCACCTGCCCTATATCGGCGCCGTTGAGTGAGGCGGCGGCCCGGCGGGCCTACTGATCACCCCCACCCGGCGCCGGGGAGATCGGGGGCTGCGATCACTGGCATTCCTATCCCCCTCACCCTCCCACAGCCCTTCGGGTGTGGGCCCCTCCCTCTCCCACCAGGGGAGAGGGTATGGAGCATTGGGCAACGCTGAATGGTCCGACCCTCCCCCTTTGATGGGGGAGGGTGGCGCGCAGCGCCGGGTGGGGGTGATCAAAAGCCGCCCTACCCCGCGATCAGCGCGAGCCACTCCTCTTCCGTGAGCGTGGCCAGGCCGAGCTCGGCCGCCTTCTTCGCCTTGGAGCCCGCGTCCGCACCGACCACCACATAGTCCGTCTTCTTTGACACGGAGCCCGCCACCTTGGCGCCGAGCGCCTCGGCCCGGGCCTTGGCCTCGCTGCGGGTCATGGTGTCGAGCCCGCCGGTGAACACCACGGTCTTGCCGCTGATCGGCGAGGCCGCCTCGGGGGCCTCGAAATCCTCGATCTCAAGCTCATTGGCGAGGTCGTCCAGGATCTCGCGGTTGTGCGCCTCGGCGAAGAAGCCCAACAGGTCGTCCGCGACGGACGGGCCGACACCGTCGATGTTGAGCAGCTCGGCATAGGCCTCGCCGTCCCGATCCTGCGCCGCGTCCATGGCCGACCGAAGTCCCTCCAGCGAGCCGTACTGCGCGGCCAGCAGGCGGGCCGTCGCCTCTCCCACCTGGCGGATGCCGAGCGCGTAGACGAACCGCTCCAGGGCGATACGTCGGCGGTCCTCGATCGCGGCGACCAGGTTCTCGGCCGACTGCGCCCCCCAGCCCTCGCGTCCTTCGATGTCCGCGGCATGGTCGCGCAGCCGGAAGATGTCGCCGGGCGTCGCGATCAGACCGTCTTCGAGGAACGCTTCGATGTGCTTGGCGCCCAGCCCCTCTATGTCGAAGGCGTTGCGCGAGACGAAGTGCTTGAGCCGTTCGAGCCGCTGGGCCGGACAGATCAGTCCACCGGTGCAGCGGCGCACCGCCTCCCCCGCTTCCCGCACCGCCTGGCTGTCGCAGACCGGACAGCGCTCGGGGAAAACGAAGGGTTTCGAGCCCTTTGGCCGCTTGTCTTCGATGACTTCGACAACCTGGGGAATCACGTCGCCGGCCCGCTGGATCACGACCGTGTCGCCCTCGCGGATGTCCTTGCGGGCGATCTCGTCCTCGTTGTGCAGGGTCGCGCGGGAGACCACCACGCCGCCCACGGTGACCGGCTGCAGATTGGCGACCGGCGTCAACGCACCGGTCCGCCCGACCTGGATGGTGATCTTCTCCAAGACCGTCAGCGCCCGCTCCGCCGGGAACTTGTGCGCCACCGCCCAGCGCGGCGCGCGGGAGACGAAGCCGAGGCGATCCTGCCAGTCGAGCCGGTTGACCTTGTAGACCACGCCGTCGATGTCGTAGGGCAGCTCGGCGCGCGCGCCCATGACCTCGCGATAGAGCGTCAACGCCGCCTCCGCATCCGAACACAGACGCGCATAGGGATTGACCTGAAAGCCCCAGCCCTTGAGGCGATCGAGAAAGTGCCAGTAGCTGTCGCCGGCGGGTTCGCTCATCTCGCCCCAGGCATAGGCGAAGAAGTGCAGTGGCCGGGCGGCGGTGATGGTCGGGTCGAGCTGGCGCACCGAACCGGCGCCGGCATTGCGCGGATTCGCAAAGGGCGGCTCGCCGGCCTCTTCGCGCTCGGCGTTCATGGCGAAGAAATCCTCGCGCCGCATGTAAACCTCGCCGCGCACTTCGACCACCTTCGGCAGGTCGTCGCCCTGCAGGCGGATCGGCAGGTCGCGGATTGTGGCGAGGTTGCGCGTGATGTCCTCGCCCACCCGCCCGTCGCCGCGGGTCGCGCCCTGAACGAAGCGGCCGTCCTCGTAGCGCAGCGAGGCGGACAGCCCGTCGATCTTGGGCTCGGCCACCACCTCCACAGGGTCGGCCGAGTCCAGGCCCAGAAAACGGCGCACGCGCGCGAAGAACTCGTGCACGTCCTCGTCGTGAAAGGCGTTCGCGAGCGACAGCATCGCCACGCTGTGCCGGACCTGGGCGAAGCCTTTGGCGGGCGCGATGCCGACCCGGCGCGACGGGCTGTCGAGACGGATCAGCTCGGGGAAGCGCGCCTCGATTGCCTCGTTGCGTTGGCGCAACGCGTCGTAGGCGGCGTCCGAAATCTGCGGCATGTCCTCTTGATAGTAGAGCCGGTCGTGCCGGGCGATCTCTTCCGCGAGGCGCGCCAGCTCGGCCTTCGCCTGCGCCGCGGTCAGGTCCTCGATCGGGACCTTGCTGGCGTCCTTCGCCGTCATGCGTCGACGCGTTCGCCGGCCAACAGGCTCGCCGCCGCGGCCCGCGCCTCGTCGGTGATCCGCTGGCCGGACAGCATGCGGGCGATCTCCTCGCGCCGGTCGTCGCCGTCCAACACGTCGAGGGAGGTGACCACGCTCTCGGGATCGTCGCTCTTGACCACCCGCCAGTGCCAGCCGCCGCGCGCCGCCACTTGCGGCGAATGGGTGATCACCAGCACCTGCAGCTCGCGGCCCAGGCGGGCCAGGCGCTCGCCCACCGCATGGGCGGTGGCGCCGCCGATGCCGCTGTCGACCTCGTCGAACACCAGGGTTGGCGCACTGCCGACCCGGGTCAGCACCACCTTGAGCGCCAGCATCAGCCGGGAGAGCTCGCCCCCCGAGGCGATCTTGGCGATCGGGCCCGGCGGCAGGCCGGGATTGGCGGTCGCCTCGAAGGCGACCCGATCGATGCCGTCCGCCGTCCAGTCGGCTTCGGCCAGCGTCTCTACCCGGGTCACAAAGGCGCCCTTTTCGAGCTTGAGCGGCGGCAGCTCGGCCGCCATCGCCGCATCCAGCTCGGCCGCCTTGTCCGTGCGCGCCCGGCTCAGCGACCGGGCCGTATCGATATAGCCTTCCCGCGCCGCCGTCACCGCGCGCTCCAGCGCCGCGATCGCCTGACCCTGGTCCTCGAGCGCCGCGAGGTCGCGGCCGATCCGGTCGCGCAGCGCCGGCAGCGCCTCGACGTCCACCTGGTGCTTGCGGGCCACATCCTTGAGCGCGAAGTAGCGGTCCTCGACCTGTTGCCGGCGGGCCGGGTCCAGCTCGATCTCTTGCCCAGCCGCTTCGAGCTCGGCCAGCGCGTCCTGCAGCTCGACCTGCGCCCGGCCGAAGGCGGCGACGACGGGGTCCAGCCGGCCCGCCGCCCGGGCCGCGACCCGCTCGAGCGCGGCGCCCGCCTGGCGCACCGCGTCCTCGGCATCCGGCGGTCCGCTGATCGCGGTCCGCGCGGCATTGAGCGCCTCGACGATCTTCTCCTGATGGGTCAGCATCGCGCGGGTGTCCGCGAGCGCCGTCTCTTCGCCGGGCTGCGGATCGAGCGCCTCGAGCTCGGCATCGGCGTGCCGGAGGAAGGCCTCCTCCGCTTGCGCCTGCTCTAGCCGGGCGCGCTCTTGGTCCAGTGTCTCCTGTGCTTGGCGCCAGTCCTGCCAAGCACCGCGCGTCCCGGCGACCTGATCCTCCAGGCCGCCGAAGGCATCCAGCATCGGGCGATGGGTGGACGGGTCGGCCAGCCCGCGCTGCTCCGCCTGGCCCTGCAGCTCCACCAGGCAGTCACCCAGCGCGCGCAACAGGCCGACGCTCGCCGGCTCGTCATCGACGAAGGCGCGGGACTTGCCGTCGGCGGCCAGCACGCGGCGCAGGACGAGGCCGTCCTGCCCCACTCTCCCATTCTCCTCCAACACCCGGTTCGCCGGATGCTGCGGCGCGATCTCGAAGGCCGCCGTGACGCTGGCCTGTCGGGCGCCCCGGCGAACCAGCTGCGGCGAGCCCCGCATGCCCAGGGCCAGACCCAGCGCACTTAGCAGGATCGATTTTCCCGCACCGGTTTCGCCGGTCAGGACCGACAGGCCGGGGTGAAAGGTGAGATCAAGCTTTTCAATGAGGACGACGTCGCGGATGGACAGGCTCAGGAGCATCGAGAGCGCTTTCCGACCATATGGGCACAATTCTGTTGCCGTTTGGGGGAGGCAGTTCGCCAGGCGCCGCCCGCAACGCGATGCCGGAGCATCGGGTCAGGGCGGCAACGCCGCAGCTGCCCGCCCAAACGCAACCCTATCGGGCCGGGACCTTTTTCGCCATGACGTCGTCCAATACCAAAGGTCTTTGATATTGACCGGTCTGACCGCTGGTCCTTTGTCCGCTCGCCAGGCGCGGCTCGCGCCGCGGCGTGGTGGCACCGCAAGCGGGCCGCAACGACGTGAGCGGACAAAGCACCGCGGCCTCCGGTGGGGCAAATCGGCCCCTCGGCGGCGTTGCGACGCTGGTCCGATGCAAAGGCATCGGGCTGCACGCCGCGCCTGGCCGAAGAGCCCGATTTGCCACCATCAGATCGGTTAATATCAAGGACCTTTGGTATCGCGCCTTGACCGTATGACGGATACGCTCGGCGGCGCTTTCCTGGTCATGGCGAAAAATGCCTCCGGCAGAATGGGCCCATATGGTCGGGAAGCGCTCTGGCACTAGAAGATCCGGGCCCATAGCGACGGCTTTTCCTCTGGCGGGGGCACATTGATGCCTTCGACCACTTCATAGGAGTCGGCGTACCAGCTGCTGCCCGGGAAGTTGTAGCCCAGCACCGCGGCCGCCTTCTGCGCCTCTTCCTGAACGCCCAGTGCGGCGTAGCACTCGACCAGGCGGTGCAGCGCCTCGGGCGCCTGGCTCGACGTCTGGTACTTGTCCACCACCACCCGGAAACGGTTGATCGCCGCCAGATACTGCCCCCGCCGCAGATAGTAGCGGCCGCGGTTCATCTCGGCACCGGCGATATGATCGCGGATCTCATCGATCTTGCGCCGGGCGTCCTGCGAATATCGACTGTTGGGATAGCGGCGCAGCATGCCTTCGAAGGCCTTCAAGGCGCGCTCCGAATTGGTTTGGTCCCGCCGCACATCGACGATCTGCGCGTGATGGGACAGCGCCCTCAGATAATAGGCGTAGGCGATGTTGCGGCTGCCCGGGTGGAGCTGGATGTAACGGTCCAGCGAGATGATCGCCTCGTCATAGCTCTCGGCCTGGTAATGGGCGTAGGCCGCCATCAATTCCGCCCGGGTCGCCCACACCGAGTAGGGATGCTGGCGCTCAACCTCGTCGAACAACTTGGCCGCCGTCTTGTAGTTCTCGGTCAGCATGTTGTCCATGGCCTGGTTGTACAGGGTCTCGACCGAACCTTCGACATACTCGTCGTCGGTCCCCGTGCCGCTGCACGCAGACAACAGAAGTGCGAGCGCGACAGCGACGCTCGACATGGTGCGGCGATCAGGCCGTTTCCATGGGCTCGATAACATATCGGGTCAGGTTTTTTGGTCTAGCTTATTGACTCGTTTGATACCCCCGGCCGGCCCGCAAGACCCTAACGCGGTCCGGATGTTCCGGATTATAGCACAGGACGCCCGAGTATCTGCAACTCCAGAGCACCGATCGACCATCGCGTCGGCAAAAATTGTCCCGCACGAATGCGGGACAAGAAGGGAGTGAGGAGGAGCTCGAAAGCCGGTCTTAGGCCGTGGCCGCAAGCGGTTCGGACGCCCAGCTGCGCGGCTCGACCGCCTGGATCGTCGTGTCAACCGTGGTGTAGCGCCACGCGCTCGCATCCGCGAACAGGGCCCTCAGAACCGAATGCGTCAAACCATGGCCGGACCGAAAACCGTGATAGTGCCCAATCAACGGCGCGCCGGCGAGAAACAGATCGCCGATGCTGTCCAGCACCTTGTGACGGACGAACTCGTCTTGATACCTGAGCCCGCCGTCATTGAGGATTCGATCGCCACTGACCACGATCGCGTTATCCAAAGACCCGCCGCGGGCCAGCCCCTTCGAGCGCAGCGCCGCAATCTCGTGGTCGAATCCGAATGTGCGCGCGCGGGCGATCTCGCCGGCAAAGGAGTTGCTGCCGATGTCGAAGAAATAGGCTTGGCGATCGATCAGCGTCTCATCGAACTCGATCTCGATGCTGACGCTGAACGTCTCGCCCGGCGTCAAACTGGCCGTGCGCTCATTGTCGCCGACCGCAACGTGCTTCAGCACCTCGATTGCGCGCAGGGGCGCGTCCTGCTCGACCACGCCGGCGCACTCGATCAGAAACACAAAGGGTGCGGAACTGCCGTCCATGATCGGGACTTCGGGCCCATCGATCTCGACAATCGCGTTGTCGACGCCGCAACCGGAAAGCGCCGCCATCAGATGCTCGACCGTGCCGATCCGCAGACCGTTGCCGTCGCCCAGGCTGGTGCAGAGCTGGCTGTCGACGACATAGTCCCAGGTGGCCGGTATCTGCGGCTCACCGGCAAGATCGGTGCGGCAAAAGACAATGCCGGTATCTGGCGCCGCCGGCAGCAGGGTCAGCGAGACCGCCGCGCCGCTGTGCAGGCCGGTACCGGAACAGTTGATCGCGTTCTTGAGAGTCTGTTGCCTTGGGCGAAGGCCGTCTGTGTAGAAAGACTTGTGATTGCTTCCATCCATACTCGTTGAAACCCTCCGCCCCGCACATCCATCCGATCCGAATGGGGCGAGGCCCTGACTTGGTTATCCTTCGTCAGCAGCCCTTTTGTGTATCCCCCTGTTGCGTGCCCGCAATCCCGTCTCCGGGTCGATCTGCAGGCTTCGAGGGTGTTTACCAAACTGCCCCCGAAGCCCACAAATCACTCTTTGTTACAGTTTGTTACCTTGCATTTCGCAGCCCGTCAGAGAGTCCTCTTGCAGCTCAGGCTTCAGTTTGCTTGCCGCCGGAGAAAAGCCGGAATCTCCAGGAGGTCTTCCTCTTCCGACTGAGGGATCCGATCCGTTGCGTCCACCCTGGGAAAGGGGGCAACCCGGTCTTTTCCCGCCTCCTCTCGCTGTGCGCCAAGATCGCTTTCTGCGATCTCGGTGGCCTGAAAGGTGCGGCCTTCGGAGGCTTGCCAAGCCGGCGCCGCGTCGGCCTTGGCCAGCTCCGGATCCGGTGCCGGTTTTGCAGCGCCAGCGTCGAGACCGATCGGCCTGCCTGCGAGTTCCTGAAGCGCGTCGTGCAGCTCGTTCGGCTCGGGCGCGGGGCGCGTGGTCTCCGGTGCCGGCATCGCGGGCTCGGGCTGGGTCTCTCGTGCGAGAGATCCGTGCGCCGGCGCCAAGCTGGGCTCGCTCCGCGACGCTCCCTCGGCGATGCCCTGCGCGGGCTCGCCCGTCGGGTTGAGGGGGAGATCGGCGGGTGGCGGGCTCTCCGACGCCAGTTCGGCGATCGGCGAACCGGCCCCAACCGGAGCCGCCTCGGCTTGCCTCGCGGTCGCGGCCGACAGGCTGCCGCCTTCGGCCACCAGGCGAATCGGGCTCGCTGTCGATTTGGGATCGAGCGCGAGTGCGTCCGCGTCGATGCCGGTCGCAAAGATCGAGACCCGAATCTGCCCGTCCAAGGTCTCGTCGAAAGTGGAACCAAAGATCAGATTCGCATTGGGATCGACCTCGTCCCGGATCCGGTTGACCGATTCGTCGACCTCGTAGAGCGTCATGTCCATGCCGCCGGTGATGTTGATCAACACCCCCCGCGCCCCCTTCATGGACACGTCGTCCAATAGCGGATTGTTGATGGCCTGCTCGGCGGCGGCGCGCGCCCGCTCCTCGCCGTTGGCTTCGCCGGCGCCCATCATCGCCTTGCCCATCTCGCTCATCACCGTGCGGATATCGGCAAAGTCCAGGTTGATCAGCCCCGGCATGACCATCAGGTCGGTGACGCCGCGAACGCCCGAATAGAGCACGTGATCCGCCATCTTGAAGGCATCGGCGAACGTGGTCTTCTCGGTCGCCACCCGGAACAGGTTCTGATTCGGGATCACGATCAGGGTGTCGACGAACTGCTGCAGCTCCTCGAGCCCATCCTCGGCGACTCGCATGCGGTGCGGACCCTCGAAGTGGAAGGGCTTGGTCACGACACCAACCGTGAGAATCCCCTGGTCGCGTGCCGCCCGGGCAAGCACCGGAGACGAGCCGGTCCCGGTGCCGCCGCCCATGCCGGCGGCGATGAACACCATGTGGACCCCGACCAGCTCCTCCAGGATTTCGTCGATCTCCTCCTCTGCAGCGGCCCGCCCGATGTCCGGCCGCGACCCGGCGCCAAGCCCCTGGGTGATGTTGCGGCCCAGCTGGATGCGCCGTTCCGCCTGGGACTGGGCCAACGCCTGCGCGTCGGTATTGGCGACCACGCATTCGACACCCTCGAGGTTCGAACGGATCATGTTATTGACCGCATTGCCGCCGGCGCCGCCGACACCAAACACGACGATTCTTGGTTTCAGGTCCGTGGGTTGGTTGGGGACGCTGAGGGTCAGACTCATCTCATCCTCCTCTTGCTCGGTGCTCCGTGCGCACACAATAGCCGGAGATCCCTGTGCGCACGGGGCCTGGGATTCCGGGGGATTCCGAGGGTGGTGCTAGAAGTTCTCACGCAGCCACACTCCCATTCGACTGATGAAGCTCTTGGAACTGCCCGGCGCGGCGGCCGCGCTGACGGGCTCGGCCGGCCGGTTCAGGGCGGCGTACCGCAAAAGGCCGGCGCAGGTGGAGAATGCGGGACCGCCCGTCGCTTCCGCGAGGCCGTTGATCTTGAGCGGACGGCCCAGGCGCACGGGGCGTTCCAGGACGGTGGCCGCCAATTCCCGCGCGCCCTGGAGTTGGCTGGCGCCGCCGGTCAGGACCACGCGCTGGCTTGCCGCGGTGGGCATGCCGCTGGCCTCCATGCGGGCGCGGACCAGCTCGAAGGTCTCCTCGAGCCGCGGTCTGATGACGTTGACCAGCTCGGCGCGCGGCACCTGATGGTGTCCGCCGTCGTCTTCCTCTCCCAGCATGGGCACGTCGATGACCTGTTCCTCGTCGCCGGCGACGTGCACCGCGCTGCCGTAGAGCGCCTTGATGCGCTCGACGTGGCTGATCTGGGTGTTCAGCCCGATCGCGATGTCATTGGTGACGTGCATGCCGCCCACGGGCACCATGGCCGTATAGACCAGATCGCCGTCGGCAAATCCGGCCAGCGTGGTCGCGCCGCCGCCCATGTCCACCAGCGTGACCCCGAGGCGCATTTCGTCCTCGACCAGGCAGGCCAGGGCGGAGGCGTAGGGCGTGACCACCTGGCCGGCGATGCTGAGGTGGCAGCTGGACAGACAGGTCTTGAGATTGCGCATCGCGCCGGCCGAGGCGGTGACGAAATGCATGTCCACGCCGAGCGACTGGCCGAACATTCCGCGCGGATCGCGGATCCCGGCGTTGGCGTCGACGGCATAGCCGATCGGAATGGAATGGATCATCGCCCGGCCGTCGCCGTTGGCCCGGTGCCGGCATTCGTCCAGGACCCGGCGCAGGTCTGCACTGCTGACCTCGTTGCCGGCCACCGTGATCCGGGCCCCGACGGTACTGGACTGCGGGCGACCGCCCGAGACATTGACGAAGACCTCGCGGACCCGCTCGCCGGCCATGGTCTCCGCGCTGTGCACCGCAGATAGGATCGCGCTCTCGACCGCTTCCATGTCGATGATCTCGCCGCCGCGGGTCCCCGCGGCCGCCTGGTGCCCGACACCGATCACCCTGAGCCCGCCCGGCCGGGTGTTGCGCGCGATGAAGCAGCAAATCTTGGTCGTTCCGACGTCCAGGGCGGCGATCATGCCGCTGCGTGCCTTGGCCAATACCTTGTCCATTCCTGCGTCAACCTCATCTCCGGATCATGCTCTAGGTGCTCTTCTCGCTTGTGCTTCGCCGTACCGGCTTCTCCTTGCTGCTCGCGGGTTTGCGCGTTTGAACGATCATGCGGTCGGGGATCCTGAGATCGATCAGCACGATGTCCCTTGCGAGGACGGCATGGTCGCGCTCCGCCTCGGCCAGGCGCCGCCAGGCGACAGCCGCATCCTCCTCCGGCAAGCGGACCTCGATGCCGCCCCGCAGCTTGATGTCCCAGCGGCGTCCGCCCTTGCGGACGGCGGCGGCAACGCGCTCCGCCAGGATCGGCTGGCTCTTGACAAGGTCGATCAGCGCCACGGTATGGGCCGGGGCGTCCGCGCCCACGACCAGGGGCAGACCCTTGTGCTCGCGCGCCACCTTGACCGGGATCACCTCGCCGTCGGCATCGATGATGCGGATCTTGCGCTGGCGCTGCCAGCGGGCCAAAGGCGTGCGCTCGACCAGGGTGACATGCAGCGTGTCCGGGAGCAGGCGCCGGAGCGCCGCGTCTCGCACCCAGGGCAACGCCTCGATGCGTGCCTTCGCGGCGTCCAGATCCAAGGTCAAGAGCGGCGCGCCGTGCCGCGCGCCCAGGGCGCGCTTGAGCGCGGCCGTCGCTGTCCGATCGCGGCCTTCGACCAGCACGTCCTGCAGGCTGAACCCCAGCCCTGTGACAAGCTGCTCCGTGCTCTCCTTGGCAATTGCCTTGGCGCTCTGCCAGCTCCGCGCCATGCCGCCGCTCCACCACCACCAGACCGGCAGGGCGACCAAGCCCACGACCAGCCCAACAAAGACAGCGCGCCGAAGGGTCACGCGCCCGAACATGCGGGTCCGCCGGCGGCTGCGCCGCCGCGTCTTGCGCTTGCGTCCGGAGCCGCGGCCGGACGCGGATCGTCTCAGCAATCGCATGCCGCGTTCTCCACCATCCAGGACACCAGGTCTTCGAAGGAAATGCCGGCATGGGCCGCGATCTCCGGCACCAGGGAGGTCGGGGTCATGCCCGGCTGGGTATTGACTTCGAGGAGCGCAAAACGCCCCGGCTCGCCCGCGGTGTCGTCGTAGCGCAAGTCCACACGGGTCACGCCGCGACAGCCGAGGCAGAGATGCGCCATCCTGGCGATCTCCATCACCTGTTCATGGGCCTCCGGCACGATCGGGGCGGGCACCAGATGCTCCGAGGCGCCCGGCGTATACTTGGCGACGTAGTCGTAAAACCGGCGCTCGGTACGGATCTCGATGGTGCCGAGCGACTTGCCGCCCATCACCGCGACCTGGATCTCGCGGCCCGGGATGTACTCCTCGATCACGACGAGCTCGCCAAAGGCCCAGTCGTCGGCAAAGAGGGGCGTCGCGTCGTCCTCGAAGACCAGGGTGACGCCGACCGAGCTGCCCTCGTTGATCGGCTTGACCACGTAAGGCCGGCTCGGCTCGTCGGCCGGCGTCAGATCCGCGCGGCGCACCACGCGACCGGGCGCCAGGGGCAACTCGGCCTCCTCGAACAGGCGTCGCGAGGCGAGTTTGTCCATCGCCAGGGCCGAGGCCAAGCGGCCGCTGTGGGTGTACGGAATTCCCAGCATGTCGAGCAGGCCCTGCATGCAGCCGTCTTCGCCAAAGCGGCCGTGCAACGCGTTGAACACCGCATCCGGCTTGGCCCTGTCGAGCTCGGCCAGCAAGGCGGAGAGATCCCGCGTGACATCGATCGCCGTGACCCGATAGCCCGCGCGTTCCAGCGCTTCCGCGCAGCCGCGTCCGCTCGACAGCGAGACCTCACGCTCCGACGACCAGCCGCCCATCAGCACGACCACGTTCTTGCTCATTGGCCGCCCCCCGGAGCCAGGGGCTCGCCGATGCGCTGGAT
>JAAUXY010003134.1_pt1 | contig 14852 bp, 12 predicted proteins | sample 7278121 | NCBI WGS metagenome assembly JAAUXY01 (sample SAMN14350117, study PRJNA611818) | marine sediment metagenome | isolation source: surface marine sediment (1.8m) | place: French Polynesia: Moorea | collected 2018-08 | reverse complement strand
TGCATGCCTTCGACGACCTCGAGCTCGGTCAGCAGGCTCCTGGCCTCCTCGACCGTGATCACGCCCTCGTTCCCGACTCTCTGCATGGCATCGGCGATCATGTCGCCGATGTCCGTCTCGCCGTTGGCCGAGATCGTCCCGATCTGTGCGATCTCCGCGGTCGTGGTGACATTGCGCGAGCGCGCCCGGAGCTCCGCCACGACGAACTCGACCGCACGGTCGATGCCGCGCTTGAGGTCCATGGGATTCATGCCTGCCGCGACGGCCTTGGCCCCCTCGCGCACGATGGCCTGGGCCAGGACCGTGGCGGTCGTGGTGCCGTCGCCGGCGAGCTCGCTGGTCTTGACCGCGACCTCGCGCAGCATCTGGGCACCCATGTTCTCGAAGTGATCGGTCAGCTCGATCTCCTTGGCGACCGAGACCCCGTCCTTGGTCATGCGCGGTGCGCCGAAGCTCTTCTCGACCACGACGTTGCGGCCCTTGGGACCGAGCGTCACCTTGACGGCGTCGGCCATGATATCGACGCCCTTTAGCATCCGCTCGCGGGCATCGCTCGAGAATTTGATCTCCTTGGCAGGCATGCGTCCCACTCCTTGATCAGGCGACAGTCCTGCAGCGACTCGAACAGAGGCGGGACTGGCGCGCCTTGCTCTGGGTCAATAACCCTGCCCTGGTTCCTCGCGAATTTTGGCGAGGCTCTGAAGCAGCAAGCCCGAGTCTCAAAGCGGTTGGATCACGAGCTCCGCTTGCGGCGTGATCCGGATCAGGGAGTCCGCCGGAACCTCCTGCCAGGTCTCCCGGGTGATCGGTTCCGAGGCCACGACCACGGCCCGATAATCCCGGCTCGGCACGTGGTGGATATGCGGAAACCCACAGATCTCGCAGTCATAGACGCCGTCGCGCTCCACGTAGAAGAGGCCCCGGCCGATCCGGGTTCCGGCGATCTCCGCTCCATCCGTCATCAAGAGGTTGAGGCCGATCTTCGCCGCCGGGTCCCGGGCCTGACACCAGTCGAAGACCAGGCGTGCGCCCTGGCGCAGCAACTCGGCCAAGGTCAGATCGGGCGACCGACTGCGCAGAGTCATGAGCAAGCGGAAGACATGCTCGCTGTCGGTGGTGCCACGCAGGGCGGCGCGCTGAGGATCCGACATGGCGTTGAGGAAGCGCGGGCGCAGGGCGTCGAAGTGCGGCACCGTACCGTTGTGAGCGAAGGCGATGGTCTCGTGCACGAAGGGATGGGTGTTGTCCGGGATCGCGAGTCCGACGGTGGCGCGCCGGACATGGGCCAGGACCGTCCGCGCATAGATCCGGGCAGCAGCGCGGTGGAAGTGCTCACCGTGATAGGCAGCCCAGGCCTCCTTCTCAACCAGCGGTCGGTGATCCTCGTAGGCCGCCACGCCCCAGCCGTGGGCATGGGTGTAGCCCTTCAAATCCTCCAGGCTCTGCACCATGAGGGCGTTCTGCGCGTGCACCAGGGTGCATTCCACCTTGGATTCCTCGGTCGCCCGGAAGCCATAGAGGCGGCACATCGCGAAATCTCACCCTCCCAGCTGCTGATCAAGGCTCTTCGCAATCTTAGGCCGGCAATATCTCCGAGAAACTTGATCCACCTCATAGGGTGCAAGGGTCGGCTGTCGAAGACTGGTCACCATGGGGCGTGCCATGGATGAACTGCTGCGGGCTTTCCGCGAAGACCACGCTTTGTTGGGCCGTGGCTTCCACCGGATCTCCTCCGCGCTTCGGGCGGGCCGCCAGTCCGAGGCCAGCGCCGCGGCGGCGGACGTGGATCGGGACGCGGGCGCCCATATCGCTTTTGAGGAACGGCATTTCTATCCTGTGCTCGTGCCGCTCATAGGCAAAGATCACGTCGAGGGCCTGTTGAATGAGCATGCGGAGGGTCTGGCCGTCGTCCGCGCTCTCGAAACGCTGCCGATGGCTGCGGCCCTGCCGGAGGAAGAGCGGCGAGAGTTGCTGCGCGCTTCGGAGGCGATGGAGGCTCACATCGCCGAGTGCGGCGAGCTCTTCGAAGCCATCGGTCGCATTACTAAGGCCGAACAGGCGACTTTGCTCGACGAGCTGCTGAAACTGAGAGCCGAGCATCCCGCCTGGACGGAGGTCTCGGGCGACCGGCCCTAGAGCGGGATGACATGAAGCCGATCCGGCTTCATGTCTGAATCTCGCTCTTTTTCAGAAGTTTAGAGCACGATTCAGACAGGAGGTCGATTCCACCCTATGTCATCGTGCTCTAGGGTCTCTGTGAGGGCTCTGATATGGCTATTCCCAGGAAGCCGTTCATCACGGCGGATCCGGCCTCGGACAAGACAGGGTTTCGCCTGCCCATCGTCGAGCAACACAGGGTCGAACTCGACGGGATGCAACGCGCCCGCATAGAGGGCCTCGCCGTTGAGATCAAAGAGCGCGATCCGCGCCTGATCTCGACCGCCGCTTTCGGGCCGCGTGTGAGCTCGGGTCTCGGTCCGGGTCCCAACCTAGTCTTGGAAGACCACAGCAGCATCGCCCTCTACAACCCGGAGGATGATCGACGCTACACCTATCGTGCTATGATGCTGGCCGGCGACGGCGATGTCCTTGCCCTTGCAGCCGACCGCAATCCTGCCTTCGAAAGCTATTGCCGCGACACGCTGGCTCTGGGCCGGGTCGAGGTCCGGATCCCAGAAGCCTGTTCGCCTCCAGTTCCCCTGGCCCTTCGTTGCTTGCGCGACTCGCGGTTCCTCGAAGGGATGGCGCGACTGGCCGACGAACACCGCGGGCTCAACCTCTTGCCCTACCTCGGAGACGGCAAGGCTTGGGCCTTGGCGAGAGCCATCGCCCGACGAAGCGAGGCGGAAGTCCGCGTCGCCGCCGGGCCGCCGGGTCTGACGCGCTGTGTGAACGACAAGCTCTGGTTCGAGGCGAGGGTCGACGACGTCCTCGGACGCGGCGCCTTACCCGAGGTTCGGCTCGCCAACGGGCCGGCGCTCCTCGCTTATCACGTGAAGAGCTTGGCTGGTCGCTATGCCAGCGTTGCCATCAAGATACCGGCCTCCGCCAGCTCGACGGGCAACATCGTCCTGGAGTCTGCGGAGGTCGCCGGACGCCCGCTCACACCGCTGCGCGAGGAGCTTTGTTCCCTGCTGACCCGAACCGGCTGGAGGGGAGACTTCCCGCTGATGGTCACGGCCTGGGAGCAACCGATCCTGGCCAGCCCATCGGTTCAGGTCTGGATTCCCCATTCCTCCGAGAACCTGCCGATCATCGAAGGGATCTTCGAGCAGAACCTGGCGGGCAGAAAACGCGTCTTTGTCGGTGCTTCGCCCTGCGAGCTGTCTTCGACCGTTCGCCGGCAGCTGGCGACCGAGACCCTCCAGCTCGCCTACCTGCTTCAGTGTCTTGGCTATTTCGGCCGCTGCAGCTTCGACGCCATTCTGCTGAATGACGGCAAGACGGGAAGCAGAACCCACTGGGTCGAATGCAATGGCCGGTGGGGTGGCGTGTCGATCCCCATGACTTTGATCAATCGGATTCTGGGCAACTGGCAGCGTCGTCCCTTCGTGATCGCTCAAAGGAGCCATCTGAGGGCGCGAGGCCGGCCCTTTGCAGACGTCGTCCACAGTCTGGGCGAACGGCTTTTCGTCGCCGGCAAGCGCGAAGAAGGGGTCATCGTCCTGACGCCCGGCCCGCTGGAGGCAGGAACGGGGTACGATTTGATCGTGCTGGCCGACAGCGCCGCCGCCGTCCAAGAAATGGCCCGCGACGCGACCACGAGCTTGTTATGAAAGTGAACCCGGCGTCCAGCGGGGGCATCATGGCCTACGTCGGCGCAGAACAGAGAACCGACGGTCCCGGTCCTATGCCGCCGGCTCCTGCGGCTTCGGCGATGCGGAAGGGGCTGCATTTTGCCGTTGCTGCAGACTGGCGCCGCCGCGCTCCTTCTGGTGCACGAGCCGAAACTCGTAGCGCTGCCCCGGGCTGATCTCGCGCACGTGGCCGCGATAGGCGATGGTGATCGGATATGCCGTGAAGGGCCGGCTGGAGACGCAAAGCTTCTCGTGATTTACCTTGAGATCGAGCGTTTGTCCGCGGTATCGGACGGTCGTCGTGAGGCAGGTCAGTTCATCCGGAAGCCGCGGATTAAAGGTCAGCACGTTGGCGCGCGGTTCGATGCCAGTGTAGCAGCGCTGGACCAGATCGACCGTGCCGGCCATGGCGCCGAGGTGAACCCCTTCCTTGGTCGTGCCGTCCTGTATGTCGGCAATGTCGCTGTCCAGCGCCTGGGACCAGAGCTCCCAGGAGCGCGGTCGATCGGCACGTGCCAGGACCCAGGCGTGGGTGACCCAGCTGAGGGTCGAGCCATGAGAGGTGCGCTGCACGTAGTATCGGATCGTCTTGAGAATAGTGTCGGGATCGAAATCGTAGCCAAGGCGTTCGAAGATCTCCGTGAGCTGCTCGGTGGAGAAGAGGAAGAAGAGCATGAGGACGTCGGCCTGTTTCGAGACCTTGTAGAGGTTGGAATCGGTGCCTTCGCCCTCCAGGATGCGATCCAGTCGCTGGATGTCACCATACTTCTTCCGGTAGCCGTCCCAGTCGAAATCCTTCAGCTTCTCGTAGCCTTCGAACTGGCTGATGACGCCGTCATGGAGGGGAACGGTCAGGTTGCGGCTGATATCGTCCCAGTCGTCGAGTTCCTCCGCGCTCAGCTCGAGCTGGTCGCAGAGTTCCCGGCGCCGGTTTTCGGGCAGCAGGTCGAGGGCATCGAGGGCGCGGCTCAGCGTCCAGGCCACCATGACGTTGGTATAGGCGTTGTTGTCCAGGCCGCCTTCCGTCGTGGGGTCCTTTCCCGGGTAGGCGGTATGGAACTCGTCCGGCCCCATGACCCCGCGGATCGCATAGCGTCCGCTGGACTCGTCGTAGCTGGCGATACTTGCCCAGAAACGGGCGATTTCCAGCATCAGCTCGGCGCCGAAGTCGTAGAGGAACTCGCGATCCTCCGTCACCTCGTAGTACTGCCAGACGTTGAACGCGATGGCGACGTTGACATGGCGCTGGCGCTGCGAATCGTCGGAGATCCAGCGCCCCGACATCGGATTGAGGTGCAGGCGCTGGCTCTCTTCGCGACCGTCGCTGCCGCTTTGCCAGGGAAACATCGCGCCACGGAATCCGGCCTCTCGCGCGGCCCGGCGCGCCGCCCCGAGCCGCCGGTAGCGGTAGCGCAGCAGGGACCGCGTGAGGACCGGCTTGCGCAGGTTGAGGTAGGGGAAGATGAACAACTCGTCCCACATGATATGGCCGCGGTAGGCCTCGCCGTGCCAGCCGCGCGGCGGCATTCCGACGTCGAGGTCGACGGAGTGTATCGAGATGGTCTGCAGAAGGTGAAAGATATGCAGACGGAGCTTCAGGCCCACGTGGTGATTCGCCGTGGTCTCGATCTCGATCCCGCATTCTTCCCAGAGATGGGCCCAGGCGCGTCGGTGCGCTTCCATAAGCCTGTCGAAGGAGTCGGCATGGTCGAGCTGGTCGATCGCGGCCAGTCCCGGTTCCGAGATCGCCTCGTCCTGAGAGGTGTAGAGCGCGACCACTTTCTCGACCGCGATCTCCCGTCCTTCTTCGGCGTCAAAGGCGATGTCCTGGGCGATGAAATCGGGCAGCCGGTCCAAGTGGCGCTCGCCAGCCAGGGGCTTCCCGTCCTGCTGAAGCCGCGTGCGCGCGGCTTCGACGATCTCGCGGCGGCATTGGACCATGCGGCTGCGGAGCAAGATCGTGTCATCGCTGGTCTGCGCGGTTTCAAGGGTCTCGAGATGCCGGCGGTTCAGTTCGCGGTAGCGCGCAACGCCATCATTGAGGACGCCGCCGTCGATCGCCGAGCGAAGGGTCATCCGCCCCGACCAGTTCTCCGGGGTGAGGCGCAGCTCGATAGCGGCCAGGTGGGGCTCTGCCATGGAAACAAAGCGACGTTCCCGCCAGAGCGTCGTCCGACCTTGCGGATCGCGTAGGCGGAAAGAGCGCGAGAGCAGGCCCTGCCGCAGGTCGAGCTCCTGCTCGTAGTCGAAGTGTTCGACCTCGCCCGGACGCAGCCATGGCCCGTCATCGATGCGGATCACGAGAGGCAGCCAGTTGGGGATGTTGACCAGGTCTTCGTTCTCGATCTCGCGGCCGGCGATCTCGCTGGTCAGCCGGTTGTAGCCGCCGGCCAGATAGGTCCCGGGATAGTGAACGTCGTCGGCCACCGCGTTCGGCGCGGTGCCACGCGTGGCGAAGTAGCCGTTGCCTAATACGCAAAGCGTTTCCCGCAAACCTTCGCTCTGCGGGTCATAGCCCTCATAGCGCAGACACCATTCGCTCATGCCTCTCTCTCCTCGATGACGGCCGTCAGTTCCTTCAGAAAGCGTTGCACCTCGGCCGTATCCGATAGCCGGTAGTCTGCGTTCGTGGCTTGCGGTCGTTCGGCGACGAGGAACGAGAGTCCCTTGCCATGAAGCGCATCGAAGGCGTCGCTGTCCGTGATGTCGTCCCCAATGTAGAGCGGCACCACATCCGTGTCGTTGAGATCCAGCGCGCCGAGCAGCCAGAGAACCGCCTTTCCCTTGTCCCAATCCAAGTTGGGCCGGAGCTCGAAGACCTTCTTGCCACCCGTCTTGCGCAGCGCGGGATGCTGTGCGGCAACGGAATCTACGATACGCTCGACGCGGCCCACGTCCTTGGGGCTCACCATTCGGAAATGCACGGCTAAGGCATAGGTCTTGTCCTCGACGATGACGCCCGCGATCGAAGCAAGCTGACGATCAAGCTCGCCGGCCGCCTGCGCTATGATCGGCGCGTAGCCGGCGATCTTCTCATGAGGAAGCTCCGCGCCTGCGGGCCCGACGATATCGAAGCCGTGGGAGCCGGCATAAATGATCCCCTTCAGGCCGACGAGCCGCTCCACGTCGCCGCGCTCTCGGCCGCTGATCACGAGAACGGGACAGCGCTCGGCAAGGGCCGCGAGCGTCGTGCGCATGTCATCTGACAGGACCGCCAGGTCGGGACGCTCGACGATCGGCGTGAGCGTTCCGTCATAGTCGAGAAAGACCGCGACACGTCGCTGTCCGATCCGGGCCCAGAGTGCGTCCAGATTCTCAAAGGCCGGCGGGGCAAGGGCGCTCATTCCGTGTTCGCCTTTCTTGAGACTCAGCTCGCTCAGGTCGGACACCACGACATCGGCGCCGCCTTCTCGCAGAAGCTCTGGCTGGCCGTTGCGGCTGACGCCGACCACCAGCTCGAAGTTACCGGCCTTGCCGGCCTGAACCCCGGATATCGCGTCCTCGACGACGGCGGCCCTGCTCGGTTCTACCCCCAAACGCCGCGCGGCTTCCAGGAAAGTGTCTGGCGCCGGCTTGCCTGCGAGCATCCACTCCTTTGCGACCACCCCGTCCACCTGCGCGTCGAAGAGATCGCCGATGCCGGTGGCCTCCAGGACCTCGCGGCAGTTGCGACTGGACGAGACGACCGCGACCCTCAGGCGGTGCGACTTGGCGCGCTTTATGAAGTCGATTGAGCTTCCATAGACTTCGACGCCACTGTGCCTGATCGCTTTGAGGAAGAACTGGTTCTTCCTGTTCCCCAGGCCGCGGACCGTCTCCCTGTCCGGCGGGTCGCTGTCTTCCCCAGGCGGCAGGTAGATGTTCCGCGACCGCAGGAAGCTCGCAACGCCGTCGTAACGCGGCTTGCCGTCGACATAGCGCTGGTAGTCCTGCACCAAGTCGAAGGGCTCGTAAGTGCCGCCAACTCGTGCCGCGCGTTCCCCGAGGTACTCGTCGAAGGTGGCCTTCCAGGCCTGTGCGTGGGTCTTCGCGGTCTCGGTCACGACACCGTCCAGATCCAGCAAGATCGCATCGATCTGTCCGGGGTCTATCGAAGCGCGCCTCTTAGAATCGTCGGGCTGAAGCGCTCTCTGCGCCGACGGTCTCGGCGCCTCGGCTCTCATGCTCATGGCTCGTCTCCATGATTGCGTGGGCAGGAACAAGCCGAGCCACCGCGAATGCGATTTTCGTCATCGGCTCGTCTCGTGCAGTCGCTCTCTTCGCTGCTTCATTACTGCGGTCATGATTGGCCAGGAAGGACGCAGACGCCCCTATCCGGCTAGGGTTCTGTTACTGCTGCAGGATCCGCCAAGTGCCGTCGGGCTGCCGGCAGGCGATGCCATAGCCCTGTTCCGTTTCGCCGGCGACCGTGATGCTTTGCTGGAACTCCCGGCAATACTGGCCAGAGGTCGACGTGCCGTCGCGGAGCGGGGTCACGGCCCCCGAGTTGCCCGATCGCGGGTTGTTCCAAGTGATGGTCTCTCCGATCGGGGCGCCGTGCGCACGATTGACCGCTTCGTTGGCCTTGATGCGATCGACCTCGTCCATGGATCGGCCGATTTCACTTCCGATGAGGCCGCCGATCAGAACACCGGCGCCGGTCGCAGCCAACTGCCCTGCGCCGCTGCCGAACTGGGCGCCGAGCAGACCGCCGAGCGCCGCCCCGGTGAGGCCGCCGACCCTTTGCTTGGGGCCATATCCGCTCTCGGCACAGCCCGCCGTCATCATGACGATCAATGCGGCGGTGGTTATCCACTTCCTGCTCATTCCACCTTTCCTCACCTCGAAGAGCCTCGAGGCCCACTAGAGGTATTGCGCAGGTCGCCTGCCATGACTCAGATCAAGCGCCGGACACGTCCACCCCTGGACCTCTTCCTGCCGATCGATTCCGGATGCGGTAGGTGTCGGTCGATTTCTTGACGCAGGTCATGGCGGCGAAGTTGGGACCGGACAGTGTGAAGGATATGCAGGCCTACCAAGACTACGGAGGTAGCTATGACGATGCTCAAGGTGATCGAGGTGCTGGCCCAGTCGGAGAAGAGCTGGGAGGACGCGGCCAACAATGCGCTCCTTCAAGCGAGAGAGACCGTGAGGGGCATTCGCTCGATCTATATCAAGAACATGGAAGCGGTCGTCGAGGACGGACGGATCAGCGAATACCGGATCAACGCGAAGATTTCCTTCCTGCTGGAGGGCTCGTAAGGGTCGATGCTTCTGGGTGGGCCCGCCGGCCATTCGTCATGACCAAGAGGGGAATCGGTTCGAAGGGAGAGTCTGGGCGAGATGACTCGCTTGAATGACGCCGGCTTGCCTAAAGTCCAGCGATCAGCGCAGCGCGAGCCTTATCCTTGGGAGGCTTCCTACCCGCCTGGGGTGGGCTGGCGGATCGACATTCCGGATCGGCCGCTTTGGGCCGTGCTGGACGATGCCCGCCGCGACCATCCCAACCGGCCCGCTCTGGAGTTCCTGGGCAAGGGGCTCACTTACGCGGAGCTGGCCGCCTCGGTCGATCGCGCAGCCGAAGGATTCCGCGCTCTTGGCGTCACCAAGGGCACGCGGGTCGGTCTTTTCCTGCCCAATTGCCCTTACTTCGTGATCTGCTTCTTCGGCGTGATCAAGGCCGGGGGCGTCGTGGTTACCTTCAACCCGTTGTTGGCGGCCGAAGAGGTGCGCCAACAGGTGGTCGATTCCGGCTGCGAGGTCCTGGTCACGCTCGACCTGAAGGCACTCTACGCCAAGGTCGAGCCATCACTGGGGCTGGAATCGCTGCGCAAGATCGTGGTCTGCCGCCTCCATCGGGCATTGCCCGCTTTCAAGGGTCTGATGTTTCGCCTGACGAAGATGCGGCAGCGCCTCGCCGTGCCGAAGGACGACCGGCACCTGACCTTCGAGGACCTCTTGGTCGAGCGCGGCGACCGTGCCGCGGCGATGATCGATCCCGGCCGAGATGCGGCGGTCCTGCTGTACACCGCCGGCACGACCGGCCGCCCCAAGGGCGTCGCCCTGACTCACAGAAATCTCCTGGCAAATGCGCTGCAATGCCGGGCCTGGTTCACCAAGGCTTCGCCAGGGCGCGACCGGATTCTCGCCGTCTTGCCATTCTTTCACGCTTTCGGACTTTCCGGATTGATGAACTTCGGCCTTTCTCTGGGCGCCGAGTTGATCATCCTGCCGCGCTTCGAGCCGAAGCAGGTCCTGAAGACGATACACAGGCTGCGTCCGACCTTCATGAGTGCCGTGCCCACCATGCTTCGTGCCCTGCTCGAGGCGCCCCAGGCGGCAACGACCGATTTCTCGACGGTGAAGGTCTGCATCTCTGGCGGCGATTCCCTGCCGCTCGACCTCCGAAGGCGTTTCGAGGACGTGACCGGCGTGCCCGTCACCGAAGGCTATGGCCTCTCCGAATCGGGGCCCGTGGTCGCCTGCGGCAACCCTCTGGAGAGCCGGGACAAAGTGGGTTCTGTCGGGCTGCCGCTGCCCGGGACGGTGATCGAGATCCTGTCCCTCGATGAAGCCAGGAGCGTCCTGCCACCCGGGGAGACCGGCGAGATCTGCCTGCGTGGTCCGCAGATCATGGCCGGCTACTGGCAGCAGCCGACGTTGACACGGGCTGCTTTGGTCGACGGCCGCCTGTCCAGCGGCGATCTCGGCTATCTGGACGAGGAGGGTTATCTTTTCATCGTCGATCGCTTGAAGGACGTGATCATCAGCGGTGGCTACACGCTCTATCCATCCGCGATCGAAGCGGCGATCTGCCGGCATCCCGATGTGGCAGAGGCATCGGTAGTCGGGATGCCGGACGACTATTGGGGCGAAATCGTGAAGGCGTTCGTCGTACCTGAGGCCGGGCGCAAGGTGACGGTCGAGGAGCTCGAAGCCTTCCTCCAGGATCAGCTCTCGGCGATCGAGCGTCCAAAGGCCTTTGCCTTTCGCGATTCGCTGCCGAAGTCCGCGATCGGCAAGATCCTGAAGCGGGCGCTGCGCGAGGCCTGAGAAGGCCTTCAAGCAGGCCGGTGCGGTTACCTGGCGCCGCCTTTCAGCTCGGCAATGAAGGCGAGGATGTTATCGATGTCCGTCGCGGAGAGCCGGAACTGGCTCATCGGCCAGTGCGGCTGGCGGAGCGAGGTACGCAGCCTTTCCTCGCTGTAGGTCGTGGGATCGTCTGCGAAGACCTGCAGCGGCGGGGCCTCGAGGGCCGGACTGCCGCCTTCGCCATAACCGGGGACCGCGTGACAGTCGGCGCAGTGCTCTGCGATGATTCCCTTCGCTTGGTCGGCATCGCCGGCCGCGCTCGCGAATCGGAAGGAGGCGAGGGCCAAGACGGTGACGAGGATCGGAACGACCTTGCTCGAAGACGCGATCGTCATGGCAGGAGCTCCCTCTGATGGGCCATCGACCTGGATCTTCATCCTCCAGGCCAGGGCTTCGGTTTTCCTTGATGTGGCGCAAGGTCGTGAACACCCCGTCGGCGTCAAATGACGGGCGCTTTGGCCTGGCCAATGGACTGCATCAACTCTGGCCCCCGGATTAGACCCCGACGACGCTATCGTCCGACAGGCGAGCCGCGGGGAAGGAGAAGCCGCCGTAAACTTCGCAACCAATAAGGTGAGGAAAGGTCGGGCTATCCGGAGCGACATCGATCTTCGGCGAGAGCGACTGGGTGTTTCCCTAATCTGTCTCTTGGCCAGCCTTGCCGCCTGCCAGCCCGCCGAGACCGTCGGCAGTCCGGAAAAGGGCAAGAGAGTGGCGCTGCAATGGTGCGCGGAATGCCACCTGGTTTCGGCGGATCAGGAGACGATCCCCGACCGCGGCGCCCCCAGCTTTCGGGAGATCGCCAAGGACCCGAACAAGGACCTCGCCTATCTGCGCCGCTTCATGTCCGAGCTGCATTTGCCCATGCCCACATTTCGCCTTTGGCCCGAGGAGCAAGGCAACGTACTCGCCTATATCATCACCCAGGGGTACGATCACTGAGGCCCGAGCAGGGGCCGCCTGGGATGATCGTGCCGCGCGGATCGGAAACGTGACCGGCCTGCCGGCCGCTTGGATCTGGACGCAATGAAGAAGATACCTAACTGGCTGCTGGTCACGATTGCGACGCTGGCCGTCTTCCTGGTGCTCTTCGTCGGCTGGCCGGAGCGGGCTCCGCGGCGCGTCGCCGACGTCTCCTACAGCGAGTTCAAGCAGCTGGCCGCCGATGGCGAGCTTTCGCAGGTCACCTTCCGCGGAAACGCCGTCGACGCCATCCTCGTGGAGGCCCGTCCCGTCGGCCCGCTCGGCCAGACGGCTGCCGAGGTTCGATCGCGGATCCCCGGTATCGGCGATCCGGAGTTACTACCGCTGCTCGAAGAGAAGGGCGTCCAAATCCGAAGCCTGCGCTCCGACGGCGACGGGCCCTTGAACCTGCTTTACGGCATGTTGCCTTGGCTGCTGCTGATCGGAATCTACCTCTGGTTCTGGAGCCGCATGCAGAAGGGCATGCTGGGCCGCTTCGGCGGCCGCGACATCCCGGATTTCCTCGCCGGCTCGGCCACCAAGGAGGAGAAGCGAAGCAAGAAGGTTACCTTCGAGGACGTTGCCGGCCAGGACAACGCCAAGCGGGAGGTCTCCGAGCTCGTCGATTTTCTTAAGGATCCGGGGCGCTACACCCGCTTGGGCGCCGAGCCGCCCCGTGGCGTCCTGCTGATGGGCCCGCCCGGGACCGGAAAGACGCTTCTGGCCCGGGCCTTGGCCGGCGAGGCCGGCGTACCCTTCTTTCACATTTCCGCGTCCGAGTTCATCGAGATGTTCGTCGGCGTCGGCGCCTCGCGGGTGCGCAAAATGTTCGAGGAAGCCAAGAAACGGGCGCCCAGTATCATCTTCATCGACGAGCTGGACAGCGTCGGCCGGGTCCGCGGCACCGGACTCGGCGGCGGCCACGACGAGCGCGAGCAGACCCTCAACCAGATCCTCGCCGAGATGGACGGCTTCGCAGGCCACGAGGCGGTCATCGTCCTGGCGGCGACGAACCGCCCCGATGTGTTGGATCCGGCGCTGCTGCGCCCCGGCCGTTTCGACCGCCATGTCACGCTCGAGCTGCCGGACAAGAAAGCGCGGCAAGAGATTCTCAAGGTGCATACGCGCAAGACCCCCCTGGCGAGCGACGTCGACCTGGAGACAATCGCGGCGGGCACGCCGGGATTCTCGGGCGCTGACATCAAGAACCTGGTCAACGAGGCCGCGATGCTGGCGGCCCGGCAAGGGGCCGCCCAGGTGAGCATGCGGGCCTTCGACGAGATGCGCGACAAGATCATGATGGGCTCGGTGCGGACCCTGGCGATCCAGCCCGAGGAACGCTACCGGCTGGCGGTTCACGAGGCGGGACACACGACCGTTGCCCATTTCCTGCCCAAGGCGGATCCGATCTACAAAGTGACGATCATCCCGCGCGGACGCGCCCTGGGCGGCACCCATATGCTCCCGGAGGAAGAGCGCCACACCCTGCCCGAGGACTACCTGAAGGACCGTCTTGCGGTGATGCTGGGCGGCCGGGCCGCCGAGAAGGAGCTTCTGAAGACCGTAAGCTCCGGTGCCGACGACGACATCAAGCAGGCGACGCAGTTGGCGCGGGCCATGGTGGCGCGTTGGGGCATGGCGGACGAGGTCGGCCCGGTCGATCTGCGTCAGAGCGACGAGCACCCCTTCCTGGGCCGCGAAATCGCGCAGCCGCGACGATTCAGCGAGACAACCGCCCACGAGGTCGACGCCGCCGTGCACGAACTGCTTCGCGAAGCGGAAGAGCGCGCCGGGGGGCTGATCCGCACGCACGAGGAGGGCCTGCGGCGCCTTGTCGCCGCGCTAGAAGCCAAGGAAACCCTCGACCGTGCCGAAATCGCCGCCTGCCTGGGGTCCGCTCCGGACAGGGCGATCTCGGATGAGGACGCGCAGCAACTGGTAAGCGGCGCGGAATAGCAGGAATCTGGTGCCTGTACTTGGCGCCAGTTCCTGAAGGGCCGACCGGGGCAAATGGGCCGCGCCGGCGCCCCGGATCATTTCAGGTTTTCTCGACGGACCGCGCGGTCTGACCCGCCAGAGAGGGGTTCAATGCCGCTTGCCCTTGGCATTGCAGCGCGTGTCAGAGGTTCTACATCCAGAACAGGAACGCCAAGATCTTACACCGAAAGGACAAAGCTGATGGAGAACAAAGAACAAGAAGGCCACCGCGAAGTGACCCGGATGACGAGCGTGATCGTTGCAGCCTACGTGGGCAAGAACAGGGTCGCGGCGGAGCGACTGCCGTCCCTGATCTCTTCGGTTTGGGACACCCTGATGACGGCATCACAACGCGAAAGGACCCTCACAGAGCGCGCGCCGGATCCGGCCGTACCGATCCGGCAATCCGTCAGGCGGCAATACATCGTCTGTCTGGAAGACGGTCGGCGCTTCAGGTCTCTGACGCGCCATCTCCGGACGGCCCATGGCCTGGACCCGGACTCCTATCGGGCGAGATGGAGCTTGCGTCGCGACTACCCGATGGCCGCACCGGGGTACGCTGCCGCTCGTGCCGCCCTTGCTAAGCGGCACGGCCTTGGCACCAAGGCGGGGCGCGGTCGTAAGCCACGCTCAGTACCGGAATCCAAAGGCGGTGACCTCAGCCAGGTCGCCTGACGGGGCTCAGCCTCGCTCTCCAGATCTCGAAAGGATCGATCTGGAGCGGGATGACATGAAGCCGGTCCAGCTTCATGTCTGAATATCGCTTTCTTTCAAAAGACCAGAGCAGCCTTCGTTCATTCGAACGCAGATAAGCTGCTCTATCTATATGGAATAGATCAAATTATCTGCGCTCAATTGAGTCCAATTGAGCGCAGTTTGATCTAGAGCACGATTCAGACAAGAGATCGATCCGACCTCATGTCATCGTGCTCAAGAGCGGGATGAATTGAAGTCGATTCGACTTCAAATCTGAATCCCGCTCTACTTCAACAGATCAGAGCACGATTCAGATATGAGGTTGCTTCAACCTCATATCATCGTGCT
>JAAUXY010092744.1_pt1 | contig 14859 bp, 11 predicted proteins | sample 7278121 | NCBI WGS metagenome assembly JAAUXY01 (sample SAMN14350117, study PRJNA611818) | marine sediment metagenome | isolation source: surface marine sediment (1.8m) | place: French Polynesia: Moorea | collected 2018-08 | reverse complement strand
CCTGGCCAACCTGGCTGGGCCTCGGCCTGTTGCGCCTGATCATCATGCTGCCGCACCGCGCCGCTCTCGCCGTTGGGCGATTGCTGGGCCGACTCGCGCATGCGGCGGCCGGCTCGCGCCGCGCGGTCGTTCGTCGCAACATCGAATTGTGTTTTCCGAACCTGGGTCGCGAGGAGCGCGACGCGTTGGCGCGCGAACACTTCAAGGCACTGGGAATGTCGCTCATCGAAATGGGGCTCGGCCGCTGGGCCAGCGACCGGCACCTGGAGTCGATCACCCGGATCGAGGGCGTGGACCACCTGAATACGGCGCTCGAGCGTGGCCAGGGCGTCATCCTGCTCGCAGCGCATTTTACGACGCTGGAGATCAGCGGCCGGGTGCTGGCGCTGAACACCCGGCCGTTCGACGCCGTCTATCGAAAAAACCGCAGCGACTTCGTCACCGAGGTCCTGCGCAGCGGCCGCGAGCGATCCGCGGACAGGACCATTGAAAAGCGCGACATCAAGGCCATGGTCCGCAGCCTGCGGGAAGGTCGGGCCGTCTGGTACGCGCCCGACCAGAGTTACAACCGCAAGGGCTCCGAGGTTATCGAGTTTTTCGGCGTGCCGGCCATGCACACGACCGCAACGACGACGCTCGCAAGACTCGGCAAGGCAGTAGTCGTGCCGTTCTTCCCGCGACGGCTCGAAAACGGGCGCTACGAGCTGCTGCTGTTACCCGCCTTCGAGGACTTTCCCAGCGATGACCCGGTCGCCGATACGCGCCGCTACATCGAGGTACTGGAAGCTCACGTGCGCACCTGCCCGGAGCAGTATTTCTGGATACACCGCAAGTTCAAGGATCTCCCGGACACCTACCCGGACTACTACGCGGACCTCGACGCGCTGAAGTAACCTTCGAGAAACGCCTCCCAGTCGGCCTCGCCATAGTGCAGGCGCGGATTCAGGCCGCTGATCTTCTGCAGCGAACGATGCAGCCGGTTCAGCGTCTCCTGTCTCCAGGCGCCGGTCTGTCGCAGCCTGCCGCGATCGAAGTCGAGCATCCAGAGCCTGTCGTTCGCGTCTATCTGCAGGTTGTAGGCGTTCATGTCGGCGTGATACACGCCGGCTTCGTGAAACTGGTGAACCGACGCGCCGAGCAGCGTCCAGAATTCCGCGTCCCGAACTTCCTCGATGTGTTGCGACAACGGTACGACGTCGGGGATACGAACGGTGACGATATCGGCCTTGTAGAACAGCCCGTGACGCTCGTAACGGGCCGCCGCAGGCCGAGGGACGCGCAGACCGTTGTCCGCCATCTTTGCCAGCATGCGCCATTCGAGGAACGGCCGCGTCAGGTCCTCGCCCTTGAACCAGTAGGCGTCCCTGTTGAACTTGCCGACGAATCCCCCGCGCATGTAGTGACGGAGCACGAACTGCCGCGGCACATTGCCTACGTACATCGTATTGCCGCGGCCCGACGAGCGCAGGGCGCCCGATACCGGTTCCGCGTGCGGCCATCCCTGCGGGGTAAAGTGCTGCGCCGTAATCTGGTTGATGACCGCCTTATCGTATAGGATGGCGCCGGTCCCGGTCCTCTCGACGGTTTCGGTCATAAGCCCCTATCCGAAAGACATCCTTGTAGTCCGCGTTTCTGCCATTGGCGACACCTGTCATGCGCTGGCCGTCGTACGAAACCTCACGGACAACTGGCCCGACGCGCGTATTAGCTGGGTCATCGGCAAGACCGAAGCATCGCTGATGGCCGGCATCGACGGCGTGGAGTTTATCATCTTCGACAAGAGCAAAGGCCTGTCGGCAATGCTCGACGTTCGATCGCAACTCAAGAGGCGACACTTCGACGCGGCGCTTTGCATGCACGCATCGGCGCGTATCAATCCCTTGTACGCATTCGTAAAGTCACCCGCGAAGATCGGCTTCGATCGCGAACGTGCTCGGGACTTCCAGTGGTTGTTTACCAACGACGACATTGGCGCAACGAGCGGCAAGCACGCCCTCGATGCCATGCTGATGTTCGCGCGAAAGATAGGCGCCAGCGAGACACCGATACGCTGGGACATCCCCGTCAGCGAAGCGCACGCGCGTTTTGCGCGCGAATTCAGGGAGCCCGGCAAGCCGCTCGTGCTGATCAGCCCGTGCAGCAGTTCGCGCAGCCGCAACTACCGCAACTGGGACGCAGACAATTTCGTTGCGGTCATCGAGCACGGGGTCGGACAGCACGACGCGCGCTTCGTCATCACGGGTGGCCCTGGCGAAATCGAACTCGACTATGGACGGCGACTTGCCCACGGCAACGACGCGGTCACCGATCTCACTGCAAGCACAAACCTCAAGCAGTTGTACGCGCTCATCGCCGAAGCCGATCTCGTCGTCTGTCCCGATTCCGGGCCTGCGCATATGGGTACCGCGGCGGCCACGCCTGTCGTCGGCCTGTACGCAACGTCGAATCCCGGACGCACCGGACCCTACCGGGCAGGCGAATTCACCGTTAACCGATACCCGGATGCGGTGAGGCAATTCCTCGGCAAAACCGTCGACGAGCTGCGCTGGGGGCAGCGCGTTCGGTCACCGGACGCGATGAGTCTCATAAAAGTCGGCGAAGTCTGCGCTAAAATCGACGAAATTCTTCGATAATCGTCAATTTTGATTTCAACGCTTTTTCGCCGCCCAGCGCTGCTCTGCGATTCTTCGAAAGACACAACATCGCTATTTTGAGGTATTTAGTCACTTTTAGCGCTATTTTACGGGCTAATTATCGATTTTTGGCCGAAAATCCACGTCCTCGCGGCGCTTTTTTTGGGTGCGCATCAAAGCTCGTGACCAGTTTGGAGTCCTTTCGGGAGTTAGCGACTTTTCGCTGCTATTTACTGGTACTTGACACCAACTTGTTCCCTGTGGCTTCGCCGCGTACAGCGATGCCGGACTACCGCCAATCGCCATTTCGACGATTTTCAGCGCAGATTCGCCCTGATCGCGTCAAAAACGGACGACGGAGCAATTTTTTTGAGGCAATCCAGGTGGCCCAGCGGGCAATCGCGCTCGAAACAGGGACTGCAGTCGAGGTCGAGGTAGTGCGTGACCTGGCGTTCAGTCAACGGCGGCGTGAAGCCAGGCGATGAGGAGCCGTAGATCCCGTGGACGAACGTGCCGACGGCCGCGGCGATGTGCATGAGCCCGGAATCGTTACTGACGGCCTGCGAGGCATAGCCGAGCAGGTCGATGACGTCCTCGAGCGAGGTCCTGCCGCAGATGTTGACGGCCGGGCTATCCGCGGCGATGTAGTCGCCGGCTTCGGCGTCTTTTGCCGAACCGAGCACCCAGACCGCCAGCCCCTGTTCGCCCAGACTACGTGCGAGCTCCGCGAACGACGGCAACGGCCAGCATTTCGCCGGCCCGTACTCGGCGCCGGGCATGAACGCCACGACGGGCCTGTCGGTTTGCAGCTCGAGTCTGTCGATGACCGCCGCCTGGTTTTGCGCCGATACATCGAGCGCCGGCTGCGGCATGTCGGACAACGCCTCGCCACGCCCGAGACCAAGCGCGACGAAGCGCTTCACGGTCTGGTCGAGAACGTCGCGGTCAAAAGGACGCGTGTCGTTGATGAGCAGGAATCGCGACTCGCCGCGAAACCCGGTGCGCACCGGTATGCCGGCAAACCAGGGTATCAGTGCCGACTTGAACGAACGCGGCATAACGATTGCGCGCTGGTACTCGCGGTGTCGAAGGCGCCTGCCGATGCGCCAGCGCTTCCCGAGCCCGATCTCGCCATGCCCGGTTTCCGCGGCGAATCCCTCCCGGATTTCGGGCATACGCGCAACGATGGGCAGCGACCACGCCGGCGCAAGCACGTCAATGGCCAAATCCGGCTCACGTTCTTTCAACAAGCGAAACAGCGCCTGCGCCATGACCATGTCGCCGACCCAGGACGGTCCGACGACGAGTACGGCACGCGCTTCAGTCGCCGGCATTGGCGGCGAGCTGGTCCAGGTAGGCTTTGACGCCCTGCTCGACGGGACGGAACTCGACGTCACAACCCGACGCACGCAGGTTGGCGAGGTCGGCTTGCGTATAACTCTGGTACGCGCCTTTCAGATGATCGGGAAACGGGATATAGCGAATCTCGCCCTGGCCGTGCCAGTCGATGACCGCGTTCGCGACGTCGTTGAAACTCTGGGCGCGCCCCGTGCCCGTGTTGTAAATGCCCGAAACATCGGGGTGGTCGAGGAACCACAAATTGACGTCGCACACGTCACCGACATAGACGAAGTCGCGCAACTGCTCGCCATCGCCGTAACCGCCGCTGCCTTCGAACAGCCGGGCCTCGCCTTCGTCACGCACCTGCTTGTTGAAGTGCCAGGCGACGCTCGCCATCGATCCCTTGTGCTGCTCTCGCGGGCCGTAAACGTTGAAATAGCGCAGGCCGACGACCTGGCTCGAAGGCGTTGCTGCGACCCGCCGCACGTAGCGATCGAACTGCAGCTTGGAGTAGCCGTAGACGTTTAGCGGATTCTCGTTGAGCGGGTCCTCCGAGAACGCGTCCGACGGGCCATAAACCGCCGCCGACGACGCGTAGATGTAAGGGATACTGCGTTCGAGGCAGTGACGCAGCAGGCGCTGCGAATAGCCGTAGTTATTCTGCATCATGTAGCGCCCGTCCCACTCGGTAGTAGCGGAGCAGGCACCCTGGTGCAGTATTGCCCGGATCCCGCCCGTGAAACTGGCATCGTCGAGCCTCGCCAGGAACTCGTCCTTGTCGAGGTAATCGGCGATCGGCAGGTCGGCGATGTTGACGAACTTGTGCCCGTCGCTCAGGTCGTCGACGACTATGACGTCATCATGCCCACGCGCGCAGAGCGCGTGTGCAAGGTTGCTGCCGATGAACCCGGCACCGCCGGTAACGATATGCACGCGTTACTCGTCGCCGCTGACCAGGAAGTACTGCGCGCCGCAGTACGGGCATTTCGCTACGCCCGTTTCCTCGATCGGCAGGAAAACCTTCGGATGTGAGTTCCAGAGGTACATGCCTGGCATCGGGCAGCTCAGCGGCAGGTCCTTCGGACGGACTTCGTACTTGTGCTGTGCGTTCGCCGGTATCAATTGCTGGTCGACGGTTCCTGCTCTGGCTGCCACGTGTGCTCCCCGGGGAATTGGCGGATGGAGCGCGAATTATACGCCGAGATGCTGCTGCCAGGCACCGCTTGCGACGTCGCGCTGATTCGCGAAGCGGCCGGCAGGCACGAGCGGGGGCTGCTCGTCGAGCACGAGATGGTGCACGGCGAGCCGGTAGGCCTTGTAGATATCCTGCAGCGCAGTTGCCTGCTCGAGCGACATGCAGCCGCAGTCCGCGAGCGCGTCGAGCTGACGGATGTTGTCGGAGTATTCGATGACGGCGGGGCTGTCGTGCGCGTTAGCCAGGACGAGGTACTGCACGAGGAATTCGATATCGCCGATTCCGCCCTTGCCATGCTTCAGGTCGAAGCGCTCGCCGTTGCTGCGGTCGAGCTCCTTTCGCATGCGCCGGCGCATCGTGGTGACGTCGTCATGCAGTTGGTCCCGGCGAACGCGCCCCATCAGGGTCTCGCGGCGCACCCGTTCGAACTGCTCGCCCACCGTGCTGCTGCCGGCGACGGCCCGTGCGCGCAACAGGGCCTGGTGCTCCCAGGTCCAGGCGTTTTCTTCCTGGTAACGTTCGAATGCCTCGACGCTGGTGACGAGCACGCCGGATCGGCCATCGGGCCTGAGGCGCGTGTCGATCTCATACAGCTCGCCGGATCCTGTTTGGGTCGTCAACAAATGCACGAGTCGCCGCACCAGTCTCGAGAAGAACACCGGGTTATCTAGCGTCTTGCGACCGTCGGTCTGCTGGCGACTGCCCCGGGAATCGTGCAGGAAGACGATATCGAGATCGGAGCCGTAGGAAAGCTCGAGGCCGCCGAGCTTGCCGTACCCGACAATGCCGAAGCCGGCGGCGCGTCGCTTGCCGTCGACCTCGTAACAGGGTTTGCCGTGCTTCGCGGTCAGGTCGCCCCAGGCGATGCCGAGTGCCTCGTCGAGCACGGTCTCCGCGAGCCAGGTAAGACCGTCGCTGACTTTCATAATCGGCAGGCTGCCGTTGAAATCCGCGACGGCGATATGAAACATCTGGGCGCGCTGGTAGCGGCCGAGCTCGGCCACCTTGTCCTCCGAATCGCCGTCCTGCTGCCGAGCCATGCGGTCGTCCAGCGCGCTTCGCAGGAACTCCTTCGTGACGACGCCCGCGAACGAGCGATTGTCGAGCAGCTCGTCGAGCAATGCCGGGTGACGCTCGAGCTGCTCCGCAATATAGACGCTGCGGCCGCACAGCTCGACGAGCCGGCCGAGCGCCGCCTGGTTTTCATTGAGCAGTGACAGGTAGGCGCTGCGCCGCAGCACGCTCTCGATGACGTCAAGCGTGCGATCCAACGCAACCAGCGGTTGCTCCGACGCGCTCAGTCTCGCCACCATGCGTGGCAGGAACCGCAGCAGCCGTTTGCGCGCGGTTTCGTCGAGTTGCCGGGCCGCGCGCACGCGTGCGAAACGGTGCAGGCGTTCGCCCATCGCCTCCGCGTCGGCGAGGCCCTCATTGTCGAACAGCGCCTGCCATTCCAGAGCGGGCGCCTGCCGCTCCCAGAGTTCGTTGACGAGCGTCACCGGCGATGCCGTCGACTCCTCGTCCTGGCCACGAATGGCTATTTCGTCGAACTGCCGGCTGACGTTGGCGCGGTGCTGCTCCAGCTCGGACTCGAGTGCTTGCCAGTCCCAGCTGTGCATCGCGACGCACAACCGCGCCCGGTCCACCGGGTCTGCGGGTACGTCGTGAGTTTGCCGGTCGCGAATCGCCTGGATGAAGTTTTCCAGCCGCCGAAGGAATTCATAAGCCTGCAGCAGCTCGATGGCCGCGTCGCGATGCAGCCCCCGGCCCTCGGCGAGTTTCACGAGCGTCGGCTGTAATTCACGCGCCCGCAGCTCCGGGTCGGCGCCGCCTCGCACGAGCTGCAGCGACTGCGCGATGAACTCGATTTCGCGGATACCGCCCGGCCCGAGTTTGACGTTGTCGGCAAGATCGCGACGGACGACTTCGGCGGCAATCATCGCGTGCATGTCGCGTAACGACTCGAACACGCCGTAATCCACGTAACGTCGATAGACGAACGGTTCGATCAGGTTCTCGTAAAGGTCGTCGATGACGGCCTGCGGTGGCTGCGGCCCCACGACGCGCGCTTTGACGTAGGCGTAGCGTTCCCAGTCGCGGCCGTGATGCAACAGGTAGGACTCAAGTGCAGCAAAGCTGACCACAGGCGGTCCACTGTCACCGAACGGTCGCAGGCGTGTATCGATACGGAACGCGAAGCCGTCGGTCGTGACCTCGTCGACGAGCGACACGATGTGGCGGATCAGGCGTGCGAAGTACTCCTGGGCGGTGACACTCTTGCGGCCGCTGCTCGTGCCGTCTTCCGGGTAAACGAAGATCAGGTCGATATCCGAGGAGAAATTGAGTTCGCGCCCGCCAAGCTTGCCCATGCCGAGAATGACCAGCGGTATCGCCTCGCCAGACGCACCCCGAAGTTCGCCGAAGCGCTCCATGAGCTGGGTCCGGGCAAAGCGCGTCGCCGCGTCGAGCACGCAGTCGGCAAGGTCGGACAGGCCGAACAGCGTGTCGTCGAGACTCGCTTTCCCGCTCATCTCGCGCCACAGCAGGTGCAGCATGTAGCGATTTCGGAGCTGGCGGATCCTCGCCCGTGCATCGTTGACGTCGGTGATCTCGGTATCGAACCTCGCGACGAACCGCTCCAGTACCGACGCCCCGGGCGGATCGGCAAGTTCCGCGTACCGCTCGACGAACCATGGCCAGTCGCGGAGCAGCACCTGGCCTGCGAACTCGCTGACCGCGATCGTCCGTACGAGCAGCGTGAGCGAGCCGTCGGGCAGCGCGATGCCGGGATGGCGATCACACAGCTGCTCGAACCATCGAAACACCGGTTCCCGAAGAACTCCGGGCAGGGCCTCGGTAACCGTTTCGATGTCCTGCTGCAGTACGTCCTTCATTCGATGCAGTCTAGCGGTAAACTGGGCGAAGCCGAAGCGAATCGAATCACCATGGCAACGAAGCACAAATTGCTGATCGTCTACCACTCACAGTCGGGCTCGACCGACCGTATGGCCGAAGCGGTTATCCGCGGCGCCAGGAATGACGAGGTGGACGGTGTCGACGTCCGGGTCCGCAAAGCCCTCGATGCCGACGCCGACGATCTCCTGTGGTGCGACGCCTTCATCCTGGGCACACCGGAGAATTTCGGCTACATGAGCGGCGCCATGAAGTACTTTCTCGACCGGGTTTATTACACCTGCATCGAGAAGATCGATGCGAAGCCGTTTGCGCTCTTCGTTCGAGCGGGCAACGACGGCACGGGCGCCGTCTCGAGCCTGCGCCGGATACTGACAGGGCTATCGGTAAAAGAGGTGCAGGAACCGGTGATGATCGTCGGCGACTTCGACGAGACGCTCCTCCCGCAATGCGAGGAACTGGGGCTGACAATGGCGGCCGGGCTCGAAGCCGGCGTTTTCTGAGTCAGGCCGTCGACTGCTCGGTCGTTTCGACGATCTCGGCGAGCGCATCCTCGAGCGGCGCCGGCCTTCCCACAACGTGGCCCTGCGCATAATCCACACCCAGTTCGGCGACCAGCTCGAGCGTCTCTTCCGTCTCGACGAATTCCGCGACCGTTTCCAGCTTCATGACCTTCGCGACCTGGGTGATCGCCGCAACCATGGATTCGGATATGCGGTTGTCGGTGATATCGCGGATGAAGCTGCCGTCGATCTTCAGCGTGTCCACCGAGAAATTCTTCAGGTACGCGAACGAGCTCAGGCCGGCGCCGAAATCGTCGAGCGAGATCTTGCAGCCGCGCTCGCGCAATGCGTCGATAAACGACTGCGCCTTCGAAAGGTTCGACACGGCTGCCGATTCCGTAATCTCGAAACACAGCGAATCTTCGGGCACGCCCGCTGCACGAATCTCGTCGTCGATGAAGTCGAGGATGTCGTCGTCGCCGATTGACTGGCCCGAGAGGTTGATCGCGAACACCGCATTCAGGCCGTCGACGAGATCGGCGTGTTTTGCGATCGACGCGATCGTGTTCGAAACGACCCAGCGGTCGATCTGCGGCATCATCTGGTAACGCTCTGCCGCCGACAGGAACGCATCGGTTGGAATGCGCTCGCCATCTTCGCCTTTCTTCATTCGCAGGAGGACTTCGAAACACGGACGCTCGGTCTCCCCCGTCAGTGTCATGATCGGCTGCGCCAGGAGATCGAAGCCTTCGCCATCCAGCGTCTGCTGGATCTGGGCGACGAGCTGCATGTCGTCGTACCGGCGGATGACGCTGAGGTTTTGCTCGTCGTAGACCTCGATACGATCACGGCCGTGGTCTTTCGCGGATTCGCAGGCCATGCGCGCGGCCGTCAGCGCGTTGGCCTCGTCGGGAATCCTGGTATTGTACTCGGCGATGCCCACACTCATCGTTACCTGCAGCGACTTGTCGCCTTCGAGGTAACGCAGCGAGCGCCCTTTCTCGCGTATGTCGTTCGCTAGCTGCAAGCCCTCCTCGACCGTAGCGTGCGTCAGCAGCAGGCAGAAATCGTCACCGGTGAGGCGGGACAATACGGCGCTCTTCGGCAGGTCTTCCTCGAGCAGGCGTGCGAATCGCATGATCACGGCGTCGCCCGCCTCGCGACCGAATGTGTCATTGACGAGCTGCAGGTTATCGAGATCGAAGTAGATGATTTGATGCGCATCTTCGGCTTCGGTGACGTTCTTCGCAGATTCGTGTAGCTGCGATTCGAAGCCGGCACGATTCATGAGGCCGGTCATGGAATCGAACGACTGTTCGATGACGTACTCGACCTTTCGCATGATATGCGCCATGAAGCGCCGGTCGTTCTTCGAAAACCCGGAGTTGTCGATGCGACCGAGCTGGGCGAGCACACCTTCGACATTGCCGCGCTGGTCGTGCAGCGGGCAGAGCAGTGCCTGGTAGCTTTGCGAGGAGCCCTCGCCGGCACCCTCCATCGTGGGAATCTCGAACACGACCGGCCAGCGTTGTCCCTCGATTTTCGGCAACAGCTGCTCGATCAGGTAGCGGTCGAGTACCTTGCGGCGCACGTGCTTCCAGCTCGAATGTGTCGCACTGACGCGAATGCGTTTCGACGGGATGAGCAGGACGCTGTAGTTGATGCCGAGAAAGCGGCCGCTCTGGCCCACCAGGTGCGCGAGACCCACATGACTGCGGGACGTGCCGTGGATCTTCTCGTCGACCTCGTAGACGAGCTCGAGCTCGCGCTCGAGTTCACTGGAAACTGCCTTTGCTTCGTCCAGACGCTGGCTGACGCGCAGGCTCTCGCCGACCATCTCGACGGCGGGTTCGAGGATGTTGGCGACCATGCTCGGGTTGAACGAGGAAGCCTTGCCGGCATTGCGCGAGAACAGCGCAACGAGAATGCCGAGACTCTCGCGACCTGCACCGAAAATCGGCATCGCGAGTACCGTACGGCCGGATGACAGGGTCCTGCGCAAATACGACGAATCGCCGGTATCGCCGGCCATGACGGTCGCGGGAAGATCGCCTATGAAGCTGTCGATCTCGTAGTCTTCGGCGCCATCGCTGGACCAGACGCAATCCGCCGAACGATTGTAGTAGCAGAACGACTGCGCGCGTGGGACCAGCGAGTGCAGCAACGCTTTCGCCTTGCCGATGTTCTTGCGCATCTCGAGATCGTGCAGGTCTGCAGACATCCGCACACGATGCCAGCGGCGGCGCTCCGTGGCTGTGATTCAGTTCTCAATCAAAGCGTTGCGAGCCAGGCGTCGTCCGAGCCCTCTTCCACGCCCTCGAACAGCGGCGTGCTCAAATAGCGCTCGCCGGTGTCCGGAAGCATCGCCAGGATGACTGCGCCCTCGGGCGCTTCTTCGGCCACGTCCAGCGCGGTCGCGAGCGTCGCACCCGCGGAGATTCCGGTAAAGATGCCTTCCTTTGCGGATAGCTCGCGCGACACGTGAATCGAACGCTCGTCGGACACCGCGCGCAAATCGTCGAAGACCTCCCGATCGAGCACGTCTGGAATGAAGTCGGGCGTCCAGCCCTGGATCTTGTGCGGATTCCACTCGTCGCCGGCGAGCAATGACGCGCCCGCGGGCTCGGTGGCAACGATCCGGACCTCAGGTCGCGCTGCCTTGATCGTGCGGCCGGCGCCGGTCATAGTGCCGCCGGTTCCGTAGCCCGTCACCCAGTAGTCAAGACGCCGGCCGGCGAAATCGCGCAGGATCTCGGGGCCGGTCGTGCTGGCGTGATAGGCGGGGTTTGCCTCGTTCTCGAACTGGCGCGCCAGGAACCAGCCATAGGTCTCGGCGAGTTCCTCGGCTTTGCGAACCATGCCCGTTCCGCGCTCGGCGGCCGGTGTCAGTACCACCTTCGCGCCGAGTCCACGCATGATCTTGCGTCGTTCGATCGAAAACGAATCGGCCATGGTCGCTACAAAGGGATAACCCTTCGCAGCACAGACCATTGCGAGCGCAATACCGGTGTTCCCGGAAGTCGCCTCGACGACCGTTTGCCCGGGTTCGATAAGTCCGCGCTGTTCTGCATCGGTAACGATTGCATACGCAAGGCGGTCCTTGACCGACGCCATCGGATTGAAGGATTCGACCTTCACATACATCTCGACATGATCGGGCCCCATGCGATTCAATCGCACGACGGGCGTGTTACCGATCAGTTGCAGAATGTTGTCGTAAATCATCTTGTTAACCTTGTTGTTGATTCGATACTACTGTCTCTAGCAGAAAAGTGGCTGTATTGCGACAACGTCGACGCCGCGACCTCGCCAATGATCAATATGGACGGCGACTCTACCCGGTATGCCTCGGCCAGCAGTGTAAGCTGACCAAGCGTGCCGCGGATGACTCTTTGTTCCGCCATCGTGCCACGCTCGACGATCGCAATCGGCGTGTCTGTTGCGCGACCGTGTGCGATGAGCCCGTTCATCAGTTCCGGAAATCGTCGTACGCCCATGTACACCGCGAGCGTCTGTCGGTCGCGCGCCAGTGACGGCCAGTCGAGATTGTCGACGTTGTCCTGCCCGTGCGCCGTCAGCAGCACAACGCACTGGGCCGCCTTGCGATGCGTTAGCGGTATGCCGGAATACGCCGCACAAGCTGCCGCGGCCGTGACGCCGGGAACGACCTCGTAGCGGCATCCCGCGTCATCGAGCACTTCGGCCTCCTCGCCACCGCGGCCGAAAATGAACGGGTCGCCTCCTTTCAATCGGCAAACGCGCTTGCCCTCGCGAACGAGCTGAACGAGCAGCGCGTTGATGTCTTCCTGGCGCACGGAGTTGCCGGTCGGGCTCTTTCCTACCGAAATCAGATCGGCATCGCGACGCGCCAGTGCCAGCACATCGTCCGAGACGAGCCGGTCATGAAGAATGACGTCTGCGGCCTGCATTAGCTGCAGTGCGCGCAGCGTCAAGAGTCCCGGGTCGCCGGGTCCCGCGCCGACGAGCCACGCCACACCCTCCGTTTCACGTGTGTTCTGATTCAGCGCGTCTGCCATGCGCTGCTCCGCGCGATCTTCCCTGCCCGCGAGCACGTCGTCGGCAGCCGGCCCCGTCAGTACCTGTTCCCAGAACCTGCGCCTGCCCAGCGAGTTGGTGATGCGTTTGCCGACGCGTTCGCGCCATCGCCCGGCCAGCGCAGCGAGCCGGGCGAGTCGTGCCGGCAGCATACCTTCGAGTTTTTCACGCAACTGCCGCGCCAGCACCGGAGCTTTTCCTCCGCTCGATATAGCGACGACGAGCGGGCTGCGATCGACGATGGCGGGCGTGATGTAGCTGCAGCGATCGATCGAGTCGACGCTGTTGCAAAACACGCCGGCATCGCTGGCCGCCGCAAAGACACTGCGCTCCACGTCCAGGTCACCCGTAGCGCTTACAACGAGCCATGCGCCGCGAACATCGTCGGGCAGGAATGCACGGCGCCGGACGACGAGCTCTCCCCGATTGGCCATCGCGTCGATCGCTGCAATGGTTTCCGGAGCAACTACCGAAATGCGAGCGCCGGCCGCTCGCAGCAAACGAATCTTGCGCAACGCAACGTTGCCACCGCCGACGACGAGGCACGCGCGGTCGTTGAGGTCGAGAAACGCCGGAAAGTAGTCCACGAGGTGCCCTCGGAAATTCGAGGGGCAACTATAGGCACCGGGATCGCTTTGCAAAAAGACAGACTGTTTCTGCCGATATAGCCGTGTGTTATATGTGATGCCTGAATGAACGACGGCGCAGCGATCTTGTCAGACAAAGGGTCGTATTGGCGCACAGCCCGACATGAAATTACAACAACTCAAATACCTGCTGGCGATCGCCGACAACGGGCTGAACATAACAGCCGCCGCCGAACGCCTGTATACGTCACAACCGGGGGTCAGCAAACAACTGAAGCTGCTCGAGGAAGAGCTCGGCTTGCAGTTGTTCACGCGCAAGGGCAAGAGCCTCGATGACATTACGCCCGCCGGCGAGCAGGTCATCGAGCGGGCGCGCATCGTCATGCAGGAAGTCGAAAACATCCGCAGTCTCGCTAACGAGTACTTCCAGGAACAGGAAGGTGCGCTGTCGATCGCTACGACGCACACCCAGGCGCGCTACGTGCTGCCCGACGTAATCGGCAAGTTTCGAAAAAAATACCCGGACGTCACGCTCAACCTGCACCAGGGAACGTCGGAGCAGATCGCGGATATGGTGACCGCCAAGGAGATCGACTTTGCGATCGCCACGGGCTCGCACGACTTGTTCAGCGACCTGCTGCTCGTGCCCAGCTATCACTGGGACCGCAAGATCGTCGTCCCGACGGGGCACGAGCTCACCAAGCTCGGGCGCGAACTTACCCTGGCCGATCTCGCCGAGTACCCGCTGGTCACATACGTCTTCAGTTTCGGCGGGCAGTCTTCCCTGAAACGCGCGTTCTCGGACGAGGGGCTGGAGCCTGACGTCGTATTCACGGCGCGCGACGCGGACGTCATAAAGACCTACGTGCGCATGGGTCTCGGCGTCGGCATCGTCGCCGCGATGGCGTCCGACTGCGACGACAGGAAAGACCTGCAGGCGATCGATGCACCGGGGCTGTTCCCGCGCAGCACGACCTGGATCGGTTTCCGCAAGGATGCCGTACTGCGTCGTTACATGATGGACTTCGTGCAACTGTTTGCGCCGCACATCGACAATCGACAGTTGGAGAACATTCGCAAGGTTCGCGACCAGGCCGAGCTGGACGCAATGTTCGCGGGTGCGGAATTGCCGCTACGCGACGGCTGCGGTGACGACGTTACCGCTGCAGCTTGACCAGAATCTCCGCGAGCAGCCGGTTGGTTTCGCGGTGCAGCTTCTGCGACTCGCGGGTAATCTCGAGGATTTCGTTTTGCATCGCTTCGCTGCGATCGAGGTTTTCGCGCGCCTTGCGGTTGATGTCCGCGGAATCATCCATGAGCTCGTGCGCTTTGCCGGTCTGCCGCTTGAAGCCGATGAAAATGAAAACCACCAGCGCGATCAGCAGGACCCAGATCCCGTAGTTCAGCATGAACGACATCACGCCGAGCGAGATCGGCGGGTCGTAACTGGCCGTCAATGCCCGCGTGTACGCCGCTGAATCCAGCCAGCGTTGCTCGTCTTCCGAAAAGTAAAGGGTCTGGCGGTCGTTGAGCCAGTAGTAGTAGCTCTGCGAGGCCTTGCGCACGGCTGGCAGGTCCGCGAGATCGAACTCGACCAGCCCCATCGTTGAGAATCCGGCGCTGTAGTCCGG
>JAAUXY010030558.1_pt1 | contig 14859 bp, 3 predicted proteins | sample 7278121 | NCBI WGS metagenome assembly JAAUXY01 (sample SAMN14350117, study PRJNA611818) | marine sediment metagenome | isolation source: surface marine sediment (1.8m) | place: French Polynesia: Moorea | collected 2018-08 | reverse complement strand
GGACAGCTCCACCTCGAGCTGCCGGAGACCGGCCGGACGCCGACTGGCGACCGCGGGCGCTGGCTTGCCGGCGGCGGCTTCGAGCTGCTCGGCCGAGACGATCGCCGAGTGCTGATCCAGGGTTACCCGGTCGAGCCCGAGGAAGTAGAGGCGGTGCTCGCCAGCCACCCGCGGGTCGAAGACGTGGCGGTGATGGCGCGTGAGGACGAGCCCGGCAAGCGCCGCCTGGTGGCCTATCTCATCGGCCCAGCCGACGACGAGCTCGACACCTTTCTCGAGGCCCGGTTGCCGCCGCACCTGAGGCCCGAGCGCATGACCCTAGACCGGTTGCCGCGGCTCGGGGATGGCGCGATCGACTTCGCCGCCCTGCCGAGGCCTGAGGTCGCGCGCGCCGAGCTCGCCGCCTATACCGCCCCGAGCAGCTCCCTGGAGCGTACCATCGCCGGCATCTGGCGCGACATCCTGAAGGCCGACGAGATCGGCGTCGACGACAACTTCTTCGACCTCGGCGGACACTCTCTCGCCCTGGTCCAGGCCCACGAGCGGGTGTCTGAGGCGCTGGACACCGATCTGTCGCACATCGACCTGTTCGAGTATCCGACCATCAGCGCGTTGGCCCGACGTCTCAGCGGCGGCGAGCGGGAAGAGCTCGGGCGCGACAAAATCATGGCGCGGGCCGCGGCGCAACGACGCGCACGCGCGCGGGCGAAGAGTGCCCGCCGTGTCTGATCTGCCGCAGGATGTGCCGACGATCGCGATCGTCGGTATGGCCGGGCGCTTCCCCGGTGCCTCGGACCTCGACGAATTCTGGCGCAACTTGCGCTCCGGCGAGGAATCGATCACCTTCTTCTCGCGCCAGGAACTCGAGGAGGTGGGCTTCGAGGCGTCGATGCTCGATCATCCGGACTTCGTTCCGGCGTTCGGCAGCGTCGAGGACATCGATCTCTTCGACGCCGCGTTCTTCGACTTCAACCCCCGGGATGCTGAGCTCACCGATCCACAGCACCGCTGGTTCCTGGAGATCGCCTGGCACGCGCTTGAGGACGCCGGCCTGGTGCCCGATCGTTATCCCGGGTTGATCGGCGTCTACGCCAGCACAACGTTCAATACCTACCTGACAAGAAACCTGCGCGGCCATCCGCTGCCCGGCGCCCAGGTCTATTACAGCAACGACAAGGACTTCATGGCCACTCGGGCGTCCTACAAACTGGACCTCAAAGGCCCGAGCGTCAACGTCCAGACCGCGTGCTCAAGCTCGCTGGTGGCGACCTGCATGGCCTGCCAGGCGCTGCTCGACTATCAGTGCGACACGGCCCTGGCCGGCGGCGCCTCGCTGGCGGTGCCCCACCGCCTCGGCTACGTCTACCAGGAAGGGGGCATCGCGTCGCCCGACGGCCATTGCCGGGCATTTGACGCCGCGGCCGCCGGCAGCGTCGGGGGCTGCGGTGCTGGCGTCGTGGTGCTCAAGCGCCTGGAGGACGCCGTCGCCGACGGCGACCGGATCCGCGCCGTGATCTCGGGGGTAGGGCTCAACAACGACGGCTCGTCGAAGCCCGGTTTCTCGGCTCCCAGCGTCCGCGGCCAGGCCGAGGCCATCGCCATGGCCCAGGCGATGGCGCAGGTCGGCCCGGAGACCGTCGACTACGTCGAGACCCACGGTACCGGCACGCGTCTCGGCGACTCGGTCGAGATCGCCGCCCTTGCCAAGGCTTTCGGCGACGGCGACGGCCGCACCCTCCTGGGCGCGGTCAAGACCAACATCGGGCACCTCGACGTGGCGGCGGGCATCGCCGGCCTGATCAAGACCGCGCTGGCGATCGAGCACGGCGAGATCCCGCCGACGCTGCATTTTGTGACCCCCAATTCCGATCTCGAGAAATCTCCCCGATTCGGGGTAGCCGCCGACCTCACACCCTGGCCCCGCCGCCGGCACCCGCGCCGGGCGGGCGTCAGCTCCTTCGGCATCGGCGGCACCAACGCCCACGTGGTGGTCGAGCAAGCCCCCGAGCCGGAACCCTCTGGACCGTCCCGGCGATGGCAGCTGCTGGCCTTCTCAGCCAAGTCCGACGGTTCCCTCGAGTCCCTGACCGACGATCTCGGCCAACACCTCGAAACCACCGGCGATAGCCTCGCCGACATCGCTTACAGCCTGCGGCACGGGCGCAAGTCTTTCGAGCATCGACGAATCCTGGTCTGCCGCGATGCAGCCGACGCGGCGTCGGCTCTGAGCCAGCGCGATCCGCGCCTTTTGACCCTGCGCCGCGACGCGGGTGCCCGGCCGCTGACCTTTCTCTTCCCGGGCCAGGGAGCCCAATATGCCGGCATGGGCCGCGGGCTCTACTCCACTGAGCCGACCTTCCGTCGCTGGATCGATACCGCCACCGAATCCCTGACCCCGCGGCTCGACGTCGACCTCCGTCAGCTGCTTCTAGCCGAGGGCGATGCGCTGGAAAGCGCGCACCGACAGCTCGAGCAGACCGCCCTCGCCCAGCCCGCGCTATTCGTCGTCGAGCACGCCCTGGCGCGGCTGTGGATCGAGTGGGGCGCCACTCCCCAGGCAATGCTCGGCCACAGCATCGGCGAATATGTGGCGGCGACCCTCGCCGGAGTTTTTTCGCTCGACGACGCCCTGGCCCTGGTGGCGGCTAGAGGTCGGCTGATGCAGTCGTGCCCCGAGGGGTCGATGCTCTCCGTGCCGCTGCCAGCCGAAGAAGTCTCGGAGCTGCTGGGCGACGAGCTCGACCTGGCGGCGGTCAACGCACCCTCCTCGTGCGTGCTCTCCGGGCCGGCGGAAGCGATCGAAGCGCTGGCCGCGACCCTCGCCGAACGCAACATCGAGGCGCGACGCCTGCACACGTCCCATGCCTTCCACTCGGCGATGATGGATGAAATCCTCGACGACTTTGCCGCCGAGCTCCGGCGGGTGTCGCTGAAGCCGCCGCGGATCCCATTCCTGTCCAACGTCACCGGCACCTGGATCACCGCCGGGGAGGCGCAGGATCCGGACTATTGGTGCCGCCATTTGCGCCGGACGGTGCGCTTCGCCGACGGCCTGGCCGAGCTATGGAAAGAGCCGGAACGCATCTTTCTCGAGGTCGGCCCGGGGCGGACGATGACCAGCCTGGCGAGCCAGCAGGCGCCGAGCCCGCCCGCGGTCGGCACCCTCGTCCGCTCTTTGCCGACCGCGAAAGAGTCCACCGACGAATCGGAGCTCCTGCTCACCGAGCTGGGCAAGCTGTGGCTGGCGGGTATCGAGCTCGACGACGCCGGCTTCTACCGCCACGAGAGCCGCCGGCGGGTGAGCCTGCCGGCTTATCCTTTCGACCGCCAGCGCTACTGGATAGATCCACTGGCCGGCAGTGGTGACGCCGCCGCCGTCAGCCGCGATGCCGCTGAACGCCTCGAGCTCGACGACTGGTTCCACCTGCCTTGCTGGCAGCGGGCGCCGCGCCCCGCGGAGGGTCCCGAGCCGCCGGTGGGAGACGCCGGCTGGCTGGTATTCGCCGATCGGCGCGGCATCGGTGAGGCCGTCGCCCGGCGGCTGCGGGAGCGCGGATGGCGGGCGGTGATCGCCCGACCCGGAGACGGCTTCGCGCGGATCGACACAGATGAGTTCCGCCTCGATCCCCGACGTCTCGAGGATTACGAGGCTTTGCTGCGCGATCTCGCCTCAGGCGGCGCCCTACCCCACCGCCTGGCGCACTGCTGGAGCCTGGACGCGCCCGAGGCGGCCACCTCGGCCGCCGAGAGCTTCAGGCACCAGCAGGACGTCGGTTTCTACAGCCTGCTGCGCCTGGCCCAGGCCCTGGCGTCGAGCACCGTCACCCAGCCGGTGCAACTCGAGGTGGTCAGTGTTGGGCTGTTCGAGGTCACCGCCAGCGAGACGCTGCTGCCTGAGCGCGTCACCGTCCTGGGGCCGGCTCGGGTCATCCCCCAGGAGTTGCCCAACGTCGCCTGTCGTACCGTCGATCTCGAGGTCCCGGAGGCGGCGGATCACGACTCCCTGGCCGAAAGGCTGATCGCCGAGCTCGCCGCCCCGGCGCCGGCGCTCGCCACCGTCGCCTATCGCGGCGGCCGGCGATGGGTGCAGAAATTTCTCCCCTGGCCGCTCGCCGAGCCCTCCGCCGAGGAGGTGCCCCTGCGCCGCGGCGGCGTTTACCTGATCACCGGCGGCCTCGGTCACGTCGGGCGTGATCTCGCCCGCTATCTGATCACCGAGCTCGACGCGCGGGTCGTCCTCACCGGTCGCTCGGCGACCGCGGAGGACGCCGAAGGCGCGGGCCTCGCCGAGGCCTCCGCCGACGCGCCGGGAGCCGCGGTCTACGCCGCCGACGTGGCGGATGTCGAGGGCGTGACCCGAGTGGTCCAGGAGGTCCGCCAGCGCTTCGGCGACCTCCACGGCGTCTTTCATGCCGCCGGCGTGCTCGAGCCGGAAGCCTTCGGTTCGATACAGCAGCTCGAGCCCGCGGTCTGTGAGCAGCACTTCGGTGCCAAAGTCCACGGCCTCTACGCCCTCGAACAAGCTCTCGAGGGCCAGCCCCTCGACTTCTGTCTGCTCTTCTCTTCCACCTCGAGCGTGCTCGGCGGCCTCGGCTTTCTCGCTTACGCCGCGTCCAACCAGTTCATGGACGCCTACGCCCACCAGCACAATCGGCGCTCCGAGGTGCCCTGGATCAGCGCCTGCTGGGATCCCTGGCAGCGCACCGTGGCGAGCGCGGCGGACGACCTGCCGGACGAGCTGGGCTCGTCCCTCAAGGGGCTGGCCATGACCCCGGAGGAAGGCATCGAGGCCCTGCGCCGGGTACTCGCCCTGAACGACGTCAGCCAGGTGGTGGTGTCCCTGGGCGATCTCGACCGGCGGATCGAGCAGTGGTCGCGCCCCGGACCTTCGGCCGACAGCCCGGAGACCGCAAAGGCCACCGGGAAACGCCACGACCGCCCCGAGCTGGGCACTCCCTATCTTGCCCCGCGCAACGAGATCGAGACCGCCCTGGCGGAGATCTGGAGCGAGCTTCTGGGCATCGAGCCGATCGGCGTTCACGACGACTTCTTCGCCCTCGGCGGCCATTCCCTGCTCGGCGTGCAGGTCGTGTCGCGCCTGCGCGAGAAGTTTCGCGTCGATCTGCCGGTGGGCCAGCTGTTCGAGCAGCCGACGATCGCCGCTCTCGGTACTCAGGTCGTCGAGCAGCGGGCCGAAGAGGTCGAAGAAGATCAGCTCGCGGACGCCCTGGATCGACTCGAGGAGCTCTCGGAGGACGAAATCGCCCGGCTGCTCGCGGAGGCCGCCGGAGAGAGCGATGACTGACGTCTCGAGCCGCCTCGCCGGACTCTCGCCGCGGAAACGGGCCCTCCTACTGCGCCTGCTCGAGCGCGAGGGCAAGCCGGCCGAGCCGCGCGGCATCCCGCGCCAGCCGCGCGACCAGCCGCTCCCCCTCTCCTTCGCCCAGCAGCGGCTGTGGCTGCTGCAGCAGCTGGATCCGGAGAGCACCGCCTACGTCTTCCCCCTCGGCCTGAGACTCGAAGGAGCGCTCAGGGTGGCGGCGCTGGCCGCTGGTCTGAGCGAAATCCGTCGCCGGCACGAGGTCCTGCGCACCGTCCTGGTCGAGCGCAAGGGTCGGCCGGTCCAGGTGATCCAGGAGCCGAGGTCGATGCCGATGCCGGTGGTGGATCTTTCCCATCTCGAGTCCGCCGATCGCGACCGCCAGTTGCGGCAGATCCACGCCGCCGAGGGCCACCGGCCCTTCGATCTCGCCCGCGGCCCGCTGTGGCGGGTGTGTCTCCTGCGCTTCACGGACACCAGCCACCGGCTGCTGCTCACCCTCCACCACGCGGTCTTCGACGGCTGGTCCCTGGGACTGATGATCGGCGAGTTGCGTCACCTCTACCAGGCCGCCACCTCGGGAGCACCGTCGCCCCTGCCTGAGCTGCCGATCCAATACGCCGACTATGCCGTCTGGCAAGAAAAGCGGCTGGCCGGTGAGCTGGCAGAGCGCCAGCTCGAGTACTGGCGCCGGAGCTTCGAGGGCGCGGAGCCCCTGGAGCTTCTGAGCGATCGACCGCGCCCGGCGGTCGAAAGTCATCGCGGCACGGCCCGGGAGATCGCGCTCGCCGAGCCGCTGACCGAAGCCCTGCGCCAAATGGGCCAAAGCCACGGGACCTCGCCCTTCATGACCCTGCTGGCGGCCTTCTCCGTGCTGCTGGCGCGCCACGCGGCGCGGCCGGACGTGGTGGTCGGCACCCCGATCTCGAACCGCAACCGCGGTGAGCTCGAGGGGCTGGTGGGATGTTTCCTGAACACCCTGGCGCTGCGCGTCGACTTGCGTCAGGACATCAGCTTTCGCCAGGTGCTGGCAGAGGTCCGCAAGACCGCTCTGGGGGGATTTGAGCATCAGGATCTGCCCTTCGAGCAACTGGTGGAAAAGCTCGAGCCGGAGCGCGATCTGAGCCGTCATCCCCTCTTCCAGGTGATGTTCAACCTGCTCACCGCCTCGCCCGAGGAAATCGAGCTGCCGGGGCTCGCGCTGCGCTCGATCAAGCCGGTGATTCGCAATTCCCTCTTCGACCTGAGCCTGGAGATGGTCGACGCTCGCCAGCTGACCGGGCGCTGGGTCTACAACACCGACCTCTTCGACGCCACCACCATCCATCGTCTGTCCCGGCGCTTCGAGATTCTGCTGGCGGCCATGGTGGACGACGTCGACGCCGACTGGCGCGAGATCTCGCTGCTCACCGCCGCCGAGGCCGCCCAGTTGCGCCAGGAGTGGAACGATCGCCGCGCGGTGTCGACCTGGGACGGGGTCCCGATCCACCGGCTGGTGGCCGAGCGAGCGCGCCGCTGGCCGGAGACGATCGCGGTCAGCTGCGACGACCAACACTGGACCTACGACGAGCTCAGCCGGCGCGCCGGTGCCCTGGCCGAGCGCTTGCGGCACCTGGGCGTCGGCCCAGAAACTCTGGTCGGCCTTCTGGTCGAGCATTCGGCGGATATGGTCATCGGTGCCTTAAGCATTCTCGAGGCGGGGGGCGCTTATCTGCCGCTCGATCCGTCCTATCCCAGGGAGCGTCTGGAGATGGTGAGCGGCGACTCCGGCATTTCGCTGCTGGTGACCCGCGGGAACCTGGGCGATCTGCTCGGCGACAGCGACCTCGAGACCCTTCGGCTGGAGCGGCTCGGCAGCGGTCCTGCCCTCGGCGAAGGCCCCCCGAAGGCCGCGAATCCGGCCGCGAATCCTGACAGTCTGGCCTACGTGATCTACACCTCGGGCTCGACCGGGCGCCCCAAGGGGGTCGAGGTCACCCATCGTTCGCTGGTCAACTTCCTGGCCTCGATGCGCCGGCGTCCCGGCCTGGAGGCCGGCGAGACCCTGCTGGCGGTAACCACCCTCTCCTTCGACATCGCGGGCCTCGAGATCTTCTTGCCGCTGCTCTCAGGCGCTCGCCTCGAGATCGCGCCCCACGAGGTGACGATCGACGGCGAGCGCTTGATTCGCCTGCTTGCGACCTCGAGGGCGAGCGCCATGCAGGCGACACCGGCCACCTGGCAGCTGCTCCTGGGCGCCGGCTGGCAAGGGCAGCCGGGCCTGCGCGCGCTTTGCGGCGGCGAGGCCTTGCCGCCACGGCTGGCCGCCCGGCTGCTCGACGCCGGCTGAGAGCTATGGAACCTCTACGGCCCCACCGAGACCACCGTCTGGTCGGCGGAAACTCGAATCACCCGTGCCGGAGGCTCTATCTCCCTCGGGCGACCCATAGCGAACACTGAAATCCACCTCCTGGACCGCCGGCTGCGTCCCGTCCCCTTAGGGGTTGCCGGCGAGCTGACGATCGGCGGCGACGGCCTGGCCCGGGGCTATCGCCAGCGCCCCGCCCTGACCGCCGAGCGCTTCATCCCCGATCCGTTCAGCCGGCGAGACAGCGCCCGGCTCTACCGCACCGGCGACCTGGCCAGCCGTCGCGCCGACGGCCGACTCGAATTTCTCGGCCGCCTCGATCACCAGGTCAAGCTGCGGGGTTTCCGCATCGAGCTGGGCGACATCGAGGCGACTCTCGAGCAGCACCCGGACGTATCTAGGGCGGTCACTGTACTGCGCAAGATCTCAGGATCGGCGCAGCTCGTCGCCTACGTCGCGACGACTGAAGCCCAAACCGGCGACCTGCGTCAACATCTGCGCCAGAAGCTACCGGCTTATATGGTGCCGGCGGCCATCGTCCGGCTCGACGAGCTGCCGCTCACCGCCAACGGCAAGGTCGACCGGCGGGCATTGCCGGATCCCGGCCAGACGTCGGCCGAAGCCACCGAATATCAACCGCCGCGCGACGAGGTCGAGCAGGCGCTGGTCGAGGTCTGGCAGCAGGTGCTCGACGTCGACCGGGTCGGCATTCGGGATAGCTTCTTCGATCTCGGTGGCCACTCGCTTCTGGGCACGATGCTGCTGTCGAGAGTGCGCGACGCCCTCGGCGTCCACCTGCCGCTGCGCCAGCTCTTCGAAGGTCCGACCGTCGCCGCCCTCGCCGCCCGGGTGCGCGAGGACCGGCGGCGAGGGACCGGCGACGCCACGGCGCTCGCCCCCGCCCTGACGCGGGTGCCCCGGGAGGGTCCACTGCCCCTCTCCTTCGCCCAGCAGCGCCTGTGGCTGCTGGCCGAGCTAGAGCCCGACAATCCTTTCTACAACCTGCCGGGTGGCGTCTACCTGAGCGGCGATCTCGACCTCGGCCGCCTGCGGCGGGCCTTCCAGACCCTGTTCGCCCGCCACGATTCTCTGCGGACCCGCTTTCGGGCCGAGGGCGGCGAGCCTTTCCAGATCGTGTCCTCGGAGCCTTCCTTCGAGCTGCCCCTGGTCGATCTCTCGCGCCTCGACGCGGGCCGGCATTCGTCGATGATCGCCCGGCTGGCGCGCTGGGAAGCGTGCCGGCCGTTCGACTTGGGCGCCGCGCCGCTGATGCGGGCGCTCCTGGTCCGCACCGGGGAAGCTCGCCATGCCCTGCTGTTCACCATTCACCACATCGTCTCAGACGCCTGGTCGAACGCCATCCTGGTCAGGGAAATCGCCAGCCTCTACGAGCACGACGGCGCCGACGCCCTTCCCGAGCTGACCCTCCAATACGGCGACTACGCCGCCTGGCAGCGCGGCTGGTTCCGCGGCGAGGCGCTCGAAGGCCACCTGGACTTCTGGCGTCGCCGGCTGGCCGGTGAGCCGACCCTCGAGCTGCCCACCGACCGCCCGCGTCCGGCGGTCCAGACTTATCGCGGCGCCGCGGTGGACTTCGCCTTCGATACCGAGCTCTCCGCCGCGGTGCTCGGTCTCGGCCGGCGCTCTCAGACGTCGCTCTTCATGACCCTGCTCGGGGCTTTCAACCTCCTCCTCGCTCGCCATAGCGGCCAGCGTGACATGGTCGTCGGCACCCCGGTCGCCAACCGCTCTCGGGCCGAGCTCGAAGACCTGATCGGCTTCTTCGTTAACACCCTGGTGCTGCGCCTCGAGGTCGACGATGCCTGGAGCTTCGAACAGCTCCAGGCCGAGACCCGCGAGGTGACTCTCGAGGCTTTTGCCCATCAGGATCTGCCATTCGAAAAACTGGTCGAGGAGCTGCATCCGCGTCGTGACCTGAGCCGCAACCCGCTGTTTCAGGTGATGTTCAACCTGCTCAACCAGCCGGTTCGCGCCCTCGACCTCTCCGATCTGACCCTGTCCCCCGTCGACCTGGCCGGCGAAGAGATGACGTCGCTCTTTGACCTCACCCTCTACGTCTGGCAAAGCGACGACGGCATCCGCGGCAAGTGGGAGTACAACACCGATCTCTTCGACCGCACGACGATCGAGCGCTGGTCCCGCCGCTGGACGCATTTGCTCAACGGTGCCGCCGCCGATTCGGAGGCGCCCGTCGCGTCCCTCTCGCTGATCCCCCGCGCCGAGCGTCACCAGCTGCTGCGCGAGCACAACGCCACCGCCCTCGAGGTGCCGGATCGGCCGCTGCCCCGCCTCTTCGCCGAACAGGTCGCCCGCACCCCCGACGCTCCGGCAGTCGGTTTCGAAGGACGGTCCTGGAACTACCTGGAGCTGGCGACGGAGGCACACCGAGTGGCGCGTGGCCTGCACCGCCTCGGGATCGGGGGTGCCGCGGAGGGTCGCGAGAATCGGATCGCTCTCTCGATGGCGCGCTCGCCGGAGATGCTGGCGGCCGCCCTCGGTGTGCTCGAAGCAGGCGCCGCCTACGTGCCCGTGGACCCCAACTATCCGCGCGAACGGCGCCAGCTGATCCTCGAAGATTCCGCGGTCGCGGTGGTCCTCACCGACGAGCAGCATCGCGACGACCTGCCGACGACCCGAGCCAGGGTCCTGACCTTCGACGAGCTTACGAGCGATGTTGAGCCAAGAGACACCGGCACCCTCGAGCCAGTCGCCCTCGACCAGCTGGCTTACGTGATTTATACCTCGGGCTCCACCGGCCGTCCGAAGGGCGTTCAGATCAGCCATCGGGCCCTGGTCAACTTTCTCGAGTCGATGCGCCGGCAGCCTGGCCTCGATGCCGACGACGTCCTGCTCGCGGTCACCTCTTTGTCCTTCGACATCGCCGGCCTCGAGCTCTTCCTGCCGCTCATCACCGGCGCTCGGCTGGAGATCGCGGCGCAGGCCGTCACCGCCAACGGCGAGCGCCTGGGGCGCCTGCTCGAGAGCTCGGGGACGAGCGTCATGCAGGCCACTCCCGCGACCTGGCAGATGCTGCTCGACGCCGGCTGGCAAGGCCTGCCGGGCCTGCGCGCCCTATGCGGCGGCGAGGCTTTGCCAACCCGCCTGGCGAGCCGACTGCTGGCAACCGGCGTCGAGCTATGGAACCTCTATGGCCCGACCGAGACCACCGTCTGGTCGGCGACCACCCGGGTCGACCGGGTCTCCGGCCCGATCGCCTTGGGCCGGCCGATCGCCAACACTCAGATCCATCTCCTGGACCGCCGCCTGCGGCCCGTGCCCACGGGGGTTGCCGGAGAGCTGACGATCGGCGGCATGGGTCTGGCCCGCGGTTACTACGATCGGCCGGCGCTCACCGCCGAGCGCTTCGTTCCCGACGCCCTCTCGGGTGAAGCCGACGCCCGGCTCTACCGCACCGGCGATCTGACTCGCCAGCGCCCCGACGGCATCCTCGAATTCCTCGGCCGCCTCGACCACCAGATCAAGCTGCGGGGCTATCGCATCGAGCTGGGAGAGATCGAGGCCGTCCTCGAGCAGCTCCCCGAGGTAGCGCGCGCGGTGGCGGTCCTGCGTCAGGATTCGGGCGACGCGAGGCTGGTGGCCTACGTCCTACCGGAATCCACGGACGCCGTGGCGGTGGCTGCCCTACGCCAGCATCTCGGCGAGACGGTGCCCGCCTACATGGTGCCCTCGGCCTTCGTCGTGCTCGACGAGCTGCCGCTCACCGCCAACGGCAAGGTCGACCGGCGAGCGCTACCGGCCCCCGGACAGCAATCCGCCGACGCGGCGGCCTATGAAGCCCCCCGAGACCCGGTCGAGCAGGCCCTTGCCGACGTCTGGCAGCAGGTGCTGGACGTCGAGCGAGTCGGCATTCGGGACAGCTTCTTCGATCTCGGCGGCCACTCACTGCTCGGGACGATGCTACTGTCGAGAGTCCGCGACGCCCTCGGTATCAACCTGCCCCTGCGCCATCTCTTCGAAGGACCGACCGTCGCCGAGCTGGCGGCGCGAGTTCACGAGACCCGCCGCGGGGAACAGGCCCTCGAGGCACCACCGCTCGAGCCAATGCCCCGGGAGGGACCGCTGCCGGTCTCGTTCGCCCAGCAGCGGCTCTGGTTCCTGGCCCAGCTCGAGCCCGACAACCCGTTCTACAACCTGCCCGGCGGCGTCTTCCTGCACGGCGACCTCGACCAACAGCGCCTGCACCTGGCCTTCCAGAGTCTAGTCGACCGTCACGAGACCCTGCGCACCAGCTTCAGAGACGACGGCGGCAAGCCGTCCCAGGCCGTGGCCGAGGGGCTGAGCTTCGGCCTGCCGCTCGTCGACCTCTCGAGCCTGGGTGCCGAGCGGCGCCGGACCACCGTCCTCGAGCTGGCCCGCCAGGAAGCCCAGCGACCGTTCGACTTGAGATACGCGCCGCTTCTGCGCGCGGTCCTGATCCGCACCGCTCGCGACCAGCACGCCCTGCTGTTCAACACCCATCACATCGTCTCCGACGCCTGGTCCAACGCCCTGGTGGTCCAGGAAATCGCCAGCGTCTATGAGCACGGCGATACTCGGGCGCTGCCCGAGCTCAAGGTCCAGTACACGGACTACGCCGCCTGGCAGCAGCGATGGCTGCAAGGCCAGGCCCTTGAGTCACAGCTCGACTACTGGCGAAGGCAGCTCGCCGGCGAACCGGTCCTCGAGCTGCCCACCGATCGACCGCGGCCGGCGATTCAGACCTACCGCGGCGGCGCCGTCGGCTTTGTATTGGACGCCGACCTATCGGCGGCCGTCGAAGGCCTGGGCCAGACCTCCCGGGCGTCACTGTTCATGACCCTGCTCGGAGCCTTCAAGCTGCTCCTGGCCCGGCATAGCGGCCAGCGCGACACCGTGGTCGGCACGCCGATCGCTAACCGAACGCGCAGCGAGGTAGAGGGCATCGTCGGATTCTTCGTCAACACCCTGGTGCTGCGCCTCGGCCTCGACGACACCTGGAGCTTTCGCCAGCTGCTGGACCAGACCCGCGACATGGCGCTCGAAGCCTACGCCTACCAGGATCTGCCGTTCGAAAAGCTGGTCGAAGAGCTGCACCCGCGCCGCGACCTGAGTCGCAACCCGCTGTTCCAGGTGATGTTCAACCTGCTCAACCCACCGGCGGAGGCCATCGAGCTGCCCGGGCTGGCCCTGTCGCCGATCGAGCAGGCTGGCGCCGAGACCATCTCGCTCTTCGACCTCACCCTCAACGTCTGGCACAGCGAAGGGCGGATCGGCGGCCGCTTCGAGTACAACAGCGACCTCTTCGATCGCTCGACCATCACGCGCTGGTCCGGCCGCTTCCAAAGCCTGCTCAGAAGCGCCGCCGCCGATCCGGAGGCGAAGGTCCTCGATCTATCTCTTCTGCCGCCAGCCGAGCGCCAGCAGGTGGTCTTCGAGTGGAACGCCACCGATCTCGACGTCCCGACCCGGCCGCTGCCGGCGCTCTTTGCCGAGCAGGCGGCACGGCAGCCCGAGGTTCCGGCGGTCTCATTCGAAGGTCGCTCCTGGAGCTACCGCGAGCTGGCGACCCAAACTCGCCGCCTGTCGAGGCACCTCGGGCGCCTCGGGATCGGCGATCCCAAGGGAGGCCGTGAGGCCCGGGTCGCCATCTCGATGGCCCGCTCACCCGAGATGCTGGCCGCCGTTCTCGGCGTGCTCGAGGCCGGCGGCGCCTACGTTCCGGTCGACCCCACCTATCCCCGGGAGCGACGACAGCTGATCCTCGAAGACTCCGCCGTCGCCGTGGTCTTGACCGACGAGCATCATCGTGCCGACCTGCCGTCGACCCAAGCGCAAATCCTGACTTTCGACGAACTTCCGGCTGAAGACCCAACCGACGACCCGGCCACGCCCCTGGACCCCGAGAGCTGGGAGCGCCGGCATCCCACGGGCATCGCCTCGGTCGATCTCGACCAGCTGGCGTACGTGATCTACACCTCGGGATCTACCGGCCGACCGAAGGGCGTCGAGATCAACCACCGCACCCTGGTTAATTTCTTGACCTCCATGCGCCGGCGTCCCGGCCTGGACTCGGGCGACGTGCTGCTCGCCGTCACCTCCCTATCCTTCGACATCGCGACCCTCGAGCTATTCTTGCCCCTCCTGGTGGGCGCACGGGTCGAGATCGTCTCGACCGAGACCGCCGCCGACGGCGTCCAGCTGGCGGCGCGCCTCGAGTCGTCCGGCGCGACGGTGATGCAGGCCACTCCCGCCACCTGGCAGATGCTGCTCGCCGGCGGCTGGCATCCCCAGGCTGCCCTGCGCGTGCTGTGCGGCGGCGAAGCCAGGCCCGCGCGCCGGGCGGCCCGGCTCACCGGCGGTGGCCCGGTCTGGAACCTCTACGGCCCCACCGAAACCACCGTGTGGTCGACCGTCGCGCGCATCGAGGCGGCGCCGGACGTCGAGACGGAAGCCTCTCGGCCGGTGACCATCGGCGCGCCGATCGCTAATACCCGAATCAGCATTCTCGACCGAGGACGCCGGCCGGCGCCGGCGGGCGTCGCCGGCGAGCTCCTGATCTCGGGCAACGGCGTCGCCCGCGGCTACCACGAGCGCCCGGCGCTGACCGCCGAGCGCTTCGTGCCGGAGCCTCTCGACGACGCCGGCGCGCGGGCGTATCGTACCGGCGACTTGGCGCGCTGGATATCCGACGGTCAGCTCGAATTCCTCGGCCGCCTCGACCATCAGGTCAAGCTCCGCGGTTTTCGCATCGAGCTCGGAGAGATCGAGTCGGTGCTCCTGCGTCACCCCAGCGTTCGCGAAACAGCGGTTTCGATCCATGGTGCCGAGACCGACGCCCCGATCCTGGTGGCCTACGTCGTGCCGGCGGACGCGGCCACCCCGGCCGGCGAGCTGCGCGCCCACCTCGAGGCCAGTTTGCCCGGCTACATGGTGCCGTCGATGTTCATCGGCCTCGACGCCCTGCCGCTGACTCCGAATCGCAAGGTCGATCGCCGCGCCTTGCCGGCACCCGACGGCGCCCGGCCGACCCGTGACCAGGAATACGTCGCCCCGAGCTCGCCGAGCGAGCAGACCCTGGCGACGATCTTTGCCGACATCCTGAGGGTCGACAAGATCGGCATTCACGACGATTTCTTCCAGCTGGGCGGCCACTCGCTGCTCGCCACCCAGGTCGCCTCACAGATCCGCGAGG
>JAAUXY010031945.1_pt1 | contig 14866 bp, 12 predicted proteins | sample 7278121 | NCBI WGS metagenome assembly JAAUXY01 (sample SAMN14350117, study PRJNA611818) | marine sediment metagenome | isolation source: surface marine sediment (1.8m) | place: French Polynesia: Moorea | collected 2018-08 | reverse complement strand
GGCGGTCTCCCACCCCTGACCCTGGTCCTGGGCGGCGCGCGCTCCGGCAAGAGCCGCCATGCCGAAGCCTTGGTCGAAGGCCAGTCCGGCCGCTGCACCTACATCGCCACCGCCGAGCCGGGCGACGCCGAGATGCAGCGGCGCATCGAAGAGCACCGGGCCCGGCGCGGCGTGCGCTGGCGGACCATCGAGGCGCCGCTCGACCTGGTCGGCGCACTGGAGCGCAGCTCGGCCTCCGACGGCGCCGTCCTGGTCGACTGCCTGACGCTCTGGCTGTCGAACCTCCTAGGCGCCGAGCGCGACGTCGCCGCCGAGACCCGGCGCCTGGTCGAGGTCCTGCCCCATCTCGACGGCGCCGTGGTCTTGGTCTCGAACGAGGTCGGCCTCGGCGTCGTGCCGGCCAACGCCCTGGCCCGGGCCTTCGTCGACCACGCCGGGCGCCTGAACCAGGCCGTGGCCGGCGTCGCCCAGTCGGTCGTCTTCCTCTCGGCGGGCCTGCCGCTGGCCCTCAAGTCCCCGCGCTAAGGAACCTTCATGCCCCGACACAGCAAGATCCCCGCGACCGTGATTACCGGCTTCCTCGGCGCCGGCAAGACCAGCATGATCCGCCACCTGCTGCAGACGGCAGGCGGCAAGCGCCTGGCCCTGATCATCAACGAGTTCGGCGACCTCGGCGTCGACGGCGAGATCGTCAAGGGCTGCGGGATCGCCGGCTGCGCGGACGAGGACGTGATGGAGCTGGCCAACGGCTGCATCTGCTGCACCGTGGCCGAGGACTTCCTGCCGACCATGGAGAAGATCCTGGCGCGGCCGGAGCCGCCCGACCACATCGTCATCGAGACCTCGGGCCTGGCCCTGCCCAAGCCCCTGATCAAGGCCTTCAACTGGCCCGACGTGCGCAACCGGGTGACGGTCGACGGGGTGATCGCCGTGGTCGACGCCCCGGCCGTCGCCGCCGGCCGCTTCGCCGCCGATCCGGAAGCCCTGGAGGCCCAGCGCGAAGCGGACGAGGCCCTGGACCACGAGAGCCCCCTGGAGGAGCTCTTCGAGGAGCAGCTCGGCTCGGCCGACCTCGTGGTGCTGAACAAGACCGACCTCCTGCCGGAAGGCGCCGTGGGTGCCGTCGAGGGCGAGGTGACGGCGCAGCTGCGCCCGGAGGTGAAGCTCCTGCCGGCCCGCCACGGCGGCATCGAGGCCGGCGTCCTGCTGGGCCTCGGCGCGGCGGCCGAGGACGACCTCGACTCCCGGCCCTCGCACCACGACGACGGCGAGGACCACGACCACGACGACTTCGCCAGCTTCGCCCTGGAGCTGGGCGAGCTCGCCGACCCCGCCGCCCTCCTGGCCCGCCTCGAGGACCTGGTCGCCGAGCACGACATCTTCCGGGTCAAGGGCTTCGCGGCCGTCGCCGGCAAGGGCATGCGCCTGGTCGTGCAGGGCGTCGGCGGCCGCTTCCAGAGCTACTACGACCGCGACTGGGCGCCGGCCGAGCCCCGCGCCACCCGCCTGGTCTTCATCGGCCGCGCCGACCTCGACCGGGCCGGCATCGCCGCGGCGCTGGGGGCGTGATGCCTGTGCTTCGCTGCGCGACAGGACAGATGCCTGCGGCTTGGAACGAGGACCCTGCCCCCGCCCTCATGCTGAGCCGCGCGTATGCGCCGCGCTGCGCGCTGAAGCATGAGCTTCGACCGGGGGTCGAAAGGCCCGTGACCGGGGGCTCGCCCTTCGACAGGCTCAGGACGAGGCCGGTGAAAGGACCTGGAGGCTAAGATGCACCTCCTGCAGGCCCAGCCCGGCGTCATCGCGGACGGCTCCGAGCCGGTCGACCTGGGCCAGAGCCCCGGCGAGATCGTCGTGCTCTCCGCCGCCGACACCGAGCTGGCCGGCCTCTCGACGGCCCGGGCCGGCTTCGGCGACGGCTTCCCCAGCCTGCGCCTGGCCAACCTCATGCAGCTCGCGCACAACTTCTCGGTCGACCTCTACGTCGAGAAGGTGATCGCAGGGGCGAAGCTCGTGGTCGTCCGCCTGCTCGGCGGGGTCGGCTACTGGCCCTACGGGGTCGAGCAGATCGAGGCGGCCTGCCGCGAGGCCGGGATCCCCCTGGCCCTGCTGCCCGGCGACGACCAGCCCGACGCCGAGCTCGCCCGCCGCTCCACCCTGTCGGCCGAGGCCTGCCACCGGCTCTGGCAGTACGGCGTGCAGGGCGGCCCGGACAACGCCCGTGACTTCCTGGCCTACGCCGCGAGCCTGCTCGGCCGCGACCTCGACTGGCAGGAACCGCGGCCACTGCCGCGCGCTGGGGTCTACCGCCCGCCGGCCCTCTCCGCCGATCCGCTGGCCCTGGCCGGCACGCAACCGGTCGCCGCCATCGTCTTCTATCGCGCCCTGCTGCAGGCCGGGACCACGGCACCGGTCGACGCCTTGGCCGAGGCGCTGCTGGCTGAAGGGGTCAGCCCCCTGCCGATCTACTGCGCCAGCCTCAAGGAGCCGGTCTCGGCCGAGATCGTCGCCCGGCTCCTGGCCGAGGCCGGCGCCGGCCTGGTACTCAACGCCACCGGCTTCGCCGTCGGCCGGCCGGGCAAGGAGCTGGGCGAAACGCCCTTCGACGGCGTCGACGGCCCGGTGCTGCAGGTGGTCTTCTCCGGCGGCAACTTGGAGGCCTGGCGCGCCGGCAGCCAGGGTCTCTCGGCCCGCGACATCGCCATGAACGTCGCCCTGCCCGAGGTCGACGGCCGCATCCTCTCGCGCGCCGTCTCCTTCAAGGCCGAGGCGCGCTACGACCCCCTGACCGAGACCTCGGTCGTCACCTACGCCCAGGTCCCCGACCGGATCGCCTTCGTCGCCGAGCTGGCGGCGAACTGGCTGAAGCTGCGCGGAACGCCGCCGGCCGAACGCCGCCTCGCCCTGGTCTTGGCGAACTACCCCAACCGCGACGGCCGCATCGGCAACGGCGTCGGCCTCGACAGCCCCGCCGGCACGATCGAGGTGCTGCATGCGCTCGCCGGGGCCGGCTATGCGGTGGAGGACATCCCGCCCGACGGCAATGCACTGGTCGCGGCGCTCCAGGCCGGCCCGACCAACGCCGGCATCGCCGGTCGCACCGTGAGGGAGGAGCTGTCGCGTCCGGACTACGAGCTCTTCTTCGGCCGCCTGCCGCCCGACCTCCAGGAAGCGGTGGTGGCGCGCTGGGGCCCGCCGGAGCGCGATCCCTTCTACCTCCGGCGCGAGCTGGATTGCGGCGGATTCGCGATTCCGGTCCTGCGCCTGGGCCGGGTCGTCGTCGGCCTGCAGCCGGCGCGCGGCTACAACATCGATCCGGCCGCGACCTACCACGACCCGGACCTGGTGCCGCCGCACGGCTACTTCGCCTTCTACGCCTGGCTGCGCGAGACGGCCGGCGTCCATGCCATCGTCCACCTGGGCAAGCACGGCAACCTGGAATGGCTGCCGGGCAAGGCCCTGGCGCTCTCCGAGGGCTGCCATCCCGAGGCCGCGCTCGGGCCGCTGCCGCACTTCTATCCCTTCATCGTCAACGACCCGGGCGAGGGCAGCCAGGCCAAGCGCCGGGCCCAGGCGGTCATCCTCGACCACCTGACGCCGCCCCTGACCCGGGCCGAGAGCTACGGCCCCCTGGCCGAGCTGGAGCGCCTGGTCGACGAGTACTACGAGGCCGCGGGCGTCGATCCCCGGCGCCTCAAGCTGCTGAGCCGCGAGATCCTGGAGCTCAGCCAGCGCATCGGTCTCGACCTGGACTGCGGCATCGCGCCGGAGGACGACGAGGCGGCAGCGCTCGGCAAGCTCGACAACCACCTCTGCGAGCTGAAGGAGCTGCAGATCCGCGACGGCCTCCACGTCTTCGGCGTCTCGCCCCGCGACGGACAGCTCACCGATCTGCTGGTCGCCCTGACCCGCCTGCCGCGCGGCGACGGCCGAGGCGGCGGTGCCTCCCTGATCCGCGCGCTGGCCGCGGACCTCGGTTTGGGCGACTTCGATCCTCTCGACTGCGAGCTCGGCGCGGCCTGGGCCGGACGGAAGCCGACCGCCTTGCAGGCCGACGGCGCCTGGCGGAGCAACGGCGACACCGTCGAACGCCTGGAAGCACTCGCCCAGGCGCTGGTCGCCGGGCGGTCCAAGCCCGGCGCGACCTGGCAAAGCACGGCCGCCGTGCTCGAGACCATCGCGCAAGACCTGCGCCCCCGCGTCGAAGCCTGCGGCCCGGCCGAGATCGAGAGCCTGCTGGCCGGCCTCGACGGCCGCTTCGTCGCGCCCGGACCCTCGGGCGCGCCGACCCGCGGCCGGCCCGACGTCTTGCCGACCGGGCGCAACTTCTATTCGGTCGACACCCGCACCGTGCCGACCCCGGCGGCCTGGCAGCTCGGCTGGGCCTCGGCCGCTCGCCTGCTCGAGCGCCACCGCCAGGAGCAGGGCGAATGGCCGCGCGCCCTGGCGCTCTCCGCCTGGGGCACCGCCAACATGCGCACCGGCGGCGACGACATCGCCCAGGCCCTGGCCCTGCTCGGCGTGAAGCCGCAGTGGGAGCAGGCCTCAGGCCGGGTCGTCGGCTTCGAGGTGCTGCCCTTGTCAGTCCTCGGGCGGCCGCGGGTCGACGTGACCTTCCGTATCTCGGGCTTTTTCCGCGACGCCTTCCCGGCCCAGGTCGACCTGCTCGACTCGGCGATCCGCGCCGTCGCTGCGCTGGACGAACCGGAAGCCGAGAACCCCTTGGCCGCCCGGGTGGGGCGCGACGCCGCCGCGCTGCGCGGTCAGGGCGAGGATCAAGACACGGCCGAGCGCCGTGCCGCCTGCCGCGTCTTCGGCGCCAAGCCCGGGGCCTACGGCGCCGGCCTGCAGGCGCTGATCGACGAGCGCGGCTGGCGCGACGAGGCCGACCTGGCCCGGGCCTACGTCGCCTGGGGCGGCTACGCCTACGGCGACGGCGCGGCCGGACGGGCCGAGCACGCGCTCTTCGAGCGCCGCCTGGCCGGGGTCGAGGCCGTGGTCCACAACCAGGACAACCGCGAGCACGACCTGCTCGATTCCGACGACTACTATCAGTTCGAAGGCGGCCTGGCGGTCTCGGTGCGGCATCTGAGCGGCGCCGCGCCCGTGGTCTACCACAACGACCATTCGCGGCCCGAAAGCCCGAAGGTGCGCCGCCTGGAGGAGGAGATCGCCCGCGTGGTCCGCGCCCGCGTGGTCAACCCGAAGTGGATCCGCGGGGTCATGCGACACGGCTACAAGGGCGCCTTCGAGATGGCCGCGACCGTCGACTACCTCTTCGCCTTCGCGGCCACGGCACGGGCGGTCGGCGACCACCACTTCGACGCGGTCTATGAGGCCTATCTCGAAGACGACGACGTCCGGGATTTCCTGGAAGCGAACAACGCGGCGGCCCTCGGCGACATTGCGGCGCGCCTCATCGAGGCCCAGGAGCGGGGCCTCTGGCGCCCGAAGTCGAACTCGGCGCGCGGACACTTGGAGACTTTGGCGGCGGACAATGGAGTGTCCCCCCCACCCTAACCCTCCCCCACAAGGGGGGAGGGGACCAGAGCTTGGCGTCGGCGCCGCCACTCCCTCCCCCTTGATGGGGGAGGGTGGGGTGGGGGTGGCACACCGGCCGAGAAGAACGGAACGCGACCCATGACCGACGACCTGACCGAAGACGAGATCAACGCCCGGGCCAACGAGAAGGCGCGCAAGCGCAAGGCGGCGCGGGACAGGATGCTGGCCGACAAGACCGTCGAGAAGGGCCTGCTGATCGTCCACACCGGCAAGGGCAAGGGCAAGTCGACGGCGGCCTTCGGCCTGGTCTTCCGGGCCCTGGGCAATGGGATGCGGGTCGGCATCGTCCAGTTCGTCAAGGGCAAGTGGGAGACCGGCGAGCGCCACGCCCTGGAGCGCTTCGCCGACCAGGTCGAGGTCCACACCATGGGAGAAGGCTTCTCCTGGGACACCCAGGACCGGGCCCGCGACATCCGCGCTGCCCAGGCGGCCTGGGCCAAGTCGCAGGAGCTGATCGAGGCCTGCCGTGGGCCCGAGCCCAAATTCGATCTTCTCCTTTTCGACGAGATCAACATCCCGCTGCGCTACGACCACCTGCCGCTGGACGAGGTGGTCGCGGTGCTGAAGGCCAGGCCGCCGGGGCTCCACGTCGTGGTCACCGGCCGCAACGCCAAGCCCGAGCTGATCGAGGCCGCCGACCTGGTGACCGAGATGACCCAGGTCAAGCACCCCTTCCGGGAGCAGAACGTCAAGGCGCAGAAGGGGATCGAGTTTTGACAACGGCCCGGGCCGTGATGCTGCAGGGCACCGGCTCGGACGTCGGCAAGTCGCTGCTGGTCGCCGGGTTCTGCCGGGCCTTCACCCGGCGCGGCCTGTCGGTGCGGCCCTTCAAGCCGCAGAACATGTCCAACAACGCGGCGGTGACGGTGGAGGGCGGCGAGATCGGCCGCGCCCAGGCGCTGCAGGCGCGCGCCTGCGGCGTGGCGCCGGCGATCGACATGAACCCGGTGCTGCTCAAGCCCCAGAGCGAGGTCGGCGCCCAGGTCGTGGTCCAGGGCCGGGTCTGGGGCAAGGCCAAGGCGCGGGACTACCAGGCGCTCAAGCCGGAGCTACTGCCCAAGGTCCTGGAGTCCTTCGCCCGGATCTCGGCCGAGGCCGAGCTGGTCCTGGTCGAAGGCGCCGGCAGCCCGGCCGAGGTCAACCTGCGCAAGGGCGATATCGCCAACATGGGCTTCGCCGCGGCCGCCGACCTGCCGGTGGTCCTGGTCGGCGACATCGACCGCGGCGGCGTCATCGCCAGCCTGGTCGGCACCTGGACCCTGCTGCCCGAGGCCGAGCGGGCGCGCCTGGCCGGCTACATCGTCAACAAGTTCCGCGGCGACGTCTCGCTCTTCGACTCGGGCCTGGAGATCATCACCCGCGAGACCGGGCTTCAGAGCCTGGGCGTCGTGCCCTGGTTCGCCGAGGCGTCCCGGTTGCCGGCCGAGGACGCGGTCGCCGTCCAGCGCGGCGGCGCCAGCGTAGAGGGCGCGATCAAAGTCGCCGTGCCGGTGCTGTCGCGCATCGCCAACTTTGACGACCTCGATCCCCTGATCGCCGAGCCCGACGTCGCCGTCGACTTCGTCGAGCCCGGCCGCGCCCTGCCGGGCGACGCCGACCTGGTGGTGCTGCCCGGCTCCAAGGCGACCCTGGCCGACCTGTCGGTCCTGCGCCGCGAGGGCTGGGACCTCGACCTGAGGGCGCACCTGCGCCGCGGCGGCCAGGTGCTGGGCCTCTGCGGCGGCTACCAGATGCTCGGCCGCAAGCTGCGCGACCCCGAGGGCATCGAGGGCCTGCCCGGCTCGGCCGAGGGCCTGGGCCTGCTCGACCTCGAGACCGAGCTCGCCGGCGACAAGACCCTGACCGAGGCCGCTGGCGAGGAGGTCGCCAGCGGTGAAGCCGTCCGCGGCTACGAGATGCACATCGGCATCACCCGCGGCCCGGCCCTGGGGCAGCCGCTGCTGCGCCTCCGCGGCCGCGACGAGGGCGCTGTTTCGGCCGACGGCAAGGTCGCCGGCTGCTACCTCCACGGCCTCTTCGCCGCCGACGGCTTCCGCCACGCCTTCCTCGCCCGCCTCAAGGCCCGCGCCGAAAGCGGCCTCGCCTACGAGGCCGAAATCGAACGGATCCTCGACGAGCTGGCCGACCACCTGGAAGCGAATCTTAACCTGAATCGCATATCTCGGATTGCAGGCTCGGCTTTCTGAGCCCGGCGCCACTTCCGAAGGAGATCCAGGGCGATGCAGGTGGAGGTTCCTCTCTCGGCGGACGATATCAAACAGTGCCGCGTCAGGCTTCGAGATGGCGGGCTGTTGCGGCCAGGCCTGGGGGCCTTTGCCCAGGGCGGTCTTGCCGGAGGCCTGTTCCTGATGGTCGGCGGCGTGACTCTGATCGCGCCCGAGGTCTTCGGCGGAGCCGTGTCGCTCCTTGATAGGATGGATGTCCTGCTGGTTTTTGCCGGCGGCCTTCTCGCGGTCCTTTCGCTCCTTTGGCTCTGGCATGGGGACAACGCCTCCGTGCCGTTGGTCCCGGGCTCGCCGGGCCAGAGGCTGCGACTCGATGTCTCCGCGGAAGGCGTGACGCTCCAATCCGCACCGGATGCCTGGGACCTGCCCTGGACGCAACTGACGACCGTCGAGGAGGACGACGGCTACGTCATTTTTCGCCTGAGGAGCGGTAGAGCCGTGATCCTTCCCAAACGGGCCTTTGCCTCCGCGGAGGCTTGCCGCGCTTTCGTCGACGAGGCCAAGGCCTCGGCCAAGCGAAGCAGGATCGCCACTGCGTCATGAAACCTCGGATCATGTACATCGAGTACAAGGGTGATGGGATCAGCGGCCCGGCCCGGATCGGGCGCGTGAGCTTCTCAAGGACCGGACGCTCGCTCTACTACAGGGGCACGACCCTGCACCCGATCCAAGGCTACAAGGCCAACCATGCGGATTCAGAGACCGGCGAGCGGTATTGGGTCTCCGGTTGCCGCAAGGACGGCAACGACACGCTCTATCCGGGCGTCGTCGAGGTCGACGAGGACGTCCGCGAGGAGTACTGGACCGAGATCCGCGAGCAGCCCGAGAACAAGCACCTGACCCGCTTCCGCTCGCCCGGCAAGCACTGAGAGGCTATGTCGCCCGGCGCCGGAACCAGGTCCAGATCGGCGGCGGCAGGCGGCCGCCGCGGCCCAGGCCTTTCAGCAGCCAGCCGACAAAGGCCAGGGCGATGCCGCCGCCGAAGAGGGTGCCCGGAATGATCAGGTCCGAGAGCTCCGGAGTCCGCCGGTAGTCGCTGGGGTCCTCGGGGTCGATGAGCAGGGGCAGGCTGTCGCCGGGCTGCAGCTTGCGGCCCTGATACCGGCTGATCTCGGTCCAGATTCGCCGCCCCTTTCCTTCCGGATCCGTGAACAGCAGATGCGTGCGGACATGCTCCCGGGTGCGGTAGGCCCGCTTGGGATTGGCCGCCTTGATCTCCGCGGCGGCGGTGCAGTCCATGGGGTCGCTGGTCTCGGAGGACTTTCCGCCGGACTTCCAGGTCAGGGTGCAGAGCCGCTCGACCTCCAGGACCCGCGCCTCGACCTCGGTTGCCGAAAGGAAGAAAGTCGCCTCGTAGATCGTGATCGCCAGGGTGGCCGGCGGAAAGATGACGCCCAGCCAGAAGCAGGTGCTCCCGATCCTGTAGATGAAGTACTTGATGAAGCTCATTCTGCGCGCCGCGATTTCGCCCTGCCGTCCGAGACGTGTTGTGCCGCGGCCGGCTTAATTTTCGCTGAAAGCTTGTGGCGGGTCGCGGTTCTTCGCCATCGCCACCCTCGGGCCTTGCACTCCATGGCCCTCAGCCGCCCGGCGTGCCGCCGGAGCGGGCGGCATTTTGGCGCCTTTTGCAGCTGCGACGGCCGCGCAGGACTTTTCCGGTGGGACTCCCGATTCCGTTCCGGCTAGGCTGTCGCCCTGCACGAGGGAGGCATCACATGAAACGTCTGTTCATCCTGGTTTTCCTGACCGCGGCGGCCCTGTCGACGCAGGCCGTGGCGCAGACCCTGGAGCGGGTGCGCGACACCGGCGTCTTCAAGATCGGCTTTCGCGAGGACGCAGCGCCGTTTTCCTACAAAAACACGCTGGGCGAGGCCTCGGGCTACGCTGTCGATCTCTGCCGCCAGGTTGCCGCGGACCTGAAGGCGGAACTCGGGCTGGACAGCATCGAGGTCGCCTACGTGCCGGTGACGGCGAAGAACCGCTTCGAAGCGGTCCAGCAGGCCAAGGTCGACATCCTCTGCGGCCCGACCTCGGTCACCTTCTCCCGCCGCGAGCTGGTCGATTTCTCGATCTTCACCTTCGCCGACGGCGCGAGCGTGCTCTACCAGGCCGGCGGCCCGAAGACCTTCGAGGAACTGGCCGGCAAGAAGGTCGGCGTGCACGGCGGCACGACCACCGAGATCGCGCTCAACAACACCTTGAAGGAGCTCTCGCTGGATGCGGAGGTCGTGCCGGTGGCCGACCATGCGGACGGCCTGGCCAAGCTGGAGCAGGGCGACATCTCGGCCTATTTCGCCGACCAGGCGATCCTGCTCTATCTGGCCGCCGGCAGCGCCGCGCCGGAGAAGCTGCGGCTGTCGAACCGCCACTTCACCAACGAGCCCTACGCCCTGGCGCTGCAGCGCGGGGACAACGACTTCCGGCTCCTGGTCGACCGCTCGATCAGCCGGCTCTACCGCTCGGGCAAGATCGTCCAGATCTTCAAGAACGCCTTCGGCGGCAGCGCCGCGCCGAGCGATCCCTTGAAGCTGCTCTACGCGGTGCACCGCATCCCGGAATGACGCTCAGACGGCGGTCATCAGCACCATGACCGCCAGCACCGCGCCGGCGCGCAGGTAGAGGGCCAGGGCGGCGTTGATGTCTTGGGCGGTCAGGTTGCTGCGGCCGTCGCCCATCCAGGCGTCCTCGACCCGCTGGCCGCCGTAGCGCCGCGGCCCGGCCAGGGCGAAGCCGAGAGCGCCGGCGACCGCTGCCTCCTGCCAGCCGGCGTTGGGCGAACGGTGCTTCGGCGCGTCGCGCACCAGGGTCCGCCAGGCCCGGCCGGCGTCGGCGTCCTTCTGGAAGACCGCGGCCAGGACCAGGATCAGCCCGCTCAGCCGCGCCGGGATCCAGTTCGCGGTGTCGTCGATGCGCGCCGACGCCTTGCCGAAGGAATCGTGGCGCGCGGTCCGGTGGCCGATCATGGAATCCAGGGTGTTGATCGCCTTGTAGGCGCAGAGCCCCGGCAGGCCGAGCAGCAGATACCAGAAAGCCGGCGCGACCACCCCGTCGGAGAAGTTCTCGGCCAGGCTCTCGACCGCCGCCCGGGCGACTCCAGCCTCGTCCAGGCTCTCGGGATCGCGGCCGACGATGTGGGCCACGGCGGCGCGGCCCTCGGCCAGGCTGCCGGCCAGCGCGACGGCTACCGCGCGGGCGTGGTCGAAGAGCGAGCGGTAGGCGATCAGGGTACTGGCCAGGATCGCCTCGAGCAGCCAGCCGCCGCCGATCCCGCCCAGGATCCACGACAGGGCCCAGCCGAGCCCGAAGGCGCCGCCGGCGATCCCCAGGGCGACCAGCAGGCCGCGCTGCAGGCGCTCCGAGCGTCGGCCGCCCTCCCGGTTGAAGCGCCCCTCGGCCCAGCCGATCGCGCGGCCGAGCAGCGCCACGGGATGCGGGACGGCGCGGTAAAGCCAGGGCGGGTCGCCCAGGATGGCGTCGAGCGCGATGGCGACGAGGAGAATCATCGCGAGGTCGCCGCCGAAGGGCAGGCCCAGGGTGTCGGCCAGCAGCATGGGGCGCAGAGTGAGCGGCGCCGCAGGCCGGGTCAACGGCGCTCTCCGTAACCTTTCCCGGGCCCTTCTGCAGCCTTGTGGGGGCAGGGGCGGCGCCGTAACGTGGCCGGCGAGCGGGGCGGTCTGACGGGAGGGACTCGAAGCAGATGGACAAGATCGGCGTGATGGTTTGCGGCCACGGCAGCCGCGATCCCGATGCGATCCGGGAGTTCGAGAGCGTCGCGCGCGGCATCGAGGCGCGCCTGCCGCAATACGACGTCGAGAGCGGCTTCCTGGAGTTCGCCCGACCGGTGATCCGCGACGGCCTGGACGCGCTGCGTGCACGCGGCTGCGGCCGGATCCTGGCGGTGCCCGGCATGCTCTTCGCCGCCGGTCACGCCAAGAACGACATCCCCTCGGTGCTCAACACCTACCAGGCCCAGCACCCCGGCCTGCAGATCGACTACGGCCGCGAGTTGGCCATCGATCCGCTGCTGCTGCGCGCCGCCGGCGACCGGGTCCGCGCCGCCCTGGAGTCGGCCGGCGGCGAGGTGCCGCTGCACGAGACCCTGCTCTGCGTGGTCGGGCGCGGCGCCTCGGACCCCGACGCCAACTCCAACGTGACCAAGGTCATGCGGCTGCTCTGGGAGGGCTTCGGCTTCGGCTGGGGCGAGACCGCCTATTCCGGCGTCACCTTTCCGCTGGTCGAGCCGGGCCTGGAGCATGCCGCCAAACTGGGCTACCGCCGCATCGTGGTCTTTCCCTACTTCCTCTTCACCGGGGTCCTGGTGAAGCGGATCTACGACGCCACGGACGCCGTGGCGGCGCGGCATCCGGAGATCGACTTCGTCAAGGCTTCCTACCTCAACGACCACCCTGCCGTCCTGGACGCCTTCGCCGCGCGGGTCGAGGAGATCCTGACCGGCGAGAACACCATGAACTGCAAGCTCTGCAAGTACCGGGCCCAGGTCCTGGGCTTCGAGGCCGAGGTCGGGCTGCCCCAGGAAAGCCACCACCACCACGTTGAAGGCATCGGCACCGACGCCGACGAGGCGGCCGGCCACGGACATCACCATCACCACGATCATGATCATGGCCACAGACATGACCACGCGCAGGGCCACGACCACGGCCACCACCACCATCCCTATCCCCACGCCGACCACCCGCACGGCCCGCGCTCGATGAAGAAGGCGGCGGGCTGACCTACCGATGTCGGATGCACCGAGAGCCACCCCCCTCCCAACCTCCCCCCATCAAGGGGGGAGGGGCCCGAAGGTGCGGTCCGCACAATCCCCCTCCCCCTCGATGGGGGAGGGGCGCGAATGCGCGGCGCTACGCGCGGGTGGGGGTGGAACACAGGCGTCCGACAAGAGCAACACAAACGTTGAGCCTCAGCCCTTCGACTACCTGCGCGACCCGGCGGAGATCACCCGCCGCTCCTTCGCCATCGTCGAGGCCGAGGCCGAGCTGTCCCGCCTGCCCGAGCCCCTGCGGCCGGTCGCGCGGCGCCTGGTCCACGCCTGCGGCATGCCGGAGATCATCGACGACCTGGCCTGGGGCGGCCCGCTCGCCGAGACCGGCCGTCTCGCGTTGGAGGCCGGCGCGCCGGTCCTGGCCGACTGCCGCATGGTCGCCGAGGGCGTCACCCGCGCGCGCCTGCCCCGGAACAACGCGGTGCTCTGCACCCTCGGCGATCCGCGGGTGCCGGATCTCGCGCTGGAGCTCGGCACGACCCGCTCTGCGGCCGCGCTGGAGCTCTGGGGCGACGACCTGGCCGGCGCCGTCGTGGCGATCGGCAACGCGCCCACCGCGCTCTTCCGCCTGCTCGAGCTGCTCCAGGCCGGCGCGCCGCGGCCGGCGGTGATCCTCGGCTTCCCGGTCGGCTTCGTCGGCGCTGCGGAATCCAAAGAGGCGCTGATCGAAACGGCGGGCGAGCTGCCCTACCTGACCCTGCGCGGCCGGCGCGGCGGCTCGGCCCTGGCGGCGGCGGCGGTCAACGCCCTCGCCGCGGGGTGAGGGCGCGCCCGTGGGCCCCTGGCTGTCCATCGTCGGGATCGGCGAGGATGGGCTCGACGGCCTCTCCGCCGCGGCCCTCGCCCTGGTCGCGCGCGCCGAGCTCTTGGTCGGCGGCGAACGTCACCTGGCGATGATCCCGGAGGACGGCCGCCGGCGCATCGTCTGGCCGAAGCCGCTGCGCGCCGCCTTCGACGACATCGCGGCCTGCAAGCCCCGGCCGGTCTGTATCCTGGCGACGGGCGACCCGCTCTGCTTCGGCGTCGGCCGCATGCTCCTGCAGCGCTTTCCGGTCGCCGAGGTCGCGGTCCTGCCGGCGCCCTCGGCCTTCAGCCTGGCCTGCGCGCGCCTCGGCTGGAGCCTGCCGGACGTCGAGACCCTCACAGTCCACGGCCGCCCGGTCGCGGCCCTGCAGCCCTTCGTCCAGCCCGGCGCGCGCCTGCTGATCCTCAGCGCCGGCGCCGAAAGCCCGGCCGCGGTCGCAAGCCTGCTACGCGCACGCGGCTACGGCCGCAGCGAGATCACGGTGCTGGAGCATCTCGGCGGCCCGGAGGAAAGCCTGCGGCGCGCTACAGCCGACGACTGGAAGGAGGATTCGGTCGCCGAGCTCAACACCATCGCCGTCGACTGCCGCGCCGCGCCGGGCACGCCGCTGCGGCCGCGCAGCCCCGGACTGCCGGACGAGGCCTTCCGCCACGACGGCCAGCTCACCAAGCGCGAGGTCCGGGCCGCGACCCTGGCCGCCCTGGCACCGGTCCCGGGCCAGCGGCTCTGGGACGTCGGCGCCGGCTGCGGCTCGGTCGCCGTCGAGTGGCTGCGGGCCGCGCCGCGCAGCGCGGCGGTCGCCGTCGAGCGCCGCGTGGACCGCCTGGCCCTGATCGCCGAGAACGCCCAGGCCCTGGGCGTGCCCCGGCTCGCGGTCGTCGAGGGCGAGGCGCCGGCGGCCCTGGCCGAGCTCGAACCGCCCGACGCCGTCTTCCTCGGCGGCGGGGCCACCGCCCCGGGCGTCTTCGAGGCTTGCTGGGCGGCGCTGCGCCCCGGCGGCCGGCTGGTCGCCAACGTCGTCACCCTGGAGGGCGAGGCGGCATTGCTGCGCTGGCGCCAGGAGGTCGGCGGCGAACTGACGCGCATCGCGGTGTCCCGGGCCGAACCGGTCGGCGGTTTCCTCGGGTGGCGGCCGCTGATGCCGGTCACCCAGTTCGCGGCGGTGAAGCCGTGACCGGGCGGCTCTACGGCCTCGGCATCGGCCCGGGCGATCCCGAGCTGATCACCCTCAAGGCGCTGCGCGTCCTGCAGGCCGCGGCCGTGGTCGCCTATCCGGCGCCGGAGGTCGGCGAGAGCCTGGCCCGGCGCATCGCCGCGCCGCACCTCGACGGCCGCCAGGAAGAGATCGCCATCCGCATGCCGATCCACGATGCCTCTTTCCCCAAGGACGACATCTACGACGGCGCGGCCGAGACGCTGGGCCGGCATCTGGAGGCCGGCCGCGACGTCGCCGTGCTCTGCGAGGGCGATCCCTTCTTCTACGGCTCC
>JAAUXY010135168.1_pt1 | contig 14883 bp, 10 predicted proteins | sample 7278121 | NCBI WGS metagenome assembly JAAUXY01 (sample SAMN14350117, study PRJNA611818) | marine sediment metagenome | isolation source: surface marine sediment (1.8m) | place: French Polynesia: Moorea | collected 2018-08 | reverse complement strand
TGTGAAGATCCTCAAGCGGCGTGGCGGCCAGCCCCGGCAGCTGGTCCTGGACGCCTGACATGTTGCGTGCCTGTGCCGGAGTACCAGCGACAACCCGGACTGTTTGCCGACGAAAATTTGCCGTCGGCTGGTGCCAGGATCCAGCCGGGGCTCAACCATGGGCCAGTCAGCGCTGTCGCCGCCGGGCAATTGTGGTTATGCCTGCATTTTCCGCAGTTGCCACTGGAAGTCCTGGAGCTTGTTGGCGGCATGCCGGTAGCCGTACTCAGCGATGGTACGGCGCGGGCACAAGTCGTGGTTTGCGATGCCGCGGCGGCGCGTGCAGGCGTTCGCCGGGGGATGGCTGCCAACGCAGCGCTGGCGCTGGCGCCAAGGCTGCAATTGCTGGAACGTAGACCGCAGCGTGAAGCGCAGGCCCTGCAGAGGCTGGCAGATGCAGCGCTGAGTTTTACGCCGGCTGTCAGCCTGGAACCACCGGCCGCTTTATTACTGGAGATTGCCGGAAGCCTGCGGTTGTTTGGCGAACCGGTCGTGCTGCGCGAGCAAGTGCGTGCCGCCTGCCAGGCGCTGGGCCATTGTGCCATCGCGGCCGTTACTCCCACCGCCTCGAGTGCCTTGTGGCTGGCTGCGGCTGGCTGTGACAGCCTGATTCCGGATCCGGCCGGTCTGGCTGGTGGTCTCGCGGCATTGCCGATAGCCGTTTTGCCATGGCCGGCTGCCAGCCATCGGGTGCTGCGCGACGCGGGTATCCGCACACTGGGTGATTGTGCCCGACTGCCGCGGGATGGCCTGGCACGTCGTCTTGGTCCCGAGCGCCTGCGCGAACTCGACCAGGCTTATGGCCGGATCGCGGAAGTCAGGCATTGGCATCAGTCCGCGGCACAGTTCCGCGAACAGCTCGACATGCCATTGGAAACGGCCAATGCAAAGCTGCTGGCAGCCGCGGCTGATCAATTACTCGACCGGTTGCAAGTCGATATGCGGCGCCGGCAGTGCGCCGTGCAGTTACTGTGGCTGCGTCTCGAACACACCAGCTTGCCACCAACCTTGCTGAGAATCGGTTTGTTGGCGGCAACGTCGGATATTGCGCGGCTGGCCGAACTGCTGCGCATCCACCTGGATGCGGCCGTATTACCCGACAAGGTGATCGCGCTGGCACTGGAAGCGAATTTTCAGTCACAGGTCGATCAACACAGCCGGCAACTGTTCGGTGCCGCGATTGACCCGACGAGGCAGCCGGGTGCCATCAATGAGCTGCTGGAACGCTTGCGCGCCCGGTTGGGAACCGGTGCAGTGCATGGCATACGGGCGCTGCAGGAGCATCGCCCCGAATATGCCTGGCAGGCTATCGCTGACCCGATGCCGGTCGTGCCGTCCGACTCACAGGCATGGCCCGAACGGCCGTTGTGGATGTTGCCCGAACCTTTGCAACTCGAGGTCGTCGCAGGACAGCCCCGCTGCCCGGGTCCGCTCGAAATCATGCGCGGACCGGAGCGTATCGAGAATGGCTGGTGGGATGGTCGGGATATCCGACGTGATTATTATGCGGGTCGCAATCATCGCGGCATGTGCCTGTGGCTGTTCCGTGACCTGCGTGCCGGAGGCTGGTATCTGCATGGCATCTTCGGATGACTGCGGATCCTGCCACGCTGCCACCGTACGCGGAACTCCACTGCATCAGTAATTTCACTTTCCTGCGTGGTGCATCCCATCCGGAGGAGCTGGTCAGTCGGGCTGTCGAGCTGGGTTATCGCGCGCTGGCGCTGACCGACGAATGTTCAGTGGCCGGTTTGGTGCGCGCGCACGTCGCGGCACGTGACCTACCTTTGCAACTGATCGCCGGTAGCGAGTTCCGGCTCGCCGATGGTCTGCGCCTGGCGCTGCTGGCACGCAATCGTCGTGGTTATGGCCAGCTCTGCGCATTGATTACGCGCGGCCGCCGGGCCGCGCCAAAAGGTTCCTACCAGCTGACGCGCACGGACCTGGAAAGCAAGCTGAGTGATTGCCTGGCGTTGTGGTTACCGCCTGCGCAGCCGGACGCCACGGTTGCCGACTGGCTACATGCCAGTTTTCCGCAGCGCGCCTGGCTGGTCGTCGAATTGCTGGCAGGCCCGAACGATGCCGATCGCCTGCGGCAACTCAGGGAATTTGCGAGCTCGTGCGAACTGCCGCTGGTGGCGGCCGGAGATGTGCACATGCACCGGCGCGGCCGGCGGGCACTGCAGGATGCGCTAACGGCAGTGCGCCTGAAAACCACGGTTGCGGCGGCGGGTCGGGCCCTGTATCCGAACGGCGAGCGTCATTTGCGCAGTCGGGCTACGCTGGCGGCGATCTATCCGCGAGCCCTGCTGATGGCGAGCATGGCGATCGCCGAGCAGGCCAGTTTTTCGCTGGATGAACTGCGCTACGAATACCCGGAAGAGCTCGTACCACCCGGTGAAACCGCTACTACGTATCTGCGTCGCCTGACGGAGGCGGGTGCGCGGCGGCGCTGGCCCGGTGGCGCGCCGGCACAGGTGCGCCAATTGATCGAGCATGAACTCGAGCTGATTCGCGAACTGGCTTACGAACCGTATTTCCTGACGGTGCAGGACATCGTCGCCTATGCGCGCGGGCAGGGCATTCTCTGCCAGGGTCGTGGTTCGGCGGCGAATTCCGCGGTCTGTTTCTGTCTCGGTATCACCGAGGTCGATCCGGCGCGGATGGCCATGCTCGTCGAGCGGTTTATCTCCAAAGAACGCAACGAGCCACCGGACATCGATGTGGATTTCGAGCACGAGCGTCGCGAGGAGGTGATCCAGTACATCTATCGCAAATACGGTCGCGAACGCGCAGCGCTGACTGCGACTGTCATCCGTTACTGCCCGCGCAGCGCGATCCGCGACATGGGCAAGGCCCTGGGGCTGGCCGACCTGGAAATCGGCCGGATGGCCCGCGCGATGCAGTGGTGGGATGGCAAGCAGGTGGAACGGGAGCGGGTCATCGAGGCGGGTCTCGACCCGGACACGGCAGTGATGCAGCGGTTGCTGGTGCTGGTAACGGAATTGATCGGTTTCCCCAGGCACCTGTCGCAGCACGTGGGCGGGTTTGTTATTTCGCGCGGATCGTTGTCTGAACTGGTGCCGGTTGAGAATGCAGCCATGCCCGAGCGCAGTGTGATCCAGTGGGACAAGGATGACCTGGATGAGCTGGGCCTGCTGAAAGTTGATGTGCTGGCGCTCGGCATGTTATCGGCGATTCGTCGTTGCCTGGACCTGGTGAATGACTACCGTGGCACGCGTCTCGAGGTCGCCGATATCCCGGCCGAGGACCCGGCGGTTTACGACATGATTTGCCGGGCCGACACCATGGGCGTGTTCCAAATCGAATCGCGCGCCCAGATGGCAATGCTGCCGCGTCTGCGGCCACGCTGCTATTACGACCTTGTCATCGAGGTCGCGATCATCCGTCCCGGACCCATCCAGGGTGACATGGTGCATCCCTATCTGCGCCGGCGTAATGGCGAAGAACCGGTGACCTATCCCAGCGAAGAAGTGCGCGGCGTACTGAAACGCACGCTGGGCGTACCGATTTTCCAGGAGCAGGTGATGTCGCTGGCAGTTGTTGCTGCCGGTTTCACGCCGGGTGAGGCCGACAAGTTGCGCCGGGCGATGGCGGCGTGGCGGCGGCGTGGCAGTCTCGGTCCGTTCGAAGACAAACTCATCAGTGGCATGCGCCAGCGCGGTTACCCGGTGGAATTCGCGCAGCAGATCTTCAACCAGATAAAGGGTTTTGGTGAATACGGTTTTCCCGAGTCCCACTCGGCGAGTTTTGCACTGCTGGTCTATATCTCCGCCTGGTTCAAAAATCATGAGCCGGCGGCCTTTACCTGTGCTTTGCTGAACAGTCAGCCCATGGGTTTTTACGCACCGTCGCAACTGATCCAGTGTGCACAGCGCCATGGTGTGGCCGTCCGGCCGGTGGACGTACAGCGCAGCGATTGGGATTGCAGCCTGGAAGCGGACACCGGTACACAACCCGCCCTGCGGCTCGGCTTGCGCCTGGTGAAAGGACTATCTGCGAATGGCGCGCAACGCTTACGGGATGCCCGCGCGATCAGAGCCTTCAGCGATGTCGAGGACCTGGCTCGACGGGCCGGCCTGGACCAGGGCGACCTCGGCGCGCTGGCCGGCGCCGATGCGCTGGGCAGTCTCGCCGGTCATCGTCACCTCGCGCGCTGGCGGGTGGCCGGCATCGAGGCGCCTCTACCGCTGCTGGCAGATACCCGCGTCGCGGAAGCTGCGCCGATGCTGCGCCGGCCCGGTGAGGGCGAGGCCATCGTCGCGGATTATCAGCACCTGGGGTTGAGTTTGCGCCGCCATCCGCTGGCCCTGTTGCGGCGGCATCTCGCCCGCCGGCGCTATTTCAGCGCCAGCGATGTGAATGAACTGCCCGATGGCGACCCGGTCCGCGCAGCCGGGCTGGTGGTCACGCGCCAGCGTCCCGGGAGTGCGGCCGGCGTGGTATTCGTTACGCTGGAGGACGAGACCGGGTATTTGAACCTGATCGTCTGGAATAGCCTGGTCGAACGCCAGCGGCGAGAGTTACTGAACGCGCGTTTGCTGGGTGTGCAGGGCGTGGTGCAGAAACAGGGCGAAGTCCTGCATGTGGTCGCGCATCGACTGGAAGATCTGAGCGGGTTGCTTGGCCGCCTGGAAACCAGCAGCCGTGACTTTCACTAGTCGCTGTCGAAATCGATATCGTCGAAATCGACCAGGTCGTGCGACATGCGTTTTTGCTCCATGATTTCATCGAGCCGCTTGCGCGCATCGGAGTCTTTCAGATGATCAGCGGGGACGCCTTCGGCTTCCATCTCCGCAATCAGTTCATCCACGTCGATCTCGACGGATGCACCACCGATATTGTCCGTGTCCAGGGTTTCGGACATCGCCGTGTCAGACGTATCCTCGCCCTCGGTTTCGAGGTCTTTTTCGTCCGCCTCTGTCTTCGGCTCCATCTCAATGCTGCTGTCTACCTGATTCATTGCAACACGCTCCCTAAAAACTCCGGCAGGTACTCGCGGAGGCCCTCGACCACCTCGCTTATGTTCAACCCGGGCCTCGCTAGCGGAGATATATCGCTAAATCCGGGCGGCCGCAACTCGGAAATCGACAAAGCGTGAACCAGTCCCGGTTCCGGCAATGCAAAGCGGGAGGCAGACCGGCGCGGCGCGCCGGGCGAATCAGCTGACCAGCTGATTGAGTTCGAAAATCGGCAGCAGAATCGCCATCACGATCACCAGCACGACGATGCCCATACCGATGATCAGTGCCGGTTCGAGGATGCCGAGCAGGGCGGCAATCAGGCCATCCATCTCGCGTTCCTGGTGGGCCGCGGCCCGGTCGAGCATGGCCTCGAGTTCGCCGCTCGCTTCCCCGCTCGAAATCAGGTGAATACACAGCGGCGGAAACATGCCGCCAGCACCAAGGCTCTTGCCAATCGATGCGCCTTCACGCACCCGCGCGGTGGCGTCTTCCACGGTCTCGCGCATGGGCAGGTTGGTAATCACCTGCGCAGAGATGCGCAAGGCCTCGAGGACCGAGACGCCGCTGCCACTGAGGATGCTGAGCGTGCGTGTAAAGCGCGCCGTGTTGAAACCCCGGATCAGGCGGCCGACCACGGGCAGGCGCAGCAGCATGTGGTCGAACCGTCGCCGGTAGTCCGGTTGGCGGAGCAGACGGCCGCAGCCCCAGCCGGCGGCGATCAGGCCGATCAACAGCAGGAATCCGTATGCGCGCAGAAAGTCGCTCGATACGATGAGCCACTGAGTCAGGGCCGGCAGTTCCTGACCGCTCGTCGCAAAGACACCGACGACCTTCGGCACGACGTAAACCAGCATCAGGCTGACAATAGCCAGCGCCAGAACAGTCAGTACCACCGGATAGATCATTGCGTTCGAGATCTTCTGGCGCAGTACCTGCCGGCTCTCGGTGTAATCGGCCAACCGGTCGAGCACCGTATCCATGTATCCCGATTGCTCGCCGGCTGCCACCGTGGCGCGATAGAGTTCCGGAAAAGCGCGCGGAAAATCCGCCAGGCCGTCAGCCAGGCTGTGGCCTTCCATTACCTTGGAGCGCACTCCCAGCACGATGCTCTTTACACGTGGCTGGTCGCTTTGCTCGCCGACCGCGAGCAGCGCCTCCTCGAGCGGCATCGCCGACTGGATCAGGGTTGCCAGCTGCCGCGTGATCAGGGCGAGGTCATTCGCCGACAGTGAACGTCGCAGGCTGAAAGACTGCTGCCGGGTCGATTCCTTTTGGGCGACTTCACTAACCGACAGCGGCAGGAGCTTGCGGTCTCGCAGCAGCTGCCGCACCTGGCGAGCCGTGTCGCCTTCGATGACACCCTTGCGTTCCTTGCCGCCCGGATCGACGGCGGTATACTCGAATGCGCCCATCAGTCGCCGCGGGCAACCCGCAGCACTTCTTCGAGGGTCGTTTCGCCGTCCAGCACCTTGCGAATCCCATCGTCGCGAATACTGCCGGTCCGCGAGCGTGCATAGGCTTCCATTTCATGCTCGCCGGCGCCGTCGTGGATCATGGTCCGGATATTGTCATCGATAGGTACGAGTTCGTAGATGCCGGTGCGACCGCGGTAGCCATCACCCGTCGGCAGTCTCTCGGGCGGACGATAGAGCGTCGGTGAATTGGCCGGATCCATGCCGAGTGCATTGCATTCATATTCGCTGGCCGTATAGGCCTCTTTGGTGGCCGGATCGAGCAACCGCACCAGGCGCTGCGCCAGCACGCCGATGAGACTCGACGACAGCAGGAACGGCTCCACGCCCATGTCGCGCAGCCGGGTGACCGCGCCCACCGCGGTATTGGTATGCAGTGTCGATAACACCAGGTGTCCGGTCAGGCTGGCCTGCACGGCGATCTCCGCAGTCTCGAGGTCGCGAATCTCGCCGACCATGACGACATCCGGATCCTGGCGCAGGATCGCGCGCAGGCCGCGCGCGAACGTCATGTTGGCCTTGGTGTTCACCTGCGACTGGCCGATGCCGTCGATGTAATACTCGATCGGATCTTCCACGGTCATGATGTTGCGCGTGTGATCGTTGATGCGCTCCAGCGCCGCGTACAACGTCGTCGTCTTGCCCGAGCCCGTCGGGCCGGTGACGAGAATGATGCCGTGCGGTTTGTGAATCAGCGCATCCATGTCGGCCTGCGCCTTGGGCTCCATCCCGAGGTGGTTCAGATCCAGTCGGCCTGCCTGTTTGTCCAGCAATCGAAGCACGACGCGTTCGCCATGACCCGACGGCATGGTGGATACGCGCACATCCACAGCGCGCCCGGCGATGCGCAGTGAAATACGCCCGTCCTGTGGCAGCCGCTTTTCGGCAATATCGAGTTTGGACATGACCTTGATGCGCGAGACGACCAATGGTGCCACTGCGCGCCGTGACTGCAGCACCTCCTTGAGGACACCATCGACCCGGAAGCGAATGACCAGTCGATTTTCGAACGGCTCGATGTGCACGTCCGACGCGTTTTCTTTCACCGCAGACGTTAGCACCGCATTGATCAACCGGATGATCGGTGCATCGTCGTCGCTTTCCAGCAGGTCAGACGGTTCCGGTAATTCCTGGGCGACTTTCAGCAGATCATTATCTTCGCCAAGGCCTTCGACCATTTGCATCGCGCTGTTCGATTCGCGCTCGTAGGTCTGTTGCAGGCGGTCATCGAAGTCCTCGGGCGTTACGACTTCGAGGTCCAACGGCTGGCCAATGTAGCGGCGCACCTCGGTGAGGCTGGTTGGCGAGGCATCATTACGCACCAGCGTGAGTGCCCGATCACCGTCGTACGCATGCACCAACAGGCCATGGCGTTTGGCGAACGAAAATGGCAACAGGCGCTGCCCGCTCTTGTGTAATTCCGGGGCCGGTTCCTCCTGAGCCTCGGTGAGCGGCAGCTCGTCGAGCGTCTCCTCGGGCGGCATGCTGGTGGCCATGCCTATTCCTCCCGTTCGGGTGGTGGCGGCACGTCCTCGCCGGACCCCAGATTGCGCAGGTCGATGGTCGGGGTCCCGTCATCGGTCGTGCCCTCGACCTCCGGCGACCACGGCAGCACCGGTGGCGCTGGCCGCTTGGCTTCCCAGGTCGGCAGAACGCGGTCGGGTTCGCGATCCAGCTGCAGGTTGCGAATGAAGGTGTACTTGGCGTTGGTCTCGAACGCCGCTTGCACGTCATCCCGGAGAATCGTGGGTCGGATGAAAAACATCAGGTTCGTCTTGATCTTGTTGCGGCTGGTCGAGCGGAACAGGGTACCGACCAGCGGGATGCTGCCGAGCAGTGGCACGCGCTCGACCTTTTCACGCATCTCGTCCTGGATGAGACCGCCAATCACGAGCACGCCCTTGTCTTCGACGATTACCGCGGTGTCGATCGTGCGATTGTTGGTAATCAGGTCGACCGCCTGGACACTGTCCGATACGGTCGAAATTTCCTGCGCAATCTTCAACCGCACCGCGTCGCCTTCATTGATCTGCGGTGTGAGCGTCAGTGTCAGGCCAACCTGTTCCCGTTGCACCGTCTGGAACGGGTTTACCGCGCCGCCCCCGCCGGTGCCGGTATTGGTAAAGCTGCCTGTGACGAATGGCACTTCCTGGCCGACTTTGATCTCGGCTTCCTCGTTATCGAGGGTGACGAGTATCGGTGTGCCCATGACATTGGTGTCGGTGTCCGCTTCGAGTGCTTCGATCAGCGCGACGAAGTTGGTGCCGGAGTCCGATAGCCGGCCGAGGCCCATCGTGATACCGCTACCGAGACCGGCGATGGCTTCTCCAGCCGCGGCGTCGTCACCGTCGATAATGCTGGCCAGGCCTTTCACGCCCGTGACGTTGCTGAAATCGGTCAGGCCGACCGCGTTTTCGAGCTTGCCGTCCCAGACGGCCCAGGTCACACCAAGATCCGCAGCGCGCTCGGCCATGACCTCGACAATGATCGTCTCCAGCAACACCTGCAGCCGCCGGATATCCAGCTTGTCGACGACGGTCATCATCGACGCCATCGTCTTGGGCGGCGCCGTGACGATCAGCGCATTGGTTGGCACATCCGCCCAGATGATGACTTCGCCAGCCTCGGACTGGTTCGTCGGATCGGCTCCCTGTTGTGTGTACTGCGTTTGCAACTTGGCGGCCAGTTCCTCGGCATCCGCGTACCGCAGGTACCGCACTTGCGTATTGCCACCCGTTTCCAGCGGCGTATCCAGGTGGGTAATCAGGGTGCGAATGCGCAACCGTTCGTTTTTGTCGCCACTGATCAGGATGCTGTTGGTCCGATCGTCCGCGACCACGGTCGTCTGCGGACCGGCGGCCCCCTGGCCCCCGGCCGCGGCGCCCTGCGCGAGGGCGTTGACGATCCGCACGATCTCGGCCGCCGACGCGAACTCCAGTCGGATGACCTCGAAGTCTTCGTCACCGGCCTGGTCGATGCGCCGGATGATGCGCAGCATGCGATCCACATTCGCGGCGCGATCGGAAATGATCAGCATGTTCGAGGCAGGGTAGGCCGCCAGGTGCCCGTACTGCGGGATCAGCGGTCGCAGGATCGGCACCAGCTGGGCGGCGGCAACGTTGCGCACCTGGATCACCTGGGTGACGATGTCATCCGCCCGGCGTCCCGATTCGGGGCTCATTTCGCTGCCGGGTACCTGGCGCGCATTCGCGTCGGGCAGGATCTTGATCACATTGCCGGATGGCACCGCAACGAAGCCATACACGGACAGGATCGACAGGAACGCCTCGTAGAAGGCGTCCGGCGTCATCGGTACCGACGACAGCATCGTGACCTGGGCCTTGACCCGCGGGTCGAGGACAAAATTCTTGCCTGTGATCTCGCTGACGGCTTCGATCACCTGCCGGATGTCGGCATCCTTGTAGTTCGGGGTGATGGACGGCTGCTGCCCCGCGACTGGTCCCGGCAGCACTAACGCACCGCTGAGCAGCATCACGAGCAGCGGTCGGCGCAGCTGGATCCTGAAACGGCGAATGGCTGTCAACATGGCTAGCGGGTTCCGTTGGCGGTCGTCAGCTGGTTGGTATCGAGGGTGACAACCTGTGATTGCCCATTGCGTTCGAGCGTCAGGGTGACCTGAGTCGACCCGCCGAGGCTGCGAAAGATCTCCATGCCCTGAGCCGGATTATTGAGGGCAATGCCGTTTACTTCTGTGACCAGGTCCCCAGGCCGCAGGCCGAACGCGGCGAATTGCTGGCGATTCCGGCCCGGGTAGACCCGGTAGCCCTTGAGCTGGCCGTTGGGCATGAAGGGCTGGGGTCGCACGATATCCGTGAAGGTTGCCGCGTTTTGCTGCACGACCTCCCGTACGGTCGGCTGACCGGACATGCGGCGTTGCTGGGGCGCCCGATTCACGGTGGTGCCCGCGTCAGAAAACTCGCGTGGCAGGCGCAGCGCCTCGAGCACGCCACCGCGATTCAGGATCACCCGATCGGTATGCACCTGGTGAAGCGTGGCGCCGCCGGGTACCGAGTCGCGGAGGAAATACACCTGTTCGTTTTTCGAGCCATCCGCGATGATTGCGTGGGCGTACTGAGCGTCCACGGCTGAGACGGTCGCGCGCAGTTCCAGATTCAGCCGGGTGTCGGGCGCATCGACCACGTCTTCGACCACCGGTTCCGGATCGGCCGTGGCTTCGCCGAACAGATGGGCGGCCACGAGGGCGCCATAATCGGTTGATGGCTGGCCGGTATTTCTCACCGCGGCCCCGCCGGTTGCCGGTGGTGGGGTCCATTCGAGGCTCGCCGGCGGCGGAAAGACTGCCCAGACGAGGCGTGCCAGGTACCATGAGATCATCACGACGAGCAGCAGCGAAATCCAGAAAGGCAGCCGCTCGCTGGCCCGGGCGAGCAGTTGTTCCGGCGACTGCTCAGCCAGCCCGGTAATGAAATCCTGCACGTTCATCGCGATGCTTGATACTCCCTGGCCAGCGGCCCAAGCGATCGACCCGTATTCAGCCAACTTGGCATAATAATGGCTCGGGGCAAGAGCGCAAGGAAAATGGTCGAAAATCCTTGTTCACCATTGACATGCATGCAAGATCTTAACAGTCGTGTGAAACGCTCCGGGCCGGATCTTGCGGGCCCGGCGACGGAATTTTGACACCGCGATCGCCGCGAACTGGGCAATCGTTCGGCTGTCTGAGAGCTGTGAGCACGGTAGAATAACAGTTGGTCAGGAGGACCGATTCTTCGGGTTTTTTGCACGAAATGGCAAATGACAATGACAAGCCCATGGTGGGCCCGACGGACGACCGCGGGCTGGCCGTCGAGGAAGCCAAGCCGAAGCTCAAAAAGCCGCCCCTTTTCCGGGTCGTGCTGCTGAATGACGACTACACGCCGATGGAATTTGTCGTTCAGGTCCTCGAAACTGTCTTTAGCATGGAACGTCCCAAGGCCACCCGCATCATGCTGGAGGTCCACACCCAGGGGAAAGGAGTCTGCGGGGTGTTTACGTACGAAATAGCTGAAACCAAGGTTGCCCAGGTCAGCGCCTTTGCCGAGCAACACCAGCATCCGCTGCTGTGCACGCTGGAGGAGGTCTGACATGTTGAGCAGCGAACTCGAATACTGCCTCAACGAGGCGTTCCAGAACGCCCGCAACGAGCGCCACGAATATATGACCGTGGAGCACCTGCTGCTGGCGATCATGAGCATCCCCAGGGTCGAGGAGATCCTGAAATCCTGCGGGGCCGATTTGCAGCGCCTTGGCGACGACCTGCGCGCATTCATCGACGAGTCGACGCCGCGGTTGCACAACGACGACGAGCAGGATGTGCAGCCCACGCTCGGCTTCCAGCGGGTCCTGCAGCGCGCCGTCTTTCACGTGCAGTCCAGCGGCAAGAAAGAGGTCAAGGGTGAAAACGTGCTGGTCGCCATTTTCGGCGAAAAGCAGTCGCACGCCGCCTACCTGCTGGGTTTACAGGATGTCTCGCGGCTGGATGTCGTGAATTTCATTTCTCACGGCCTGAGCAAGATTGGCGACGGACCGGCGGAGGATGCCGCCCGCGGCGCGGAGGCGGAGCAGGCTGACAGCGAGTCAGCCGCGAGTCCGCTCGATAGTTTCACGTCCAATCTGAACCAGCGGGCGGCAGACGGTTTGATTGACCCGCTGATCGGGCGCGACGCGGAGATCGAACGAACCATCCAGGTACTCTGCCGGCGTCGCAAGAACAACCCGCTGTACGTGGGTGAGGCCGGCGTGGGCAAGACCGCACTGGCTGAGGGCCTGGCGAAAATGATCGTCGACAAGGAAGTACCGGAGGTGCTCGCCGAGGCGACGATCTATGCGCTCGACATGGGTGCGTTGCTGGCGGGTACGAAATACCGTGGCGATTTCGAGAAACGGCTGAAAGGCGTGATTGCCGAGCTGGCCAAAGACAAGGCCGCGATCCTGTTCATCGACGAGATCCATACGGTTATCGGGGCCGGGGCCGCGTCCGGTGGCGTGCTGGATGCGTCAAATCTGATCAAGCCCGTGCTCGCGAACGGCGAGTTGCGGTGCATCGGTTCCACGACGTTCAAGGAATACCGGGGCATCTTCGAGAAAGATCATGCCCTCGCACGCCGCTTCCAGAAGATCGACATTATCGAGCCGACCGTCGACGAAACCGTGGAGATTCTCGAAGGTCTGCGATCACGTTTCGAGGAGCACCACGGTGTTTCGTACACCGAGGACGCCCTCAAGGCCGCGGCGGAGTTGTGCGCGCGCCTTATCAACGAGCGGCAGTTGCCCGACAAGGCAATTGACGTGATCGACGAGGCGGGCGCGCGCTCGCGTCTGCTGCCGGACGCAGAGCGCAGCGGTGTGGTGGATCAGGAAGATGTCGAGATGGTCGTGGCTCGCATGGCGCGCATCCCGCCGAAAAGCGTGTCGGCTTCCGATCGCGATCAGCTGCGCAATCTCGAACGCGATCTCAGACTGGTCATCTTTGGTCAGGACAAGGCCATCGAAGCACTTGCAGCGTCCATCAAGATGGCCCGCTCCGGGCTGCGCGAACCCGAAAAACCCGTCGGCGCATTCCTGTTTGCCGGCCCAACCGGGGTCGGCAAGACGGAAGTCAGTCGCCAGCTGGCGCATTGCCTCGGGATCGAGCTGATCCGTTTCGACATGTCCGAGTACATGGAGCGCCACACGGTGTCGCGCCTGATTGGTGCGCCGCCCGGCTACGTGGGCTTCGATCAGGGCGGATTACTGACCGAGGCCGTCAACAAGAACCCGCATGCGGTCGTGTTGATGGATGAGATCGAGAAAGCCCATCCGGAAGTCTTCAACCTGCTGTTGCAGGTCATGGATCACGGCACGCTGACCGACAACAATGGTCGCAAGGCGGACTTCCGGAATGTCACGTTGATCATGACGACGAATGCCGGCGCACAGGAAATGGGCCGGGCATCGATCGGTTTCACCGAGCAGGATCACACCACCGATGGCATGGAAGCCATCAAAAAAATGTTCTCGCCGGAATTCCGCAACCGGCTGGACGCAGTCATCCAGTTCTCGACGTTGGACGAGACGTCAGTGCTGCGCGTCGTGGATAAGCTCGTGCTGGAGTTGGAAGCGCAGCTCGAGAACCACGACGTCACGCTCGATCTCGAGGACGACGCGCGGGAATGGATTGCGACCCGCGGTTACGATCCCAAGATGGGTGCACGACCGATGGCGCGGGTGATCCAGGAGCACATCAAGCGTCCGCTCGCCGAGCAGTTGCTGTTTGGCGACCTGGCCGACGGCGGGTCAGTGCGCATCTTCGTCGACGAGGACGACACGCTGGGGCTGGCCGCGGCGCCAAACACGCTGCAACTGGAGCACTTGTCTCCATCTGAAACGAACAGTTGAGCGGCGTCGTTAGCGCGAGCGGTAGATGATGCGACCTTTGCTCAGGTCGTAAGGCGTCAGCTCAACGGTCACCTTGTCGCCCGTCAGAATGCGAATGTAGTGTTTGCGCATCTTGCCCGAGATGTGAGCCGTAACCACGTGGCCGTTTTCGAGTTCGACTCGAAACGTTGTGTTCGGCAGGGTTTCGATCACCGTGCCCTCAAGTTGTATGGCTTCTTCCTTGGCCATCGGCCGCCTCTTGCTGAACGCGCGCGAATTGTGCAAGAAGTAACCGGGGGGCGCAACCGCGCCGGATCAGGTCAAATGCTCAGTTCCACTGCGGCCCTGCGCCCATTCCACAGTCGTAGATACGGCGCTGAGCTGCCGCAGCAGATTGAGAAATCGTGCGCGCGGAATGTCCCGTGCCCCGAGGGTGTAAAGGTGAGTTGACGATACCTGGCAATCGATCATTTCGATGCCGAGTTCGTGACATCGATGCGTGAGCGCGACCAGCGCCACTTTCGATGCGTCCGGAACCGCGCTGAACATGGATTCGCCGAAAAACACACGACCGAATCGCACGCCGTAGAGCCCGCCGGCCAGGCGATCGCCGTCCCAGGTTTCGACCGAATGGGCATGGCCCTGATCATGCCATTCGAGGAACGCGGTATGGAGTTCGGGTGTAATCCACGTCCCGGTATCGGCGCGACTCTCGGCGCATTCGCTGATGACCGCGGCAAAGGCCTGGTCGAAACTCACGCTGAAACGGTTGCTGCGCAAGCGCCGTCGTAGACTGCGGGACACCCGGATTTCTTCAGGAACCAAAATCGCGCGGGGATCGGGACTCCACCACAAGATGGGCTGATCTTCGTTGTACCACGGAAAGATTCCGTGACGGTAAGCCACCTCGAGACGTTCGGTCGACAGATCGCCACCGATTGCGAGCAGGCCGTTCGGTTCTACGGCCGCGCATTCGGGATCCGGAAACAAGTCAGGTGGATCGCTGGGCG
>JAAUXY010054560.1_pt1 | contig 14892 bp, 8 predicted proteins | sample 7278121 | NCBI WGS metagenome assembly JAAUXY01 (sample SAMN14350117, study PRJNA611818) | marine sediment metagenome | isolation source: surface marine sediment (1.8m) | place: French Polynesia: Moorea | collected 2018-08 | reverse complement strand
CGATGCTCAAGGTCGTTTTATCGAAAATGCCGACAGACAAGGTGGAGAGAAACCGCTCTTCCGGTAGACCCAGCGACAAAGCTTGGTCGGTTCTCTGGTAGCCAAGAGCGAACGTGCCCTCCTTGCCCCAAAGCTCGAAGTTGTATCCCAGCTCCAAATTCCAAGCTTCAGGTTTTGCGCCACTGCCGTTGAAGGGAAGCTCTGCCGCGGCAAAGTCATCTACGGCGCTGATGTATTCGCCTATCCCGGTGAACGGACCCATGTGCAGGATGACATGGCCGCCCCAGGCGGAGATGTTATCTTTAATTTTTTGCGTCCCGGTAGCACCGGCAAGGTAGTCCTGGATACTATCAGATTCTGCGATGTTGTTGAGGTAGCTCAAACCGATGTCGAAGCGCAGCAGCTCGAGCTCCTTATCCATACCCAGATTAGCTCCGAAGTGCTCGATCTTGTCGTTGTTCCCGCTCCTCGTCTCTCCATTGAAGGCATAGGCCGAGGTGTAGATTCCCAAGGCCTCAAAACCGAGTTGTAATGCGGCTTCACGGGTCTCCCCGATCTCCAAGGTCAGAGGATCGGAGACCATCTGGCTTTCGAACGTCCCGAACGGCACATACAGGCGGCCTGCGGCCAGATAGAGGGGAAATCGGTTGACGTTGCCGATGGTGATGATGCCTTCATCGAGTTCCAGGGGCTCGGTGTCATCGTCTTCATGCAGCACCAGGATATGTGCGCTTACCAAATCATGGTAGATCCAGGCATCCAGTGCCAGCTCTACCGTCGAGAGTGTAATGTCGCTCGCATTCTGGCCCTCGAAATCTTCCGACTTCGAGGCTTCAACCTCCGAGAGACCGCTAATCTCAATGTCGTTGAACCAGACGTCCTGTCCAGATTGGGTGTCGAGTTGGACCTCCAGATGATCGATCCGTTTCTCGAGCTTGCGGACCGTCCCGCTGACATCGGTATCACTTGTAGGCGGTGCTGCAAATGAAGGCGTAGTGAGCAGTCCCAAGGATAGGAACGTGGCTGTCATAGACCTCAAGCACATTGGAAATCACTCCCTTTGTTGGTGGTAATCAGGGGAAAGTGATCGACAGCAGTGCAGAATTCTTAAAGCTCGCAACCCGATTTTACCGACAGAGTGTTATTAAAGGGCGTCGAAATCCGAATAGGCCGAACATGTCCCACGATATCCTCGAGATTTAACTCACCGATGGCATTCACAAAGGCTTGAGCGCTGACTCGGTCTGTATCGCTTATCGTCTCCGAGGATTCGCCTTTTTGGCGATACGGCCGCTCGTACCCTACCAAACTCGCAGCCGAGTTTGAGTTGACGGTTCAGTAAAACGGATGGCGGCCTGTGAGGCTTTTCGTTGTCCGTTTGAGCGTTGGCGAATCAATTTATATCAAACGATTTAGCCTAAAGAGGCGTAACGGAACGGTGGTAAACGTTTCGGGCTCCGTCGGTGTTCGTGTGCTCCCGTGAACGCAAAAAATACCTCTGTTAAACCTCGATTCACGACACCTCATGCCTTCAATTGAGCCATTGGGCGGCCGACAGAAATAAACGCAATCGGCAGGTTAAAGATTATCTACACCGGGCCGAATTAGGGGATGTTTGAGAATGCGCCGCGACCGATTAAGCACGGTGGGCTTGCCCGATGATGGGTGTCTTTGGCCGTGTGAGGCATGTTTTCCTTCATCCGCTCACAGGCCGTCGCAGGCGCAAACTTTTCGCGAGAATTTAGTTGTTTTACAGCAGCTTAGATTATGGCAACGATTCTTGCTGTGGACGATTCAGCATCCATGAGATAGAAGGAGAGCTTTACCCTGAAGAATTCCGGATACACCGTAGTCGATGCAGCGGATGACCACGAGTCCTTAAATGCCGCACAGGCGGGAAAATTTGATTTCGTTTTGTCAGATGCCAACATGCCGGGTAGGGATGGTATGACTCTCATCAAGGAATTACGAAATCTGGCAAATTTCTGGACTTTGGCCATTTTTGCTTGCATCGAATATTGATTTTCTGTAACTCATTGATTTTATTGAAAGCCAGTTTTTTTAGGCTAAATCGCAAGTTATTGATTTATAAGGAATGGCCAAAGTTCAGAAATTTTAAATTTACACCGATCTTGATGCTAACCACCGAGGCAGGTGCCGATAAGAAGAAGGCCGGCCTGGTGGTGGTCGATGTCGAGGGTCAGAAGGCCGGCCTGTTCGTCGACGATCTGCTGGCGCAGCAACAGGGGGGCATCAAGAGTCTGGGGAAGAATTATCAAAGCTTCAAGGGCGTATCTGGCGCAACCCTTAAATTCAAGATTAACAAACTATTGATAAATATAAGCCATTGTTTTTTAAATATATTTTTTAATTACTCTAAAAAATTGCCAGAATTTCAGAATATCTAAATTCTTCTAGTTTTAAGCATACTGAATACGTACAAAGAAGCTAAGTCGTTAAAAAATATTCATATTTACTGGTAGATGGCTACCCTAAATATCAGAATGAAAATTCCTGATACTTTAATACTTTCATATCGAGATAACGAACATACGTCTAAGGAGAAAGGCATGAGTGCAGAAGCGCAATTAGAGGCCTACGACGAGTCCGGCCAGATCGACGGCGATGGAAACCAGTACCTGACCTTCATGTTGGCGGGCGAGGAATACGGGGTCGATATCCTGCGAGTCCAGGAGATCAAGGGCTGGGATACGGTGACCAAGATCCCCAATACTCCCGAGTACGTCAAGGGGGTGATCAACATCCGCGGCACCATCGTGCCCATCATCGATCTGCGCCAGCGCTTCGGGCTCGAGACCAAGGCCTACGGCCCCACTACCGTGGTGATCGTACTGCGGGTCGTGGGCAACACCGGTGACCGCACCATGGGCATCGTCGTCGACGCGGTATCCGATGTCTACAACATCGGCGAAGGCGAGGAGAAACCTGCCCCCGACTTCGGCTCCGAGATTGATACCGAGTACGTCAAGGGCTTGGCCACGGTCGATGACAAGATGGTGATTCTGCTGGACATCGACAGGCTCATCAACAACGGCATATTGGCTCAGATTGAAGAGACGGCGGAAAAAGGCGGGCGTTAGGAAGGTTTCTCGAGAAATTCTAACCCCTCCAGCGATGCAGACTCGGGGTCGTAGCGTCCCCTATTTCAACGAGGGTAAAGCGCCTTTATAGACGAAAGCTAACACTACATTTTACTGGAGATCAAAAAATCATGCACTGGTTACAAACCTTGAAGGGAAAGATCCTTACCATCATCGGGTTTATAGTTATGGCGTTGTTGGTCACGGAGCTGCTGACATTCATTCAGATTCGCAAGCAAGAGATCCAAATTTCCGAGACCGTGGAGACCACGTTACGATTTACAGAGAAGGATATCGTCCTGGTCAAGTTGTTAAAGGATATCAAGCTGGATGTCGTGCAGGTGCAACAATGGCTTACCGATATCTCGGCAACCCGGGCCAGAAAAGGTTTTGACGACGGTTTCGACGAAGCGGAAAAGTATGCCAAAGAGCTGCGCGAAAACGTGACCAAAGCCCAGGGGTTGGCGAAGGAATTGGGTCTGGATCAGTTGCACACCGAGCTGGGAAACATGCTGGCCAACTTCGGCCCGTTCTATGAAACCGGTAAACGCATGGCTCAGGCCTACATCGACAAAGGGGCGAAGGGCGGCAACAAGATGATGAGTGAGTTTGATGAAGTGGCGGAGTCTCTGGGCACAAGTCTCGACAACCTGACTGCTCTAGTCGAGGACTTTTCCCACCAATCGATCGAGGGTCTGCAGAGCTCGATGACCGAGGCCAAGGCATTGAGTCATACCATACTCATCGTGGTTTCGAGCGCGGTGCTTGGTGTTACGCTCATGGCTTTAATCGGAATGGTCCTTGCCAGCCGCGGTTTTCGGCCCCTGAAGAGCGCGCTCGAGGTCATTACGGAAATCGCCAATGGCAATCTCGATACTGCCATCGAAACTCATTATGGGGGTGAAGTGGGGCTGCTGCTCTCCGCGACCAAGACCATGCAGTCTAATCTCAAGGAGCGCATAGAGACAGATGCCAAGGTCGCGGCGGAAATGGCCCGCATCAAGACCGCGCTGGACAACGTCTCTGGCAACGTGATGGTAGCCGATGCGCAAGGCAAGGTGATCTATCTGAACAAGGCTGTGTCGACGATGTTCCGTAATGCGGAGCAGGCGCTGCAAAGCGCGGTCCCGGGGTTCGGCGTCGAGGCGTTGATGGGCACCGATCTGGACCGGCTGTATGAGGATTTGGCTCGAGAGAACGCCCGGCTCAGTCAGGTGGGCAGCACCCAGAGCGCGGAGTTCGAGGTCGGCGGTCGCACCTTCCGCACCGTGGTCAATCCGGTCTTCGACGACAACGGCGAACGCCTGGGCACCGCGGTGGAGTGGACCGACCGCACCACCGAAGTGACCGTAGAGTACGAGGTGCAGGACATCGTCGAGTACGCCCAAGCCGGGGATCTCAGCCAACGCATCGATCTGGCCGGCAAGAGTGGCTTTTTCGAGAAGCTGAGCCAGAGCCTCAATGCCCTGCTGGAGGTTAGCGAGCGGGTGATCAACGACACGTTGCGAGTGCTGGGGGCGATGTCGGGCGGCGACCTGACCGAAACCATCAGCGCCGACTACGAAGGCACTTTTGGTCAGCTCAAGCGCGACGCCAACGCCACGGTGGTCAAGCTCACCGAGGTGATCGGCAAGATCAAGATGGGCGCCGAATCGGTGAGCAGCGGCTCCCAGGAAATCTCCCAGGGCAACACCAACCTGAGTCAGCGCACCGAGGAGCAGGCCGCCAATCTCGAGGAGACGGCTTCCAGCATGGAGCAGATGACCGCCACGGTGAAGCAGAACGCAGACAATGCGCGCCAGGCCAATCAGCTGGCATCCGGAGCGCGCGAGCAAGCCGATAAGGGCGGCCAGGTAGTCGGCAAGGCGGTCTCGGCGATGGGCGAGATCAACGCCGCGAGCAAGAGGATTGCCGACATCATCGGGGTGATCGACGAGATCGCCTTTCAGACTAATCTGCTGGCGCTCAACGCGGCGGTGGAGGCGGCGCGGGCCGGCGAGCAGGGCCGTGGATTCGCGGTGGTGGCCAGCGAGGTGAGGAATCTCGCCCAGCGCAGCGCCACGGCGGCCAAGGAGATCAAGGCCTTGATCGTCGACAGCGTGGACAAGGTCGAGCAGGGCTCTCAGCTAGTCGATCAGTCCGGCCAGACCTTGGAGGAGATCGTCACCTCGGTCAAAAAGGTCAGCGACATCGTGGCCGAGATTGCCGCGGCCAGTACCGAGCAGTCCTCGGGGATAGAGCAGGTCAACAAGGCGATCATGCAGATGGACGACGTGACGCAGCAGAACGCGGCTCTGGTGGAGCAGGCCGCGGCGGCCTCGGAGTCGATGGATGAGCAGGCGCGCAACATGAAGGGGCTGATGGAGTTTTTTACCGTGGACGAGCAGGCGGTGGCGACGGTGACCCGAGCCTCTGGCGGCGGGGCTCATATAGATTTCAGCATGGCCCGTTCCAAGCACCTAAGGTGGCAGTCCCAGCTGCGGCGTTTTCTCGACGGCGAGGGGACCCTGAGCAAGGATCAGGTGGTCTCGCACGAGCATTGTGAGTTGGGCAAGTGGCTGTACAGCGGAGGGCGCCGCCAATACGGCCATCTTCAGGAGATGCAGCAGCTCGAACAGGTGCACAAGCAGCTGCATGAGCGCATTCGCCGGGTCGTGGATCTGAAGCATGCCGGAAAATCCGAGCAGGCCGACCGCGAGTTCCAGCAGTTCGAACCGCTCTCCCAGCAGGTCGTATCACTGCTCGATGCCATCGAGCGCCATGTGGAGAAGGACACCAGCCAGAGCACGATTCAAGCCTCCTCCCCGCGTGTGGAGCAGCGCTCGGCCAATCGACCCTGGACGAATCCTCAGTCCAAGGCGAAGCCGGAGTCTTCCCTGCGTCGCGTGGCCACCGGTGGCAGTGACGGAAGCGAGTGGGAAGAGTTCTAGCAAGTAGGCCTGGGGCTGTTACGCCCCAGGCTCCTCATGGCAAGGAATTCAACATGAAGCACGAACGCCCTGCTTCAATAGTGCTGCTGGTAAAGGTTGATGGTGTCCCTGCGCGTTGTGGAAAACCCCGTGACAAGGCGAAAGGCGAAACGGGGGTACTGCTGGCAGAGCGTTGGATCCTGGCCCGTCTGCGCAATCATAGCTTCTTTTCCCTAGGCGAACTCAATGCCCAAATCTCCACGCTGCTCGAAGACTTAAATCGGCGCCCATTCAAGAAGCTACCCGGCACTCGGCGTTCTCAGTTTGAGCAACTCGACCGTCCGAGTTTACAACCGCTGCCCGCCCAACCCTATCTCTATGCCGAATGGCTCAAGGTGCGGGTGGCACCCAATAGCCATGTCGAAGTCGACCGCCATTATTACTCCGTCCCCTATACCTTGGTCAAACGCCAACTCGATGCCTGCCTGACCCATAACACCGTGGAGCTTTTCCACAAAGGCACTCGGGTGGCCAGCCATCGGCGCAGCTACCACCCCTGTGGGGGATAGGTTTTTTCATCGACGACCTAGACATTGACTCGAGTCAGAGGTGGCTTAGCATCTGTATATGGGCACATCAATAGGGGCTCGGTCTTTACCGGCAGTCCTATCTAGCCCTAAAAGACTCGGACTTTCTCCAAAGCGGCCCGCTTGAAAGCGTGCGAAATTGCGTGGCCGAAAACCCAAGCGATTGTACAAAAAAATGTAAGGACGCAGTTCATACATAAGGCACGCGACACTCCACCATCCACCAGTATAATGTTGAGTTTCGCTTCTCAACGCCACCGTTTTTGCAACGATAGAGACTATTCAATCTAAACAGTCGAGCTATTTAGGCACTTTTACATTACCGTTGATAAACAACAATTAGTATTTCTATCTAGAACTGATTGTAACAGCTCTATGCTGAGGTTATCGTTCGGCTTTCCGCAATAAGTCCCATGCTTTGGACTCGAAGCTGCACCTCAAGTCCATTACTCTGGGATGATAAGCTGTTTTACAACCCTTCAGCCAACGCGTTAGGAAGTTAATATTTGGCGCAAAATGCTCATTTCCTCCCCTGTTAAAACTGTACTTGCTCGCCGTTTTTGTCTGGTATTGCACTCACCTGAGACAAGTTAAAACGGCTTCTAAGGTTGCTCCACGCTGAGTATAGTCAATCATGAGCGGATCAAGGATTGGAGAGAAACAGAGAGCGCCAGCCAATTTTAAAGAGTCGGGTTGCTTGCCGATGAGTCCTTCACCAGACGCAATATTATCATCGACGGCAGAAAGGCCGATAGAAGACATACCGTGGCCCTCAACTACAAAGCAAGTCCTGTTATGTCTCTCAAATGTTTTTATCTTTAACTCATTATATTAATTAGGAGATCTTGATTTATGAAAATACTTCGATTCCTTGCTGCAATCCGCGCACAGGTTTGTCTTTTCTGGCCAACATGCAGCCGTGTCGTGGCAGTCGGGGTACTGAGCATGCTGGTAGTAAGCATGGCATCCGTTGCCCAGGCCGAAACCCTGAAATGGACTGGTTGCGGCATTACCAAGAAGGCCTTTATGGCCGAGTTGGCGCAAGCCTATGAGCAGAAAACGGGTATGGCAGTCAAGCTCAGCGGTGGGGGTGCCACCAAGGGAATCCGCGCAGCCTCGGCGGGAACCACCGATATTGGTGGAACCTGCAGGCACTGGCTCAAAGGCATCGATGGTGAGATCAATCCCCAGGAAAAGAACGCAGAGCTGATTCAGGTGGCATGGGATGCGCTCGTGGTGATCGTCCATCCCGATAATGAAGTCGATAATATTACCCTAAAACAATTAAAAGATATCTACAGCGGCAAAATCGCCAACTGGAGCAAGTTGGGTGGTGCGGACCGGCCCATCGGCGTTATCGCCCGTGCCGGTAAAAACAACGGTGTTGGCTATATGTTCCGTCAAATAATATTTGGCGATCCCGAATATACCATCAAGGCCCGCGCCCTCAAGGTAAAGAGCACCGGGCCTTTGGAAAAGAAGGTTGAAAAGATCAAAACCGCAATCGCCATCGATGGCATCAGCTCGGCCAAGAAGCGGAAGTTAAAGTTTCTCTCACTCGACGGTGTGGCGCCCACCAAGGAAAACATCGCCACTGGTAAATATCCGCTGTTTCGCCCGCTCTACCTCGCAGTCAACAAGACCAAAGCCCCGCCGGAGGCACGCAAGTTTATCGACTTTGCATTAAGCCCTGAGGGCCAGGCGATCATCTCCGAGCAGGGTACCGTCAACCTCCAAGAAGGTGAATCTTTAAATGCGATATGGAAGGCCAAGAAGATGCGCGTGGGCCTGTAAGGATAAATTTTACTGTCCAAGCGGGACAGTCGGGGCCGACGTTAACAAAACGCCAGCCCCGTTAGTCTACAGGTTAAATTTATAAGGTAGTTTCGATGAAAATCGGCAAAAAGATTCTCGGCGTTGTCAGTATCTTGATGTTCTGTGCTCTAGGGACACAAGCGTTTCTCTCCACCCACTTGATGGGTACAGAGCTTGAGCGAAGTGTCACTGCCAACTTAACCGCCAAGGCTCAGGCTGCCATAGAAAGCTTTAACGAAATATTGCAAAGTGCGGCGGCAGATCTGACGGTGATCGGCGCGCACAAATCCATTGAGAACTACTTGACATTTCGAGTGTTCGGTGATGACGACGGTATGACCGAGAGCGTTTCTGAGCTGGATCTTTTCCTGGCTCGGGTGTTTCGTGGTAAGCCGCAGTATATTCAGATGCAGGTGGCGAATCGCGATGGGGTAGTACTGCACATGGAAAACGGTGTGCGAGCAGAGAAATACAAGGCATTTGACAGTGCCCAGGCTTTTGAGAGCCTTGAAAAGACACTGCAGGCCGGTGGACCTACAATTAACCATGCGGTACACAGACAGGGAGAAAACATAGCGTTGCTGTCAGTGGGTGCCGTAGTCATCGAAAACACGGCCGAAGGGCTGGTATGGCTTTACCAACCCCTTGACGGCGCTGTGCAAACGATGTTTGCGGGGGCAGCCGATAACGGTCTTTCGGCTGTGGTCAGTAATGTCAAGGGGGAAATCGTCGTCAAGTCATCGGTGCTCGATGAAACGCAGGCGCAGGCACTTGCGGGCGGGAATTTGACCGGCTGGGTATCGATTACTCAGGCGCTGCCTTCACTGAATTGGCGGGTGACTTTCGGGGCCGAAGAGTCTACCGCCTTTGCGGCGGTTGGAGAACTGACAATGACCAGCGGCATCGTGTTCGTAATGGCATTGTTAGTCACTTCGGTTGTACTGGTGGTCTTTCTCAGGCGTATCGTGAAACCCCTTAGCGAGGCGGTCAATGTCGCGGAGACGATCGCCACCGGTGATCTCTCCAAGGAGATTGAGGTATCAACTAAAGATGAGACTGGTCAGTTGCTACAGGCAATGAAAACCATGCAAGCCAATCTCAAAGAGTCTATCGATACGGATCGGCGCATGGCGGCTGAAAGCGGGCGCATCAAGTCTGCCCTGGACAATGTCTCGGGCAACGTGATGGTAGCCGATGCCAAAGGCAAGATAATCTACCTGAACAAGGCTGTTGAGGGCATGTTTCGCAAAGCGGAGCAGGATCTTCGTCGTGAGGTCCCGGAATTCAGCGCCGAGGCATTGATGGATTCGGAGCTGGAACGGCTTTATGAGGATCTCTGCAGTGAGAGCTTCAAGCTCAGTCAAGCGAGCAACACACAAAGCGCGGAATTCGAGGTCGGTGGTCGCACCTTTCGCACCGTAATCAACCCGGTCTTCAATACGCAGGGTGAGCACCTGGGCACCGCAGTGGAGTGGACCGATCGCACCGCGGAAGTTGCCGTGGAATGCGAGGTACAAAGCATCGTGGAGCATGCTCAGGCCGGGGATCTCAATCGGCGCATTGACTTGGCCGGCAAAGCAGGCTTTTTCATGAAACTCAGCCAGGGCCTCAACGCACTCATAGAGGTCAGCGAACAGGTGATTAACGACACCCTGCGGGTGTTGGGAGCGCTGGCCGATGGAAACCTGACCGAGACCATAAGCGCAGACTACCAGGGCAACTTCGATCAGCTCAAGCGCGATGCCAACGCCACGGTGGCTAAGTTGACCGAAGTAATCAGCGAGATTAAGAAGGGGGCCGAGTCGGTAAGCAGCGGCGCCAGAGAGATCGCCCAGGGCAACAACACCCTGAGTCAGCGCACCGAGGAGCAGGCGGCCAATCTCGAAGAGACGGCCTCGAGCATGGAGCAAATGACTGCCACGGTGAAACAGAACGCGGATAACGCACGCCAGGCCAATCAATTGGCCTCGGGCGCGCGCAAGCAGGCCGAGAAAGGCGGCCAGGTAGTCGGCGAGGCGGTTTCGGCTATGGCCGAGATCAACACCGCGAGCAAGAAGATCGCCGACATCATCGGAGTGATCGACGAGATCGCGTTCCAGACCAATCTGCTGGCGCTTAATGCCGCGGTGGAGGCGGCTCGGGCCGGTGAGCAGGGCCGTGGTTTTGCGGTGGTGGCCAGCGAGGTGAGGAATCTCGCCCAGCGCAGCGCCAGCGCCGCTAAGCAGATCAAGGCGTTGATTGCCGACAGTGTTAACAAAGTCAAGCAGGGTTCTCAGCTAGTCGATCAATCCGGTCAGACCCTGGAGGAGATCGTTACCTCGGTCAAGAAGGTCAGCGACATCGTGGCCGAGATCGCCTCCGCCAGTGCCGAGCAATCCTCGGGGATCGAGCAGGTCAACAAGGCGGTCATGCAGATGGACGAGATGACTCAGCAGAATGCAGCCCTGGTGGAGCAAGCCGCAGCGGCCTCGGAAGCCATGGATGAGCAGGCGCGCGGCATGAAGGAGCAGGTGGAGTTTTTCACCCTCGATGAGCAAGCGATGGACACAGTCACCACCCAGGACGGCGCCACAGCGCTGGGCTCGGTGTGCATCGATTTCGCCGAGACGCGCTCCAACCACCTGCTTTGGAAGTCGCGCCTGCGCCGGTTTTTAGACGGCGAAGAGGCGATGAGTAAGGATCAGACTGTCTCGTACAGGCATTGCGATCTCGGCAAGTGGCTGTACTCTGCGGGGCTTGAGCAGTACGGGCAGTTGCAGGAAATGCAGCAGCTCGAACAGGTGCACAAGCATCTGCACGAGATTATCCACCGCATCGTGGATCTCAAGCATAGTGGGCAGACCGAGCAGGCCGAGCGTGAGTTCGCGCGGGTCGAGCCGATTTCCCAGCGGATCGTCTCGCTGCTCAACGCCATCGAACATCACGCTAAGCAGGAGACCAGTCACGGCCCGCAGCAGGCTCAGGACTTGGAGGTGGAACGACGTTCGGTGAAGCGACCTTGTGCGGACCGCAAGCCCGAGGTTCGGTCGAACCCGGCTCTAATCCGGGTGGCCACCGGTACTGGTGAAGACAGCCAATGGGAAGAGTATTAGGGACTGGTCGGATTTCAGGAACTGTTTTAAAACTGGACTTTGGCCATTTTTATTGCTTCGAATATTGATTATCTGTAAGTCATTGATTTTATTCAAACTGAGTTTTCTCAGGCTAAATCGTAAGTTATTGATTTATTAAGGAATGGCCAAAGTCCAGTTAAAAACCCTTCAGCGAGCGCAAGACAAGGCAAAAACAGACGATAAAGCATAGTTTACACGGGAGAAAATGAGAATTTTGAGCTAGTTTTTAACGCCGGATTGCGCCGTATCAGGGATTTTAGAATAGCTTCTAAGTTTGATCTACTGCGAAAAAGCACCGATTGGTCAAATTTTCCAATCAATTTCCTTCGAAGCTGTCTAGTTGAAATTTAATCGGCTGTAAACTCCTTGCTATTGGTACATTGCTACGATAGTTGTCGTTGAATAGCTTATACTTTTCGCCTCCAACCAGCGAATCAATGCTCTCAATTCAGAGGCTTTTCACTCAGATCACTTTTTTACCAGACAGCTTCTTAAACAGCTTCTAAGATTCAACCCCTCGAAACCCTGTCTCTTTCCTCACATGATCGAAAAATCTAGCTCAATCCCCCTTTCACTAGCTGCGATCGTTTAAGTCCGACGGATTCCTGGACCTGTATTTCTCGCTAGGATTTCTTTTGGTATCCCGCCCATCACACTTCGGGCCAGCTTTCGGCTGTACGAAATAATTACTCATTCCTAAAAGGTTCCTAAAGGGGCTAAATCACTCTGCCCCTAAATATGCCCACGTGTCGCTTCGATAGGTAAGGAGGTCGTTTAGGGCATTGCCTGTGCTGTTGTGCGTATTGCAGTCTTTGAAATAAGATCGGTATTGCCGCGAGTAGGGGTGGGCGAGTTACAATTGATTGAAAGCTCAAGGCTCAAGGCTCAAGGCCGGCAGCATTGCTTATGTAAACGAGGTGAACCATTCTACTTTTACTAATTAACTTTAACTGACCGCTTTAATGATGAGCACAACTTATGACGCCGCTGATATTGAGGTTCTGAGTGGCCTTGATCCTGTGCGTAAACGCCCGGGGATGTATACCGATACCACCCGACCGAACCATCTAGCGCAGGAGGTGATCGATAATAGCGTGGATGAGGCGATCGCCGGCTACGCCAAACGTATTGACGTGACCCTGCATAGAGACGGTTCGCTGGAAGTCGCCGATGATGGGCGAGGAATGCCGGTGGATATCCATCCCCAGAAGAAACGCCCAGGGGTGGAGGTAATACTTTGTACTTTGCATGCGGGGGGTAAGTTCTCCGGTAAGCATTATCAGTTTTCAGGAGGGTTACACGGGGTGGGCGTGTCGGTAGTCAACGCCTTGTCAAAACATCTGGAAGTCTGGGTGAAGCGTAACGGCAAGGAATACAATATGTCGTTTGCTGATGGCCGAAAGAAATCTGAGTTGGAAGTCGTGAGTGAAGTGGGTAAACGCAATACGGGAACGACGCTGCAATTCTGGCCGAACAAAAAATACTTTGACTCCGTATCGTTCTCCGTCCCTAGGCTCAAGCATGTCTTGCGCGCCAAAGCGGTGCTTTGTCCTGGACTCAGAGTTCGGTTTTTCGATGAGTATGCGAACGAAAAGGTAGAATGGGAGTACGAAAGCGGGTTGAGCGATTACCTTAAAGAGGCGCTGCAGGGTTATGATATGTTACCGGAGGAGCCCTTCGTTGGCAGCCTGGAAGGTCACCAGGAGGCTGTTGATTGGGCCGTGGTTTGGTTACCGGAAGGTGGTGAAGATGTGGCGGAGAGTTATGTTAATCTCGTACCCACTACTCAGGGAGGAACCCATGTCAACGGTCTTCGCATGGGTCTGACCGAGGCTATTCGAGAGTTTTGTGAATTTCGCAATTTGTTACCGCGCGGTGTCAAACTCAGCCCCGAAGACGTTTGGGAAAAACTCAGTTTCGTGCTCTCTGTGAAGATGCTGGATCCTCAGTTCGCAGGGCAGACTAAAGAACGGTTATCATCCCGGGAATGTTCCGCCTTCGTCTCGGGAGTAGCCAAGGATGCTTTTAGCCTATGGTTAAACCAACACACCGAAACCGGTGAGCAACTCGCCCAGTTTGCTATTGCCAATGCCAATAGACGCCTACGGGCGGTAAAGAAGGTGGTGCGCAAAAAGGTTACTTCAGGTCCGGCTTTGCCCGGTAAACTGGCTGATTGTAGTTCCCTGGATTCGCTTCGAACGGAATTGTTTTTGGTGGAAGGAGATTCTGCCGGAGGGTCTGCTAAACTCGCCCGTGATCGAGAGTTTCAAGCTATCATGCCGCTACGCGGTAAAATACTCAACACCTGGGAGGTGGAATCGGATCAAGTGCTGATTTCCCAAGAAGTTAACGACATCTCGGTAGCCGTTGGTGTAGAACCAGGATCGAACAAGCTCAATGGACTACGCTATGGCAAGATCTGTATCTTAGCGGACGCCGATTCTGACGGGATGCATATTGCAACACTTTTATGTGCGTTATTTTTACGCCATTTTCGACCATTGATCGATGCAGGTCATATCTATATTGCCATGCCACCGTTGTATCGCATCGATGTAGGCAAAGAGAAATTCTACGCTTTGGATGATGCCGAACGTGAAGGCATACTGGACCGCATTGCCGCCGAAAGGAAAAGTGGTAAGGTAATCATTACACGGTTTAAGGGATTAGGCGAAATGAATCCCATGCAATTGCGCGAATCCACGATGGCTCCGGAAACCCGCCGTCTAGTACAACTTACCCTGTCTACGGGCGACGATACCAACCAAGTAGTGGATATGCTACTGGCGAAGAAACGTGCGGGTGATCGCCGAAGTTGGCTTGAGAGTAGGGGAGATCTTGCGAATGTTTGAAGTCTGGCAGAGCTCGCTACACTCCCAGATATTCGGGTTCCTGCGCGTTACCTGGTAGACTCGCGAGCACTCAGGTTTCGCGGGAAGATTTATGCACAAGCCTTAAGAAAAAGGACAGCATCAGCCCCCGCCATTTTTGCAGGAACAGGCTGCCACTCTCAACAGAGATACGCTCCAATGCCATTCACGATCGCAGTACAATATTAGATTACTGGCAGTGTTCGTCCACCAGGATATAACTTATGAATCATACCTATCTGTTTGAACAAGCCAGTTGGGAGGTTACGGGTTATTACATCGGTGAATCCGGTCAACTCGTTGAGGCGGAAGGTAAATCGACCATTACCCATCAATGGGAGAGGTGGATTATTCAAGGTCTTATGAGACTACGTACGGAAGAAGTCTCAGAGGTTGGCAACATTTATGAAGTTGTTCCGTTCAAGCAAGGCGCCGATAATACCTCTTGGAGTTCTATGAACGATGCGCTTGGCAGAATCGAAGGGCGTTTTATCGTT
>JAAUXY010052705.1_pt1 | contig 14900 bp, 8 predicted proteins | sample 7278121 | NCBI WGS metagenome assembly JAAUXY01 (sample SAMN14350117, study PRJNA611818) | marine sediment metagenome | isolation source: surface marine sediment (1.8m) | place: French Polynesia: Moorea | collected 2018-08 | reverse complement strand
TTGCCGGTGACCGAGACGCCCCGGTCCACGACCGGGCCGAGCTGCTCGGGGTCGGGCGCGTGGAAGTCGGGCAGGCCCTCGTTCTGGATGCCGACCCTGGCGTCGTAGCCGCGCTTCACGTGGACGATGTTGTTGGCGATCACCGCGCCGCTGCCGAAGTTCACGATCCCGTCGCCCCGGTTCTCACCCGGGCTGGAGGGTGAAGTGCCACCGCCGGCGCCCAGATTCTCCCAGACCAGGTTCCCGAGGATCCGGGTCCCGTAGATCTCCTGGCCGAGGCCGGCGCCGGCCACGTCGCCGGAGCTGACCTTGATGCCGTCGAGGAAGCGGCGGACGATGTTGGCCTCGATCCGGCAGCGGTTGGCGGTCACCAGGATGCCGCCTCTGACCGTGGTGTCGGGGTTGTCGTCGTCATGCTGCTCGGTCGGGTTGTCGAGGTAGAGCCCCTCGATACTGGCGAGGTCGGCGCCCTTCAGGACGTTGATCAGGGCGTTGTCGGTCGACCCGCCGAGGTCGAGGCCCGGCTTGGCGATCAGCCGGCCGCCCATGCCGATCACCTTCTGGCCCTCGGTCGCGACGGTCAGGCGGTCGGTGATGTAGTCGCCGTTTGGCACCACGACCGTCTTGCCGGTGTCGATCGCCGCCTGGACCGCCGCCGTGTCCTCGGTGCCGTAGAGGAACCGCGCGGTGCCGGCGATCGAGGCGCCGGCGTTCGCCGCCAGGGTCGCGTCGCCGGCCGAGACGCTGGCGATGGTCGAGACCAGCCAGCCGTGCGCCGTGCCGCCCGAGACGTAGGCGTTGGCGAAGTCGCTGCCCGCCAGGTCGAAGGCATCCAGGCCGGCGCGGACGATCTCGAAGCTGCCGTTGGCCTCGACCGTGCCGACGATCCCCTTGATCGTGATCACCTGGCCGGGATTGAAGCCGTGCGCCGTCGCCGAGATCCGGATCCGGCCGTTCTTGAGGATGCCCTGGTCGAGGACCGGATTGGTCGTGTAGACGGTCGTGAGCCGGGCCCGGACGTAGTACAGGCGCTCGCCGTTGACCGCCCGGTTGATCTGGTTCGTCGCCCAATCGCCGGGCAGGGTCCAGGTCACGTCGTGGCTGCCGGGCGCCGCGGTGAAGCCCGAGGTGCCGTCGGTCAGGCCGGGCAGCGCCGACCAGGCCGCGCCGTCCCAATACTCCCAGGACACGGCCCCGCCGACGCCCGCGGTGCCGATGTCGATCGCGAGGCCGGTGAAGGTCTCGGCGTGGCCGATGTAGAAGGCGTCGCCGACCGCCTCGCTCGCCGGGAAAGGCTCGACGTCGCCGGCCGCGCCGTCGTTGAAGGCCGCGGTCAGGTCGACGAAGGTCCCGGCCGATTGGTCCTCCTGCGAGGCCGCGTCGACCGGCGCCGCGGCGGCGCCGGCGACGGGCACGCCGGCGGTGCCGGCGCCCTCGACCGCGACCACCTTGCCGACGTCGGCGTCGGTGAAGGTGACGCTGCCAGAGCCCAGGACCGCCGAGCCGTCGGTCACCGTGCCGTCGCTCAGCTCCATCGCGTCGCCCTTGGCGCCGTGGAGCTTGACGTTCTCGGCGGTGAGCGCGCCCAGGCCGAAGAGGTCGGCGAGGCTGCGGGCCGCGCCGGCGCCGGTCGGCAGCACGGTCTTGTCGCTGACGTCGGCGGCCTCGGCGGTGCCGGCCAGCAGCGCCGGCCTGCCCTGGGCGTCGAAGCCGAGGTAGCGGCCGGCGCGCAGGCTGTCGATCGGCAGCTCGAGACCGCCGACCTGGGCGTCGGTCGCCGGCACGCTGAAGGCCCGGGCGTCGAAGGCGGCCAGCTGGGCGTCGCGCAGGGCCGCAAGGTCTAGGCCCTCCTCGACCTGCGTCGTCGGGAAGGCGCCGCCCAGGGGGAAGGCCTTGTCCTGGGTGAAGGGCAGGTCGAGCGCGATGACCAGGGTCTCCCCGGCCCGCGGCCGGTGGTCGACCGGCTCGGTGAGCACCGTCAGGGTGCCGCCGCCGTCGCCGCCCGCGCCGGAGAGCGCGTACTGGCTGCCCTCGCTCCAGGGCGTCTCAAGGCTGGCGGCGTCGCGCAGGGTCACCTTGACGTGGGCGTTGTCGACGAACTTGAAGGGAATTGGAAAGACGCTGGTCGCGCCGTCGCCCTCGTAGCGGACGCGCGAGCCGGTCGTGCTGACGGTCATCTCGGATCTCCGGATCGAAGTGGGTCTCTGTCGGGTCTTTGATCGGAACCGGGCTGCGCCGGCGCGGCGGCGCAGCGGCCGGGGTCAGGCCGGCAGGCGCTGCAGGCGGGGGCCCTCGGGGCCCCGATCGGCGACCACCAGGGTGACGTGGCAGGGCCGCCGGCCGCCGGCGCCGGCGGTCACCAGGATGCGGTCGAAGGGGGCGAGCCAGGCGGCGACCGGCGCGAAGTAGCCCGGGGCCAGGACCCGGCAGAGTGGATCGGGGGTGATGTAGCCCCAGAGGTTGAGGCCGTTGGCGCCCTCGCTGAGCCGGTGCAGCTCGGCACGGCGGACCTGCGCCGGTGCTGTAGCCGGGGCGCGGACCCGAACGGGGGCGTCGTCCGGGGCCGGGGCTTCGGCCGGCGGCGCGACCTCCGGCCGGCAGGGTCCGCGGCCGACCGGGCCGGTTTCGGGACCGGGGCCGCGCGGAGCCTCGCCCCGGCACCTCGCGCCGCGCCGGCGGCCGCCCGGGAAGCCGGGCCTCACGGCCGCCCCCCGCCGTAGCGCCGGGCGTAGAGCCGCGTCAGGGCGCGCTGGGTGCGCTCGCTGCGGTATTCCTGCGGCCGGGCGAACTGCAGCCCGTGCAGGCGGTCGATCTCGGCCTCCAGCGCCTCCAGGGCCGCGCCCTCGGGCTGCGGCGCCGGCGCGGCCGGGCCGTCCAGCAGCCGGCCGACCTCGGCCGCGACCCGGATCAGCGCCGGATGGTCGCCCAGGCCGCTGTCCTCCAGGGCCCGCAGCAGCTCGGGCGAGGCGAAGGACCTGACCGCCCGGCGGGCCAGGTCGAGCTGGGCCGGCAGATCCTCGCCCCAGTCGGCCTGGAGGGCCCGGGCCGCCTCCGGATCGGCCGCCGTCATGGCGGCCAGGACCGCGGCCTCCGCGGCCGGGGGCTCCGGCTCCGATTCGGCCGGGCGCTCCCGATCGCCGTCGTCCCGCGGCCGCGCCGCCCCGGACGCCGGTCCGGCCGGCCCGCCTTCGAGAAGAGCTTCCGGGCGCCCCTCGCCCGGATTCGCGCTGTCCTGCATGCTGCATTCCTTTCTCTCGCTGGTCCTGCTGCGCGGCCGCGGCCGGCGCCCGACGGCCTAGAACCGACGCGCGAGCCCTCCTCGCGGGGCCGGCACGGCGCAGGGCCCACGCCGGATCGTCGGGTCCGCCCGCGCGGTACCTCGGTCGAAGCAGGAAGTTGATGATATTTCTGCACTATTTCGCCGGGCGCAGCGCGGCCGGCGCCAAGACCGCGGCCCAGAGAACCGCTCCGGGCTCCCCTTTGCGGCCACTGGGCCGCCCAATTCCCCTTGCTTGGCGAAGGGGACGGCGGATGGTCTAGGCCGCGCCAAGAACCGCTTCGGGCGGACCCGGCGCCACCGCAGCGTCGCCGAGGGCTGCGACGACTGCGTTTTCTTCACCCGGACCTGGGGCGGCCAGCGCGGCCGCTACGCGATGGACGGCTACCACTGGATCCCGCAGGACGTCGGTCTCACCCCGGAGTTGATCCAGGCGGTGATCGACGGGGTCGGCGAGAAGAAGGGCTGAGCGCCGACCCCTGCACCGCCGGAGCCTACCCCTACATGTTCAGCATGGCGGCCAGCAGCGAGCCCTTCGCGGTGGTGTTGAGCGCGCCCTTGGCCTGACGGACGTCGGAGATCTCGAGCGGCAGGCGGGCCTCGCGGATCGCCGCCTCGAGCAGCGGCCCGAAGCCCTTGACCGAGGCGGTACCGCCGGCGAAGACCACCGGGACCGGCAGCACCAGCTTGGGCATGCGCTTGGTCTCCAGCAGCTCCCGCTGCAGGGCCTCGACCACGGTCTTGATGACGTCTTTGTAGTAGATCGAAAGCGCCCGATCCATGGCGGTCGCCGGGCGCCCGGTCAGGTCGAAGTCGTCGCTTTCCTTGTGCAGGCGCACCGTGGTCGGCGTCTCGCCGATCACCGAGGCGGCCTTGAGGTCGATGTAGTCACCGGCGTGGGTGGTGCAGAAGTTCAGCACCGGCATGCCCAAAAAGGCGACGCAGACGTTGCACAGGCCGCCACCGAAGCTCATGCCGATCCCGGTGAAGTCGGACTCCTTGAGCGCGGTGTAGACCACGGCCAGGCCCTCGTTGACGCTGTCCGCCCGGTAGCCCAGGTCTTCCAGGACCTCGCGCAGGGCCTCCTCGTGGTAGGTCAGCTCGCCCTCTCGGCCCTCGGGGGCGCTCGGAATGCTGTAGCTGATCCGCTCGTCGCCCACCGCCGGGCCGACCAGCGCCCGGACCGCCAAGTCGATGACCTGGAGGTTGCGCGGCTCCCGCGGGTTCAGGAGGCCGGTATCCATGGGCCGGCGCATGGTGCCGCCCATGATGTTGGCGAACTCGTCCGCCCGGTTGCCGAAGACCAGGATCTCGTCGTCCTCGACGTGGTGCAGGATGCCCTCCTGCTCGAGGGTCGAGAGGGTCATCTTGGCGTAGGGCAGCGCTACGAAGGCGTTGAGCTGCTCCTCGAAGACCGCGCGGTCTCCGGCCATGGTGGCGGCGACGATCCGGCTGGTGCCCAGGTCGAGCCCCTTGTAGGTGACCTTCTGCTTTGCCGGCCCGCCAGCGGACCCCTTCCTTTTCGCGAGTCCGGCCGTCTTGGTCTCTGCCATCTTCTGTGTCGCTCCTCTGCGCGTGTTTGCCAAGTCGCGCTCCGGCCCCCGCCGCCAGGCTCGCGACTCCGCGCAGGGGATTGGACCGCCGATCCCGGCCAGCATGGGCGCCCCGCTGTGAGGAAAATGTGGCTTCTGTACGAGAAGCGAGGGGCGGCCGCGGCGCGACGGCGATGACCGGCGGCCGCGCCTGGGGCATAGTCGCGCAACCATGCCTAGGCTCGTGATCCCGCTTCTCCTCGCCCTGCTCGCCGGCTGCAGCAGCGGCGCCGATCTGGGCGAGGAGTGGATCGCGGTCACCGAGGCGGACTTTCCCCTGGTCTTTGCGCCGGACGAGCTAGAGGGCGCCATCGCCCGCTATCTCAGGTCGACCCGCTACCGGAACGGCCGCGCGGTCCTCACCCACCGGGCCAGCTGGAAACGCGCCGGCGCGCGGCTACCCCGGGCCGCCCTGCGCCTCGAACAGTACGGACCCGGCTTTGTCCTCGCGCAGAACGCCGAGCAAACGCTGACGCGGGCCGTGGCCTCGGTCTTCGCGGGCCGGCGGCCGCTGATCCTGGCCCAGGATCAAGGTGTCAACTCGCTCGGAAGCTTTGACTACCTGCGGGTGCGCGACGGCGAAGCCGAATGCGCAGTCTTCGTCCAGAGCTGGCGCCGCCGGCGCATCCTCAACACCCTGGTCGGCCACTACTGCGTCGCCCCGGACCCCGGCCTGACGGCGGCCCGCATCGAGAGCGCTCTGCGCAGCCTCAGGGAGAAATGACGCCGGAAGGACTCGGCCAAGGATCTACGACTGGTTTCTCGGTTCCGCCGCTTCGGTCTGCGATTCTAAGACCTTTCGGGCCGCTCTTTCGCTGGCGGCTATGCCGAGGGCGATGAAGGCTTCGGCGACCGTCATGACCTCGCCCGCCGTGTCGTGGCGCAACTGACGGTGCCAGCCCACGAAGACCTGGACGAGCTCGTCGACTTCGGCGTGGGTCAGGCGCTTGGATCGCACCCCATTGGCGTGATTGCGCAGGAGCCGTTCCGCCTCCTTCTCGATCACGTCTTCGGGAACCTCGTCGAACCCGTAGCGCAAGACCTCGTAGTCCACGGCCGATATGCCGCCCTCCGTCACCAGGTTCTTCCCGCTTCTCTGGGCCTGTTCGACTTCGAGCTTGCCGTCCACTTGGTTCCAGGTCAGCCGTGCGTTCCCCAGCTTGAACTCGAAAATCGTCCCCTTGGCGCCAGCCGTCGGAAGGATGAAGCTGTTGGCGAAGATCCGGAAACCGTCGGAAAAGCCGTTCCTGGAGACGGCGTCGAGGACCGTCTTCTTTCCGGAAGCGAGCAGGAGCTTGTCCTGCCCGGTGGTCACGACATCCATACCGGCGTTCTCGAGCAGCCGCACGAAATCCAGCTCGACCGGCTTTCCTTTCAGGTGTGGCATCAGGCCCTTGAGCAGCTTCTTCTGGTCGGCCGTGAGTTGCGGCCAGACCTCAGCGAAGGCCTCGTCCGCTTTGATGTGGCGAACAAAGTCGGGCGTCCTGCCCCGGCGCCGGGCGACGGCAATCATGCCGTGGAGCTTCTTGAGCCGGTCGGAGGTGCGCATTGCCACCGCAACCTGCCGCGTCCGCAGTGCGCGCCGAGTCAGCGTCCGAAGGGTCTTGAACAGGGGTCCGACGGCCGGCAGGGCGCCCGCGGTCGCCAGGGCGCCCAGGAGCCCCTGCTTCGCCGCCTCGCCCAGGTCGCCGCGCGCCAGGGCCTCGGCCATGGCGTCGAAGCTCTCGACCGCGTCGCCGGCGCTGCGGATCTCGCCGATGATGGGCAGGACGTCGAGCAGAAGCTCGCCCCAGGCGACGGGATCCTCGGCGATCTCCGGAAAGAAGGTCGCGATCAACCCGGCCCGGACCGCCGCCGGATCGGCACCCTCGCGGATCGCGGCTCTTGCCGCGAAGACCGCGTCCCGGGCCTCTTGGGCGCTGAGCGGCTCGGAGTGCGCGGCTCCAGGATCCAGCACGAGCGCCGGTCCCGGATCCAGCCCGAGCGCCTGATCTATCCTGTCGCGCAAGACGAAATCGGATTCGAGACTCTCGATCAGCTCGTCGATCAGGTCGAAGCGCGCGCGCACCTCTTCCGGGTTGCGGGCGATGGCCCGCGCGACCGACCAGGTCACTGCCGCCAGCGGCGGCTGACCCGGCTCGCCGATCGCGATCTTGCCGTCGTCCTGGAGGCTTAGCGTAAGGCCGGTGGTCGCCTCCAGCGCCGCGAAGGCCGCTCGGTCCTCGCGGCGCTGGTCGTTGTAGTCGCGTCCCGAGCGCAGCCGGTCCCGCAAGGCGCGGAGCGAAGCTTCCGCGGCCTGCGCCCGGCTCTGGCCAATTGGGACCAGAAAGTCGCTCCCTTCGCCGAGCCGCGCCCGGGCGAGGTTGTTGAGGCGTTGGACTGTGAAGGGATCGTCCGCGAAGGCTGCCGCGATGCGCTCTTCGAGCCCAGGCAGGTCTTCGGGCGCGGCGGCGAGAATCTCGTCCACCAGGCCGGCCAAGAAGGCGGAACGCTCGCCGTCGAGGCCCGGGCCGGTCCAGTCGTCCGTCACGCCCGGTGCGACCGACGGGCCCGGCGATGCCGAGCCCGTGGCACCGGGATTCGACGACTGCGACGGCGGCTCCACCGCGTCGCTGCCCTCCGGGCCGGTCGCCCGCCCCGCCTCGCCGAAGTTCCCTGCCCTGGGATAGGCCGCAGCCGCCGCGTCGACGCTCAGAGCCCCCGACCAGTCGTCGATGCCAAGTCCGACCGCCGGGTCCACGGAGTGGAGGCGATGATGCTCGAAGCGCTCGAACAGGCGCCGGGCGCCGGGCCGTTCGTCGAGCGGCAAGGCCTCGACGAACTCCCCGAAGGCCTTCGGCCATTCCTCCAGGAAGGCGTCTTCCAGGCCCTTCATCATATCGACGCGGGTTGCCAGGTCGGCCTTCTGGAAGCTCTGGACCAGATCGGCGCGGCTCTGATTGCTCAGGAGCCTCGTGGGCGCGATCCCGGCTTCCTCCTGATAGAGGCGCGCCAAGCCATGCCCGACCCGGATCTCATGGTCGCGGCTCGCGAAGCGGCCCTGGCGTCGCAGGTGGTGCATCTTGGTCTGGAGCTGCTCTTCGACGTAACCGCGCGGATCGAGTTCGAAGCGCCGGCGTTCCTTCTCGGTCAGTTCCAGAATCTCGGACCGGTTGTCGCCGATGAACCTCCCCGCCTCGGAGGCCATGGGATCTCGGCCCTTGGTGGCCGGGGCTCGGGATATCGGGATCTGCGTCATGGGTTCCTTCCCAAACGGCAAGGTCAAAAGGAGAGCGGCGCCGTGAAGCGGCGCGCGTAGAGCCGGAAGTCCGGGTCGCCTGACGGTGGCGCCGGGCCCAGCAGTCGGAAGCCGAGGCGCTCGAGCCAGGCCCGGCCGGCCGGGTAGTCGGTGCGGACGGCGGCCTCGATGCGGTCGAGGCCGAGCTCGGCGGCGATCGCGGGCAGGCGGCTGAGGACCCGGCGGTGCAGGACCAGGGGCCGGCCCAGCAGCTCCTCGCCAAGGATCGCCCAGGCCCGCCCGACCCGGCCGCCCGGCGGGGCCAGGACGCCGGCGCAGCCCAGCGGCCGCCCCGCCTCCTCGGCCGTGTAGGCCCGCCCGGGCGGCAGTGGCAGGCCCTGCAGGCCGGCGAGCTGCCCGGCGGTCAGGGCCGGGGGATCCAGGCGCGCCAGGTCGGCGAGCCGGAAGGGTCTGACAGTGATCATGCGCGGCCTGGCCCGGTCAGATCACGTCGCGGGTCTGGAGCTCGGGCGCGATGGCCAGCAGGGTGAAGGGCAGTGGCGCCGCGCCCCGGATCACCAGGCGCGGGTCGCGGTCGTAGTCGCCCGGGAAGCTCACCCGGTACTCGCCGGAGAAGAGCGGAACGGCGCTGTCCATGGCGTCGCCGACGGTCCGGAAAACCAGGGGCTCGAGCGCGGTCTCGTCGGGGCCGACCCGGCCGTCGAGGGCGTGAAGCAGGACCAGGGTCACGCCGTGGACCCGCTTGACCTTGCCGACCGAGGTCCCCGCCGCGGCGCCGACCGCCAGCTTCAGGCTCCGGAAGCTGTGGGCGTAGGGCAAGCCGACCACGACCTCGCGCGCCGGGGTGCGCAGCTCGATCCGGCCGCCGGCGACGACCCGTTCGGGATGGACTGCACCGTCGGCCAGCACGGCGACGGTCTCGCCTTCCAGGTGGTCCAGGCCGGTGATCGTGGTGACCGGCGCGGGAAAGCTGCCGCTCAGGCCGCTGTCGACGAAGAAGGCACGCTTCTGGGCCTCCAGCACGGCGCTGCGCCAGGCGGCCTCGTCGGGGAAGTCGCTGCGCTCCGGCCCCTCGAAGCCGGCCTCCAGGACCTCGAGGCTGCGCCGGGTGGCGCCGTCGATGTGCCGCTTGACCAGGAACCAGACCTCGTCGCGGCTCTCCGAGCCCGTGGCCGCGCTGCCGGGGATCACCGCGATGCTCTCGACCATCGCCCCGCCGTCCTGACCCCCGTCCTGGTAGCGGCCGCCAAGGAACTGCCGGGACCAGCCGATCACGTCCTGCTCGCGCAGGTAGGTCAGGGTCGCGAGCTGGCCGTCGCCGCGCAGGCACCACAGCAGGCTGTCGGGCTCCTCCTGGTAGGCCAGCTCGACCAGGCCGCCCTGGGTCACGTGATCGGCCAGCAGGGTCAGGTCGGGGGCGCGATAGCCGTCGCTCTCGAAGCTGTAGGAGAACTCCCGCACCTTGCGCCTGGCCCTCTGGAGAAAGAGCGCGACGTTGCTGATCCGCGCCGGCGCCAGGTCCGCGCTGCCGTGGGAGGCGTGCTGCTTGACGTCGATGTCGCTGGGCGTCAGCACCGGACCGTCGGAGGAGATCACCCATTCGCCCCCGGCGGTGCCCATGAAGAGCTTCCGGCCCGGCGCCAGCCAGCGGATCGCGTTGACCCGGGTCGCAGCGATGGTGAAGTCGAGGGCGTCGTCGTCCTGGACCTCGACCGCGCCACCCTCCAGGCTGTCCGGCCGCATGTTCTCCAGGTCGGCGGACTGGGACAGCCAGAAGGTCTGCGACTGGCTCCGGGTGTTGGCAGCGGCGAAGCGCTGCTCGAAGAAGGTCACGGTCGAAGGCTGGCCGGTGGTCTCGGACCAGGCGCCCAGGGCCCAGTCGACCGCCGCCGTGGTCGCGGCGAAGGCGCGGCGGACGTCGACCCGGGCCTCGGTCTCGGACACCACCTCGGCGATCACGCCGTAGCCCCAGTCCTCGCCGTTCTTGATCCGCAGCAGGCGGCCGACGTCGGTCGCGACGAAGGGCGCGTGGCCGGCCGCGGTCACCGTGACGCCGAGACCGTCGGTCGCCCCCGGCTGCAGGGTCACGCCGGCCTCGGCGTTGGTGTCGCCGTAGGGGCCGTCCTGCCAGGCGACCTCGACCAGGGACCAGGAGCTGTGCCCGCTGCGGGTCAGCTTGTGCACGGCACGGTCGGGGTGGGCGAGGTACATGACGTCGGCAGACTGGGCCCACTTCAAGGCCGGGAGCGCCGCCTCGTCGTAGGGCGAGGCCAGCTCCAGCGGCTCATCATCGAGGATTGAAATATCATCAATTTCAATTATTTTTGCCTTTTCATTCAGAAACTGAACGAATATGGAAGTGACCTCCGGCGTAAAGGCAATGCAGTGCCGGCCCTTCAAGAACCCGCGCTCGGCGAGGACGTCCGCGCCGTCGGAGGCGGTGCCGATCCGCAGCCTGACCTCGTCGCCGGCCAGACCGCGCACCTGGAAGCAGAGCACGTGCTCGCGGCCGGTCTGGCCGAGCGTGACCGCCTGCTCGGCGACCGCGGTCTCGCCCGCGGCGCCGCGCAGTGCCAGGACGCCATCGGCCTGGCTGCCGACCCGCAGGCCGAAGCGCCCCGTGGTGGCGAAGCCGTCGGTGATGTCGGTGATCACGTCGTTGGCGCCGAAGTCGCCCTCCGGCTGGCCGTTGGCGACCGAGATGGACACGTCGCCGGCGCCGCCCGAGGTGTCGCTGAGGACGACCCAGTAGAGCGTGTCGGCCTGGAGCTGCGGGACGTTCGCCGACCAGGTGAAGCTCTTGATGCCGGTCGCGTTCAAGGCGAGGACGTCGCTGTCGCCGCCGACCTGGCTGCCCGGATTGCCGAGGTCGTTGGTGTAAATTCGCGCCACGGCATTGAAGGCGGTGCCCACCGCGCGCAGGTCGACCTTCACGTCCAGGACCTTACCGTCGATGGTGTTTCGGAGCAGCACGCCGCAGTGCCTGCGGTTGGCGACGCCGTCGCCGATGGCAAGGGTGTTCGCATGGGCCGCCGTCAGATAGCCGTCCTGCTGCGCGCCGACGAAGACGTGGGCGATGTCCGCGGCACCGCTGCTGAGATCGGTCCAGCCAGAGATGTCGCTGTCGAAGCCGCCGTTGACGATGGCCGCGCCGGTGGCCTCGGCCAGGATCGGGCCCTGGTTGCGGAAGAAGCGCAGCCGCCGGTCGCCGGCCTCGATGACGTAGGCCTGCAGGGTCGAGAACTCGAAGGGCAGCAGCCGGCCCTTGACCGCGCTGTCGGCGGCGGCCGCGACGAAGCGGGTGCCGGGCCGGCGGGTCGCCCCGCCCTGGGGCAGCGGGATCATGTTGCGCAGGACCTCGCAGCCGGCCGGGTACTTGCCGAAGTCGACCCGCGCCGCCATGCGGGGCGAGAACTCGCCAGCGTTGAGCGCGGCCTGCAGGGGATTGGCTTTGGGCATGTCTTACACGTCTCCTGGACTGTTCGGCGGATGGACTGTTCGGCGGACGTCTGGGCGGCGTTCCGACGGGCGCCGGCTGTCGCCTGCTTCACTGGCGGCAGGCGGCCCGGCTTGCTAGGTTCGCGCCGGGCGGCCGCAGCGGCGGAATGACCGCGGGCCGGCCCCGTTCTTGAGAGAGATCCCTTCCGTGCCGAAGGACCGCGAGCCATGACGTCAAGCCCGGGCGGTGCCGCCCGCCCGCCCTTCCGCAAGCTGCTGGTCGCGAACCGCAGCGAGATCGCCATCCGCGTGCTGCGCGCCGCCAGCGAGCTGGGCATCCGCACGGTCGCGATCTACTCGCACGAGGACCGCTTCGCCCTGCACCGCTTCAAGGCGGACCAGAGCTTCCTGGTCGGCAAGGGCAAAGAGCCGGTCGCCGCCTACCTGGACATCGAGGACATCCTGCGGGTCGCCCACGACGCCCGGGTCGACGCGATCCATCCCGGCTACGGCTTCCTCTCGGAGAACCCAGACTTCGCCGAGGCCTGCGCCGAGGCCGGGATCACCTTCGTCGGCCCCAAGCCCGAGGTGATGCGCCGCCTGGGCAGCAAGGTCGAGGCGCGCAACCTGGCCGAGGAGTCCGGGATCCCGGTGATGCCGGCGACCGGCCCCCTGCCCCGCGATCCGGCCGAAGCGGCGAAGCTGGCCGAGGAGATCGGCTATCCGGTCATGGCCAAGGCGAGCTGGGGCGGCGGCGGCCGCGGCATGCGCAAGATCGAGCGCGCAGAGGACCTGGTCGAGCAGATCGCCGCCGGGCGGCGCGAGGCCAAGGCCGCCTTCGGCAACGACGAGGTCTTCCTGGAGAAGCTGGTCCGGCGCGCCCGCCACGTCGAGGTCCAGATCCTCGGCGACCTGCACGGCAATGTCATCCACCTCTTCGAGCGCGACTGCTCGATGCAGCGGCGCAACCAGAAGATCGTCGAGCGCGCGCCGGCGCCCTACCTCAGCGAGGCCAAGCGCGGCGAGCTCTGCGACGCCGCGGTGCGCCTGGCCCGCGCCGCCGGCTACGAGAACGCCGGCACGGTCGAGTTCCTGATGGACGCCGAGACCGACGCGCTCTACTTCATCGAGGTCAACCCGCGGATCCAGGTCGAGCATACAGTGACCGAGGAGGTCACCGGCGTCGACCTGGTCAAGGCGCAGATCCGCATCGCCGCCGGGGCGCGCATCGGCGAACCGGAAAGCGGCGTGCCGGTCCAGCACCAGCTGCAGCTGCGCGGCCACGCCCTGCAGTGCCGGATCACCACCGAGGACCCGCTGAACAAGTTCATCCCGGACTACGGCCGGATCACCGCCTATCGCGGCGCCACCGGCTTCGGCATCCGGCTCGACGGCGGCACGGCCTATTCCGGCGCGCTGATCACGCCCTTCTACGATTCCCTGCTGGAAAAGGTCACCGCCTGGGCGCCGACCGCCGAAGAGGCCGTGGCCCGCATGGACCGGGCGCTGCGCGAGTTCCGAATCCGCGGCGTGGCGACCAACCTCTGGTTCCTGGAGGCGGTGATCGGCCATCGCAAGTTCCAGCGCGGCGAGGCGACGACGACCTTCATCGACTCAACGCAGGAGCTCTTCGAGTTCCACCTGCGCCGGGACCGGGCGACCCGGCTCCTGACCTTCATCGGCGAGGTCCTGGTCAACGGCAACCCGGAGGTCGAGGGCCGGCCCCGGCCCGCGCGCCTGGAGGCCGTGGTCCCGCCGGAGATACCGCCGGCCGAGGCGGTGTCCGAGCCGCCCGCCGGCAGCCGCCAGCGCCTGGACGCCCTGGGACCCGAGGGCTTCGCCCGGTGGATGCTGGACCAGGAGCGGCTCCTGATCACCGACACCACCCTGCGCGACGCCCATCAGTCGCTGATCGCGACCCGGATGCGCAGCTACGACCTGGTCGCCATCGCCCCCTTCTACGCCCAGCGCCTGCCGCAGCTGCTATCCCTGGAGTGCTGGGGCGGGGCGACCTTCGACGTCGCCCTGCGCTTTCTCAAGGAGGACCCCTGGGACCGCCTGGCCCGGCTGCGCGCGGCGGTGCCCAACATCCTGCTGCAGATGCTGACCCGCGGCTCCAACGGGGTCGGCTACAGCAACTACCCGGACAACGTGGTCCGCCACTTCCTGGCCCAGGCGGCCGAGGCCGGGGTCGACCTCTTCCGGGTCTTCGATTCCCTGAACTGGATCGAGAACATGCGGGTCTCGATCGACGCGATCCGCGAGGCCGGCAAGCTCTGCGAGGCGGCGATCTGCTACACCGGCGACCTATCCGACCCCGCCGAGAGCAAGTACGACCTCGCGTACTACGTGAGCCTGGCCAAGGAGCTGGAGGCGGCCGGCGCCCATATCCTCGGCATCAAGGACATGGGCGGCCTCTGCAAGCCGGAGGCGGCGCGGCTCCTGGTCACGGCCCTCAAGGGCGAGGTCGGCATCCCGATCCACTTCCACACCCACGACACCAGCGGCATCTCGGCCGCCAGCGTGCTGGCCGCGGCCGAGGCCGGGGTCGACGCCGCCGACGCCGCGCTCGATCCGATGAGCGGCCTGACCTCGCAGCCCAATCTGGGCGGCATCGCAGCCGCCTTGGCCGGGGGCCCGCGCGATCCGGGCCTGAACAAGCAGGCCCTGCGCGACGCTGCCGCCTACTGGGAGGCGGCTCGGCGCAACTACGGCGCCTTCGAGAGCGACCTCAGGGCCGGCGCCTCCTCGGTCTACGACCACGGCATGCCGGGCGGGCAGTACACCAACCTGCGCGAGCAGGCCCGCGCCCTGGGCCTGGAGCGGCACTGGCAGGATGTCGAGGTCGCCTACGCCCAGGTCAACCGGCTGTTCGGCGACATCATCAAGGTGACCCCGACCTCCAAGGTGGTCGGCGACCTGGCCCTCTTCATGGTCTCCAACGGCCTGACCCCTGAGGACGTCCTGGACCCCAAGCGCGAGGTCGCCTTCCCGGCCTCGGTCATCGCCCTGTTCCGCGGCGAGATCGGCCAGCCCTACGGCGGCTTCCCGGAGGCCCTGCAGAGGAAGGTCCTCAAGGGCGCCGAGCCGCTTACGGTGCGCGCCGGCTCGGTCCTGCCGCCGGCCGACCTGGACCGGGCCCGGGGCGAGGCCGAGAAGAAGACCCGGCGCCACGTCGGCGAGCGCGAGCTCTCCTCCTACCTGATGTACCCCGAGGTCTTCGTCGACTACGCCAAGCACCGGCGCGCCTACGGCGACGTCTCGGTGCTGCCGACCCCGGTGTTCTTCTACGGCCTGGAGCCGGGCCAGGAGGTCAACGTCGAGATCGAGGCGGGCAAGACCCTGATCATCTCCT
>JAAUXY010021325.1_pt1 | contig 14913 bp, 12 predicted proteins | sample 7278121 | NCBI WGS metagenome assembly JAAUXY01 (sample SAMN14350117, study PRJNA611818) | marine sediment metagenome | isolation source: surface marine sediment (1.8m) | place: French Polynesia: Moorea | collected 2018-08 | reverse complement strand
ATTTTGAATCGGTTTTACGCACACCTTAATGTACAAAAAAATAGATGTGTGATCCCGATTTATCGGGGAAACACAGCCATTGGGCGTTAGATGCATTTTTGAGATAACTTCTAGTTGTAAACCCGCAGAATAGCTTCCAAAACCGATCCGGAAATGGCGCTGGCTTTATCAGAAATCGTATGGCAGTATTGGACATCCCCTCTGGGATCGATATCACCAATTTTTAACCCCCGTTGCACGCGTGAGGTACTTCGAATCAGACCGCGCAGCACACCATCGATACGCGCCGTAACGTCTTTTGCGGCAACGGTTCCAATCTGCTCTCCTTTTTTAACAAAATCGCCAATAGAGCATACGGCTTTAAATTCTCCGTCACAGGGGGCCCGCAAGACCCTTTCCTCAGTATAACCGTTTATGGCGCCCGGTATGCCGGTATTGGGTTCTGCCCTGCCCTCCGTTATCAATCTGCCCAGGTGATGACCGCGTTGGGTTTCAACAACCACATGAACATCCTGACCGGCCTCAAAACCAGGTCCTAACCCGATGACCAGCGGGGCTTCATCCATAAGGGTTCCCAAATTTTTTTTGGCCAGAATCGCATCGATGACCGCATCAGGTTGAAAATCTTGCAGCATCTTCCATTCAGGATCAACGCTCACGGCTATTTTGAGCTCTTGCCAACACGCACGCACCGCATCGGGATCATTCGCCTTGTTCGCCGTCACACCTTCGACGCTTTGATGCCCGTCATAAACAGCCTCGCTAAATGAAACCGCTCGCCTGACGGCTTGGGGCGAACGGGTTTCCAACATCAGAATCCTTCGCAACCTAGCCATATATAAGCGCCAGGCAACGGCACTTGCCATCTCCCCTGCCCCTTTGATCACCACTACCAGGTCTCGCAACTTATGTCGTACTTTGGATTCTGTCATGGCGGTTGCAATAACATATTATGGATTTTCCTCCTTCGCCTTGACGGCTTCGGAGGACAAGCAGGTGTCCCGCCTTCGCTCCAAAAGCTACGGCGCGGCAGGCAGGTTTCAGGTGTCCCGTCTCCGCTCTATCGAGCTTCCGACTTCGCTCTTCGAGCTACGACGGGACAAGACGCCGAGGCAAGCAGCTGAAAGCGATGACTTTAAATTCAAAACGGAAATTTGCGACTTTAGCTCAATTAGCTGATCCAATCTTCATTGTCTAATTTGCGGCTGCTTTTTCCGCCGGTCTTCTCGAAGTGCTCGATCCATTGCTGGACGCGTTGCCGACCATAAATGATTTTCCAGGACTCAACAATTCGATCGACTGGAATGTCGGCAAAGGCCCCATGGTCTTTAAGATATTCCATAAATAATTTCTTTTCTTCGTTATAGGGTTGGAATATGGAATCCTCTTTACCATTAAATTCCAAAGGTGTTACCTTGGCTTTGCGGCAAAGCTCTATATTGAAAGCCGGCGTCGCTTTAACCCAACGGCCCTCTAAGTAAAATTCTGTAAATCCATGAAAGGCAAAAATGTCGGATCCCAGGTAATCCAGCAATTGTCGGGTGGCCAGATGATTGCGTACATCGGCAAAGCCAACCCGCGCCGGTATCCCGCAAGCTCGACCCAGGGCACACAACAGACCGGCTTTGCCAATACAAAAGGCCCGGCCATTTGTTAAAACATGGCTGGATCGGTAGTGCTCCGGACGATAAAAAGGTATATAGGGATCATACCAGATCGCATCTCGCACGACATAATAAAGTTTTACGGCTTTGGTGATCGGATCAAGATCGTGATCTTCAATGGCTGACATCGCATAATCTATAATTATCTTTGAGTCAGCGTCGATGATCGATGTGGCAGCAAGATATTTTTTATGGTTGGTTTGCACAAGCATTGTCCTTGTCGATAAGCGCCGGAAAATGGCGATTAATGAACATAAGCATGCATCAAAAACTTGTATAGATCATCACGTTGACCTATGTTACTAGAATCTTTCTATCTTTTGTCTTAAAGGAGGTTGTCATGTCATCTAAAGTGATGGTTATTATTTCTACAGCTGAAAAATACAAAGCCCTGACCGGAATTCTGTATGCTAAAAACGCTCAAAAAAATGAATGGGTCGATGATGTCCGCGTGATCTTTTTCGGTCCTTTTGAAAATTTGGTTTGTGAAGATCAGGACGTCATCCAGGCCGCATCGGAATTGCTGGATTATAAGACGCCGATTGCGTGCAAGTTCTTGTCGGATAAGTCCGGCGTTTCAAACAAACTTGAAGAATTGGGTTTTAATGTCGAATTTGTGGGGGCCTTAATTTCCGATTCAATCAAGGCCGGATATGTCCCTCTCGTTTTTTAACCTAGGTTTTGAATGAAAATTCAGGTGTATTAATAATCAGGTTTGCTCGTTGCCGGCCGAAAGTCCTCGTGAAACGGCATTTAACCGGTTTAAAATGAATCGTATCGATTTTTCTTTGCTTAACCGGTAAACGAGCTAACCCACCAGAGGCGGACAAGCGGGTAACGGGCTCAACCTGTAGATTTCTGAAAATTTTGATATGGATCCTCATAGTTAAGACTGCCAATAATCATAATTTCACGAAAATAGCATGATTCAGAAAAACTCAACCGCCGGCATCATTTTGGCCGCCGGTGCCTCAACGCGTTTTGGTCGGCCGAAACAGCTTTTACGACTCAAAGATAAATACCTGATTGAATGGGTCTTGGATGCCGCTTTAAGTACCGACCTCAATCAGATTATTCTCGTTTTGGGTGTTGCTCATCAAGAAATTGAACAGGCACTAAACGAAAAGTTTCAGCATCCAAGACTTCACATCGAAGTCAATCCGCACCCAGAAAAGGGACAAAGCTATTCTTTACAACGGGGTCTGTCAAGAGTCATGGACGCCTTTCCTGCCGTAATGTTTTTGCTGGCCGACCAACCCCTTATTGATGCTGCCACCCTTAATCATTTACTGGAACATTTTTGGTCCGCGGATAATGACATTTGCGTTCCCACGTTTGCAGGCCAAAAGGGAAATCCGTGCATTTTCAGTAAACGTTTTTATCCGCACATCATGGATATCGCCGGTGATATCGGTGCCCGCCAGATTATTCAGGCAAATCCTGACCACGTGCTTGAAGTCGACATCAATAATCCGCACTTTTTTTTAGATGTCGATACGCCGGAAGATATGGATATAATCAAAAAGCTTGTCTAGTACCACGCCTACTGTTTTTGTATTAATTAATTTTTAAATAATAACGAAAAATCAATATGTTAATTAGATAAACTTAATGCATTAAATTGGGGATTATCAATGCAAGTTGTGGAAAAAGGATCAAAATAATAATGCTGATCACACACGCCACCAGGAAAAAACTGACACTTTTGAAAATCGTCGCCAATTTGATATCAGGTGCCAACGCCTTGACAACGTAAATATTGACCCCCACCGGTGGTGTAATGGCGCCCATGGTCGTGACCATGGTCAGCAGGATTGAATACCAGATAGGATCGAATTTTAAAGCCATTCCCAACGGAAAAAAGATTGGAATGGTTAGGACGAGAAACCCCAAAGAGTCCATAAAGCAACCACCAATCAAATAAATCATTAACACAATCATCAAGATCATGTAGGGAGAAACCGGAAGTCCGGCTGCAAAATCTGCAATAACAAACGGTAATCGGGTAACGGCTAGAAAGCGGCCGAATATGATGGCGCCCGTTACCAGCATGAAGACCATACAGGATATCCGAAGCGTATTTTCAAAGGAGTGAAGAAGGCCTTTCCAGGTCAGCCGGCGCGCCAAAACTGATACGATAAACGTAAAAAAAACCCCTACGGCACCGGCTTCAGTGGGGGTAAAGAAACCAATGTACAAGCCGCCGATCACCAGTACAAATATGGTAATGGCTTCAATTACGCCAAGAAGCGATTTAATCTTTTCTCTGAAAGGGGTTTTGGGGCCCGCCGGTCCGAAATCCGGATAAATCCGGCACAGCAAAAAAATGGTGATCACAAACATCGATCCGAGCACAATGGCCGGCAAAATACCGGCCAGGAAAAGCGCGACGATGGATTGTTCGGTTTGAAGGCCGATGATGATGAGAACCACACTGGGTGGCATCACGGTACCCAACGTGCCACCGGTAACGACCGTTCCGCTGCTCAGGCGCGTATCATAATTATATTTTTCCATCTGCGGCAATGCCACCGCCCCCATGGTCGCAGCCGTTGCTGTATTGGAACCGCAAATGGCGGCAAATAATTCATCAGCACCAATGGTGGCGATTGCCAATCCTCCGCGCCAATGTCCCATCCATTTATAGGCGGCATCGTAAAGTCTTTCTGCGATACCGGCATTAAAAGCCAGATATCCCATTAAAATAAACAAAGGAATTACCGTCAGACCATATTTGGAGAAAGTGCTCCACACATCCGATGCAACCATGTTGAGGGCCGCATTAAATGAGACCACATAGGCAAATCCACAGAATCCCACCACCGCCATGGCAAAGCCCACCGGCATGCCAAAGACAAACAGAACGACCAACAAGACGATAATTCCGATGATACCGACAATGGATAATTCCATTTAATGAGCGCCTCTGGAGGTAAAAACCAATTTTAAAAATTCAACCAGCAACACCAAAGCCAACAAACAACAGCCTAGTGCAACACCATAGGTAAATGGGTAATAAATGATGCGGAGGGTTTCCGTGACTTCTCCGGTCTGCCATAGGGTTCTTGCCAATTTGCTCATTTGCCAACCGGCAATTGAAAAAAAGACGGTGCCCACCAAACAATTAAATCCTTGCAACATCAATTGCGCTCTCTTGGAAAATTGACTGACCAGCACATCGACAGCAATATGCGCTTTTTTTAATTGGGTGTAACCGAGTGCAAAAGCTGTTACCAAAGCCCCAAAATAGCCCATCAATTCGTAGGTCCCTTTGATCGGGCTCCAAAAAAGTCGCGAAAAAATATTCAGACAGGTTATCAAGATCATCGCCGCCAGAAAAATACCGGCGAACACAATCATGATGCGATTCAGTATGGTGCTGATCTTCTCTATAATAGTCATATCAAATACCCATTTCTATGGGCACAAAACGCACAAAGAATTAACAAAGGAAGAAACGGATTGCGGTCTGTTGCGAACCGCAATCCGTCAGATTTAACTTAAGACCAATCAAATGCTATTTTGATTTTTCTGCGATCATGCGCTTGAGATCATCGACAATTGCCTGCGCGGGTAACCCCTTGGCGCTGGTATCGGCGACCCATTTGGTGGACAGAAAATCAAGTTTGGCATCCCAGTTGGCTTTTTCTTCTTTTGATAATTGAATGAACTCAACGCCCTGGGTGCTTTTCGACCACTCGATGGCGGTTTTAACGTGATTGTCCATGTAGTTGCCGGTCCATTGCGCTTGCTCGACGCGCAGATCGTCCATGACTTTTTGAACATCTTTGGGCAACGAGTTCCATCTATCCATATTCATCACAACTGCAAATGGATAAATAACCGTATCGGTAACCGTCACATATTTACAGGTCTCGGCAAACTTAAAATCTTTCATGACTTCAAGCGAAGAATACAGCCCTTTGACCACACCTTTTTGCAGCGCTTCAACGGTAGCCGGCATCGGCATCCCCACCGGGTTTGCGCCCCATGCCGCCAAAATTTTAGCTGCCCCACCCGAGGCGCGTAAGTCCAGGCCTTTTAGATCACCCAAGGTTCGAACCGGCACCTTGGACATGATGTTGGTGGGAGCAGTGGTGAACATGGTTAGAACCTTAACTTTGGCAAATTCTTTGGGTTGATATTTTACATATAAATCATACAACACCAGGCTGCCGACAGTGGCATTTGGTATACCCAGGGGCAGACTTGTCGCGTTGGTGACAACAAAACGTCCCGGCTGATAGGCCATGCTCAGGCAGCCGATATCGGCCTGACCGGCAATGACGCCATCCATCATATTTTTGGCGCCCAGCAACGTCCCGCCTGGAAAGGTGTTCACCAACACTTTACCGTTAGTGCGCTTTTCGACTTCGGTTTTCCAACGTTCCATTTGAACGCACGGAAAGGTAGGTGCCGGTGGGAAATTGGCATAATTTAGTTTTATCGTTTCAGCCATTACCGGCACGGGTGACGCCGCCGACAGCAACAGTGTTGCTGCAAACATGCCAATGAGAAACCATCCGAATTTTTTCATTTGAGACCTCCTTTTTTGGGATTGCGGATTTAGGCAGTAAACTTCCCACATTTAAAAACATCTTCTATTATACTGATTGACTTTTAATGATCCCCTATTCTTCAATGATGCACTCATCGGTATCATCACTATCCACGCTCTGGCCGCACAAATCCAGGCCTTTTTTCTCACGCAAGGCTGCCAGCACCCTTTCGGGTGTGATCGGCAAATCTTTGATGCGCACGCCGATGGCATCGTAAATGGCATTGGCAATCGCCGGAGCGGTCGGCACGCAGCCCGGTTCACCGATGCCTTTGGCGCCAAAAGGCCCATCTTCATCATAGGTCTCAAGTACCGGCGCGTCGATGGGCACCACATCCTTGGCCGTCAGAATCTTATAATCCCGAAAATTAGGGTTCATATTCTGCCCCTTTTCAGAGATGACCTGTTCGGTGAGGGCATAACCCACACCCATCATCACGCCCCCGTAAACCTGGCCTTCAAGCAGCAAGGGGTTGATGGCCTTACCGACGTCATGCGCGGCCACATATTGCAGAATTTTAATCTTGCCGGTTTCTTCATCGACTTTAACCCGCACGCCATGGGTGCCGAAGGTGTAGGTCATCGACATATTGCCGCGAAAGTCTTTACCCATATTTTCATTGGCCGGATCGTAGAAATGCTCGGCCATCAGCATCTGCCCGCCGTGACTAAAATGCGCTTTGCGCAAAACTTTTCCAATCGCCATCTTTTTCTCAGGATCATCCTGATGGACAATATGGCGGCCCTGAAGGCTTAATTTCTCCAATGGAGACTCTAGCAGCTTGGCGCCCATCTCCAAGATGCGGGCTTTGAGCTTGCGGGCCGCGCCAAGGGCGGCGTTTCCGGCGATAAAGGTCGTTCGGCTGGCATGCGATCCCACGTCCCAGGGGCAGACATCGGTGTCGGTGTGAATCACATGAATATCGTCAACCTCAAGACCGAGCTCTTCGGCCACAATTTGGGCAATAACGGTATCAGAGCCCTGTCCCATATCTGTGGCTCCGGTGAACAGATCGATTTTACCGAAATCATCCATCTTGATCATCGTGCCGCAGCCGTCTGACTTATAAACTCGTGCCCCACCGCCAACATGAATCAAAGAGGCCATGCCGATGCCTTCACCCGCCTTTTTGGGTCGCTCCCATTCTAATTTTTCTTTGACCGCTTGCATGCAGTCCGCCAAACCGCAGGTGGTAATGCGCAGCCCCTGGGTGGAAACATCTCCGGGTTGGTTGGCGTTGATGCGGCGAAATTCAACCGGATCTATACCGGCGGCTTCGGCCAGCATGTCGACCGTGCTTTCGATGGCATAGGTCGCCTGAGGATTGCCATAACCCCGCATGGCTTGGGCATAGGTGTTGTTGGTGTAAACGCATTTGGCTTCATATCGAACATTGGGCACCCGATACAGGGTTGTGATCGGCATCATCATCACCGAGGGGGTCGTGGCCCCCCAGGAGGTATAAGCGCCATTATCGAGGACCATCGATATATCCCGGAAAAGGAGCTTTCCGTTTTGATCGCAACCCTGGGATATGCGCGTAATGGTGGGTTGGCGGGTGGACGTTGCGATAAACTCTTCGGTGCGGTCAAATTCGATTTTTACCGGTCTGCGAGTGTGGAAAGCCAGTAAGATGGCAATGTATTCATAGGCATAGGTGTCCAGTTTACTGCCAAACCCGCCGCCGATGCAGGGCTTCACCACCCGAACCCTGCGGTCACTGATCCCCATTGCTTTGAGGGCATCCAAAAAATCCTTTTGCGCCAGGGACGGGATCTGGGTGTTGGTGTGGATCGTCAGGTTATTGGCCGGATCAAATTCAGCGATGGCGCCGCTGGTGCCCATACAGCAATGGGTCACCCAGGTGGTCGTGAAGCGGTCTTCTACAGTATAGGCCGCTTCTTTTTTGGCGGCCTCCACATCGCCATAATGCAATTTCCAGGGCATTTTTAGAATATTGGTCTTGTGGGCCTCATGAATCAACGGAGCACCCTCTTTCATCGCCGCTTCCGGATCAAAAATGGCCGGCAGCGCTTCATAAGTGACTTCTATGCGAATCAAGGCCGCTTCGGCAATATCCGGCGAAGTGGCCGACACGGCCGCCACTTCATCGCGAAAAGAGCACACCTTATCTTTTTTGAGCGGCCGATTGTCCTTATAGACACCCATGCGAATATCAGGAATATCCTCACCGGTTAAAACGGCCAGAACACCGGGCAACTCCCGGGCTTTGGACGCGTCAATTTTGACGATTTTGGCATGGGCATATTTGCTGTACAAAATTTTGCCATACAGCATCCCCGGCACTTTTAAGTCTTGGATATATTGAACCCGCCCGGTGGCCTTATCGACCGCATCCAGTTTGGGTACTCTTTTACCAACTGAACACAAATTCTGCATCAGTTTCACTCCTTAATACGGATCTGTTTTTTACTGCGTTGGTTATTTTGACTCATCAATCTCAAACATTCGGCCTCTGGTCACTGGCCACTGGCAGCTGGCAGTCCTTTGCTGGCTTTAACGCAAAAGCATGTATTTAAATAAGTTGCTGTCTCTCATGGGATTTGCCGGCAGCAAGAGGCCAGCAGCAAACAAATTCGAGTTTTTACTGTCCGCGATCCCCCTCGTCAGATTTAAAGGCCACTACATGCGGTTCGTCATCACCGTGTCCGCTGACGGCTTTAATCGAATCGTTGATTTGCACGTAGCCGGTACAGCGGCAGAGATTGCCGGCGATCGCCTCCTTGATGTCGTCTTCTGAAGCGTTGGGACTTTTATCCAGTAAGGCTTTGGCTGACAGAATCATTCCCGGCGAACAAAAACCGCATTGGATACCCCCATTTTCAACAAACGATTTCTGAATGGGATGTAGGGTTCCATCGGTGGCGGCCAAACCTTCAATGGTGGTTAACTGCTTGCCGTCAACTTCTGCGGCCAGGTAAAGACAGGAATTAATGGCTTGGTCATCCACAATAACCGTACAGGCCCCGCATTCACCACTGCCGCATCCCTCTTTGGTGCCGGTATACCCCAGTTCCTCCCGAATCAGATGCAATAGCGTCCAATGGTCTTCGATCATCATTTTCATCGGATTCCCATTGAACGCAAATGATATTTCCCTCGCCATATAAATTCCTCCAAATTTTACCTAAGTCGACATAGGTTTTAAAAAGTCCTTGATTGTTTTCCATACCAAATTTGTGGCTGAGTTTACCATCATCCGATCTGCCGCATCATTTCACAAGGAAATGCGTTTTTGCAGGAGGCGATATCTTGTTTGTTTGCCCAGGTGCTGGTTGCGGACCCATATTTGGGATTAGCGGTACAATGTCATGGGCCATCCAACAGTGCTGCTTTAATCCCAAATATGGGACCGCTGGGCAAATTGGGGTTGATATCGCCTCTCGCAATAATGCATTTCCGACCATCAAATCCTTCATACCAAGCTCGGTCCTCAGCACCCAGTCGACTCTCCTGCAACCAAATTCCCACTTCCGCATTCCGACTTCACACTTCTTTTTTATTTTCCTTTGCTCGCTCAAGCGCTTTAAGCCCCATACGCTTGACCAACACACCTACCATTTCACGCCGGTACCAGGCCACACCACGGATGCTGTCGCGAACTCTTGATTCCTGGCCGGCAATACGCCCGGCCTCGGCCAGAGTGCTTTCATGCATGGTTTTGCCTTTTAGGTGTTTTTCGGCCTCCAGTGCCCTGAACGGCGTTGGTGCCGCCACCCCCAGACAAATGCGTGCCTTGGCGCAGGTGAGCATGTCTTTTTCAAGACTCAACAAAACCCCCACACCCAGCATCGGCAACTCCATGGCTTCGCGCCGGCCGTGTTTTATGTAAGCACTGCCCGTGCGCGGCAGCGGTGGCGGAATGACAATCTCGGTCAATATTTCACCTGGGTCAAGATCGCATTGGCCCGGCCCTAAGAAAAAACGCTTGAGCTCAACCGAACGTTGGCCTTTGGTGCCATAGATATGGGCTTTGGCATCCAGGGCGATCAAGGGAATGGCACCATCAGCGGAAGGTACGGCATTCACCAGATTACCACCAATGGTGGCAACGTTGCGAATTTGAACGGACCCGATATTTTTAACCGCATCATGGATAATCGGATAATAATGCTGCACCAGCTGCGATGCTTCGATGGACCCGTGGGTGCAAAAGGCGCCAATAAAAAGCTCACCGGTTTCTTGATTCAAAAAGGGGCGGTCTTGTCCGATGATGTGCTTTAGTGAAATTAGATATTCCGGCGCCAATTTGCCTTCTTTGACCTTCACCATTACATCCGTACCGCCGGCAATATATTTGGCGCTTTCACCATGCGACACGTGCAAAGAAATGGCTTCATCCAAGGTTTTAGGGGTTAAATATGTAAACTTTCTCATATGGGTTCCTCGTTAAAAATTTGAAAATGCCTAAAAATCATCACAAACACGCAACGCGTAACCCGGAACGCGGAACGCGATTTTCATCCAACTTTGAGAACTAACGCAGCGGCCGTATCACCAGCGGCGCATCCCGCGAAAAGCATATAGCCGCCACCTTTTAAGGCTGCCTCTTCGATGCCTTCGATGATCAGGCGCCCGCCGGTGGGACCCTGGGGATGCCCAAAAATCAGAGAAGAGCCATAGTTGTTCATGTCGTTGACATCAACACCCAAATTGTTGGCCAGGTGTATATCATTGGCCGCAAAAGGATTATGGGTTTTGATAACGCTGACGTCCTTGGCACCAATGTTGGCATTTTGCAGCGCCATCTGAACTGCCGGAAATACGGCGGCAGCCATAAAGGCCTTTTTCACGCGTGCATATCCATAAGAAATCACCTGAATCTCAACACTGGGATCGGCACTAAGCTCCTTGGCTTTATCTTGGGTGGTTACGGTGATGCCGCAATTGCCATCGGCTGGATGGGTCTGGGCGCCAAAAGTGTGCACACCGTCGGGCAATACCGGTCTTAATTTGGCCAATCCTTCGGCCGTGGTTTCCATAACGCCCTCATCGGCTTCGAGCATAATGGTTTTCTTCCTGGAAACGGCTACCTCCACTGGAAACATGTAGCGTTTCTGAAAAGCCCGATCATCGGCCAATGCATCCAGATACTGCTCATAGCGGCGCAAGGCGACCGCATCACACTGCTCCCGGGTAATGCCGGCTTCGGCAGCAACGTTCTCAGCGGTTTTAATCATGGCTTCTCCGGCCCAGGGATCCCTGTTGAAATTATCCATTACCCAGTCTTCAGATACGACCTGTCCTCCGGGTCCCATCGGATTCGGCCAGACTGAATGCGGTCCATTGGAACAGCGATCAGTCATCAGACAAAACGGGGTCTGGTAAAGACCGGTTTCCACACCCACGCATGCCAAATAAACCGCAATGGTGGAAGTCGAGCAGGCCTGACTCACATATAAACCGGGTACGCCCTCGGCCCCTGTCAGTGCAGCCGACCAGGGACCGCCGTAGAAGGCATGCGGCTGGTGAACGCTGATACCCAAATAAGTATAATCATATATTTTGGGATTCCATTTTTTTTGTTCGAGCCAGCGTTTGGCGGTGGCAGCCCCCAAGGTAATCGAATTTTCATTTGCCAGTGTTCCTTGCCAGCGGGAAAAAGGTGAGCTGAAATACCCACCATAAGGTATAAAGGCTTTCTGCAACATGTCATTTCCTCCTTCTCATATTAAACTTTTAGTTTAATTATAATATATATATAATTGTATTTAATATAAATATAAATTAATATTAAGTATTTTAGTGACATTATAAAATAGGATAGTTTTCGCAAGGTCGCGGAAGACGCTGATTTTTATTCGAGGCATACTTAGGCGTATGTCGAGGATTAAAATCTGCGTCTGACAAAGAAATTGCGAAAAATAGCCATTTTAGGATGTCACTAATCAGGGCGATTGTCGAAAAACCGCTTAGACTTCCGCTCCGATCGCGGCAGCGAACAATAATCTACCACATCGACCTCACAGCTGACCATAATCTTATTCTTAATCTCCGCTTGAACTCTCTGAACGAGTTCCGACTTGCGCGAGGTTTCAAAACCATCACAACACTCCAGCCGAACGGTCATATAATCTTTACCATCCTCACCGCGGTCGAGGTGCACCTGATATTCACAGCTGGCTTCCGGAATTGTTGAAAGAACCTCGTCGACTTGACCCGGATAAATGTTGACTGCCCGAAATATGATCATATCGTCTGAGCGTCCCAAGATTCTGTCGTGCATTGGCAAAACACTACCGCAGGAGCACGGGTGATCGATCAGGCGTGTCAGATCGCGGGTGCGGTAGCGGATGAGCGGCGCGGCTTCTTTGCATAAAGTCGTAACGACCATTTCTCCGATCTCGCCGGGGGCAACTGGTGCTAACGTATTTGGATCCAGAATTTCCAAGATGTAGTAGTCGGCCCAATAGTGAATGCCTTCATGCTGATGGCAATCCAGACCGGTACCGGGTCCATATAGCTCTGTCATACCGGTAATATCAAACATATCGTCCAGGCCCAGCAGATCTTTGATGCGTGCTCGCATGGCATCACTGCTGCGCTCGGAGCCGAATATCATTTTTTTTAGGGCTATCTTGTCTTTAAGTCCCCGGCGATTGACTTCTTCAGCCATCAACAAGCCCATTGATGCCGTGCAGCACATAACTGTAGACTGCAGATCCACTAAAAACTGACATTGCATATCCACGTTGCCGGGGCCCACCGGAAGCGCCATGGCACCAAATCTTTCGCAACCCAGCTGAAAGCTGATACCCGCCGTCCATACCCCGTAGCCAACGGCTATCTGCACCCGATCTTCGATAGTCAACCCCCCCATCTGATAGCAGCGGGCAAAAATGTGGGTCCAATCATCGATATCCTTCTGGGAGTATGCCAAAATTTTGCGTTTGCCGGTGGTGCCGGAGGATGCATGTATTCGGACCACTTCTGATTCGGGCACCGAAAGCAGCGGAAAAGGATAGCCCTGGCTTAGATCATCTGCATTCGTGAAGGGTAATTTTTGGATGTCATCCAGAGAATGAAGATCTTCCGGTTGAATGCCGGCATCATCGAGCATTTGGCGATAAAACTCAGAACCCCGGTAGGCATGCGCGACCGTCCATTGCAGGCCTTTGAACTGATGATTTTTAAGCGACTCTACATTTTCAAAAGAAGGCATGAAGGTTTTTGCCATTATCTGTCTCCTGAGCAACTCATCGGTTGAAATTGCTCCAAAAAGCTTGTTGAATTATTCATCGTATTGTTGCGCGTTTCAGGTTGCGGGTTGCGCGTTACAATTGAAACTGCATATTTCTGGATGAAACTCGCAACTCGTAACTCGTGGTTCGACAAGCTCACCACCCTGAGCAAAGTCGAAGGGCAACATGCAACAAAACAAGAATCATTACTCCAACACTCCATTACTCCAAAGAAATTTATCCCTTTTTTTTCTCTTCTCTCGCAACTTGTGCGTTTTCTCCACATCGACCTTAAGGGTGGCCGCATCGATGACCACGCCATAATCTGCCTGTGCCCGCTCTATACTTACATATTCATTGCGGACATCCTGTTCGACCGCCTGCGGATCCCTGTCCAGGGCATCACCATAACCTCCTCCACCGGCACTGATAAACTGGATAACATCACCGGATTCACACAAAGTCAATCCGCTGGAGTCGCCGTCTTTATCGTTAACGATAAATTGGGCTTTGTTTGCAGCAGCGCCTTTAAACAGACCGCCGGGCGGATAACGATAACGGCCGGCCTGAATCGCGATGGAAGTTGGTGCTTGGGGCGCAAATTCATCATCTGGAACCCGGATGACAAATTTTCTGCCCAGACCGCCGCGCATCCGACCGGGTCCACCGGAATCGCACAATAAACTGCGCTCTTCAACCATCAACGGGGTGTCGCTTTCAAAGATTTCAGCCGGTGTGTTGGCACCGTTTGCCGGAAAAATTGCGCAATGGTGACCATCCATATTACTGCTAGCGCCCATTCCACCACCCCGAATGATCATGGTCAACCAGGGATTTCCATTGTGACGTTTGCCGTAAAAGATATTGGTCTGAGCCGGGGTGCCGCCACTTTCGGCGATAATATTGTCCGGGGTGGCATTGGCCAAGGCCTTAAACACCATTTCAGTCATGAAATGACCAATTTGCATTCGGGCCGCCACAGCAGCCGGAAACTTGCAATTGACTACACTGCCCTCCGGTGCCGTCATCTTGACCGGGCGAATCGCTCCCTCATTGATAGGGATATCCGGGTCAAAGGCGCTTTTAACCGCCATAAATACATAGGCAAAGGTAAAATTGTAAACCACATTTCCGCCCCAATCGACCTGGGAAGACGTTCCTGTGAAATCGATATGTATATCGCTGCCCTTGACGTTTACTTTCAGTTTGACATCAATGTCTTTTCTCTGGCCGGCGCCTTCAATGACGCCTTCGTAAGGATAAACGCCGTCAGGGATTTTACTGATGGCAGCCCGCATGCTGGTTTCAGTTCGATCGATGATTTCATCTGCCAGATCATCGAGCGTATCCAGCCCTTCATCCTCCAGCATTTCGATAATTTTTTGGGCGCAAACGTGATTGGCAGCCACCTGGGAGCGAATATCCCCTGTGACCTCTTCCGGGGTACGCACATTCCAGCGAATCATGTTCAACACCGGTTCGTTCAAT
>JAAUXY010063162.1_pt1 | contig 14920 bp, 16 predicted proteins | sample 7278121 | NCBI WGS metagenome assembly JAAUXY01 (sample SAMN14350117, study PRJNA611818) | marine sediment metagenome | isolation source: surface marine sediment (1.8m) | place: French Polynesia: Moorea | collected 2018-08 | reverse complement strand
GCCGACCACGTTTGCGTCGCGATTACCGAGACCCCGTCCTCCCGGATCCGCGACACAAACGAACGGGTCAGGCCACGGCGAGCGCTCGCAGGTTGGCGAGGGCCTGTCGGAGCTGGTCGGGGGCGTTGCGCCACGCCAGCCGCAGCAGCCACCCGAACCCGCGGATCGCCTGGAGACCCTGCTGGTAGACGACGCGGCACCCGCCGTCGGTCGCTTCGACCCGGACCGACTCGGCCATCGTCGAGAGGAAGAACATCACGAACGGGGTGCGCACGATGGCGAACGCGAAGTGCTCGTTCTCGTCCCACACGGTGAACTCCTCGTCGAGCGCGAGCCGCTTGACCGTCACCCGGCGCGTGCCGCCGATGCCCGTCGGGCGGCCGGTGATCTCGACACGGTCGAGGTCGGTGAACCAGTCGGGCCAGTGCTCGTGGTCGGCGATGAGCGCCCAGACCGTCGCCGGCGGTGCCGCCACGTCGATCGACTCCTCGACGCGAACCGACGCCGCATCGATCCACTCCGGCGGTTGAACGGGATGTGACGGCATCGTGTCTCCTCGGCGGCGAGACTACGGGACCCCGCGGCCCAGGTCGAAGGCTCGCCGGTCCCGCTGCACCCGGTCCGGCGTGCAACGCTGGGCCGATGATCGAACCGATCGTCGGCCCCGACTGGCTCTCGGCCCACCTCCACGACGTGCTCGTCTGCGACGTCCGGACCGCGATGACCGGCGACGACCCGGTGGCGGCGTTCACCGCTGGGCACATCGCCGGCGCCCGCTACGTCGACCTCGACGCAACGCTGGCCGACCCGCCCGACGGGGACCGGGGTCGTCACCCCCTGCCGTCACCGGAGCGGTTCGCCTCTGCGCTGGGGGCCGCCGGAGTCGGCGACGACGTCACCGTGGTGGCCTACGACGACCGTGGCGGCGGGTTCGCGGCCCGGCTGGTGTGGATGCTGCGGGTGATCGGGCAGGACGCGGCGCTGCTCGACGGCGGCCTCGGCGCGTGGCCCGGCCCGACCGACACCGGGTCCGCAGACCACGCGCCCGCCGAACGCCGCCCGGTCCCGTGGCCGGCGGAGGCGGTGGCCGACGCGGCGGCCGTCGCGGAGCACCTCGCGGCCGGCGGGGTCGTCGTCGACAGCCGGGAGGCACCCCGCTACCGGGGTGAGGTCGAACCGATCGACCCCGTCGCCGGACACGTTCCCGGCGCGATCAACCTGCCCTTCACCGGCAACCTCGACGAGGGCGGGCGGTTCCGGCCCGGCGAGATCCTCGCAGGGCGGTTCGATGCGCTGGCCGGCGACCCGGACGCGGTCGTCTACTGCGGGTCGGGTGTCACCGCTTGCCACAACGCGTTGGCGATCGAGCAGGCCGGGCTGCCCCGGCCGAGGGTGTACGTCGGGTCCTGGTCGGGCTGGATCGCCGACTCCTCTCGCCCCATCGCCACCGGTCCGGATCCGGGCTGAGCCCGGCAACCGAGCCGGCCCCGACTTCCCCGGCCCATCGCTAGCCTCGCAACGATGAACGGGTCGCCCCTCACGCTCGGCGTGCTGTGCATGGACGACCTGCCGAGACGGGCCCAGCCGATGCTGGGCGACTACCCCCAGCTCTACGCCCACCTGCTGCGCGACCAGCCGATCGAGACGGTCGACTTCGCCGCCCATCGCGGTCAACTGCCGGCGTCGGTGGACGACTGCGACGGGTGGCTGCTCGGCGGTGGCCGGCGCTCGGTGTACGAGGAGCTCGACTGGGTGCGCGAGGCCGAGGGGTTCGTGCGCGATGCCGTCGCCGCCGAGCGGCCCGTCGTCGGCATCTGCTTCGGCCACCAGCTCGTCGCCAGCGCCCTGGGTGGCGCGGTCGAGCTGGCCGAGGTCGGGTGGGGCCTCGGAGCACTGGAGTACGGCGTGACCCGCCCGCTGCCGTGGTACGGCGGCGAGCGGATGACGCTGATCGCCTCACACCGGGACCAGGTCGTCGAGCTGCCGCCCGGAGCCGAGGTCTGGGCGTCGGCCGAGTACTGCCCGGTGGCGGGTATGACCGTCGGCGAACGGACGTGGACGATGCAGGGCCACCCGGAGTTCACCGCCGAGGTCGCCGCCGAGCTGTACACCGCCCGCAAGGGGGTGCTCGGCGAGGACACGGTCGAGCTCGCCCGGGCGACGCTCGGGCGAGGCCTCTCCAACGACGACGTTGCTGCCGCGATCTCCGCGTTTCTCCTGCTCAGGGGACTGTGACACCCCCCTGTACACGATGTCGTCACTCCACGACGGAAAGGACGACGGACATGTTGGTACTGGTGGCAACGAGACAGGGACAAGGCGACGTGCAGGGCGACTACTCCTGGACGGTCGAGGGTGAGCTCGTCACCCCGGTCGTGGCCGAGTGCTCCTCGGGCGACCGCTGTGGCTGCTCACGGGGCTTCCCCGGCCTGGCGAGCTCCCGGGCGACGACGACGGCGCAGGTGGTCGACCTCGATCACCTGACCGAGCGCGACGTGCGCGACGCGATCACCGACTCGCTGGAGCGCGGCGGATGGTTCGACCTCATCCCGGCCGACGAGGCCCACGAACTGGTCGACGAGCACGTCGAGTGCATCGCCGAGGTCTGCGCCGCGTTCCCGGTCGGGTCGGTGCTCGGCCGCAGCGGTTCGACCGTGTTCGACCGCTCGATCGCCCGCGCTGCCTGATCGCGTCCGATCGCCGGGTGCGCACCGGCACTCACGACTCGGTGGCGGTGCGGCGCCGACCGGCGACGCCCCTCAGCCGTCGGCGGGCGAGGCGGCCGGGTTGCGGCCGACGCGCACCTCACGAACGTCGATCGGCACCCCGGTGCGCTCGTCGACGACGCTCGGGACGACCACGTCCCCGGTCGTCCTGTCCTTGAGGACGACCGGCGGTTGCTCGTCGTCGGCCCAGAGCCAATCGCTCCCCCAGCGCCACATCGCTGCCAGCACCGCCCAGAAGTCGCGGCCCTTGTCCGTCAACCGGTACTCGTAGCGGGGCGGGTGCGCCTGGTACTCGACCTTGTCGAGCAGACCCTCCTCACACAGCCGCCGCAGGCGAGCGGTCAGCACGGCGCGAGGCGCATCGAGCGCCGTCTGGAACTCCTCGAACCGACGGGCGCCGGCGAAGGCCTCGCGCATGACGAGCGGGGTCCACCAGTCGCCGATCAGATCGGTCGTGCGCGCGATCGGGCACGGCCAGTCGTCGAACCGCGTCCGCCTCACGTCGGCTCCGTCAACGAGCCGGCGACGGGGACGTCGACGCGCTCGACGCGGGCCCGGACGTGCTTGTGGAACGGGGTGCCGGCGAACCAATCGCGCTCGTCGCTGGAGGTCAGGTCGTTCGGTGCGATGCCCACGGCGTCGGACGGGTCGCCGTTCATCCCGAGACCCAGGCCGTTGGGCAGCGAGACGTGCCCGACACGCATCGTGTCGGTCACCTCGACCACCGTCGTCGCCGCGCCGGCCCGTGTCGTCACCCGGGCGCGGTCGCCGTCGCTGAGCCCGAGTGCCGCCGCGTCGTCGGGCGAGATGCGCAGCGCACCTTGCTGGTCGGTCTTGCGCCAGGCAGGATCGCGGTAGATCGTGTTGGCGGTCGAGGATCGGCGTTCGCCGGCCGCCAGCACGAGCGGGAACGCCTCGTCCTGCCCTACGGAGGCCCCCTCGTCGCGCAGGCCGTCGAACTCGGCGAGCAGATCGGGGATCACCAGGTTGACCTTGCCGTCGGGGGTCAGCACCCTGCGCATCGTCTCGTCGTAGTCGTCGACCGAGAACACGATGCCCGACGGGTTGGCGAGGATCGCATCGAACAGCGCGTCGCCGACCGCGTCACCACCGTCGGGATCGCCGAAGCCGGCCCGGCGAATCGACGCATCCCAGAACCCGGCGGCGGTCTGGGCGAGACCCCACACCGCTGCGGTCCCGGCGGCGTCGACCCCGTCCGGAGTTCGCAGCGTCGGGCCGAGCGTCTCGTACAGCAGCACCGGAAGCAGCTTGCCCATCTCGGGGCGCTCGGCGACGAACGTGAACAGCGCCGTCGCATACTCCGCCCGGCCCTGTGCCGCGGCGGCGTGCAGCGGCGTCAGGTCGTCGTCGGAGTAGGCCGCCAGCGCGCGGCAGAGGCGGGCGTGGATCTCGTACTCGGGCAGCGTCCCCTCCATCGGCTCGAAGACCGGCCGACGGAGGTGGAACGCGTTCTCCGGGAACTCGAGGTTGAAGAACGTGCACTCCCATTTCTCGAACTGCGACGCGGCCGGCAGCACGTAGTCGGCGTGACGCGCCGTCTCGGTCAGCGCAACGTCGATGACGACGACAAGATCGAGCGCGTCGAGCGCCTCGCGCATCCTGCGGCTGTCGGCGAGCGAATGGACCGGGTTCCCCGACTCCACGAGCAGCGCCCGGAACCGGTCCGGGCTGTCGGAGAGGATCTCGTCGGGGATCAGGTTGCACGGCACGAGCCCCGTCACCAGCCGGTGGCCGGTCACCGGCGTGACGGGCGCGGCACCGCTCCGCTTCGAGCCACCGCTGCCGAGCGACGCGAAGCGGGTGTGCAGGTTCATCCCGCCCTCGACACCGAAGTTCCCGGTGAGCAGGACGACCAGCTTCTCGAGGTAGCTGTTCAGCGTCGAGTGGGGTGCCTGCTGGATGCCGAGGTCCTCGAAGATCGAGACGCCGCCGGTGGCGCCGCCGATCGCCGCCGCAGCGGACCTGACGTCGGCTTCGGGGACACCCGCCTTGGTGCACGACTCGGCGACGTCGACCCTCGCCAGGTGCTCGGTGAGCAGGTCGAGCCCGTTGGCGTTCTCGTCGAGCCACGCCGTGGCGAGGTGCCCGTCGTCGAGCAGCACCTTGAGCAGCGCAGCGAGCAGGTGTGCGTCACCTCCGGGCGCCGGGCGGAGGTGGATGTCGGCAAGGTCGGCGGACTCGGTCCGGCGGGGGTCGACGACGATCATCGTTCGGTCGGGGTCCTTGGCGATCGCCTTGAGGATCCGCCGGGCCTGCGGGAAGCCGTGGGACTGCCACGGATTCTTGCCCCAGAACACGGCCACCTCGGCCCGTTCGTAGTCGCCGGTCGTGTGGCAGCTCGCCCTGCCGAAGAGCTGGCCGTCGACCCAGAACTCGCCGGTCTTCTCCTGCGCCAGGGCGTTGGAGGTGTACCTGATGCCGAGCGCAGCGCGGGTCGAGCCGCCGTAGCCGCCGCCGAGGTGGTTGCCCTGGCCGCCGCCGCCGTAGAAGAGGATCTTCTCGCCGCCGTGCTCGGCGATCACGTCCTGGAACCGGGCGGCGACCTCAGCGATGGCCGTGTCCCAGTCGATCTCCTCGAACGTGCCGTCGGCCCGCCGCCGCAGCGGGCTCGTCAACCGGTGCGGGCCGTTCTGGTAGTGGTCGAGGCGCAATGCCTTCTCACAGGTGTATCCGGCCGACGTCGGGTGGGCCTTGTCGCCGCGCACCCGCTTGATCGTCGGCCCGTCGAGGCGCACCTCGATCCCACAGTTGATCGAGCAGAGGATGCAGGCGGTCTGGTGCCACTCCGGTGCTTCGGTCGCGTCGGCGGTGTCGGTCATGAGAAGCCCCTGTCGTCGTAGTCCGTTCAACAAACGAACTTAGTCCGGCACCCGAAGCGCCATCAAGCCGACGTCCGTCACACCGCCACGTCCGCATCGCAGCGAGGGAGAGCGAGCCACTACGACAACGCGGTGCGGACTTCGCCCAGCAGCTCGATCGTCTCGAGGTCGACCTCGGGGTCGACGCCCATCGTGCGGACCATCACCTCGTCGACGCCGAGCTCGGCGAGCGGCGCGAGCTGGGCCACGACCTGGTCCGGGTCGCCGGCGACGATCATCTCGCCGGTCATCCCCCGGTACCCGCGGGCGAGCGCCGCGCGGGCCAGCTCGCGCGCCCGGTTCCCGTCGGCGAGCACGATCCCGTCGCGCCGCAACGCAACCGACGGCGTCGTCCCGGCCGCTGCGCACGCGGACCGGTAGACGGCGAGGAGCTCGGGGAGGATCGCCTTCGTGGCGCCGTGCGACGCGTACCAGGTCGCCCCGAAGTTCGCCGCCCGCTCGATCCCCGTCGGCGCCATCGTGCCCATCCACCAGCTGACGCCGTCCGGCGGGACGAGGTCGATCGCCGCGTTCTCGATCCCGTACCGCACGCTGGAGACGGTCTCGCCTGCGAACAGCGCGTTCACCAGCTCGACCGCCTCGGCGAGCGCTGCGCCCCGGGGCCGGTACGGCGATCCGAGGGCGGCGAACTGCTCGGGCCCCCCGCCGAGTCCGGTCTGGACGATGAACGGTCCGGGATGGAACGCCGCCAGCGTGCCGATCTGTTCGGCCATCAGCACCGGCGACCACATCGGTGCCAGGAACAGGCAGCCTGCCGGCCGGTCCGGATCCCATTCGGCCAGGGCCCGGCCGAGCGTCGGGACGTTCTGGAAGTACCGGGCGTCCGTCCGCCCGTGGCTGTCCCCGAACGTCAGCGTGTCGAGCCCTGCGTCGCGAGTGGCACGGACCCGAGCGAGCAGGTGTGCCGCCGCCTCGCGCGCCGGCAACGTCGAGGAAGACGAGAGGGACATCCCGAGCCGCATCCGACGAACGGTAGCCAGCGCCGACACTCGGTCGGGTCCCCGCCGCCGGTCGTCCGCAAACACCGCCGAGCGTGTTGGCCGCCGACCGATGGTGTCGGCCCGATCTCGCACCCGCCAGACTGCCGTTGTGACCGGGGCCGAGCTGCTGATCGTGCTCGCGGCCGTCGTCGCGGGCACCGTCGTCAAGTCGGTCACCGGGATGGGGCTGCCGATCATCGCGATCCCGGTGGCGTCGATCTTCGTCGACCTGACCGACGCCGTGGTCGTGTTGAGCGTCCCGGTCGCCCTGTCGAACCTCGTGCTCGCCGCGCAGGCCTGGCCGAGTCGCCACGATGCCCGCGACCTACCGGCGCTCGCCGGCTTCGGCATCGTCGGCGCGGTCGCGGGGACGCTGCTGCTCGTCAACATCCCCGAAGAACCGCTGATCGTTGCGCTCGTCGTCGTGATCCTCGGCTACGTCGCGACCTTCTTCCTCCGCCCGGACCTGCGCACGTCGCCGGCGCAGTCGAGGCGCTGGTCGCCGGTGGCCGGCGCAACGGCCGGCACGTTCCAGGGTGCGATCGGGATCTCCGGACCGCTGCTCGGCACGTGGATCCACAGCTATCGGCTCCCTCGCGACGCCCACATCTTCTCGGTCACGACGCTGTTCCTGATCATCGGGATCGGCCAGCTCGTCGTCCTCGCTGCCGCCGGCGAGTTCGACGGTCGGATCACCGCCACCCTGGTCGCGTGCGTCCCGGTCCTCGCTGCGATCCCGATCGGCACCAGGCTGCGGGCGCAGGTCTCACGCCGCGGATTCGACCTCGCCGTCGTCGGCCTCCTCGCCGTCTCGGCGATCGCGTTGTGCGCATCCCTCGTGACGTAGATACGCTGCGTCGCACCCACGGGGAGCTCGTCGGAACGCCGGGCTGAGAGGGTGACACGCCGTCACCGACCCACGAACCTGATCCGGGTAATGCCGGCGGAGGAAACGTGAACGAACGGATCGTCATCATCGCCGGATCGGCCCCGCTGGCGCCCCACGTCGTCGCCGCGATCCCCGCCGAGGCGATCGTGCTCGCCGTCGACGGCGGGATCGACCATGCGCTGGCGGCCGGCCTCCGTCCCTCCGGCCTCATCGGCGACCTCGACTCGGTGACCGACGCCGGGTTGGCGTGGGCCGAGGAACATGCGACGATCGCCCGCCACCCGACCGACAAGGACCAGACCGACACCGAGCTCGCGCTCGCCTTCGCCGCCGACATGAACCCGGCGCGGCTGACGCTGGTCGGCGGAGGCGACCGTCTCGACCACACGATCACCGCCCTCGGTGCGCTGGGCGCCCCCGTGCTGACCAGCATCCCGACGATCGACGCATGGTGGGACGGCCAGCACGTCGACGTCATCCACGGGCCCGGCCGGGCGACGTTGTCGCTCGTCGGCGGGTCGACCCTGTCCCTGGTCGCGCTGCGCGGCGAGTGCGCGCGGGTCTCGATCGACGGCGTGCGATGGCCGCTCGACCGGGTCGACCTCGCTCCCGTCGTCGGCCTCGGCGTGAGCAACGAGGTCCTCACCGGGAACGCGCACTACGTCGACGTGACCGTCGGCCTGTCGTCCGGCGTGCTGACGGTCTTCGACGAACCCGCCCCCGAGACACCGGAGGGGTCATGAACCGGCTGATCCGATCGATCGGCGCGCTGGCTGCGACGGCCGTGCTCGTCACGGCCGCTGCGTGCACCGACGACGACGGCGGCGGAGACGGCGCCCCGGCGACACTTCCTGCCGACCCGGCGGCGATCACCCTCGTCACCTACGACTCGTTCCCCGTCGAGGGGACTCCGGTCAACGATGCGCTGGCGGCGTTCACCGAGGAGACCGGGATCGAGGTCGAGATCCTGACCGCCGGCGACACCGGCACGATGCTGTCGAAGGCGGTCCTGACCGCCGGCAACCCCGAAGGCGACGTCATGTGGGGCGTCGACAACACCTTCCTGTCGCGGGCGCTCGAGGAGGAGGTCTTCGAGCCCTACGAGGCGACCGGGATCGATTCCGTGCCCGACGAGTTCACGGCGCTCGTCCCGGACGCCGAGGCGACGCCGGTCGACTTCGGCGATGTCTGCATCAACTACGACATCGGATGGTTCGCCGAGCGGGGTCTGACGCCACCGGCGTCGCTGGCCGACCTCGCCGACCCGGCATACGCCGACCTGCTCGTCGTCCAGAACCCGGCGACGTCCTCACCCGGGCTCGCGTTCCTGCTCGCCACGATCGACGAGTACGGCGCCGACGGCTGGCAGGACTACTGGCGGTCGCTCGTCGACAACGGCGTCGAGGTGGTCGACGGCTGGACGCAGGCCTACTACGAGCGCTTCTCGTGGTCGGGGGGAGGGCCGCGGCCGCTCGTGGTCAGCTACGGATCGAGCCCGCCGTTCGAGGTGCTGTTCGCCGACCCGCCCCGCGAGGACTCCCCGACCGCGGTGATCGAGTCGACGTGCTTCCGCCAGGTCGAGTTCGCCGGCGTGCTGCGCGGCACGGACGCACCCGCCGAGGCCCGGCGGCTGGTCGACTTCCTGATCGACGACGAGTTCCAGCGCGAGCTCCCGCTCAACGTGTTCGTCTTCCCGGCGAACGAGGACACCGAGCTCGACCCAGCCTTCGTCGAGTTCGCCGTCATCCCCGAGACCTCGCGCTCGCTCGACCCCGCCGACATCGAGGCCAACCGGTCGGCGTGGATCGACGAGTGGACGGCGCTGGTGCTCGGGTAGGGATCGCCGTGACGAGCAACCGCCTGCCCGGCTGGCTGCTCGTCGCGCTCGCCGCCGGCCCGGCGATCGGGCTCGTCGTCTTCTACGTGTGGCCGTTCGCAACGCTGCTCGGCGAGGCGCTGACCGGCGAGGCGTTCCGCCGGACGATGAGCCGCTCGTCGACCTGGTCGGTGCTGTGGTTCACGTTCTGGCAGGCGGTGGTGTCGACCGTCCTGACCCTCGTCGTCGGGCTCGGCCCGGCCCACGTCGTCGCCCGCTACGAGTTCCGCGGTCGGCGGTTCCTGCTCGGGCTGCTCACGGCGGTGTTCGTGCTCCCGACCGTCGTGATGGGCGCAGCGCTGCTGGCGCTGCTGCCGCCGTCCCTCGACCGCACGGTCTGGGCCGTGCTCGCCGCCCACGTCGTGTTCAACCTGGCCGTGGTCGTGCGGACGGTCGGCGTCGTCTGGGAGCACCTGCCGCCGGACATGGAGGCCGCTGCGGCGACACTCGGTGCGTCGGGGATGCGGGTCTTCCGGGAGATCACCCTGCCGCTCCTCCGTCCGGCCATCACGGCCGCCGCGGCGATCGTGTTCCTCTTCACCTTCACGTCGTACGGCGTCATCCGCGTGCTCGCCGCGCCCGGCACGCGCACCGTCGAGGTCGAGGTGTGGCGCCGGGCCACGCAACTCGGCGAGATCGGCGAGGCCGCCGTATTGACGATGCTGCAGCTCGTCGTGTTGGCACTCGTCGTCTCCTGGTCGGTGGTCGCCGCGCGACGCCACAGCCGCGCGATCGACCTCCGACCCGCAGCGACGAGACGGCGCCCCCGCACGACCGCCGAGCGCCGGACGGTCCGAGCGACGGTGCTGCTGACCACCGGCGTCCTGCTCGCACCGCTGGCTGCGCTGGTGGTGCGGTCGTTCTCGACGCCGACGGGCTGGTCGGCGTCCGCGTGGACCAACCTCGGCCGCACCGAGATCCGGCCCGGTCTGCGGATCGGCATCGACCCGGTCGAGGCGCTGTGGAACTCGGTGCGGACGGCGGCCTGGGCCACGCTGTTCGCCGTGGTGCTCGGCGCCGTCGCCAGCCTCGCGATCGCCGCCGCTCGCAGCTCGGGGCGCGTGCTCGATGTCGGGTTGATGCTCCCGATCGGCACCTCGGCGGTGACGCTCGGCTTCGGCATGCTGATCACGTTCGACACCGACCCGTTCGACTGGCGAGCGGCCTGGTGGCTCGTCCCGGTCGGCCAGGCGCTGATCGCCGTCCCCTTCGTCGTGCGGACGACGCTCGGCGTGCTCCGCGCCGTCGATCCGCAACTGACCGCAGCGGCGTCCACGCTCGGGGCCTCACCGACGCGGGCGTGGGCCGAGACCGTCGTGCCGTACCTCTGGCGTCCGCTGGCCGTCGCGGCTGCGCTCGCTGCGGCGATCTCGCTCGGCGAGTTCGGGGCGACGAGCTTCCTTTCGCGCAGCGGGGGCGAGACGCTGCCCATCGCCATCGAACGGCTCCTCGGCCGGACCGGCTCGCTCCTCCAGGCGCAGGGTTCGGCCCTCGCTGTCATCCTCGCTGCCGCCACGATCGTCCTGGTCGTCATCGTCGACAGCGCCCGTACCGACCCTGCGAGCGACCGGTGAGCACGCTCGAGCTGCGCGACGTCACGGTGGCGTTCGACACGACGGTCGTGCTCGACGGCGCGAGCCTGTCCCTCGGTTCCGGCGAGATCGTCGGACTGCTCGGCCCCTCGGGCAGTGGCAAGAGCACGTTGCTGCGGGCGGTCGCCGGCATCGTCGTCCCGAGCGCAGGCGCGATCGTGGTCGACGGTGTCGACGTCACGCAGACGCCGACGCATCAGCGGCGGGTCGGGATGGTCTTCCAGGACAACCAGCTGTTCCCCCACCGCTCGACGCTCGACAACGTCGCCTTCGGCTTGAAGATGCAGGGGATCGACCGGTCCGAGCGAACCCGGCGGGCGGAGGCGTGGCTGGAGCGCGTCGGGCTGGCGTCGTTCGGTGCCCGCAAGGTGACCGAGCTGTCGGGCGGCGAGGCGAAGCGTGTGGCCCTCGCCCGGACCCTCGTCGCCGAGCCGGCGATCGTGCTCCTCGACGAGCCGCTCACCGGCCTCGACCGCGAGCTGCACGACCGACTTGCCGCCGATCTCGCCGACCTGCTGCGGTCGACCGGCATCACCACGCTCCTCGTCACCCACGACCGCGAAGAAGCCACCCAGATCGCCGACCGTGTGGTCACCATCGCCGAGATGCACCGGCGCCACCCCACCGGTGAGCGGTGAGACCACCTGGAGGTCTCACCGCTCACCGACAGGCACTCGGCTTTCCCAAACCGGCGGGTCCGGCACCCACCGTCGCGGTGAATCCGACGACAGGGAGACCGGGATGACGACTCACGGTGCCGCCGAGCTGCGCGCTCGGGCACACCGCCTGCGCCAGCTGGCGGTTGCGATCGAGGCGACACCGGCGATGCGCCTCGAGCGCTTCGCCGGCGACGACACCTGGCGGGGCCCGCGCCCTCATCTGTGCCGCGACCTGCTCCGACGCAACCTCGCCCAGCTCCACCAGGCGGCTGACGATCTCCGCTGGCGGGCCTACGTCCTCGAGGAGCGGGCGGCGGCATGTGAGGCCGCCGCGGCGACATGACCGCGCCGATCGGGTACGAACCCGACCACATCCGCAGCCTCGCCGGTCGCACCGTCGAGGCGATCGAGGCCTTGCGGCGGATCCGGTCGACGGACGCCGAAGCGGCCACCGCGGTCCACGCCGTGCGGGTCGCCCGACGGACCCTGGAGGACGTCTGGATGCCACTGCTGGCCGAGATCGAGCGGAGCCCGGCGATGGTCGAGTGGCGGCGCTCGCAGCTCGCGCCGTTGCGGGCCGAGTGGGGCGCAACCGCCCGCTGGCTCGACGCGAGCCCGTATCGCGAGATGTCCGGCGACACGCTCGTCGACGAACTGGCTCGGCTCGACGAGACGGTGCCGTTGGTCCGCGACGAGGAGTCGCGCGCCGAGTACGAACGCTGGCTCGATGAACGCCACGAGCTGGCCGCTGAACTCGCCCGCCGGGTGTCCGCCGACGAGCGGTTCGGCGCCGAGCTCGTCACGGCTGCGTACGACACCCCGACGATCGGCCTGCTCGTCGGGCTGGCCGAGTTCCCGGCCTCGTTCCGACTGGAGCTCTTGTCGGCGACGCTCGAGCACCCGTGGTGGGAGGAGGGTTGGGAGATGGACAAACACGCCGCCGCCGCCGACACGCTGCTGGCCTCGCTCATCGACGACCCGGCTCGCTGCCTGCAGGTCCTCGGTCACGGCGACGGAGCGCGAACGCTCGCCGAGTGGCACCCGCTCGACCAGGACCTCGTCGCCGGATTCGTCACAGCCGCGCTGTCGGCGGGAGGACCGTTCGAGGGGGAGGCGCTGCGGGAGCGCTACGAGGTGCTGCGCCACTTCGTCGTGCTGGCCAACGGCACGCCGTTCGACGGCGACGGCTTCCAGCCCGGCGCAGCGACCGGGATCGCCGCGTCGATCGGCGGCTATCTCCCGACCTTCGTCGGTTCGCTGGAGAACGAACACGCCACGGTGCAGGCGAAGTCGCTCGGCATCGACAGCGAGTACGACTTCACGCTCGGGTCGCGAGAGGTGTTGGTCGACCTCTTCGGCGCGCTGACGCGCGCCCCGGCCGCGCAGGATCACCTCGGCCGGACGCTCGATGTGGCCGTCCGAGATTCGCTGGGCGATGCGCCGTCGCTTCGGGTCGGCGACGTCGCCGAGTTCGCCGAGCTGCTCGACCTGGCGGTGACCAACGAGAACGACGAGCTCCGCATCGCCGCCTCCGCCCGTCGGACGAGCCTGCTGCGACTCGGCACCGCCGTCGCCCTCGGGGTCGCCGTCGGAACGGCCATCCACGGCGTGCGAGCCGCCCAACGCTCGACCGCCGAGGGGGTCACCGAGGCGGCCTTCGACGAGACGGTCCGCACGGTTCGAGCCGACACGGTCGGGCGCAGCCCGCTGCGGGCGATCACGTACCAATCGATCCAGCTCGAGGCCTGCCGACGCTTCGCCCGGTCGGCGCACGAGCGACCCCGCCGCACGATCGAGGCCCGGATCGCAGAGCTAGAGTCGCTGATCGACGACCCCGGCGCCGACCCTGCGGACCGCGACCGATCGATGCTCAACCTGATCGAGTCGGTGCGCGGGGCCGGCGGTGGCCCGTACCTCGACGGAATCCTCGAGGAGAACAGTGTCGACGACCTCAACGAGTCCGGGAACGACGCCGACCTGTGATCCCCGTGGCAGGCTAGTATGACCACTGGTATGACCGTTGCCAAGGTCACGGTGAGCCTCCCCGACGACCTCGTCCGTCGCGCCCGGAACGCGGTCGAACGCGGCGAGGCGGCGAGTCTGAGCGCCTACGTCGCAGGTGCGGTTGCGGCGCGGCTCGACGAGCACGACCTCGACGACCTGCTCGACGCCGCGCTCGCGAGCACCGGCGGGCCGATCACCGCCGACGAGCAGCGATGGCTCGACGGGCTGTTCGGTCGCGACCGGTGAGTCTCGTACTCGACGCCGGCGCCCTCATCGCTCTCGAGCGCGGCGATCGCCGGATGACGATGATCGTGGCGGACGCCCGGCGGCACGGCGAGCGACTCGTCGTCCCGGCCGGCGTGCTCGCCCAGGTCTGGAGGGACGGCCGCCGCCAGGCCGTGGTCGCCCGACTCGTTCGCTCCTCGACGTGCGAGATTCGCACCCTCGACGCCGCGGAGGCGCGGGCGGTCGGAGTCCTGCTCGGGGTGACCGGACGATCCGACGTGGTCGATGCGTCCGTGGTGGTCGCCTCGCACGCGGTCGCCGACCGCGGACGCCGGCAGGTCGTGACGTCCGATCCCGGCGACCTCGCGCAGCTCGACACGACGCTGGAGCTGACCGTGGTCTGAACGCGTCGGCTCGATCGACCGAACGGGCGGTCAGAAGATGCCGGCGGGATCCAGGCCGTCGATGTCGGCCCGCCCGGTCAGCCAACCGACGCGGAGGGACGGGGGTGCTTCGAGCGCCGCTCGTGGAAGCGGCCCCATCCCCATCGGTCGGCGCGCCCGCCACGACATCTCCAGACGCCGCAGCTCCAGCCGTATGTAGTCGGCGGGCAGATCGTCGAGCTCGTAGCCGATGTCGAGGTCGACGTGGTGGAGCGACGTCTCGCGCAACCGCCGGAACGGCAGGTCGCTGATCGGCACCAGACCGCCGAACGAGTGCCGCCCCTCCCCCTCCCAGGTCGACGCCGCCCACGCCGCTTCCAGTGCCCAGATCGACCGTCGCACGTCGGCGACGAGCTCGCCGATCGGGCGAGCCGCACCGGACTCGATCTCCGCCGCCCGGCCCTCGAGTCCGCCCTCGTACTGGTCGGCGACGCGACCCTCGGCCGCTGCGTCCAGCATCCGGCGGTGGCCGTCGGCGTTGCGGGCGAGGTGGGTCAGCACGTGGCCGCGCGTCCAACCGGGCAGCCGCGACGGCTCTCCGACGGCGACCCGGTCGGCGCCCTCGTCGAGCGCAGCCAGCAGTCGCTGGTGGGCCTCGGCAGCGAGGGCGACGTCGCGATCGAGCT
>JAAUXY010001519.1_pt1 | contig 14933 bp, 12 predicted proteins | sample 7278121 | NCBI WGS metagenome assembly JAAUXY01 (sample SAMN14350117, study PRJNA611818) | marine sediment metagenome | isolation source: surface marine sediment (1.8m) | place: French Polynesia: Moorea | collected 2018-08 | reverse complement strand
CGCGACACTTTCGACCCGCCGCCCGTCGACGAAGACCCGGGGCGCGTAGCGCCGCAGCGAGTCCCGATAGTCCGCCGCCGTCATCAGCATAATCAGGGTGCTCCTTGTTCGGAATGCTTATCTGTCTAAAAATTCTAACACTGTTCAAATTTTAACACAAGCTTCAAATTCTGTTGCGCCTGCGCTAGGATGAGCAGGAATTCCGAGGGACCGGAGAGCCATGCCCGCCCAGGCCGAACGCAAGCGCGCCAGCCGCCGCGACGCCGTCAACGAGATCAAGCGACAGCTGATTCTGGACGCCGCCGGCAAAGTGTTCGCCGAGGACGGCCTGGAAAAGGCGAGCATGCGGGCGATCGCCCGGGAGGCCGGCTATACCGCGGGCGCGCTCTATTTCCACTATGCCAGCAAGGAAGAGATCTATGCCGACCTGCTGGGCAAGTCGCTCGACCGTCTGCGCCAGGCCGTGGAGGACGCGGTCGCATCCCAATCGGCGCCGGCGGACCGGCTGCGCGCCGGGGCGCGCGCCTGGTTCGACTACTACCTTGCGTCTCCCGGGGAGCTGGACATGGGGTTCTATCTCTTTCGGGGCATGCGGCCGCGGGGGCTCAGCAAGGCGCTCGACCGGCGCCTGAACCGAGAGCTCTTGGCTACCCTGGCGCCGGCCGGCGAGGCCCTCCAGCAGCTCGGCGCCTCCGAGGCGCAGGCGCGCACGGACATGGCCGCACTGTTCGCCTTCATGGCGGGCACATTGATGCTGGTCCATACGGGCCGCATCCGCCTGTTCGACGCCGATGGGCACGCGATGGTGGACGACTATGTCGACGGGCTCTTGGCCCGCGGCGCCGACCGGAGGACGCGTTGATGTTGGCCGCGGACGACAGCGTGCTGGTGCTGGTGGATCTGCAGGATCGCCTGATGCCGGCGATCCACGAGGGCGCGGCGGTGGTGCAGCGGGCCGAGGTGATCGCGCGCGCCGCCCGAATCCTGGAGATCCCGGTCTTCGCGACCGAGCAGAACCCCGCCGGCCTGGGCCACACGGCCGAGTCACTCGCCGGACTGCCCGAAGAGACCATCGCCAAGATGCATTTCGACGCCATGCGCGAGGACGGCCTGGCCGGGGCGCTGCCGGCCGGGCGCGAGACCGTGGTGCTGGCCGGATGCGAAACCCATGTCTGCCTGTTCCAGAGCGCCTGCGGGCTGCTCGGCTCCGGCCGTCGCGTGGTCGTTCTGGTCGACGCGGTGGGCTCGCGCCGGCCGGTCGACCGGGATACGGCGCTAACGCAACTGCGCGCCGACGGCGCCCGGCTTGCCACCGTCGAGCAGGCTATCTTCGAATGGCTCGAAACCGCCGAGCACCCGAAGTTCCGCGAAGTGCTCGCGCTGGTGCGCTGACAGTCTGCGGCTCGCCCTGCGTTCCCTCAAAGCAAGACGCCCTCCCCCGCATCGGAGGAGGGCGTCCCGCGGCCGCGTTCGGCAGCCAGGCGAGTGGCACCGAACCTTCTACGGGCTCGGTGACGCAGCCGCGAACTCGGGATAGGCCCTGAGGCCGGTCTCGACTTCGTCGACGCCGAGCGCCTCGCCCACTTCCGTGAGCCTGAGGCCGACCGACGCCTTGAGCACCAGCCAGACCACGGTGGTGAGCGCCACCACGAAGCCGCCGATCGCCGCGATGCCGATGAACTGGACAGCGAAGCTGGCGTCCGGGTTGGTCAGGGGAACGGCCAGCGTGCCCCAGATGCCGGCGAACAGATGCACGGGAATGGCGCCAACCACGTCATCCACCTTGAACCGGTCCAGCAGCGGGGTGGCCGCGACCACGATCGCCCCGCCGACCGCGCCGATCAGGCAGGCCGCGCCCACGGACGGCGTGTCCGGGCCGGCCGTGATGCTGACCAGGCCGGCGAGCGCGCCGTTCAGGGCCATGGTGAGATCGACCTTCTTCTTGAACGCCTGGCTCAGAAGCATGGCCGCCATCACGCCGGCCGCCGAGGCCATGGTGGTGTTGACGTAGATGTTGGCCACGGCGATCGCGTCCGCCGCCGAGCCCAGCGCCAGCTGGGAGCCGCCGTTGAAGCCGAGCCAGCCGAGCCACAGGATGAAGGTGCCGAGGGTGGCCAGCGGCAGGGACGAGCCGGGCATGGCCACCGCCCTGCCGTCGGGTGCGTAGCGGCCGTTGCGCGCGCCCAGAACGATGGCGCCCGTGAGCGCGGCCCAACCGCCGACCGAATGGACCAGGGTGGAGCCGGCGAAGTCGGCGAAGCCCATCTTGGCGAGCCAGCCGCCGCCCCAGTGCCAGGCGCCCTGGACCGGGTAGATGACGGCGGTCAGGACCAGCACGAAGACCAGGAACGGCCACAGCTTGATGCGCTCGGCCAACGCGCCCGAGACGATGGAGGCGGCCGTGGCCACGAACACCATCTGGAAGAACCAGTCGGACGAGGCCGCGTAGCCGGCGCTGAAATCGCCGCCCAGCGCAGCCGTGTCATCGGCGGCCCAGATGGAGAAGGATCCGAACAGCCCGCCGTCGACGCCGTCATACATCAGGTTGTAGCCAACCAGGTAGTAGGCAATGCCGGCGATCGAGAACAGGGCGATGTTCTTCAGGAGGATCGTGGTCACGCTCTTGGTCCGGACCAGGCCGGACTCCAGCATGGCGAAGCCCGCCGCCATCCACAGCACCAGGAAGCCGTGCACGAGGAAGGAGAGGGTGTTGAACACGAAGGCGGTCTCGGCGGACACCTGGGCGTACGCCGGGCCGGCCGCGAAGAGGACGAGGAGGGCGGCCGCGGTGGCGCCCCCTGCGCCCGTCTTGAGGTGCTTTAGCACCGGGAATTCTGAAGGGGTCATGGTTTCGCTCCAAAACAAACTGATCACGACGCGCGGTTTCCCCGTCCCCTCAGGCGCGTGCGTCAGCGATTCCTATGGGTTGTGGATTTCAGGACGATGTCGCGGCTCGTGGGTTTTGGTTTCACTTGTTTCCGCGCCCGGGAGCCGAATCCCGCCGGTTCTGGCCGGCGGAACTCGGCGGCCCGGTCGCTGCCGCGGTGTGCGCCAGTCGGTCTCATCAGGCGCTGTAGTACATCTGGAACTCGACCGGGTGCGGCGCGTGCTCGAAGTTGTAGATCTCTTCCCACTTGAGCGCCGCGTAGGCCTCGATCTGGTCCCGGTTGAACACGTCGCCGGCCAACAGGAAGTCGTGGTCGGCCTCCAGCGCCGTGATCGCCTGGCGCAGGGAGCCGCACACCGTGGGCACGCCGTTCAGTTCCGCCGGTGGCAGGTCGTAGAGGTTCTTGTCCATGGGGTCGCCCGGGTGGATCCGGTTGTTGATGCCGTCCAGGCCGGCCATGAGCATGGCCGAGAAGGCCAGATACGGATTGGCCGTCGCATCCGGAAAGCGCACTTCGACACGCTTTGCGCCGGGGCTCGACCCGTACGGGATGCGGCAGGACGCCGACCGGTTGCGGGCCGAATAGGCCAGCAGCACCGGCGCCTCGAAGCCCGGGATCAGCCGCTTGTAGCTGTTCGTGGTCGGGTTGGTGAAGGCGTTCAGCGCCTTGGCATGCTTGATCAGCCCGCCGATGTAGTGCAGCGCGGTCTCGGAGAGCCCGGCATAGTCGTTGCCGGCGAAGACCGGGGTCCCGTTGCTCCAGATCGACTGGTGCGTATGCATGCCGGAGCCGTTGTCCGCGGCCACCGGCTTGGGCATGAAGGTGGCCGACTTGCCGTGGCGGTGGGCCACGTTCTGCACACAGTATTTGTAGATCTGCAGATTGTCGGCGCAGCGCACCAGGGTGTCGAACTTGATGCCCAGCTCATGCTGCGACGGCGCCACCTCATGATGGTGCTTCTGGATCTCCAGGCCCATCACGGCCATGGTCTCGACCATCTCGGCACGCAAATCGGTGGCGGAATCGACCGGCGGGACCGGGAAATAGCCGCCCTTGATGCCCGGCCGGTGCCCCAAGTTTCCGTCGTCCCGGTGCTCGCCCGAGACATAGGGGCCCTCTTCCGAGCTGAACCGGAAGAAGCTCTCGTTCATGTCGACCCCGAAGCGGACGTCGTCGAACACGAAGAACTCGGCCTCGGGCCCGAACACGGCCCGGTCGCCGACGCCCAGCGCGCGGAGATAGCCCTCCGCCTTGCGGGCGGTCGATCGCGGGTCCCGGTGGTAGGCCTGACCGGTTCCCGGCTCGAGCACGTCGCAGACGAGAATGAGCTGGGGCCGCCCGGAAATGGGATCCATTACCGCGGTGGCGAGATCGGGCTTGAGCAGCATGTCGGACTCGTTGATCGCCTTCCAGCCGGCGATCGACGAACCGTCGAACATGACGCCGGTCTCGAGCGCGTCCTCGTCGACGGCCTCGGCGCAGAGCGCCAGATGCTGCCATTTGCCGCGCGGGTCGGTGAATCGGTAGTCGACGTACTTGACGCCGTTGTCCTCGATCATCTTGAGGACTTGATCTGTGGTGGACATTTTGGTGTTCCCATCCTTGCTGTAACCAGTGGAACGGCCGAAGGGGATGGCCCCTGCGGTCCGCCCGCAGCATTACGCGGCTGGGTTTTCGGGACGATTTCAGGACGTCGGGAGAAGTGTTTCACTTCCTTCCGAGACGTGTCCGGCGGCGGGCTGGCCGGCGTTCCTGGAGGGCAGGTAAATGTAGCCCGCACCGCGGACCGTCTTGATCACCTGCGGCTTGGCCGGATCGGCCTCGATCTTGCGGCGCACGCGCGCGATGCGGATGTCGATGCTGCGGTCGAAGGGCTCCCAGCCGCGGTTGTGGGCCAGGTCGAGAAGCTGGTCGCGGCTCAGAACCCGGTTCGGGTTTTCCGCAAAGGCCTTCAGGAGATCGAACTCCATGCTGGTAAGCGGGATCTCCTGCCCCTCCGCGCTGAACAGCTTGTGAGTGTCCATATCGAGCTGGGCGGTGCCGAAGCGGACCAGGCGCCGTCGCCGGGACTCGGCGGCACCGGCGTCCCTGTCCATGTCGAGGCGCCGCAACACCGCCTTCACGCGGGCCAAGAGCTCGCGCAGGTCGACGGGCTTGGCAAGATAGTCGTCGGCGCCGACCTCCAGGCCCACCACGCGGTCGACGATCTCGCCGGCACCTGTCAGCATGATGATGCCTACGCCCGTGGCCTCGCGCAGGAAGCGGGCCAGCGACAGGCCGTCCTCGCCGGGCATGGAGATGTCCAGCAGGACCAGATCGACCTGCTCTTCCCCGACGATCCTGCGAAGCGCCTGGCCGCCGTCGGCAGCGCTGGCCCGGTACTCGCGCAGCTCCAGATACTCCTGGATGGTCATGCGGATCGCCGGGTCGTCGTCGACGATGACAATGTGTGGCTTCTCCTTCATGGCCTTGTCCTCTTGCTAAATGGCATGCCGCCGGAGCCGAGCATTGCCTGCCCTGGTCCTTCCGGCGATTACGCCAACAGGGTTTCGATGTGCTCGCTCGCCAGTACCTTTGCCATCAGCTCGTGTACTTCGCCGGGCGAGAACGGTTTCTGCAGATAGGGGCGTCCGGACTGCTTGAGAAAATCGCTGACCGACGGGCTGAAGGTGTCGCCGGTTATGAACGCCACCCGCCCCAACAGCTTTGGGCTGAGCTCCTTGAGCGCCTCATAGAGCCTGGGGCCGTCCATGTTGGGCATTCTCAAGTCGCTCAGGATGATGTCGAAATCGTGCCGGGCGAGCAGGTTCAGCGCGCCCTTGCCCGAGTCCGCGGTCTTCACGGCGTGGCCCTGGACGGCGAGCATGTCGCGCAGCATCCGGGCCACCTCCGGCTCGTCATCGATGATGAGCACACGGCAACAGGGGACCTCGGACGTCTCCGGTTCGGGCGCCGACACCACGGATGTTTCGGTGCCCGCCACCGGCAGCGATATGGTGAAGGCGGCGCCCTTGCCGGGCTGGCTCTTCACGGTGATGGCGCCGCTGTGGGATTCGATGATCTTGTGGCACACCGCGAGGCCGATGCCGGTTCCCGCGCCGACCTCCTTGGTGGTGAAGAAGGGCTCGAAGATCCGCCTGTGGAGCTCCGGCGCGATCCCGGGACCCGTGTCCTTGACCGAGAGCAAGACCCGGCCGTACGGCCGGTCGAAGACCGAGACGATTTCCAGGCACTGGGCGCCTGCGTTTTCCGCCATGGCCTGCTGGGCGTTGACGATCAGATTGGTGACCACCTGGTTCAACTGATCCGCATCCGCCCAGATGGACGGCAGGTCCTCGGCCAGCTCTAGGGTCACGTCGATACCCGCGGTCCGCAGCGAATAGCCGGTGACCTCGAGCGTCGCTTCGACGATCTCGTTGATGTCCACGGCCGCCCGCTCGGACGCCTGCTGGCGGGCCATCGCCAGGAAGGTCCGCACGATGCGCGAGCACCGGTCCGCCGCATGGCCGATCTTGGCCGCCCGTTCGGCGATCGTCCGATCCGCGGTCGTCTCCTCCAACAGGAGCGCCTGTCCGACCACCACCGAGAGCGGATTGTTGAGCTCATGCGCAATGCCAGCCAACAGGGAGCCCAGCGCGCTCAGCTTCTCGTTCTGATGAAGGGCCTCGCGCTGGCGCGCCATCTGCTCCTGAACGGCCTTGCGCTCGGTCAAATCGAAGACGCTCGAAACGATGACCTCGTCGCCCTCATACTCGATCAGTCGGGCGGAAATCGCGGCCCAGAAGGTGCTGCCGTCGGTCTTTTTGAGGCACAGCTCGTAGTCGTCGAGCGCGCGGTCCTTGCGCAAGCGGGCGAGATAGGTGGCTCGTTTTGCTGGGTCCGCAAAGTAATCCCGCGCCCGCTCGACCGCGTCCGGATCGCCGCCGCGCCCGAACAGCGCCTTCGCGGCGGGGCTCTCGTAGATCACCTCGCCATCCTCGGCCCGGGTCATCCCCACCGGGACCGGGCAGGCCTCCAGCAACCGACGGAAGCGCTCTTCGCTGAGGCGCAGCGCCTCTTTCTGCTCCGCCATCTGCTTCTCCACGGACCGCCGTTCGGTGAGATCGACCGTGCTGCATACGATCACCTCTTCGCCCTGGTATTCGATCAATCTCCCCGACATCGAGCCCCAGAACCGGCTCCCGTCATGGCGCTTGAGCTGGACCTCGAAATCATTGACCACGCCATGGGCGTGCAGACCGTCGATGAACCTTTGGCGATCGGCGGGGTCGACATACATGTCCCGCGCGCAGGCCGGTCCGCCGCCCTCGCCACAGTCGTCTCGACCGTACAGCTCGCAGTAGGCCGGGCTCTGATAGATGATCGTGCCGTCTTCGCAGCGGGTCATGCTGACCGGCAGGGCGCAGGCCTCGACGACCCGGCGGATCAAGGATTCGCTGTCCCGCAGCGCCTGCTCGAGATCCTTGTGCTGGGTGATATCGGTGCGGGTCACGACGATGCCGCCGTGGCGCGTCCTCCGGTTCCGCAGCTGGAACCAGCGCCCGTCGGCCTGCTGCATTTCGAGATCGGTCGCCATGCGCGCGCGCAACTCTGCCCGCTCTTCGACCCATTCCTCGATGCGCCCCATGGCGGCCCGATACTGACCGCGCTCGGCGCAGGTCCGCACCACGTCGGCCCACTTGACGCCGGGAACCAGGACATGGGCGCATTCGCGGTTGAAGTCGCGGTAGCGCTGGTTGCACATCACCAGGCGATCGTCCGCGTCGTAGAGCGCGAACCCTTCGGCGAGCGACTCGATGGCGTCTTCGAGGATCTCCTGCCGCTGGCGCAGCCCGGAGTCGGTCAGCTTCGGCCTGCTAATCGGGGTCGCTACATAGGTCCATCCGCCGGCGGCCATGGCTTGGCAGGTCACTTTCAGCCATTGACCGGTCTTGAGTTGCATCTCCACCGGCGCGCCATTGGCGGCGTGCAGGCGGTCCAGCGCCCGTCCCGCGCCCGCGTCGCTGGTGTCGGCCGGTTCGTTGTCGAAGACGCGCAGCAGCGGCAGCACGCGGCGCAGGATGTCGGTCGCGTGCGACCCGACCATGTCCTCGGCGTCGGCGCCGAAAAGCGATGCGAAAGCGATGTTGCAGAAGACCAGGCGGCCCTGGGCGTCGAGGATCGCGAACCCGTTGGGAATGCTCTCGATGGCGTCGTGCAAGAGCTGCGTCAGGGGCGGATGTTCACGCCGGGCGGTCTCACCACCCCCGACTGTATCCGGCGATGTGTTCGCCTCAGTCGCCTCAGTCGTATCGGATAAGAGCGGCCCATTCGCGCCGACTGTGCCTAGGCGAGCACCATGTTCCATGTCCGCAACCCTACTGATGATGGCCTGCGCTGCGGATGCCGTCCGTCCCCGCTTTTGAGGTTCAGGCCCGACGCCATCCCGCCCCGGCCGAGCAGCGCGATCCCGCCGCTCTTGCACCTGCTGAGGGCGCATCATTAGGGGTGCAACGTTTCCGTCACATGTCGCGACTCCCGCCTTTTGGTATCAATTGTAACCGCCACAACCCGCGCAGCCGGCGCCGATCAGCCGGATCCACGGGCCGGCTATAGCCGCCGGCAGAAGATGGCGATCGGCCCGCGCAACGACTCGGTGGTGCCGATCGCCTGCCATCCCCGCCGCTTCAAGATGCCGGCGCTGGCATCCGCCGAGCAGTAGATCGCCGGGAATCCCAGCCGGCGCGCCTCCGCTTCGATCGCGTCCACCAAGGCGGTTCCGATGCCAAGGCCCCGGTGCTGCGGTCCCACCAAGAGCGCCGCCAGCCACGGCCCGGCGCCGGTCTCGCTACCGACGGATTCGGTCTTGAGCGCAGCCGTGCCCAGCGCGTTGCCGTCCTTCGCCAGGGCGACCAGGCAGATCGGCAATGCGTTTCGGCTCGCGCAGGCGGCCAGGTCGGCCTCCGGGTCGCCCGCTCCATCGGGGCCGTACCAGGGCTCCCATTCTTCGACGAACCAGCGCGCCAGCGTCGGCGCTGTCTCCGGCACATCGACGAGATGCGCGATCCGCAGGGCGGCGGTCACAGGCTCTCGCCGAAGAACAAGAGGCAGCCGTCCGGGTCCTTCACATGGAACTCGCGCATGCCGTAGGTCTGGTCAAAGGGCGGGCGCACGCGGCCGGCGGGCAGCCCGTCGAGCTTGGGCTTCAGGCGTTCGTAGAGCGCGTCCACACCCCGGACCGGCAGGTAGATCGAGATGTTGTTGGCGGTCGCGCGCAGCGCGCCCGGGTCGGCGGCCCTGACCAGCTGGATCGATCCGCCGCCGTGCCCGACCATGCCGAAGCTGCCGTCCTCCGAGACCATGCGCCGGTCGAAGCCCAGTATCTCCGTGTAGAACGCCACCGTTGCTGCGACGTCGCTGACCGGCACGATCGCCATGGCGTCCTCGATGACGGAGTCCTCAGCCATGTCCGTCTACGCGCCGAACAGGCCGATGACCAGACCCATGACCAGCAGAACACAGAGCCAGTGGCCGGCATCGATCAGCGTGAGCGACCAGCGCGCCGACTGAAAGCGGTGGTTGACCATCATGGTGGTGAGCACGAAGCCGAGCCAGACGAAGACCGCACTGATCAGCCCGCGGGCCATCGTGACCTCGCCGAGATGGCCCACGACGCCGGCCAGAACCCAGGCCATGACCAGCTGGCAGACGAAGGTGATGATGTACAGGACGGGATCGGGTTTGGGCTGTTCGGTGATGCCGAGCGCGGCCATCCACTGTTTGCCGAGAATCCCGTACCAGGCCGCACCGAAGACGAAAGCGCAGATGGCGGCGACCAGAACCGCGATGTAGCTGATGCCCGAGAATGCCACGATTCCCCCCCAAAGACGCCGAGCCCTGCGGGGGTTATACGTCATCGCCGCGCGAGCAGAAAGGCAGGGTCAATGGGACGTCCCCGTCCCGATGAACGGTTCCGATCGACTCGATGCTCCGGACCGCAGCCACGCGCGCGTCAGACGCCCCCGGGCGGTGCCCGCGGTCTCGGCTATGACGTCGACCCCGAGGATCACCGCCAGCCCTGCAGCGCCGAGGTCAGGCTAGCTCGGGTTCTCGCCGTCGGGCGCCGCCTGTTCCGTCTGCCCGTCACCGGTCTCGGGCGCCGTCCCTTTGGACTTGACCAATCTGTCCTTGGAGGCTTCCAGGATCGGCTGGACGGCATGTTTCGGCGCCCGGAACAGGTAGTCATGCGCGCTGCTGGCAAGCAGATAATCGTCCTTGTCCGGATCCTTCTTGATGCGGTAGGTCACCGCGGTTCCGTCCTTGCGCGTCAAGGTAACGGTCAGATCCGGCTCCCCGAGCGGCGCAAGCGCGGCCGCGCCCTTCCCCTCGACCGCCGTGAAGCCGGGCCGGGCGAGATTGCGGAGCAGGCTTTCCGCCGCGTCCCCGTCCGTCTCCTGCTCTTCGCCCAGACCCTCGACGACCAAGCCGTCTTTGTCGCGGACGAGCGCTAAGGACGGCAGGTCGACCCGGACGATGTCGTCGCCCTCGATCGTCAGGAGATCCCGGTCCATCCAGTCCTCGGGCTTGGTGCCGGCGTCGTAAAGCGCAAAGGAGACGCTGAAGACGGCCTCGCCGTCGAAGGTTCGCGCGTGGACCTGGCGGTGGGATGGCGACGAGCCCAACAGAACGTCGCCCAGCGCGCCGCCGTCGCCGCGCAACACGATCCGGCGTTCGTGCTCCTCCTCCGTCAGCTTGAACCGCTTTGGCGCCGCCTCGGACACGGCGACCGGAAGCCCCTTCTTGAGACCGTTCAGACGCGCGAGCAGGGCCGACACTTTCTTGCCGTCCGCCGGGAAACCGTGCAGCCCCGGCAGCGTCCAGCCGTCCCCCTCACGACGCAGCACCACGGACCCGCCGCCGCTCTCGTCGATGGATACTTCCTCGACCGCATCCGGGTCGAACGCCAGCAGCGGCTCGTTTGCCTCGAAGGCGCCGTAGTCCGGACCGCTGAGCGCGAGCGCGATGGCGGCCGCCACCTGCAGCGCGAGGAGCCCGGAAAGCAGGATTGGCAGACGTCGCATGGCTCGCTCTAGGCTCCCTGGATCTGAAGCATCGCGCGATGGCGCCGGGCGGCAAGACGCTGAACATAGCGGCGCAGTCCGAGCACGCCGGCAAGGCCGAGAAAGGCCAGAATGTAGTTGCCATACTCCCAGACCAGCTGCATGTCGCGCCCAAGCGGCAGGAGCGTCCGCGCAAAGTGCCCGCTGCGGCTGCGCAGCGCCAGGAGGCCGCGGTCTTCGAGGGACCAGTCCACCAGGTTCTCGGCCAGCGTCACGGGGGTGAGATACTGGGACCCACCGGCGCCCGAGACGATGTCCAGGACGCTGTCGCTGAGGAAGCTGGTCGAGCCCAACAGAATGAGACGGGCGCTCTCGGGCGAGCGGTCGATCACCCCTGAGATCACGGGCGCCTTCTTCTCTTCTGCCTTGTCCTCGGTCGCGTCACCCGGATTCGTCCTCGCGCCGGACGTGTCGTCACCCTCGGCCTCGCCCGCCGCTTGTGCGAGCGGCGACGGTTTGCCCGCGAAGTAGGAGGTGAACTTGCCCTCGACCGCGACGCCCAGGAGCTGGCGCCCCCGGTCTTTGCCCACCGCGAATCCATGATCGGTGAAGGCGCGGAAGTCGGGGACGATCTCGGTGCTGTCGGACGTCCAGGAGTCGGGCGAGCTCTGGACCAGCGGGACGACGGTGCGGCCCTTGAGCGCGTCCTGATCCAGCGCGATGGGCGAGGCCCAGGACATCGTCAACTGGCTCAGTCCCGCCGTCGGCGCGCTGCCGTCCGCCATGCCATCCCGTCGAATGTCGACGAAATAGGGATAGTCGAGCATATGCACCTCGCGGACCCGGAAGCCGCCCGCCTCCCGCTCGACGGGCACGGGCAAGGCCGCATTCTGCGGGTCGAGGACCATGACCTCCTCTAGGGAGAGGCCGTGGTGTGCCAGCCAGTCGGCAAGGCCGGACTCGCTCTTGCGGACCGCGAGCTGGCGCGTCAAGGACGGCATGAAGGGTGAGGTCGCAAGGACGACGGTGCCGCCCTTCATCAGGAACTGGTCGATGGCGAAGAGCTGCGTGTCGTTCAGGTTTTCGGGTGCGGCAACGAAGAGGAGATCGGCGCGGTCGGGCACGCGGCCCTCCGCCAGGTTGGCCGGCTCGACGATCGAGGTCTCGCCGAGCTTGTCCTCGAGCAGGCGAAAGCGCGGGCCGGACTGCGGCATGGCGAACTGCCCCATGGCCGGGGGCGGCGCCGGCGTGTGCAGCGCGATGGCGCGCAGGGCGCCCGGCGTGAAGCGCTTGAGGCCGTCCTCGATCGATCGCTTCAAGGCGTCCTTGTCCAGGGTCGCCGGCAGCGCCACCTGGACCGCGCGATCGTCGCTTCGCAGCACCAGGTGAAACCAGAAGCTCTTGCGGTCGAGCAGGCCCACCGTAAGCGGCTGGAATCCGTAGCGCCGCTGCAAGTCCTCGGCGAGCGCGCCGCCGCTTGCCTCCGGGTCCTGGATGCGCGCCGCGAGCTTGCCGCCCGCGTCCGCCTCGAGCTCGCCGATCACGGCTTCGAGCTCCCGCTTCAGCTGCGGCAGCGGGTCAGGCAGGGTGTCTTCCGGCGAAACATAGGCCTCGAGAGTCACGGTGTTGGGAATACTGGCGAACAGGTCGCCGCCACCCCGGTAGGCGGACAGCACCTTCTTGATCGCCCGGGTGATGTCGTATTCCGGGTTTCTCAGCTCCACATCGATGCTGGCTTCGTTCTGGGCCTTGACCTCGATCAGGTCCCGGAAGCCCAGGGTCTCGTGCTCGTCGCCGTACTGGACCAGGACGTCGAAATAGGAGTTGGTCACCGCCGCCTGGTACTTGCTGGTGGTCTGGAAGGGCACCGGCTGGATGCCGTATCGCCGGCTGGCCTCTTCCTCCAGCTCCGGCTCTTCCACCGGGTCGACGAACTCGACCCGCACCTTGCCGCCGCCGGCCACCTCGTACTCCTTGAGCAGGTCGCGCAGCCGGGGCACCAAGGGCGCCAGCAGCGGATGGGTCTGCGCGCTGAAATAGCCGCGGATCAGCAACGGCTCCTGCAGCTGGCGCAGATAGGACCGGGTGGTGTCCGAGACCGAGTATATGTTGCCGTCGGTCAGGTCGGTGCGGGCCCAGCCGACCTGCTGCAGCCAGGTGTTCGCGGCGAGTAGGTTCGCGACCAGGAGGCCGGCGCCGACGCGCCAGGCCAGGTGCTTCTTGTCGCGGCCTTCCGCCGACCAGCGCAGCCGTTCCAGGGCGTAGACGTTGAGAACGAGAAAGACGCCGAAGATGCTGAGATAGTAGTAGAGGTCGCGCAGGTCGATCACACCCCGGGTGATCGACTCGAAGCGCGATCCGCTGCCCAACAGCTTCAACGCCTCGCCGCCCCAGTTGCCGAGCAGCCGGGTCAGCGCGTCCGATCCCACCAGATAGAAGGCGCCGCAGATCAACGCGGTGACGATCAGGCTGACGATCTGGTTGTCGGTGCGGGCGCTCACGAAGAGGCCGATGGCCACATAGGCGGCGGCCAGGCAGAGGGTGGCGACGTAACCACCGATCACCGGCCCCCAATCCACCGGACCCAGAAGCGAGACCGTAACTGGCAGCGGCAGGGTCAAGGCCAGGGCGATGGCGACCAACGCCATGCAGGCGGCGAACTTGCCGAGCACCAGATCGACCGGCCGCACCGGCGCGGTCAACAGGAATTCGAGGGTTCCCGATCGCCGCTCCTCGCTCCAGAGCCGCATGGTCAGGGCCGCGACCAGGAAGATCAACAACACCGGCATCCATTCGAACAGCGGCCGCACGTCGGCGATGTTGCGGGCGAAGAAGGTCTCGACCCAGAAGAACACGAACAGGCAGACGCCCAGAAACACGGCGATGAAGATGAGCGCGGCCAGCGAAGAAAAGAACGTGCCGACCTCCTTGCGGGCGACGTGCCAGACGCTAGACATGGGCGGCCTCCGCGCCGCCGCCGTCGCTGGCGGCGATCTGGGCGAAGATGGTCTCGAGGTCGCGCTGCTCAGGGTGCAGGGCGAAGAGCCGGAAGCCCTTTTCGAGCACGAGACGGGCCACGGCCGGAGCGACCTCCTGGGGATCGTGCCCGTCGAGCCGGAGCGCGTAGGCGCGGGCCGGCACGCCGTCCTCGAGGCATTCCACGCCCTCGACCATGTCGAGGGCCCCGAGCGCGGCCTCGGTCTCGGCCGGTGGGCCGTCCGTCACCAGCTTCAGGCGGCCGCCCGTGCGCAGGTCCGCCAGCGTCGAGTCCAGCGCCACCCGCCCCCGGTGGACGATGATCACCCGATCGCAGACCGCCTGGACCTCCTGCAGGATGTGGGTGGAGAGGATCACGGTGGCCTTCCGGGCCAGGCGCTTGATCAGGTCGCGCATGTGCCGGATCTGGGACGGGTCGAGGCCGTTGGTCGGCTCGTCGAGGATCAGGATCTTAGGCTCGTGCAGGATCGCCTGGGCGACGCCGACCCGCTGTCGGTATCCGCGCGACAACGTGTCGATCGGCTCGGTCGCCTTTTCCAGGAGCTCGGTTTCCACGATGGCGCGCCGGATGGCGGTGGGTCGGTCCGTGACCGCCAGGCCCCTGAGCTCAGCCGCGTAGTCGAGATAGTCGACCACGGTCATCTCGGGATAGAGGGGGCAGTTCTCCGGCAGATAGCCCATGCGGGCCTGGGCCGCCGCGCGTTCCGTCTCCACATCCAGGCCGTCGACCAGGATCTTGCCGCCGGTCGGCTCCAGATAGCCGGTCACCATCTTCATTATGGTGGTCTTGCCGGCGCCGTTGTGGCCCAGGAGCCCGACAATGTCGTGCTCGCGGATCTCGAACGAGACGCCGTCCACGGCGGTCAGCTCGCCGTATTTCCGGCTCAGACTCTTGGCGACAATCGTCGGACGGCTCATCGCGCCCTGCCTCCTGGTTCATGCGTTTGCTGCCGGCCCGGTCGCGCAGGCCGGCAGACTCCTAAGGCCAGAGGACCCGGCCGACAAGGGG
>JAAUXY010012139.1_pt1 | contig 14935 bp, 11 predicted proteins | sample 7278121 | NCBI WGS metagenome assembly JAAUXY01 (sample SAMN14350117, study PRJNA611818) | marine sediment metagenome | isolation source: surface marine sediment (1.8m) | place: French Polynesia: Moorea | collected 2018-08 | reverse complement strand
CTTTAATCTGGTTGGAGAGGGATTTTCCATCGAGGAGTTTCATACGTTTCTGGTTTTGGGTTTTGGGTTTTGGGTTTCGGGTTTTGGGTTTTGGGTTTCGGGTTTTGGGTTTCGGGTTTTGGGTTTTGGGTTTTGGGTTTCGGGCTTAGGGTTTAGGGTTTCGGGTTTTGGGTTTTGGGTTTCGGGTTTTGGGTTATTTTAATCTGTCTTTGAATTTGGTGCCGGTGTAACCCGACCTTTTGAGATAAGCGATAAAGCTACCTATTTTACTTGCCTCGATAAGAGCTTTTTGATTTATTGAATCAAATGTATCCTCATCAATAAGATTTCTATCAAAAGCTCTGTATAGTTGAGACCTCAACTCTCCGCAGGATGCCTTTGCAATACTTAAAAATTGTATGAACTCCTTATTACCATTTCTTTCAAATCCTTCAGCTATATTATCCATAATTGAACCTGAAGACCGATGAATCTGTTTGCACAAAATATGATCTTCGACTGCCAATTTTCTCAGCGCAAAAATATCATTATTGAGTTCTCGAGCGATCTTCCAAATCTCTAATTCCTCGAAGGTATTCAGGGTTGCCATCAAAACAACATAAAACAAATCACTGCAAACCCAAAACACCAAACTTCAAACCCGAAACCTTTACTTCATATTCTGCATCATCTGCATCATTTTCTTGCCGCCACCGCCCTGCATCATTTTCATCATCTTGCTCATCTGGTTGAATTGCTTGAGAAGTTGGTTGACTTCCTGGATACTGCGACCACTTCCCTTGGCGATGCGCTTCTTCCTGCTGGCGTTTAGTTTGGAAGGATTTGCCCGTTCGTCCGGTGTCATGGAATGAATAATGGCTTCCACATGTTTAAAGGCATCGTCTGGTATATCCATTCCTTTCAAGGCCTTTCCAGCACCGGGCAACATCCCCATAAGATCTTTCATGCTCCCCATCTTCTTGATCTGCTGGATCTGTTTCAGGAAATCGTCGAAGCCAAAACGGTTCTTTGCGATTTTCTTCTGGATCTTTCGCGCCTCCTCTTCATCGTATTGCTCCTGGGCTCTTTCAACAAGTGAAACCACATCTCCCATCCCCAATATCCTGTCGGCCATCCTGGCAGGATGAAAGACATCAATGGCATCCATTTTCTCCCCTGTACCTATGAACTTAATGGGCTTGTTTACAACAGATTTAATGGAAATAGCGGCACCACCGCGAGTATCACCATCCAATTTGGTGAGAATGACCCCATCAAAATTCAGCACGTCGTTAAAGGCCTTGGCCGTGTTAACGGCATCCTGACCTGTCATGGAATCGACAACGAACAGTGTTTCCTGCGGGCTGACTGCATCGCGAATATTGGCGATTTCAGTCATCATTTCCTCGTCCACTGCGAGTCGACCAGCTGTATCGATGATAACAACGTTGAAGCCGTTCTCCTTCGCGTATTTAACCCCTGCCTTAGCCAGGGAAACAGGATCTGAGTTCTCCCTGTCCGAATATACCTCAACCCCTATTTGGTCACCAACAATATGAAGTTGATCAATAGCTGCGGGTCTGTACACGTCACAGGCTACCAGTAAGGGGTTTTTAGCCTTCTTCTTTTTGAGGTAATTGGCGAGTTTGCCAGAAAATGTCGTCTTACCGGAACCTTGAAGACCCGACATCAGGATAACGCTGGGTTGAGCAGACAAATTGATCCCTTCGGCATCGCCACCCATCAACTCGGTAAGTTCGTCCTTGACGATCTTAACCATGAGCTGACCGGGTTTCAAGGATTTCAACACATTTTGCCCTAGTGCTTTTTCCCTGACCTTATTGGTAAATTCCTTGGCTATCTTGAAGTTGACGTCTGCATCGAGCAAGGCACGGCGAACCTCTTTTGTGGTTTCCGCGACATTTATCTCTGTAATCTGACCGTGGCCTTTTAGTACATGTAAGGCCTTATCTAGCTTTTCACTTAAATTATCAAACATACTGTTACACAGTTTTCAGCGAATTGCAAATTTAAGAATATAGACCGTATAGTTGAAAGTGTGGAGGAAAATATAAAAATGAAAAAGGGCAACTTCACCTGGAAGCTACCCTTTTTGCAAAATTGGGGGCAAATAAGGTATTTTGTATTAACCCTTGAGGGTTATTTGCTTAAAGCTTTTCAAAGACAACGGTTTCCTCGTATACGGTACCGGTAGCGTTATCTTCACGAATACTCTTCAGCTCAAGACGTCCTTCGTTTATTGAAACGAATTGCCAGTCGTCTGTAAGTTCTCCCAGAGGAGCTCCGTCTCCAAAATTGAGGTATACCATCAGTTTACCTTCGTCATTTCGGATCACTCTCCACAGACCAAGCTGTGTTGGACCTGTCTGGCCTAAAGTGGCACCAACTATGTGCTCTGGCTCAAAACCGAAGCTGTATCCTGCAAACTCCTCAGTGATATTCATATCGCCTTTCTCGAAAAGGGCAACCATCCACTCACCGCCGAACAGAATGTTTCTGATTTCCAGAACATCGCCATCCTGGTCTTCACAAACTCTTTGCAGTACCAGTTCGTATCCAATTTCTTCGATCTCGAACTTCAGCCTGGAGTTTGTAAGCTCTCGCAGAGGCCATTCAAAGCTCACTCCATTCTCATCGGGCATTGTAATAGCCAATACCAGTCGGCCTTCATCGTTCACGGCTATTTCCCAGCTACCCTGGTAAATAATATCACCATGACCAAGTGTTACAACACCTTCAGGAAGGAAGTTAAACTCATATCCGATCAGACGCTCGATCTCCTCGCCCTGGTTAAATACTTTCTTGATAATCCAGCTACACTCTTTGAGGATCTCCCTCAAGCTGTCCGGACCTACTTCATCATCAACACAGATCTGCTTCATGATGATCCTGTTTCCACCTTCGCTGTACAATTTAATGGTATGCGGACCAACTTCGTATACAAACCACTCCAGGTTGAAATCGACAAGTACATCAAACTCAAGCGTCAGCTTCGTACCCATATCGGTGTGTCTTGTACTCCAGGTACCGGTGATCATATTACCATTCCTGTCCTTAACAGTAACACTTCCGTCCTCACTAAAATTCATGAGATACTCGAAGTACTGATCTGTAAGATTCACTTCATCACGCTCAACTTCCTTTACAACCCAAGGGCATGCAGTTAAACAGAAGTCAAGTCTTCCATCCTCAAAATCGTCATCATTGTAATCATTATCGTCGTCTTCATCACAAGCTTCCTTGGCTGCTTCAATAGCCATGGCAAGTTCAGCATTGCTATCGACAACAGTCTCGCTTCCGTCATAGTTGATTAGGGTTACAGGAAAATCTATACCTATAAGATCGTCCTCGTTCAATCCGGCAAAGAACTTTCTAAGGTCCTCGTCGCTCTCCACAACCACATTACCAGTAATTGCATCATTAATATCGAACGTATAAAGGGTAATGGGGTAGACGAAATCGATACATTCAATATCATCATCGTCTCCACCTTCCACACATTCCTCAGCCAGAGCTCTAAGCTCTTCCAGGCTATTAATAGTCACCTCGGTATAATCGGCCAACTTAATGGTAACAGGGAATATGATCTCAAGAAGGTTTTCGTCGTTCTCGATCTCGTCGAAGATATCCTCAATCAGTTGGAGGCCTTCTTCAGATTCGATGCTGAGGTCTACGCCATTGGCCCTCACAGAATATGGAAAACTAATGTCAAAACAACTAGCTCCGTCAACAATGTTATCAAAAGAACCGTCTTTTGATACGGTATTCTCGATAAGCTTAGCAGTAGAGGAATTAGCCGTTATAGATTCAGGGCCATCAGTTTCCGGCAGGGGTTCAAACTCTTCCTGGCAGGAAGTAAAGGTAAGTGCCAAGATAAGTAGCGTGTTAACCACGGGATACTTAAAAATCTTTTTCATAACGATTTGGAATTTTTGTTGTTCGTACACCTCCTAAACAATTAAAAGTCAAAATACCCTACTGCTGTTTTTATTTTTTTCAGATATCTTTGACCTAACTCAGGACCTGAACAGATCAATTATGGATAACGTTTGTGAAGAAGAAGTGTTCAGCACCCTCTTCCGCACCCATTCTAAAACGGTATACAACTACATATATTATAAGTTTGGAAACCAGGAAAAGGCCTATGATGCTGTGCAAGAGGCTTTTGTAAAGCTCTGGGAAAACTGTTCCAAAGTGAGTCCGGAAAAGGCCAAGTCTTATGTATACACGGTTGCAAACAACCTGTATCTGAACGTTATCAAGGCGGAAAAGGTGCGATTGAAGTATGCCGGAAGTGCCAGGGAAGCTTCCAGTGAATCCCCGGAATTCCTTATGGAAGAAAAGGAGTATAAAGAAAAGCTAGACCGGGCATTGGACAGTTTACCCGAGAACCAGAGAACAACCTTCCTCTTAAACAGGATCGACGGAAAAAAATATGCCGAAATAGCTGAAATGGAGGGTGTAAGCGTAAAAGCCATTGAAAAAAGGATGCATTTGGCGCTAAAAGCGCTCAGGGAGCAGATTGAGGGGATTTGAATGATGTTTCGGGTTTAGGGTTCTGGGTTTAGGGTTCAGAGTTTTGGGTTCAGAGTTTAGGGTTTGGAGTTTAGGGTTTAGAGTTTAGGGTTTTATGCCTGAGAATTGTTCCATTATCAATAATATGATACTGACAAACACGAAACACAAAACTCAAAACACGAAACACAAAACTCAAAACACGAAACACAAAACTCAAAACATCAAACCTTTAGGTAGGGTTTTTTAAAACATAATTGTTATAGGTGTACAAAGCTGGAAATCATGCAAGAGAATTTTTTAGCAAAATGGCTTAACAACGAACTCTCGGAGGCAGAGCTGCAGGAATTCAAGAATTCCTCGGAATACTCGGCCTACAAGAGGCTTTTAGAGGCTTCCGCTCAACTTGAGGCCCCTGAATTCAATGTTGATAAGGCCTATGAAGATTTCCGCAATCGAAGAACAGAAAAAGGCGGAAAAGTGGTGCGAATGAGACCTGCTCAGATGTTCATCCGTATAGCTGCTGCTGTAACTGTTTTCTTCGTGATCTCATACTTTTATATCAATTCCCTGGACGAAACTATTTCCACTGAATACGCTCAGAGAGAATCGGTAGTCCTTCCCGATGCCTCAGAAGTCATATTAAATGCAGGTTCTGAAATATCTTACAGTAAGAAGAACTGGAGTGAAGAACGCAATATTGAACTTTCAGGTGAGGCCTTTTTCAAAGTGGCCAAAGGAAAGAAGTTTACCGTATCTACTGATGCCGGAACAGTTACAGTTCTGGGTACCCAGTTCAACGTGGAGCAGAGAAAAGGTTTCTTTGAAGTAACCTGTTATGAAGGCCTGGTGAGTGTTCTTTACAAACAGGATGAGACCAAACTTCCCGCAGGCAATTCATTTATCGTTTTCAATGGTAAAATCATGGAAACTCAGGAGTTTGAAACGCTTCAACCTTCCTGGATGAACGATGAAAGTTCTTTCAAGAGTATTCCGCTGAAATTCGTGCTTGGCGAACTGGAAAGACAGTACGATATTGAAGTGCTTACAGAGGATATTGATACCGTTCAATTATTTACAGGTACGTTCAGCAACACAAACCTAAATTTGGCGTTAGAAAGTATTAGTGCCCCCTATCAGATCAAGTATAGTGTAGAGGGGAACAAAGTGCTGTTTTATGCCGAAACTACACCTTAAAAGTGTTGTTCTATTATTCATCTTTATTTTCTCCGTTGGCCTAATTTGTCGGGGACAGGATCAGTCTGTTTCCAACCCAATTAGCGTTACTGAATATATAGGCCAGTTAGAGGAGCAATTTGACATCAAATTCTCCTACCTGGATGAGGATCTTCGGGCTATGACGATCTTAACCCCTGAGAGCTCATCGCTTTCGGATATACTGGACGAAGTTGAAGCTCAGACCCAGTTAATCATCAGAAAGCTCAATGAACGTTATTACACGGTCACAAGAAGTGTTACCATTGACATCTGCGCGAGTGTCCTCGATAATTTCCAAAATAAGATCCTTGGCGGCGCTTCAGTTGAGGTTTTAGGCGGCGAAATTGCCACAGTTACCAATTCAGACGGCTCTTTCCAGCTGCAAAGTATTCCTCGTGACGCTGTCATTCGCATACGTCATATCGGTTTTAAAACCAAGTATGTCAACGCCGAAGAACTTGTGAAGTCAGATCCGTGTCCAACTATCGTACTGGGACTCAGATACCAGCAATTGGAAGAAGTGGTGATCTATCAGTTTCTGACCACGGGGATCAGCAAGCAAAGCGACGGCAGTATCGAGATCAATTCTGCAGAATTCGGCATTCTTCCCGGACTAATTGAACCCGATGTGTTGCAAACAGTGCAGGCACTACCGGGTATTAAGAGCATAGATGAAACCGTATCGGATATCAACATCAGAGGGGGTACCAACGATCAGAACCTGATCTTGTGGGACGGGATCAAAATGTACCAGTCCGGACACTTTTTCGGCCTGATATCCGCTTTCAATCCGTACTTGACAGATCGGGTCTCGATTATAAAAAATGGTACAAGTTCCCAGTATGGTGATGGTGTGAGCGGTGTCATCATTATGGAAACCAATGATGAAATAAATGACAGTTTTAGCGGAGGAGCAGGCTTTAACCTGATCAGTGGTGATGTGTACGGACAAGTTCCTTTTTCAGATAAACTGGCACTGCAGTTTTCGGGCCGGCGTTCTGTGACCGATTTCCTCAACACACCTACCTATAACGAATTTTCAGACAGGGCTTTTCAGGATACCCAGATAAAAGTGACCAATACCAGTAATTCGGACGCCAGGATTATACAGAATGAGAATTTCTATTTCTATGACTTTTCGGGAAAACTCCTTTATGATATCAATGAGGAGCATAAGATCAGGTTGAACTTCATCAATATCAACAATCGTTTGGACTATGTAGAAACCAATCAGGACAATGCACGGACCAATGAAAGTTCACTTGATCAGACAAATTGGTCATTTGGTGGTGCCTGGAATGCCGTATGGTCCGATAATTTCTCCACCTGGCTCAATGGCTACTATACCAGCTACGATCTTGATTCGAGGAATGTAACGGCATTCGGACAACAAATACTGGATCAGGTGAATGAAGTATTGGAAACATCCGTGAAACTCAATACCGATTATGCCTTTAATACCAATCTTCACTGGTACAATGGCTATCAGTTCAGTGAAGTGGGTATCAGGAATATTACCCAAGTCTCCCAACCGCCTTTTGAAAGCAATCTTAAAGGGGTAATCAGAATGCATTCGGCCTTCTCAGAAGTTGGATACAGTACGCCGGAAGATAATTTGCGACTGCGAATTGGAGGCCGCTTTAATTATATAGAGAACCTGGATACTTTTAGTGAAATCATCATAGAACCGAGGTTGAATTTCAGCTATCTGCTGGCTCCAAATTTTACCCTGGAGGTACTGGGAGAATTTAAGAATCAGGTGACCAACCAGGTGATAGACCTGGAACAGAATTTTCTGGGTATTGAAAAAAGGCGTTGGGTCCTTTCTGATGAGAGCACACTTCCCATTACCAGGAGTAAGCAAGGTTCGGTGGGATTTAATTATGACAAACGGAATTGGTTCTTAAGCCTGGAGGGCTTTTACAAACGTGTTGACGGCATCAGTACATCCACACAGGGCTTTCAGAATCAGAACCAGTTTAATGGTGAAATAGGGCTTTATGATGTAAAAGGTCTGGAATTTCTTATTAATTACAAGAACAATACTTTCAGTACCTGGCTCAGTTATGCCTACAATGTGAATAACTACACCTTCGAAGATATAACCCCCCCGGAATTCCCCAATAATCTGGATATAAGACACACACTGACCTTTGCAAGCACTTATACCTACAATAACTTTAAACTGGGAATCGGCATCAACTACAGAACCGGCAAACCGTTTACGGAACCTCTCCCAGGGCCAGATGGGATCGATTTCAGCACGCTTCCGGCTACCATCGTCTATCAGGAACCCAATAGTGGCCGACTACCTGATTATTTCCGGGCTGACGCATCTGCCTTGTACAAGTTTGATCTGAGTAATCGGGTCAAAGCATCGGCAGGCCTCTCCCTGCTAAACATATTCAATACTGAAAACATTCTCAATGCGTATTACAGGCTGAACAACCAGCTTGAAATCGAAAAAATAGAGAGTGTCTCATTGGGCTTTACTCCTAATGTCAGTTTCAGGGTAAGCTTTTAAGATTTATAGATCTTGCTGATCACAAAAACATGAGGAAATGTAATCGCTGCCAGGAATGAGAAAAGAAATGGCAGAAAACCACCGCTCGTATCTTCAACAAACACGAATAAACTGATCAGGGCAATAACAGAAACTGCCCAATACAGTGCAGAGGATCTGAGGTACTTTAAAAAGTGCTTCTTGTTGAATTGACCATACATATAGCTGATTTGATCCGACAGTGACGGAATAGAATGCCAGATGATGAAATAAATGGCAAAAGCCCAAAGTAATGAGGCCGTATTAAAGACGATAAAAAAGACCAATAAATAAAATAATTCAAGGACAAGAGTGGAATTATATTGTTTAACTAATTTTATATATAGTAAAACAAATATCAAAGCACTTATTCCTAGTCCCACCAGGTAGGAGTCCTGTGGTAAACGCAGGGCGGCAATTGAAAAAATAATAGTACTCACCTCTTCAGAATGAGCACTGAATAGAAGAAACAGCACGATCATTCCGTATGCTGTACAGAAAACAGAAGCCTGCCAATCCATTCGTTCCAATTTGGCTATCCAGTGTTGCTCGCCAAAGTGGTATGCGCTAAATAGAACAAAAAGTGCCAGCGCTATTGCCGGAATAAAAAAGAACAGGGCAGCCACCGTAAGCACAAATACTACGTAGTATAAGAGAATACGGATGTAGCTGTATTTCTTTCCTTCTGCCTTACCCGTACTTTGAATCAATTTGATATCGTTGGCGCCGTGGAGAATTCCAAATGAAAGGATAAGTATATAGGCCAGTGTATCTTCAACAGCATATTCGAAATATACGGCCAGCCATAATGAAAAAAAGGTGGCAACCATCATCCCACTGTTCAATTTCGCAAAATACCCCCCTTCATTTTTCATTATTTCTAATTTGTTTCAATTTTTTAACAAAATATTGAACATTTTATTGTTCATCTTTTTTTACTTTTGATTAAACAAAATTACTAATTCATTTCCTATGGAACAATTTCTAGCGTCATTTCCCTTAGTAGCAAAGATAGCTACTAACGACTATGTAGGGTTCACCTTTTTTGTAGGGTGTATGGCTATGATGGCAGCTTCTGCCTTTTTCTTCCTGTCTATGAACAGTTACGACAGGAAATGGAGAACTTCAATTTTGGTTTCCGGTCTGATTACGTTTATCGCAGCAGTTCACTACTGGTATATGCGCGATTACTGGGCTGCCAACATGGAGTCTCCCACGTTTTTCCGCTATGTGGACTGGGTTCTAACCGTTCCACTCATGTGTGTAGAGTTCTATTTAATACTTAAAGTAGCTGGGGCTAAAAAGTCTCTTATGTGGAAACTCATCTTCCTTTCAGTGGTAATGCTCGTTACGGGCTACCTGGGAGAAGCAGTTTACAGAGATCAGGCATGGCTATGGGGTCTTATTTCAGGTATCGCTTATTTCGTAATAGTATACGAAATATGGCTTGGAAGCGCAAAGAAACTTGCCGAAGCGGCGGGTGGCCCAGTGCTGAAAGCTCACAAAACCTTGTGCTGGTTTGTACTGGTAGGATGGGCAATCTATCCAATCGGATACATGGCAGGAACCCCAGGATGGTACGAAGGTATATTCGGAGGTTTAGCAATGGACGTGGTATACAATATTGGCGACGCTGTTAACAAAATCGGCTTTGGTTTAGTAGTCTATAACCTAGCTGTAGAAGCTTCAAGAAAAACTGAAGCTGCTTAAATTTAGTCGGTTATTAAAGAAAAAGCCGCCCTTCAGGCGGCTTTTTTTTATTTGTATCACATCCGTTCCGGGACTTCAATCCCCAATAAGGAGAACCCATTTCTTATTACTTCGCCTACTTTGACTGAAAGCTTTACACGGAAAAGACGTTTTTCCACCTCTTCCTCTCCCAATATAGTGACCTGCTGATAGAAAGAGTTAAATTCTTTTACCAGATCATAAACATAATTCGCTATCAAAGCAGGGCTTAAATTGTCTGCTGCCTGCTGCACTATAACAGGAAATTGCTCAATATGTTTAATTAATTCCTTCTCCTTCGGATGAAGTGCCAGATCTAGATCAACAGCAGTGATTTCAGAATCCCCCCCTGTCTGCAGGAACTTTCTGTAAATTGATTGAATCCGGGCATAGGTATATTGCACAAATGGTCCTGTATTCCCCTGAAAATCCACGGATTCTTCCGGGTTGAATAAGATGCGTTTTTTGGGATCAACCTTGAGTATATAGTATTTCAATGCCCCAAGACCGATAATTCGGTATAACTCTTTCTTTTCATCTTCCGTATAACCTTCCAGTTTTCCCAGTTCAAGGGAGATCTGCTCTGCGGTGGCACTCATATCATTGATGAGATCGTCTGCATCTACAACAGTGCCTTCCCTACTTTTCATTTTCCCACTTGGAAGGTCAACCATCCCGTAACTCAAATGGTAAAGGTTTTCAGCCCAGCTATAGCCGAGCTTTTTCAGAATGAGAAACAGTACCTTAAAATGGTAATCCTGTTCATTACCAACCGTATAAACCATGCCTGTTATATCAGGAAAATCGTTAACACGCTGCAGTGCTGTACCCAGATCCTGCGTCATGTATACCGAAGTACCGTCAGATCGCAATACGATCTTCTCATCCAGGCCTTCCTCTGTTAGATCGATCCACACACTGCCGTCTGGTTTTCTAAAAAAGACCCCTCTTTCTAATCCGTCTTCAATAACATCCTTTCCAAGCAGGTAGGTATTGCTCTCATAATAGAGCCTGTCGAAATCCACTCCCAGTGCAGCATAGGTTTCGGCAAATCCCTTATATACCCAACTGTTCATGGTATTCCATAGCTCTACAACCTCATCATCACCGGCCTCCCATCGCCTTAACAGATCTTGTGCTTCCAGCAGAATGGGGGCCTCCTTTTCAGCTTCCTCTTTTGAAATTCCGGTGGTAGTAAGCTCTGCCACCTGCTCCTTATAAGCCTTGTCAAAGGCCACATAGTAATTTCCAACAAGTTTATCACCTTTCAACCCAGTAGTTTCAGGCGTTTCTCCCTTGCCAAATTTCTGCCAGGCCAACATGCTTTTGCATATATGTATCCCCCTGTCATTTACAATCTGTGTTTTGTAGACCTTTTTGCCTGAGGCCTTGAGGATTTCGGCAACAGAATAACCGAGGAGATTATTCCTGATATGTCCCAGGTGCAAAGGCTTGTTTGTATTAGGAGAAGAGTACTCTACCATTACAGCTTCTGCCCCCGGATGACTTTCCTTCCCGAAATCTTCTCCGGAGTCCAGCGAATTAAAAAACTGTAGATAATATCCATCTGAAATAACCAGGTTCAAAAACCCTTTTACCACATTAAATGCGGAAACTTCGGCCATATTATCTGTAAGAAAGTCACCGATCTTTGTGCCGATCTCCACAGGATTGCCCTTGATATAACGCAATAGCGGAAATACCACCACTGTGATATCACCTTCAAAATCCTTACGCGTTGGTTGCAATTCCACTGTGGGAATGTCAATCTCGTATTCTTTTGCAACGAATTGCCTGACACTGCGAATTAAGACCTCATTTAAATTCATCCTGGCCGTACTTAAGGCTGCAAAACTAATGAATTTTTAGAGCACAGATATGAATACGCAGCAGTGTTTTATAAACTACTCACAATTGGTTATTTTTACGCTTAATGCTATGAATACTGTCTGATATGCTCCTCAATGTTTCCTATAACAATCCTGAAATAAGCCGGAAAATAGATGAAGAGGTTGGAAAACCCTTCCCGTTAAAAAAACGATGGCAGCTCGGAGGTATTGGCTCCCCCAAATTATTTATTACTTCTACCAGTGCTGAAATCAGAAATTTGTTGATCCTTGACAATAATCGGGATAGTTGTAATGTGGAGATCCGGCCGAAAGGAGTCATTGTCAGATTCCGGTCGCTTTTAGAGACCTTCGCACTCGTGATCCCTTTTTACAAGTTGGTTATATACAAGGGGGATTTAGGCATATATTCCATTTATCGCGACCACTATTTCATTAAAGTCAAGGCCGATACCAAGGCCATACAGAAATTTTTCAAGAAACTTTTGGATTACAAGGCCGACAATTCGCCCACATCCATAGAAGACCTCTAAACCATGAAGATACTGGTCACCGGTGCAAACGGATATATTGGCATGAGACTACTGCCCTTATTGCTGGGAGCCGGTCATGAGGTTGTCTGCACCGTAAGAGATGCTAACAGACTAAGCATAGATGAAGAAACGAGAGCCCGAATTCAGGTAATTGAAATAGACTTTTTGGAAGAGGTTGAAAAAGACAAACTTCCTGTTGATCTGGAAGCCGCTTATTTTCTGATCCACTCTATGAGCTCTTCTACCCGGGAATTCAGTGAAATGGAGGCAGTAACTGCTCATAATTTCAATGAGTATGTTAGTCATACCATGATAGAACAAGTGATCTATCTAAGTGGAATTGTGAATGATGAGCAATTGTCCGAGCATCTATGGTCCAGAAAAAATGTGGAAGGCATCCTTTCCGAAGGCGATTTTAATCTCACTGTCCTAAGAGCTGGCATTATCGTAGGATCCGGGAGTTCATCCTTTGAGATCATCCGGGACCTCTGCGAGAAATTACCGCTGATGATCACCCCTAAATGGGTATTGACCAAAACACAACCCATAGCCATTCGCGATGTAATGAATTTTATGTTGGGCGTACTGGGTCACAAGGAGACATATGGTCAATCTTTTGACATAGCCGGTCCTGATATTCTTACCTACAAACAAATGCTAAAGTTATATGCAAAGTCAAGGGGGATTAAAAATCTGATCATTACGGTACCGGTTATGACACCGAAGCTGTCCTCTTATTGGTTATATTTTGTTACGTCTACCTCATATAAACTGGCTTTGAACCTGGTTGACAGTATGAAAATTGAGGTCATAGCAAATGATAACCGTCTCGAAAAAATGCTGGGTATCCAACCCCATACATATGCTGAGGCTATTGAAATGGCATTTAAGCGAATTGAACAAAATCTGGTCGTCAGCAGCTGGAAAGACAGCATGATCAGTGGTCGGTTTAACCGCAACCTGGAAAAATACATACAGGTCCCTAAATTCGGCGTGTTAAAAGACGAGAAAAAACTGAAGTTAGGAGATTCGGAAAAAGTACTAGACCGTATCTGGAAAATAGGCGGTGATACTGGCTGGTATTACGGGGACTGGCTGTGGAAAATCAGAGGCGTACTGGACAAGGTTAATGGCGGGGTGGGACTTCGCCGGGGACGGACCCATCCCGATAAGATTTTTCCGGGAGACGTACTGGATTTCTGGCGTGTTTTGCTTGCCGACCGAGAAGGAAAAAGATTGCTGCTTTTTGCTGAAATGCGGCTGCCGGGAGAAGCCTGGTTGGAATTCAGGATAGACAGGGATAACATACTTCATCAAACTGCCACATTCAGGCCGAGAGGGCTTAGAGGTCGCCTGTACTGGTATTCCGTATTGCCCTTCCACTACTTCATCTTTGGTGGTATGATCCGGAATATTGCGAAAATTTAATAGTTTTTTGGCTATACAGGTAACGTTTTTGTACGTAATTCGTTCTTAGTAATAGAACGCCATATTGTACAATATACCATGTTTAGAATTGCCTTAATTATCAGTGTATTTAGCCTTGTTTACTCAAACACCAATCTTTTGGCACAGGGGATCAGTTCAAGAATTGTGGACGCCAAAACAGGAGAAGCTGTACCCTATGCAACGGTTCAATATGCATCGAATAAAGGGATCATTACCAATGATGAAGGTAGATTTAGCCTGTATTTAGACAAGACAGCAAATGTAGATTCATTACGGATCTCATGTATGGGTTACGAGACTAATGCTGTAGCATTTGCCTCAGGTCTGGACAGTGTGATCTCTGTAAATCCGAAACCTATAGAACTCAGTGAGGTATATCTTTTTGATAACGAGTTGGAGGTTGATGAGATCATAGACAGGGTAAAGGATAACCTGGAAAAGAATTATGCACAGGATGCTGTACACCAAAGACTGTTCTTCCGCAAGTCGAGCCTCGACAGGATAAGGAAATTCGATATCGATTTTAAAGAATCCACTATTGAGGAATTCAATGAGGAATTTATAGATAGTGTGCTTTCTGTTATGCCGAAGGGAAATGCCTATTACACAGAAAGTCTTGTCGACTATTACCGGGAGCAGGATTCAAGCAGGTTGAAAATTGAAAAAGCAGCAAAGCTTTACGACAAGGACAATGAAGTTTCCATGGAGGCTATTGGGGAACGAATGGAAAAGATTTTTAAGGAGAATGTAAAATCAGATTCCTATCTCAAAATTAAATCTGGAATATTTGGCACCAAGGTTCAGGTCGATTCCATACTGGAAGAATCTGACGAAGCCGCTGAATTGGAGGAAGAATTTGCCGATCCTGACGATAAAGACTTCCATTCGCATAAGAACGGGCAATTAGACGATATCTACACCGGCTTTTTCTACCAGGAAGATTCCAAGCTCAATATGATCGAGAAATCCAATAAGTATAAGTTTCAATTAAAAGGCTACACCTCTATTGACGAACAAGGGGTCTATATTATCAATTTTGAACCTAAAGGGAGTGCCGACTATCAGGGGACTTTGTATGTGAACCTAGAGGATTTTGCGATTAT
>JAAUXY010061083.1_pt1 | contig 14937 bp, 11 predicted proteins | sample 7278121 | NCBI WGS metagenome assembly JAAUXY01 (sample SAMN14350117, study PRJNA611818) | marine sediment metagenome | isolation source: surface marine sediment (1.8m) | place: French Polynesia: Moorea | collected 2018-08 | reverse complement strand
CTCTGCATCCGACACTTTGCCCGTCCCAAAAGTTCTGACGCTGATCGACGTAGGCTCGGCAACCCCGATCGCATAGGAGACCTGCACCTCGCAGCGGTCTGCAAGCCCGGCGGCGACGATGTTTTTCGCAACGTAGCGGCAGGCGTAAGCGGCCGAGCGGTCGACCTTGGACGGGTCCTTGCCCGAAAAGGCGCCGCCACCGTGGCGGGCCGAGCCGCCGTACGTGTCAACGATGATCTTTCGTCCCGTCAGACCACAGTCACCCATCGGGCCGCCGATTTCGAAGCGACCGGTCGGATTAATGTGGTACTTGGTCTTTTCGCTCAGCATATCGGCCGGCAAGACGGGCTTGATGATCTCTTCCATGACGCCTTCGCGAACGTCCTCCATGCTGACGTCTGCATGGTGCTGCGTGGAGAGCACAACCGCATCGATACCGACCGGCTTGCTGTCCTCGTAGACGAACGTTACCTGGCTCTTGGCGTCGGGACGCAGCCAGTCGAGCTTGCCACTCCTGCGCACGTCGGCCTGCTGGCGGACGAGGCGGTGCGAGTAGGTGATCGGCGCCGGCATCAGGACGTCAGTCTCATTGGTCGCATAGCCGAACATCAGACCCTGGTCGCCGGCACCCTGGTCTTCGGCGGACTCACGATCCACGCCCTGTGCAATATCCGGGGACTGTTTGCCGATCGCGTTCAGGACGGCGCAGGAATGGCCGTCGAAACCCATCTCCGAGTCGCTGTAGCCGATGTCGACAATCGTGTTCCGAACGATGTCCTCGAGGTCTACCCAGGCCGATGTCGTAATCTCGCCTGCGACCAGCGCCATGCCGGTCTTGACCATCGTCTCGCAGGCAACCCGAGCGCTCTTGTCGTGCTCGAGGATGGCATCGAGCACGGCATCCGAAATCTGATCGGCAATTTTGTCGGGGTGTCCCTCGGAAACGGACTCCGAGGTGAACAGGAATGCGTCACTCATAAGTAATGTTCGTGTGGTAGAAGGGTGGCGCATTGTAACCCAAGGGCCGAGCGACGTGACAGTAGATGCAAATCGTTACCAATATGGCGCGGCACGAGGGCATTTCGGTGATGTCGTATTGCGGGCCAGAGGCTTGGCTGCGAGAATGCGCTGCTCGTCAACCTGGCCTCACCGAATAATGTCACAAGAAACAAAACCAGCCGGCCAGCCGGGCCGGCGCGATCTTGCCAACGCGATTCGCGCACTTTCCATGGATGCCGTGCAGGCGGCGAATTCCGGGCACCCGGGGGCGCCAATGGGAATGGCCGACATCGCCGAAGTGCTCTGGCGAGATTACCTTAAACATAATCCGGCGAATCCGGACTGGTCCGACCGGGACCGCTTCGTGCTATCGAACGGCCATGGCTCGATGCTGCTGTACAGCCTCTTGCACCTTACGGGGTACGAGCTGTCCATGGACGAAATCCGCAATTTTCGCCAGCTGGGCTACCGTACCGCGGGGCACCCGGAATTCGAGCCCGGCCTTGGCGTCGAGACCACGACGGGCCCGCTGGGTCAGGGCGTGACGAACGCCGTCGGCATGGCGCTCGCCGAGAAGATGCTCGCCGAGCAGTTCAACCGCCCGGGTTTCGATGTCGTCGACCACCGGACGTGGGTGTTCCTCGGCGACGGCTGCATGATGGAGGGCATTTCCCACGAGGCCTGCTCGCTGGCCGGCACGCTCAAGCTCGGCAAGCTCGTCTGCTTCTATGACGACAACAACATATCGATCGATGGCGAGGTCGACGGCTGGTTTACGGATGACACGGCAAAGCGTTTCGAAGCCTACGGCTGGCAGGTGATCGACAATGTCGATGGTCATGATAGTGCCGCAATCGCGGCTGCGACCGACAGAGCGCTCGCCGACAAGGAAAGACCGACGCTAATCTGCTGCAAGACGATCATTGGGTTTGGCGCACCCAACAAGCAGGGTACCGCCGCGACGCATGGTGCGCCGCTGGGCGATGAGGAAGTCGCCGCTGCGCGCAAAGAACTCGGATGGGCCGCTCCGCCGTTCGAAATCCCGACTGAAATCGCGGCGGCCTGGGACTGCCGCCAGCGCGGCGCCGCCAGTGAGGACGCCTGGGCGACGCTGTTTGCGGCATACGCCAGCGAGCATCCGGAACTGGCGGCGGAGTACTCGCGTCGAATGGCCGGCGAGTTGCCGAAGAACTGGACGTCGTACGCCGACGAAGCCATCGCCGCTATCGACGCTGCAGCCGAATCGATGGCAACCCGAAAAGCGTCGCTCACTGCGCTCAACGCGTTCGCGCCCGGGCTGCCCGAGCTTGCGGGCGGTTCAGCGGATCTCACGGGCTCAAACAACACGAAACACAACGGCTCGGTGCCGGTCGGAGCAGACGACGCCTCCGGTAACTACGTCTATTTTGGTGTCCGTGAGTTCGGCATGACGGCGATCTGCAGCGGCATGGCATTGCACGGCGGCCTGATTCCGTATTCCGGCACGTTCCTGACGTTTTCCGACTATGCGCGTAACGCGCTGCGCATGGCGGCGCTGATGAAGGTGCAGAATATTCTCGTGTACACGCACGACTCGATCGGCCTCGGCGAGGATGGGCCTACGCATCAGCCCGTTGAACACACGGCGTCGCTCAGGTTGATGCCGAACATGAGGGTCTGGCGCCCCTGCGATACGGTCGAGACGGCGGTCGCCTGGCGCGACGCGATCGAACGCCGCGATGGGCCAACGAGCCTGGTGCTCACTCGCCAGGGCGTGCCTCACCAGCAACGTAGCGCCGATCAGGTGGCCGCGATCGCTCGCGGAGGATACGTATTGCGGGACACGAGCGGCGAACCCAGAATTCTTTTCATTGCGACGGGCTCCGAGGTCGCGCTGGCTATGGCAGCGGCCGACAAGCTCGCGGATGAGGGTATCGACGCGCGGGTCGTATCGATGCCGTGCACGGACCTCTTCGACGCGCAGGATGCGACATACAGGGAGTCGGTACTGCCGGCGGACGTCACGGCGCGTGTCGTGATCGAGGCGGGTGTGACCGGGACCTGGTGGCGATATGCGGGGCCTCAGGGCCGCGTGATTGGACTGGATCGTTTCGGCGAATCCGCGCCCGCGAATGAGCTTTTTGAACACTTCGGCTTTTCAACCGACAACGTTGTTGCGGCTGCGAAAGGCGTACTGAAATAGGATTGGAGAATAAAATGGGAATCAAGATTGGCATCAACGGCTACGGACGCATCGGACGCCAAATTGTCCGTGCGATTCACGAAACGGGACGCGCCGACGAGTTCGACGTCATCGCACTCAACGATCTGGGTGATGCGAAAACCAACGCGCACCTGACCAAGCGGGATACGGCGCACGGCACGTTCCCGGGCAGCGTTGAAGTCGACGGCGACGACATCATCGTCAACGGCGATCGCATCCGCGTATTCGCCGAACGTGATCCGTCCAAGCTGCCGTGGGGCGAGCTCGGTGTGGACGTCGTTATGGAGTGCACGGGACTGTTTCGCACGAAAGAGGCGGCCGGGCAGCATATCGCCGGCGGCGCGAAAAAAGTCATCATTTCTGCCCCTGGCGGCGCCGACGTCGACAACACGATCGTGTACGGCGTCAACCACGATACGCTGAAAGCGTCTGACACCGTAATCTCCAACGCATCGTGCACGACCAATTGCCTCGCGCCGCTGGTCAAGCCGATTCACGAAGCGATCGGCGTCAAGCACGGCATCATGACGACGATACATGCGTACACCAACGACCAGGTGCTTACCGACGTCTATCACAAGGACCTGCGTCGCGCGCGTAGCGGCACGATGTCGCAGATCCCGACCAGCACGGGCGCTGCAAAAGCAGTCGGCCTGGTTCTGCCGGAATTGAACGGCAAGCTCGATGGCTTCTCGATGCGCGTTCCGACGATCAACGTCTCGGCCGTGGACCTGACGTTCGTCGCCAATCGCGAGACCAGCATCGACGAGATCAACGATGTCATGCGGAAAGCGGCGAACGGGCCCCTCAAGGGCGTGCTCGCTTATAACGAGGAGCCACTCGTATCGATCGATTTCAATCACGACCCGGCATCGTCGACCTACGACGCCTCGCTGACGAAAGTCATCGACGGCGACCTCGTCAAGGTCATCGCGTGGTACGACAACGAGTGGGGTTTCTCGAACCGCATGCTCGATACGGCAATCGCGCTCCTGAACGCGAGCTAACCGCCAGGAAACCGGAGGCGACATGTCCGTCATCAAAATGACCGACATTGATTTGTCGGGCAAACGCGTATTGATTCGAGAAGACCTCAACGTTCCCGTTGCGGACGGAAAGGTCACGAGCGATGCACGTATTCGAGCGGCGCTGCCGACGATCGAGGCCGCAATCGCGGCCAACGCGGCGGTCATGCTCGTCTCCCACCTCGGCCGACCCACGGAAGGGCAGCCCGAAGACAAGTTCTCGCTGCAGCCTGTTGCCGATCACCTCGGCGAATTGCTGGGTCGCGAGGTACCGCTCGTCAAGGACTGGATCGACGGCGTTGACGTCGAGCCCGGCAACGTCGTGTTGCTGGAGAACGTGCGTTTTCTCGCCGGCGAAAAGAAGTGCGACGATGCGCTGGCCAAAAAGATGGCGTCACTCTGCGACGTCTTTGTCATGGATGCATTCGGCACGGCGCACCGTGCGCAGGCGAGTACCTATGGCGTTGCGGAGTACGCGCCGGTTGCCTGCGCGGGGCCGTTGCTCGCCGCAGAACTCGAGGCGCTCGCCAAGGCTCTGGACAATCCAGCCAGGCCGTTCGTCGCGATCGTCGGTGGCTCGAAAGTGTCCACGAAGCTGAACGTGCTCGACACCCTCGCCAACATCGTCGACACGCTCATCGTTGGCGGGGGGATTGCGAATACGTTCATCGCTGCGGCCGGGCATGAGGTGGGCAAGTCGTTGTACGAGGCCGACATGGTCGGCACGGCCGGAAAACTGGCGGCGACCGCGGACGATCGAGCCGAGATTCCGGTGCCGGACGACGTTGTCGTGGCGGACGAGTTCTCGGCCGATGCCAATGCGGCGACCAAATCCGTGGGCGAAGTCGGGGTGGACGACATGATTCTCGACATCGGGCCGGATACGGCCGATCGCTTCGGCAAGATCCTCGCCGAAGCCGGTACGATTATCTGGAACGGCCCGGTGGGCGTCTTCGAGTTCGACAAGTTCGGCGAAGGCACGCGGGTTCTCTCCGAGGCGATTGCCGCGAGCAGCGCGTTTTCCGTTGCAGGCGGTGGCGATACGCTCGCCGCGATCGACAAGTACGGAGTGCGCGAGAAGATTTCCTATATCTCTACCGGCGGCGGTGCGTTCCTCGAATTCGTCGAAGGCAAGAAACTGCCCGCGGTCGCAATGCTCGAGAAGCGCGCGAAGGACTAATCTGTAGGAGCGGTCGTGAGACCGCGATCGCAGTCTCGCTGCGCTCGACAGCTCCTACAGTTGTCACACGCCTGTGCCATAATCCGCCGGATGCAAAGACGAACGAAGATTGTCGCGACGCTTGGGCCCGCGTCCGAGCAACCGAAGACCCTGCGCAAGATGATCGACGCCGGCATGGATGTTGCGCGACTCAATTTTTCGCATGGTGACGCTGCCGAGCATCGGGAGCGAGCGCGTCGGCTCCGCGAGGCCGCGGAAGACTGCGGTCGCGAGATTGGTCTACTGGGGGACCTGCAGGGGCCGAAAATCCGCATTCGGCGATTCGAGCATGGCAGCGTCGAGCTCCACGACGGCGCGTCGTTCTTTCTCGACAGCACGCTTGGCCTGGATGATGGCAATAGCGATGGAGTGGGTGTCGCGCTGGAGACGCTGCATGAGGATGTCGCCGAGAGCGACATCCTGCTGTTGAACGACGGCATGATCACGCTGCAGGTCGACCGGATCGAGGGCACACGCATACACACGATCGTCGTGAACGGCGGCATCCTTTCGAACTACAAAGGAATCAACAAAAAGGGCGGTGGGCTGTCCGCACCTGCGTTGACCGACGTCGATCGCGCCAATATCACACTGGCCGCGGACATCGGCGTCGACTTCCTCGCCGTCAGTTTCGTACGCGACGGTGATGACATTCGCGAAGCGCGGCGTCTGTTTCGTGAGGCAGGCGGATCCGGCTCGATCGTCGCGAAGATCGAACGCACCGAAGCGGTGCAAAATATCAACGACATCATCGATGCTGCCGACGTGATCATGGTTGCGCGAGGAGATCTGGGCGTCGAGATGGGGTACGCGAAACTCATTGGCATCCAGAAGAAGCTCATACGCAAAACGCGCAGGGCGAACAAGGTCGCCATTACAGCGACGCAGATGATGGAGTCAATGATCCAGAACCCAATTCCGACACGCGCGGAAGTGTCGGATGTCTCCAACGCCGTCATGGATGCGACGGACGCAGTCATGCTCTCGGGGGAGACGGCCGTCGGCCAGTACCCGGTCAAGGCAATCAGAGCCATGGCTGAAGTCTGCGTCGGGGCCGAAACGTATCCCGTGCCGGTCGGGCAGACCGGGCACCGCATCGGCGATATGTTCGACCGGGTCGATGAGGCAATTGCGATGGCCGTCATGTACACGGCAAATCACATGAACGTGAAGGCGATCATCGCGTTGACGGAATCCGGATCGACGACGCTCTGGATGTCGCGCATACGGTCGGATATCCCGATTTACGCGTTCACGCCGCATATCTCCACGAGCCGTCGTGTGAACATGTACCGGGGCGTCTTTCCGGTGTCGTTCGAGCTCAACACCACCGAAGCCAGACGGCTTTATCGTGACATCTTCAGCGCCCTGTTGTCCCGGGATCTGGTGGAGGTGGGCGATCTCGTCATTTTCACGAAGGGCGATCTCGAGGGCGTCTCTGGCAGCACCAATGCGATGAAGGTCCTCGAAGTTACCGCGGCGGAATAGGGCCTAGTTCATGAAGAAACTGCTTATTGCCGTCGCTGCGGGGGGCAGCGTGCTCGCTGCTCTGTTTGTCTTGGTCGCATGGCTGACGCTTCGCGGCAGTCTGCCCGTTCTCGACGGAGAGGTTCCGGTAACGGGCATCGGGGCGCCGGTGACGATCGATCGCGATTCGCACGGCATACCGCGGCTCACGGCGACGGACCGCATCGACCTGGCTTTTGCGACCGGTTTCGCACATGCCCAGGACCGTTTCTTCCAAATGGACCTGATTCGCCGGCAGGCGGCCGGTGAGCTTGCGGAGCTGTTCGGGGAGCGCGCCATCAATGCCGACAAGCGGCTGCGATTCCACCGCTTCCGGGCTCGTGCCCGCGCCGTGCTGGCACAGACCCCGGCCGAAGAGCGGCTGATCGTCGAGCGCTACGCCGAAGGCGTCAACGCCGGGTTGAGTGCGCTCGACAACAAACCGTTCGAGTACCATCTGCTGGGCGCGGAACCGGAACCCTGGTCGCCCGAAGACTCGTTTCTCGCCGTGTACACGATGTACATGCAGCTGAACGACGAACGCGCCACCCGCGATGTGCGTCGCGGTCTCGCTAGAAGCGTACTCCCGGACGAGATCTACCGCTGGATCTACCCACAGGGCACGCCCTGGGACGCGCCGATGGTGGGCGAGCCCCGGCCGGTTGCCGGAATACCCGGGCCGTCGGTGTACTCACTGCGCGAGAGCGACTCGGATTCGGCTCCGTCGCAGGAGGTCGGTCGATATCCGCTGCGCGGCAGCAACAATTGGGCGGTCAGCGGAACGCTGACCGAAAGCGGTCGGGCAATCGTATCCAATGACATGCACCTGGGCCTCGACACGCCGAACATCTACTACCAGGCACAGTTCGTCGTCACGGGGCAGGATCCGAGATCCGTCGCCGGCGTGACATTGCCCGGTACGCCGTTCGTCATCGCCGGCAGCAATTCGCGCGTGGCCTGGGGCTACACCAACAGCTACGGCGACTGGTCGGACGCGGTGCTGCTCGTACCCGGTGACTCGCCCGATACATACCGGTCTCCTGAGGGTGACAGAGCATTTGCCGTCCACCACGAAACGATAGAGGTCAAAGACGGAGAGGCCATCGAGCTGACGGTGCGCGAGACGATATGGGGGCCGATTCTCGATGACGTGAACTACCCGGACGGCGAGATCGCCGTTAGCTGGATTGCGCACAAGCCTGAGGGCGTCAACCTGCGCATGATCGATCTGGAGACCGCCGGTTCGGTAGCAGCGGCACTCGACGTTGCGAATACCATGGCAATTCCACCGCAGAATTTCGTTGTCGGCGATGCCGACGGCAACATCGGCTGGACAATTGCCGGCAACATTCCGCGCAAAAACGGTTTCGATGCCTGGCTGCCGGCGGACTGGAGCGAGCAGCACGGATGGCAGGGCTGGCTCCCCGAGGAACAGTATCCGCGCATCGTCAACCCCGAAAGCGGCCGCATCTGGACGGCCAATGCGCGCGTGGTCGACGGTGAGGCCCTGCGGCTGATAGGCGACGGGGGCTACGACCTCGGTGCGAGAGCACGGCAGATTCGCGACAATCTGTTCGCGCGTGAGAAATTCGTGCCTGAGGACATGTTGGCGATTCAATACGACGACCGGGCGCTGTTTCTGACTCCCTGGCGCGATCTGTTGCTCGAGGTTCTGGCGTCGGACGCTGCGTCCGGCGATGCCGCACTCGCGGAATACCGCGATCTCGTCGAGGCCTGGATTCCGCGGGCTGCGCCGGAGTCCGTCGGCTACCGGCTGGTCCGCGCATTCAGGCTCGAAGTGGAGAAGCGCCTGTTCCACGCGATCATGGCGCCGGTCCGGGTAGCCTACGGAGACGACGTCGAGCTCAGGCGCAGCAACCAGTTCGAAGCCGCCTTGTGGTCGCTGGTCACCGAGCGGCCGATGCACATGCTGCCGGCCGGTTTCGGCAGCTGGGACGAGTTTCTGGTTGGCGCGGTGCGCGAGAACATCCGTCATTTCTCGGAGCGCTTCGACGGGCCGCTGGCACAGCGCGCATGGGGTGAGATCAACACGGCCTCGATACGACATCCGCTGAGCGGCGCCATCCCCGTCGTAGGGGATTACCTGAACATGCCCCCGGATGGCCTGAGCGGCGATCTCGACATGCCGAAAGCACAGGGCCCGAGCTTCGGGGCGTCCGAGCGCTTTGCGGTTCTGGTTGGCGATGAGGACAGCAGCCTGATGCACATGCCGACAGGACAGAGCGGTCATCCGCTGTCAGAGTTTTATGACAAAGGGCACGTCGACTGGGTGCAGGGAAAACCCAGTCCGTTTCTGCCGGGCGAGGCGATTCATACGCTGACGCTGGTACCCGACAACAGGTAGTATTGAAATCATGAGTACAAATCGATTCCAGGGCACCGACTCCTACATCGCCACCGATGACCTGATGATGGCGGTCAATGCATCCGTAACGCTCGAGCGACCGATCCTCATCAAGGGTGAACCGGGCACGGGCAAGACACAGCTTGCACTCGAGGTTGCGAGGTCCCTCGGCAGGCCGCTTTTCGAGTGGCACATAAAGTCCACGACGAAAGCGCAACAGGGCCTGTACGAATATGACGCCGTTGCACGCTTGCGCGACTCGCAGCTCGGCGACGAAAAGGTCCACGATATTGCAAACTACATTGTGCGCGGCAAGATCTGGGAGGCATTCCAGTCGGACATCCAGCCGGTTCTGCTGATCGACGAGATAGACAAAGCGGATATCGAGTTTCCAAACGATCTGCTGCAGGAACTCGATCGTATGGAGTTTTTCGTCTACGAGACGAAGCAGCTCATCAAAGCGACGCATCGGCCTATCATCGTAATTACCAGCAATAACGAGAAAGAACTGCCCGACGCGTTCCTCAGGCGCTGCTTTTTCCACTACATCAAGTTCCCCGACAAGGAGACGATGGGGCAGATCGTCGACGTCCACTTCCCGGACCTCAAGAAAGACCTGCTATCCGAGGCACTGAACGCGTTTTACAAAGTCCGGGATGTCCGGGGTCTCAAGAAAAAGCCTTCGACATCGGAGCTGCTCGACTGGATCAGGCTGTTGCTCGCCGAGGACGTTCCGCCCGAAGCGCTGCGGGGCGATAACGCCCGGAACGCGATTCCACCGCTGTACGGCGCTTTGCTGAAGAACGAGCAGGACGTGCACTTGTTTGAACAGCTCGTGTTCCTCGACCGGCGCAGCCAGCAGTAGACTCATGTTGATCCCGTTCTTCTACCAGCTTCGCGAAGGCGGTATGAAGACGTCGATTACCGAGCTGCTGACCTTGCTCGAGGCCATGAGAAAGGGCCTTGCAGGGCAGAGCGTCGACGACTTCTATTTCCTGGCTCGTGCGGCACTCGTCAAGGACGAGTCGAAGCTGGACCTGTTTGATCGTATTTTTGCCGCCTACTTCAAAGGCGTCGAGGACAATTTCGCCGACCTGGTGCAGGACGTTCCTGAGGAATGGTTACGGCACCAGGCCGAACTCATGCTGACCGAAGAGGAGCGGGCACAAATCGAGGCAATGGGTGGCTTCGAGGAGCTCATGAGGGCGCTGCAGGAACGCCTCGACGAACAGGACGATCGTCATGAGAGCGGCAGCAAGTGGATCGGCACAGCCGGCACCTCGCCGTTCGGCGCATACGGCTATAACCCGGAGGGCGTACGAATCGGTCAGGCCGGGTCACGCAACCGCAGCGCCGTCAAAGTGTGGGACAAGCGTGAGTACCGTAACCTGGACGACTCGGTCGAACTCGGCACGCGCAACATCAAGGTTGCGCTACGACGATTGCGGAAATTTGCGCGTGAGGGTGCTGCCGACCAGCTGGATCTCGACGACACGATCGACAAGACGGCGCGCAATGCCGGCCTTCTCGACATTCGCATGGTTCCGGAGCGTCACAATGCCATCAAGGTGCTGCTGTGCCTGGACATCGGCGGGTCGATGGACGATCACGTGCGCGTCTGCGAAGAGCTGTTTTCGGCAGCGAGGAGCGAATTCAAGCACCTCGAGTATTTCTACTTTCACAATTTCGTCTACGAAAGCCTGTGGAAGGACAACCGGCGCCGACATTCCGAACGGATTTCCACGCACGACATCACGCACAAGTACGGCAGCGATTACAAGCTGGTGTTTGTCGGCGACGCGACGATGAGCCCGTACGAAATCGTCTACGCCGGCGGCAGCGTCGAACACTGGAACGAAGAGCCGGGCGCCGTGTGGATCAAGCGCCTGCTGAACACGTATCCGAAAGCGATCTGGCTCAATCCCGAGCCGGAACAACGCTGGGAGTACACGCCGTCAATCAAACTGACGCAAGAGATCATGGATGATCGGATGTATCCGCTGACGATCGCCGGCCTCGACGAGGGGATCAAGGCGCTGCACTGATTCTGGTGCCCCGGAACCAGAAACTCAGTGGGAGGGCCGTCCCGGCCCGATTCGCGGCGAGACGCCGCTCCCACAAACAGCGCGTCAGCTTGAGTTACGCAATTGCGTCAGGAGAAGATCGCGCCGCCAGCGGCGCTCCTACAGGGCGTTATTCCCCGGCGCCGAGCGATTTCAGGTCCGCGAGTACCTGTTCGGAGTGCGTCTTCGGCTTTACCTTCCGGTAGTGCTTCGCGACGATGCCTTCGGGATTGATGATGAAGGTCTGCCGCTTCGCGACCTTCATGCCGAACATCCGCGTCTTGACGCCGTACGCATCCGCCGCTGTGCCTTCTGTGTCGGCCAGCAGCGGAAACGGCAGGCCGTGGTTCTCGGCGAACGCCTTGTGTGACTCGACGTCGTCCAGGCTCACACCCAGGATCTGCGCGTTCAGCTTGCGGAACGCAAATATGTTGTCGCGGAACTCGCAGGCCTCGGTCGTACAACCGGGCGTCTCGTCCTTCGGGTAGAAATACAGCACGACCCATTGGTCGCGGTAGTCCTCCAGCGAATGCAACTGGCCGTTCTGGTCGGCGAGCTCGAATTCGGGAGCCGCGTTGCCCTCGTACTGCAGATCGGACGCCGTACCCGCCGTCGCCCAGGCGAGCACAGCGAGCGACGCTATTGCAAAAGTCGTGACGCGTTTCATTAACCAGTTCCGGAATCTAAAATGTTGATATCTATAATACGACGGGATGACGGGCCTGCAAAAACAAATGCCGAAAACAGCGCTGGTGCTGCCGGGCGGCGGTGCCCGCGGGGCGTTCCAGGTCGGTGTTCTGAAGGCAATCGCTGAACTCGTGCCGAAGGGCACGCCCAATCCGTTCCCGATCATCAGTGGAACCTCGGCCGGCGCCGTGAATTCAGTCGTTCTGGCCGCCAAGGCGCGACGCTTTCGCGTGGCCGTCGCAGAGCTTGACACGGTCTGGTCCCACTTTCGCTGCCAGGACGTCTATCGAACCGACCACTGGACGATGCTCAAGAGCAGCCTGCACTGGCTAACTGCCATCGTGCTCGGGGGGTTCATCGTCGGCATGCCGAAATCGCTGCTGGACAACTCGCCGCTGCGGGCCCTTTTGAGCCGCAACGTCCGTTTCCCGCGGATCCAGGACGGAATCGAGCAGGGGCATCTCGAGGCCGTCGCCGTGACGGCGGCCGGCTACGGGTCGGCGAAATCGACCTCATTCTTCCACGCCACGGAAGAGCACCGCGAATGGTCCCGCACGCGCCGCCTCGGCGTGAGCGTTTCGCTCAACCTGGATCACCTGATGGCAAGCATCGCGGTCCCGATGATCTTTCCGCCGGTACGGATCGGTTACGAGTACTTCGGCGACGGCGCGATGCGCCAGGCTACGCCACTGAGTCCTGCCGTTCACCTGGGCGCTGATCGGATTCTCGTTGTAGGCATTCGCGACGAGACGGCCGATACGGCGCCGACGTCGCCCCAAGACCATCCCAGCTTTGCGCAGATTGCGGGCTATATGCTCGACACCCTGTTCATGGACGGCATGTACTCGGACCTCGAACGCCTCACTCGGGTCAACCAGCTGCTCGACGGTGGGGCGGGCGACACCAGCTCGATGCGGCCGATCGATACGATGCTCATCGTGCCCAGCGAAGACCTGCGCGTCATCGCCCACAAACACCGAGCCGAATTGCCCTTCGCGATTCGTGCGTTGCTGCGGGGCGTCGGCGGAGGAAAGAACCCGGGCGAGAACCGCCTGCTCAGCTTCCTGCTGTTTGAGCGGGCGTACACTCGGGAGCTCATCGAGCTGGGCTATCGCGACGCGATGAACGTGAAAGATCAGCTGCGGGATTTCATTGAGGGCAGCGCGGTGCCGAGACTCTTCGCGCCCGACTGGATCAAGCGGGATCTGAGCGCGCTACGTTCTTAGGCGGTGGCTGCCGAGGTCATTGTGCCTCGTAAGCACCGTGCCGTGCTTTTTCTTGAGTTTTTCGGCGATTTTCTCGGCCATGTAAACCGAGCGGTGCTGCCCACCGGTGCAGCCGACGGCCACCGTCAGATAGCGTCGACTGACGCTTTCGTACTCCGGAATCCAGCGCTCGATAAATCGACTGATGTCCTTGTACATCGCGCGGAAGTTGGCATGAGCGTCGAGAAACTCCATGACTTCCGCGTCTTGGCCGGTCAGGCCGCGCAGCTCGATCGTCCAGTACGGGTTGGGCAGGCAGCGCAGGTCGAAGACGAAGTCGGCGTCAGCGGGAATGCCGTTTTTGAATCCGAACGACTCGATCAGTACCGACAGCGTATCGCGTTTGCGCCGATCGACACGCTCGCGGATCGTATCCGCAAGCTCGTAGATGCTCGTTCTGGATGTGTCGATGATCAGGTCGGCCGAGTTTACGATCTCGGCGAGCATCTCCCGCTCGGCGGCTATCGCCGCCCGTAATGCCGCACCGTGCTCCGCAAGCGGGTGCCGCCGACGCGTTTCGCTATAGCGTTTCAGCAGGATGTCGTCGTTTGCCTGCAGAAACAGGACCTCGGTGGAGATGCCTTGCTCATTGAGCTTCGCGATCTGCGTCGGCAGTGCCTCCAGGTCCTGGTGTCGGTTGCGCGCATCGACACCCAGCGCGAGCAATTCGGTCGGGTTGTCTTCGTCGCCGCGGACCTCGTCGATTACGGCCTGCAAGAGCGCCGCGGGGAGATTGTCGATGCAGTAGTAACCGAGGTCCTCTAGGACGTGCAGCGCCACGGATTTGCCCGATCCGGACAAGCCGCTGACGATGATCAGGCGCATTGCGGGGCAGCCAGGGTGCTGCCGTCAATCAGGGCCTCGTAGAGTTCGCTACTGGATTTCGCCGAACGAAGCCGGGCCCTAAGCCCCTCGTCAGCCAGTATCGACGTCACCATCTTGATGTCGTCGCAATGGCTGTCTTCGTAGGGATCCGGAACCATCAGTCCGAACACCAGGTCGACGGGTTCTCCGTCGGGCGCATCGAAATCGACGGGCTCCGACAGCAGGATCATGGCGGCGACGCTGTCGTCCAGACCTTCAACCCGGCAGTGTGGCAATGCAACGCCCTTGTCGAGTCCGGTGCAGCCGAGTCGTTCGCGTTTTATCAGGTTTTCGAAGATTTGCTCACTGCCCGTTTCCGGTGTGGAGCGCGAAAGCAGCTCGCTGAGAATCTCCAGGCAGTGTTTTTTGCTTCGCGCCTGCGCATTGCACAGCACGCTGTCAGCTTTGATCAGTTGGTCGAGCGTCATTGCGTAACACGTTGGGAGCAGTGTCCTGTCCGGTTGATTCGCGTAATTTCAGCGCTCCGTACAAGGTGTGTGGCAAGGCGTGTACTGCCGGCAATGGCCTGTTCCTTGCCAAAGGACGCAACGCGGCCACACACCTTGTACGGAGCGCCCTTCGGGAATCGACGAAATTTGCCAGGACGGCGTTGCACTCCTTGCCAAGGTCCCGACATTGGCGGCGGAATGCGCCTTGTCCTCGCAAATTTCGTCGGTTCTGAAATCATGCGAATCAACCGGTCAGGACACTAGCCGAAGTTCCTCTTTTGTGCATCTCGGG
>JAAUXY010042907.1_pt1 | contig 14941 bp, 9 predicted proteins | sample 7278121 | NCBI WGS metagenome assembly JAAUXY01 (sample SAMN14350117, study PRJNA611818) | marine sediment metagenome | isolation source: surface marine sediment (1.8m) | place: French Polynesia: Moorea | collected 2018-08 | reverse complement strand
TTTGTTCTCACCAGTGCCGGTCGCATTGCCAGGGATTACGCCTGGGCGGATGGGTTTCAAGATACCCTGGGGGGCACGATTAATAATTTTTTCAACCCCCTAAAATCAGATGTTCATGGCGTGTTCGGAGGTTCTTCGCTGATTCTCTTTGCCATTTTGTTACCTGTCCTCAGGCTGTTTCGGGTGAAATTGCCTCTAGTAATTTGGGGAATCTGGGGAATGATGGTGGTCGCCATCCTTCATATGCAAGGCAGCAGAACGTTGATTCACTATTTTATCTGGAAATTCTTACCTCTGGCATCATCTTTTCGGATCGCTGGCCGTATCTCTATGTTAATGCCAATTTTAATCATGCTGCTTTTGGCATGGCTGATCAGTGCTGAAGCCGTCAGATTGAGGTTTTTAAACACACAATTGTTGATCTTACCGCGTACAATTCTGGCCGGTATATCGCTTGTCATTGTTACGGGTTATTTTTTTATTCCCAATTCGATTTTTCAAAGTATGACCGTTTACAGCGCTGATTCAATCAGACAGATACCGCCCCGGCTGGAATCCATTGCACTATTTTGTGGAATCGGGTCGTTGGTGCTGGTGGCTATCCACGGCTATCTCGGCCAATTAAAACAGACGGGCAAAATTATAATAGTGCTCTTGGTGGGTTTGCAAATGGTCTTGCTGCTGCAATATGGCACTTGGATTGAAGAAAAAAAGGATACGCCAACGTTGGCGCAAATGTATGCGGCCAAAAAAAAGAGTTTGAACTATCAATTGACGACTGGTTATGGATTGGCCAATAAGGTTGTTATTCGGCAGACGCAACTTTCATTTCTCGAACCGTTTCTCGGAAGGATCTATACCCGTTATCGCATTGCAGAGAACAATGAAATGGCATATGCTTTAATGCAAGAAGATCGATTCCCAGAAGAGGTAACACTTGAAAAATATGCGATTAATCATAGCCTGCCGGTTAAGAAACAGCCGAACAAGAGCGGTCTCAATAGTACAAAACTTGTTTTTAGCTCATTCAATCGCCTGGTTTTTGAAATCCAATGCGCTGAGATGGCTTTCTTTGGACTGGCCTATCCTTATACCGGGCATTGGCAAGCGTATCTCAATAACCACAAGGTCAAAACGTATCGTGCCAACGGTGCGTACCACGCTGTTAAAGTTCCTGCTGGAATAAGTCGATTGGAATTTCGCTATTGGAGCACGGCTGCCTTCTGGGGCATGGTGATCAGCTGTCTCACTTTTTTGACGATTGGGTTAATCGCAAGTGTCGGAATCGCTAAGAAACCGAATACTGTATTGATTGCGGTTGCTTTTTGTATTCTAGTCATCGGCGGATTCAGCTATTGGTATCGAGGTCTTTATAATGGTGCTGACCTCTTGACTACTTATTCATGGAAGGAAACACCCGGGTCGTCTTTTTCAAATATCGCTTATGGCAAGCGAACATTCATGAGTTCATTATTAAATGCAGGCTATCCCTTTTATAGAAGCAGCGGCCAAGCGGTTGACGGACAGGTTGCTCCCAAATCCGGCTTTATTACCGGTTTGGAATCTCATCCCTGGTGGATCGTAGATCTACATCATGCTAGATCAATCGACTCAATTGTTATTTATGAAAGTATTAATGATTCAAAATTCAATGTAAGACCCCTTACAGTGGCCTTTTCAAGTGATCAAAAAGAATGGCGGACGGTAGAAACCATATCTGAGGAGAATCATGACCGTCCTTTGATTATTAAATTAAAGAAACCGCAGGATACTCGATATATTCTTTTCAAGGCTTCCGGAACCTGTCAGCTCTCCTTTGATGAAGTTGAAATATATCCGGTAAATAGCGTTCGTCTAAAATAAATTCACCGCTTTTTTTTGAGCAAGTTTTCGTTACAAAATTTCTATCATGGATAACAGGGTGCGCACATTAGAAAACCGATTCAAACCAAAGCGTGACACGTTAATTTGTGTGTTACTTGTGGTGACAATCTTTTTGATTTATGGGCAGGTTGTCAATCATCAATTTGTGCTCTACGATGATGACATATACGTCACCGAGAACGTGCAGGTCCGAAATGGGATAACCTGGGCTGGCCTAAAATGGGCTTTCAGTTTTAATAATGTCGTATATCTGCATCCATTAACCTGGCTGTCACACATGCTGGATGTTCAGATTTTTGGGGTAAAGTCGGGGTGGCATCACCTGACCAATGTGCTTTTTCACATGGTCAATAGTATATTGCTTTTTTTCATATTTAATCGAATGACCGGCGCTGTCTGGCGCTGTGCGTTTGTGGCGCTTCTTTTTGCGATTCATCCCCTGAATGTGGAATCCGTCGCCTGGGTGGCCGAGCGTAAGAGTGTTTTGAGCACATTTTTTTGGATGCTAACGCTATGGGGCTATGTCCGCTACGTGGAACGTCCAAACGTTAAAAGATATATATGGGTCTTGCTGTTATTTATATTCGGTCTATTGGCCAAACCCATGCTGGTGACCATGCCCTTTTTTTTGCTGTTGTTGGATTACTGGCCATTGGGGCGTATGGAGCCGCAAAAATTCGAATCTGCTGTCGACAAACAAAATGCAAAAAAAGGGATTTTCCGGAGATTTCAAACCCATATTCCCAATCGATTGATTCTTGAAAAACTACCTTTTTTTGCCTTTTCCTTGATCTTTATTTTTCTGTCTTCATTATCGCTTCAAAGACTCGGTATTGTTGTATCTCATGGGCACCATCCAATGGGGCTGAGAATTGCCAATGCAATCGTTTCCTATGTTAAATATCTCGGACAGATTTTTTGGCCGTCGAATTTAGCCGTTATTTATCCCTATCCGCAGACCATACCGGCATGGCAAGTCATTGGCGCTGTACTTTTGCTATCCACCCTGATGATATTTTTTCTTTTAAAATTCAGACGTGCACCTTTTGGGGGAGTGGGCTGGCTCTGGTATCTGGGGACACTCGTACCTGTTCTCGGTCTGTTTCAGGCGGGGCATTGGCCGTCGATGGCCGATCGATTCACGTATATCCCGGCCATCGGCATTTTTATCATTATCGTCTGGGGTGCATCCGAATTGGGAAGAAAATGGTATCATGGGAAAACGATTCTATCAGTTGCGGCGGTTGCCATTGTCATACATTTAATGGCGGCTACATGGATGCAAGTCGGCGTGTGGCGCAACAGTAAATCTCTTTTTAGGCATGCTCTTGAAGTCACCCAGGATAATTTTATGGTGCATAACAACCTGGGCAATATTTACTTTAGCCAAGGCCTGTTGGACGAGGCCGGCAAACAATATTCGGAAGCATTACGTATTGAACCTGATTTTGCTTTGGCACATAATAACATCGGTGCGGTCATGTTGCGCAGCGGCAAAATAGAGGCCGCGGTGTTTCACTTCCGCCGGGCGACTATTTTAAAACCGGATTACCAGCGCGCCCAGCGAAATTTAAAAAAGGCACTTAATCTAAGAAACGCTGCATTGGAAAACCAGTAGAAAAAGGTGCTGTAGAAGAGATGAATAAAAATACGACTCCGCTTCCATTTCATATTTACTTCTGGGCGGTCTTTATTTTAGCCATAGCGGGCCTAAGCGATTCGATTTATCTTTCGATATCGCATTATCGCGTTTATACGGACATTGGGTACAGAAGCTTTTGCGCGATCTCCAAAGCCATAAATTGCGATACGGTTTCACAAAGCCCTTATTCCATATTTATCGGTTTGCCCGTGCCCGTCTGGGGAATTATCGGGCATACCTTATTTCTGTTGTTTTTGCCGTTTGCCAAAAGCAAGGCCGCAGCTCCAAAAAGAATTTGGTCAATTCTTTTTGTACTGGCCTTTGCCTACAGCATCTATAGCTTGATCCTGGCATTTATTTCCACATTTCTCATTCATAGCTATTGCCTGATGTGCATTATCAGCTATGCGATTAACTTCTTACTTTTATTTTATACCTGGATTATTCGAAGACGATTTAAATGCGCTGGAATCATTGATGGTCTAAGAAAGGACTTCAAATTCCTGATAAATGCAAGAACGCTGAGTGTCCCTTTATTTGGGTCCTTTGTATTTGGATTTATCTGCATCATGCTTTTTATTCCGTCCTACTGGCATTTAGAAGCACCCAAAGCATCTTCCCAGATTCCTACCGGAATAACCCCAAACGGCTATCCCTGGATTGGGTCTGAAAAACCTGTGTTGACCATCATCGAATTTGCTGATTATCAGTGCTTCCAATGCAAAAAAATGCATTTCTTTTTGCGTCAGCTGATTGACAAGCATCCCGATAAGATCCGACTAATTCACCGCCACTTTCCCATGGATCATAATTACAATCCCATTGTAAAAAAGCCTTTTCATATCGGGTCTGGCAATATGGCTCTGCTGGCGATTTATGCATCCTCCAAAAGCAAGTTTTGGCAAATGAATGATCTGCTCTATAAAGTCGTTCACATGTCAAAGGAAATCAGTATGGAAAAACTGGCCGCAGAAGCCGGACTCAATCCAGAGGAGCTCGGCCAATCGGTCAATAAACCATCGTTTCTCAAAAAGCTGCAGCACGACATCCTAAGCGGTCTTAAGCTCGGCATCAACGGAACACCGGCATACGTCATTAACAAAGAGGTCTATCAGGGTCAGATACCTCCGGAAATTATAAAAGGCGTTCTGAAAAAATAAACGGCTGGCTTCTTTTTTTTGACAGGCAAAGCCTGATATGTTTAGGTGGGTGCATATAAAAAAAGAACATTTTTACAGGTACTTAGCGATTATTTGCTTTGCCAAACTGAGATTCAATGGTATAATTTTAACTAAAGCTGCAGACCCGGGAGCATTATAGGTACGACATGCAGCATTTTTATTTTTTTAGCCCGAGACGAGTCAAAAGGTGCCTCACCGGCCCTTTTTTATTTTAACCACCTATTCTGTATTTTCCAAAAAACAGACGACAATGCCGAACAGCTTATCCAGATTTCGCAGGCTTCAACAAGCGTATGGCGCAAATGTGCTGTTAAGCGGCTTTCTAGTCCTATTGGTCGCATCCATTGTCATTCTTGCGAGTACGCCACCTGTTAGCCGGGATGCGCTCACCCATCATCTGGCGATTCCCAAGCTTTATCTAAAACAAGGCGCCATTTACGAGATACCGCATGCGAAATGGTCTTACTATCCAATGAATCTGGATTTATTGTACATGATTCCACTATATTTCGGAAATGATATTATTCCGAAATTTATCCATTTTGCGTTTGCGCTGCTAACGGGCGGGCTTATTTTCAAGTATCTAAAAAAGCATAACGAGTTACCGTATGCCATTCTGGGTGTCGTCTTTTTTCTATCGATCCCCGTTATTGTGAAGCTATCGATCACCGTTTATGTTGATCTCGGTCTTATTTTCTTTTCATTTGCCGCATTATTGTTTTTATTCAAATGGATTGAAAATGAATTCAAACTAAAAAGCTTGATTGCCTCTGCCATCTGCTGCGGAATTGCACTCGGGACCAAATACAATGCCATCATTTGTTTATTTCTTATTACGTTATTTATTGTTTTTGTTTATTCCCGAATGTCGCCATCTAAAACCACCAAGCAGCGGAAAGCGCTTGTTTATGGCGCTGTTTTTATGCTGATTTCCGCAGCTATATTTTCGCCCTGGGCGATTCGAAATCTTAAGTGGACCAATAATCCACTTTACCCTTTATATAATTCTTGGTTTAATCCACCTAAAACCGAAATCCTTGATATTACTGAACCGGGAGTCGGGCTCAATTCGAATGAAGACCTTGAAGGGAGAATAAAGCCACAAAAAGGAAGTTGGAGTCATTTTGCCATCCGGAAAATAGTTTTCAACGAGACGTGGTGGGAAATTGCCCTGATTCCCGTTAGAATTTTTTTTCAGGGCCGTGATGACAGTCCGAAATACTTTGACGGAAAACTAAATCCGTTATTGTTTTTCTTCCCGGTATTGGCATTCGTTGGTACCCGAAATAAATCGCCTCAGTTGCATATTGAGAAAAGAATTATGCTGGCTTTCGCAGTATTCTTTATTTTATTTGCGTTCGTTCAAACTGATATGCGTATTCGATATATCGCCCCTGCCATACCTCCACTTGTCGTTTTATCGATTTTGGGCCTGCGGAACATTATCGGTATCATTGGTGACCGGTTTAACGGCATTTATAAAAGGCTTTTTCTTGGTTCCGTATGGGTGCTGGTGCTATTTTTTCTGGGATTAAATTTTCACTACATGCTGAATCTTTACAGATGGGTTGAGCCGATTCGATATCTGAGAGGCGAGTTGAAACGTGATGCCTACATTGAGAAATATAGACCAGAGTACGCGGTCATTAAATATGCCAATAAAACGATACCATCCGATGCCAAGATTTTAGGTATTTTTTTGGGTAACCGCGGTTATTACAGTGACAGGGAAATACGTTTTGACTATACGCCTTTTTTTAAAGAAACCTTTAAACAGAAGTACTTGGATGAAGCCATTTTGGCCAATTTTAAAAAGAACGGCATTACCCATTTTCTCATACGCGTGAATGCCTTTAATAATTGGATTAATATCAATTTTAATGATTCGGAAAAACAGAGACTTGTTCAATTTTTTCAAAATAACACCATGCTGCTTTTTTCAAAAAATGGACACGGACTGTATCATCTCAAAACGATCTAAGTTTTTAGGGCTTTATCGAAAAATTTACAGCGACATTTAATTCAAACCAACGGTATGCGATAAGATGTTTAAAGATAAATCAATTTGTGTCGTCGTCCCGGCTTATAATGAGTCATCGCAAATTGGAAAAGTGATTGAAACAATGCCGGATTTTGTGGATAAAATTGTGGTCGTTGATGACGCCAGCAAAGACGATACGGTCAACATCGTTCGGCAGTATCAGAGCAAAATTGGGAAGATCGAAATCATTGCGCATGAGACGAATCAGGGGGTCGGCGCGGCCATTTCAGCCGGTTATAAATGGGCGCGGGATAACGGCTATGCGGTTACTGCTGTTATGGCCGGTGACGGGCAAATGGACCCCACAGAACTGGAGAAAATTGTAAATCCGGTGGTTGAAGGCAGTACCGATTATGTCAAAGGAAACCGCCTTTTCTACGGTGATGCCTGGAATATGATCCCGCATTATCGGTATCTGGGCAATTCATTTCTGTCATTGATGACGAAGATTGCCTCCGGTTATTGGCATATCGCTGATTCCCAAAGTGGGTACACGGCCATCTCTTTGATCGCACTCAAACGAATTAATCTTGATAAAATATATAACGACTATGGCATGCCCAATGATTTACTTATCAAACTCAACCAACATGACTTTCGCGTTCGGGATGTACATATCAGACCCGTTTATAACGTGGGCGAAACATCAGGTATTAAAGTTAGCCGGGTCATCCCTCGCATCAGTTGGGTTTTATTTAAAGGCTTCTGGCGAAGACTTTTCTTTAAATATGTTATTCGCGACTTTCATCCTTTGATTTTCTTTTATGCTTTGTCTTTCATTCTCCTGACTTCGAGTATTCCTCTGGCCATTCGACTATTTTATATCTGGGCAAAGATTGGCAATATCCCGGATATGAATGCGCTGGCGCTTATTTTCACCTTGATCAGTGGATTGCAGACTCTGTTTTTCGGGATGTGGTTTGATATGGAATACAATAAAAACTTAAAATGAGGACATTTTGAAAGTCTGCATGTTAACCACATCCTTCCCCCGGTTTAAAAGGGATTCGGCCGGTATCTTCATTTATAATCTGGCTGCGGGGTTGGCAAAGAAAGGTGTCGAAGTCAGCGTCATTGCCCCCGGTGATCGGAAAGCCAAACATTTCGAATACCGGAACAACATTCATATTTATCGTTTCCCTTATTTTTTTCCGCCCAAGTATCAGCAGCTGGGTTATCGAGACGGCATATTGAATAATCTGAGAAACAGCCGATTGGCAGTCGCGCAGACGCCTTTTTTCATGCTGGCTGAATTTTTGTATCTATTATACATCCTAAAAAAAAGAAAGATCGACCTGATACATGCACATTGGTCTCTGCCGCAAGGCCTTTTAGGCATTATCGCCAAATATACCCTAAAAGTTCCATGTGTCACCTCGCTTCATGGAAGTGATGTCTTCGGTCTGGGGCATCCCATCTTTAGATCGCTCAATAAATTGACGATTGTCCATTCAGATGTTCTCACAGCCAACAGCCGTGCCACCGCTGCGATGGCGCGCAATATATCAGGCCGTGAAAATGCTAAACTGATTCCCATGGGAGTCAATCCGGATCAGTTTCAAAAAACCACCCAAATCGTTAATCTCAGAAAAAAGTTGGATTTAAATGGAGAAGTTATTCTTTCGGTCGGTCGCTTAATCGACCTGAAAGGTACCGACTATCTCATCAAGGCCCTTGTTAAAGTTTTTTCAGCGTTTCCACGGGCCAAGGCCATCATTATCGGTTCCGGTCCGCGCAAAAATCATTTGCGCAAATTGACCCAAGACCTGCATCTATCAGAAAATATCATTTTTATCGATAAGGTTTCCCAAGCCGATTTGGTGAAGTACTATTCGCTTGCCGATGTCTTCGTCTTGCCTTCTATCATAAATCAGGCCGGTGAAACCGAAGGTTTCGGGGTGGTTTTACTGGAGGCGATGGCCTGCGGGCTTGCGGTTATCGGCAGCAATGTCGGTGGTATTCCGGATATCATCGCAGACGAAGAAACCGGTTTGATCGCACAGCAAAAAGATCCACTACATTTGGGTAATCAAATTGTCCGGTTGTTATCTGATATGCAATTGCGGGAAAAACTGGCCAGGAAGGCACAGCGCTTGATACGGGCAAAATTTTCCTGGGAGGTTATCGCCGACCGCTTTATTGAAATTTACAAAGATACGCTCAGCCATAATTGAACTTAGATCGTATCACCACGTCTTTTTTTCTCGTATATCAGCAATTTATTGCCTCCCGGAAACCTTTCTAAAAAAATTATGCCATTTCATGTTTGCTTCTATCTCCAATTTGCAGCATCATTTTTTCCAGCATTTTTGCTAGATCCATCCAGGTCGGCAGTTCATCGTAACCCGTGGTTTGTTTGGAAAGCCTTCTGTCTACCGTCGCAATCATCGAGCTGACGTTATCCGGCTCATAAAGGAATTCCGGTGTATGGATTAGTAATTCTTTCATACTTCCGACATTCGCTGCGATGATGGGAATATCACATGCCATCATTTCGCGGGCTTTTTGGGGAAAACAATATTTGCCGAATTCATTTTTTTTAGTACAGACGACGCCGATATCCAATGCATTCAAAAAAACAGGAACCTTCTCAAAGGGTAAAATACCTAGATCGTGTATACGGGAACCTTGCGGTATTTCTACATTTCGCGGACCCGCTACAGCGAGATGGATATCATGATATTTTTCTTGTAGAATGCCAAAGGCGTCAAATAGAGTCTCTATGCCGCGGCTATTTGTCAGGGCACCCGCCGTTCCGATCAATCGGATCTTTGTAGGAAGATTTAATAATTTCCTGGACTGTTCTTTATCCAATGGAAAAAAAAGGTCTTTTCTGACCGCATTTTCGAGTATGACCGATTGCTTTTTCCTCCCATACAAGGAGATTCGCTTCTCAAGCGGTTTGCTCACGCAGGTGACCGCATCGCAGTTTTTTACCACATAGCGATATAATTGTTTGATGACCGGAAGGCGGGCCATTAGATAGGATTCGAAGTTATCATACAAGTCAAATATGAGAGGGATGTGGTATTTTTTGGATAATAGATAGCCGATAATACCATAAACCGAATCCGAACCTGCCCATATCACATCAGCCTGCCGCGCATATTGAGAGGCGCGAAGAATGAATCTGAGCAATCCGGGCAACATCAGACGCGTTGCATTGATGCTTTGCCAGTTTGCCGGTTCATCATCAAACAGTCCTTCTGTTTTGTGACGGTAGCTCAGGCACAATCCCTGTACGCGATGTCCTTGTTGCGCCAAAGCCAGGGGAATTTCACGGAAGCGGCCAAAGCGGTCATCTAACAAATCTTTATTCATGTATTGACGCTTTGTTAAGACCAGGATGCGCATTTCGCTGGTGTTCCTCTTCTTACCCAAGATCACAGCTCGCAATCAAATAGCAGCTGATGACAATGCCACGGATCCAATTTTTCCATTATTTTTTGCATTCCCTTCGGGAACGGATAATACCCATAGGGGATCGCCGTTATTTTCCGAAAACCGAGTAGCTTTAGATAATCGTAAAGGGTTCTATAGGTGAAGACAACGAGATGCCGGTCAGAGGGCGTATCTCCTTCTAAATTGATATGCGTTGCTTTTCTGTTCCGTATAAAATTATTCATTTGGAGGAGGACCTCTGAATCCGGGTGGGGACCCGATGAAGGCATGCGGCCAATAACCAATAAAAATACGTTAAACCATGCACTCAGATTTGGTGTGATAATAATGAGGCGTCCGCCGGGTTTCAACACCCGCTGCGTTTCTTTTAGAAAATTACAACCGTTTACCAAGTGCTCAAGCACAGATAAGCCAAACACACATTGAAACACATCCGCATCGAAGGGCAAATCTTGATTCAAATCACCCCGTAATACCTGCAAGTTTTTATTTTGAGCGCTTAATACGCCTGCGGCGCTCCATTCAATACCAAAGTAGTTTTGTTGCGGTAGCGTCGTAAACGTATTAATATATTGAAACTGATGACCGCCACCGGCGCCACAATCGAGACAATAACCTCCTGAAGAGAGACTTGCCGCGATTCGCTGTCGCGCTTCTCGATACATCCGGCGTTGAGCGTGTTCATACATTTCAACCAAATATTTTTGGAATTCAGATTTAATACGCATGCGCGACCTCACAACCTCCAAACACCCCGATAAAAATTATGGGCGACATCGATTTATCATGTTCAAGAAAATGGTTGATGACGTCTGTAATTTCATTTTTATTAATTCCCCTTAAGCGCTATTGCCCGCCAAATGATTAAAGATTTCTACTAAACGAGCGGTTAAGGTTTTGCGATTAAAATTTTCGAGATATTCTTTTGAGGGTAAGCTGAAAGTTAGGTCATTATTTTCCCAATCGTACAATAAGGATTTTATGGCCTGTTTGATACCTGGAATATCATTCGGTCTTGCGACTTCAAAGCGAGGCGCAAATTCTTGGATGATATCCTGATTGTCGCCCGGTGGCAGAATCGCTAGAATCGCCTTGCCGGAACGAAGATATTCATAAGTTTTACCCGCAACGGGCGTAACCACGGCCCTATTTTCCTGCTGGTAAACAATCAAACAATCGGATTGAGCCATGGCTTGAATAACTTCGGAATGTGAAACCCGACCGCCTAGACGAACGTGATTTTGCAGACCCAGTTTCGTCAGCACATTTTTGGTTTCCATTCCGTAATCGCCGATAATTTGAAGATTGATATTATCCTTCTCTTTGACAATCTGTTGCAGTGCTTTTAGTAATGGCGTTGGATTGCGCCCGGCAATGCTGAAACTTCCGGCATATAGAAGATTTAGGTGTGGATTTGAACGGGTCGGCTGAAAAGTGACAAAATCTTCTTCATCATACCCATTGGGGATCAGGCTGACCCGGCCATCCAGATATGGAAACGTATTCAAATATTCGGTCAGCGCGGATGGGCAATTGACAATCAGCCAATCAACTTCTTCCAACACCTTTTTTTCCATGGCGCTGAAAAAGGATTTTTTCAAAATATAGCTCAAGGATTTTTTCTGAAAATAAGGCCCGACGCTCCAGGCATCACGCAAATCAAGGATAAGGGGGATGCCCGCATGTTTTTTAAGCCATCGCGCCGCCATTGCCGGGGGAAACGGGGGACAAGAAATATAAATTAAATCAAATATGTCTTGGCGCATCCACCTTCGGCCCTGTAAAAACAGTTGCGGCAGCCAACCGTAAGGTGCCAGATTGAATGGCTTTTTCCATGGAGTCAGTGATGGGATCCGAGTGATAGGCGTATAGCATTCTTCTTTTTGGGTGCGTTGCTCGGATGTCAAAACGGTGGCCTGCCATCCAAAATCGGATAGGTATTTAACGAATTTTTCCGATCGCAAACTCGCACCGATATTCGAGCAAGGTGGAAAATCATAAGCGATGAAAAGAACCTTAGGCATAACGGGCTCCATATCCTGAGGAATAGGGAATAATAGTTGGATGCGCCGCTGTTATCATAAATTTATTTTTTAATAATTGCTGTGACATCGTGAAATCCATAACGGACAGGTAATCTTTAAAAAGTGCGATAATCCGGAAGACGGGTTTACCATAACCATTATGCGTTCCAATAAATCCTTTCTCACCAAAATACAAACATTTTGCGTGCGGGTCACCGTCCAGTTTGAATAAACCCTTATCGATTGCGGCGGGTTCGCCGCCCTGCAATTGCGGGCAGAAATGAGCGGCAACCGATCTGTATTGATTGCGTCTGGCCGGCAGGGGGGTATAGACATACGATCCGGGGTCACGGATCAAGTCCTGGCCGTCAATTGTTAGTTCTACGGAAAGCTGGTCATTGTGGCCATGGCCGCCTCTGCCGTTTTGGCCAATGGGTCCGCAACGCACTGCCAAGTAGAGGCGTTTTGAACTAAAAAGATATAACCCGAAGTCAGCATACCCGTATATTCTAAGATCCTCACGTAAATCGTCCCCCGGCGCTGGAATCCTCAAAGCGCTTCGCGAATTTTCTGGCAAAGAATTCAATTTTTTTTCCAAATCCATTCTGGTTTGCTCATTGCCGATTCGAATACTTTCAGCGCCGCTATGGTTCGGATTCTCTTGGCGATAGGATGGAAGGCGGACACCGCCTGCAAGTGCCTTTAAAAAATTATAATCTGTTTCGTTCTCCGAAGAAAATTCGGCAAAGTCCTGGCGGTTAAACAAGGCATTGATACTTGCGACGATGTGACGATGATCTAAATGGTCTTCATCCCAGAAGGGGTCGTTGTCAGCGCGATCTGTGTAATTATTCAAATTGAGATAAAGAGATTTTGCCTCCGCTACTGTCCTTTTCTTATATTTAGGAAACAATTTTATGAAACGGCCATTGTCATTATCCCCAATTTGAGGAATTGTACCATCGGGTTTTGATATATGCATCGTAAATTCGGCCATTCGCTCTAAACGCTCGATGTATCCGTCTGGAAAAAGGCTTCGGGCACCAGTGATACCGTCGGGGACCATTGGCCGCGAAGGCTGGTAACGTTTAATCGCCCGATCGTGCCATCGGGGACCTTGCGTTTGTAAAGGGGCTAATCTGGCTTGTTTGAGACCCAGAATCAAAGCGGTTGTGTATAGGACAAGCTCGGCCGATAAACGATGATATGAAGTTGAGGCCTCAAAATTGGCGCCATCTGGATAAAATTGGTTAAAGACTTCTTTAAGCAATTCTTGAATCGCGAAGCCCAGCCAAGCGTTTATGCGCGCATTGGTTTGCAAATACGCCGAGACATAAAGCAATCCGGCGATATTGGCCAGATAGTGATTGGATGCAAATGATTTTTGCCATTCGAGATGATTAACAATATGCAGGCCATGTTCATATATACTCTGGATGAACACCTTTTTAAACGTTGAATCAAATATGGCCCCGGAAGTTGTGAGCAGATCGTAGGTTATCAGCCAATTGACGACTCTTATGGCAACATCCATGGCATAGAACCAGTTGACGCCGTAACGCGGTGGATTGGTGGCAATGAAATCCAGAACCTGGTTGCGAAACTCACGCGCATATACTTCAGGGGATTGGAAATGTTCATTTCCATGGGATGCTAAAATAAACGCCCAGGCAAATTGCGGTAAGTGCTGCATGCGGGACAATTCCCAGGGAACTTTAATGTCGGCGCCCTCAAGATCAAAGGCAACACTTCGGGTCCAGGTTCTCTCCGACCATCGGTAGCCGGATTTGAAATCGATTTGCCAATCAATGGGTATATATTCTTGGTCCACTATTCGCCAAACGCGACGGGCATAGTCTAAATTGGCTTTGTTGATCCGTTTCCTGAGCCAATGGCCTTCTCGGTCGATCGTAATTTTCGGGCCGGCTTCGAAGCGGTGGTTTTCAAAACCGTGGCAATTCATACTGCGTTCGACCTTCAGCCAGCCGGATCCGAGTAAATCAAAGCAATGATCGAGATAATTTTGGGTTAAGCCCAAAATTTGATTCGCAAATGGCTCCAAAGATAACGCTTCAGGCGGTTTAACATAGCTGTCTAAATTATCACCGGACCAAAATCTTTTACTGATATAAGTCATGCGAAAACGATCCAGAGGCTTTTGATACCAGATTTTCAATTTGTGTTTTATGATGTCCCTGATGTTGTACATGGGTCGAATCTTTTAAAAAGCTTTGAAACATCGATTGTTATTTTTATGCATGATTTTTATTTTACTTCCAACAGGCGCTAAGATTTTAGTTGGGCCGGGTCAGACTGCCAAAAGCTTTTTTCATCTAATGATTCCAATTCCACAAAATTTTGTTTAGCGACCCAATCTAAAAACCGCTGCAGTTCGACACCGTTACCGAATCCCTTTGGATGACCGATGGCAACGATAGGTACCGGATCGTATTGGGTTAGATGTTGAAATCGTTTATGTGCCTTGAGAAGAAACCATTTCATTTCTTCCATCGTTGATCGACAGAAATCCAGTGTTTTAACTCTTGGCAAAAAAATAGATAGGCTGTCTAAAATTCTTTTAGGTATAGAATTTGTTATTAAATGCCGGTTCGTTTTGCCCTCACAGCCCACAGGTGTATCTCGTAATTGATGCAGTCTTTTTTGAGCGTGAAATCGTAAACGCTTAAAAAAGCCTATACGCTCCGTAAAAATGGGCACTTCGACGATAAGCCCATGAGGATTTGACTCAATCATGCTATTCCGAATC
>JAAUXY010011584.1_pt1 | contig 14948 bp, 15 predicted proteins | sample 7278121 | NCBI WGS metagenome assembly JAAUXY01 (sample SAMN14350117, study PRJNA611818) | marine sediment metagenome | isolation source: surface marine sediment (1.8m) | place: French Polynesia: Moorea | collected 2018-08 | reverse complement strand
GGCTCAAAACCCGGTTTCGCCGGTGCTTCCTCGCCAGGTGACGGCTGTCGCCGAAGGTGATGTTCGCTATTTCAGCATCGACAGCGAAGCGCTGGACCTCACGCTGACGCTGGAGCAGACGGGCATTTACGAGGTCGGCGACATTGAAGCTACGATGAATTCCGCCGAGGGTGACTGGATGAGCGCCCTCCTTCGCACCAAGACCTTCCAGCTGATTCCACCGCAGAACATCCAGATGATCTTCATGCGTTTGCAGCGTCGAGAGTACAAGGCTGGCGAGGTCGTCATCAAACAGGGCGACCGGGGCGATCATTTCTACATTATTACCAGCGGCCGGTGCATGGTGACGCGGGAGACGCCAGGCAACGGCAGCAATATCGATCTTGCCGATCTGGGTGTCGGAGCGACGTTCGGCGAAGAGGCCCTGATCTCGAATGAGGCCCGAAATGCAACGGTCACGATGATGACCGACGGCACGCTGATGCAGCTCGACCGGGACGACTTCCAGTCACTCCTGAATGACGAAGTGGTTGTGTCCCTGAGCCATGACGACGCTGACGAGGCCGTCAGCCAGGGCGGCCAGTGGCTCGATGTTCGGGTTCCGAGTGAGTTCAAGGCATCGAGCAAGGCGAACGCGACGAACCTGCCGCTGTACATGCTGCGCCATAAGCTGGACGCGCTGGATCGCAGGACGCCGTATGTCGTCTACTGCGACACAGGCCGCCGGAGCTCTGCCGCCGCGTTCATATTGAACCAGCGCGGATTCGAGACCGCGGTGCTCAAAGGCGGTCTGAACTGCAGCGAACTCTAGCTGCGAGGTCCGCGCTTCAAGGCGTCGTTCCCATTTAACAAAACGCGCACTTTTTCGACGTAGAACGCCGACTGACGCCAATCTGCGACAGTCCGAGTGTTTCGTAAAAACAATATAAAATAATAATTTAGGTGTTTTTCATAGAATCCACTTCACGTATGCAGTCGGTCGTTAGACTTTCGAAACGACTCGGCGTTAGCATTCGCGCGAGGTCGGAGTACGTTCGACTTTCCGATTAACGCTTGGGCAGCAAATTCGAGATTTGACTATGAAAAAAATACTTCTTATGGGGGCCGTACTGGCATTGCCGATCACCGCGACGGCGCAATCCGTGCAAAAGGAAAAGGCCAGCGATCTGAGTTACAACTTCGCCGAGATCCGATTCGTTGATGTCGACGAGAGCGATGGTGACGGCATTCGCTTTGCCGGTTCCTACCGGATAGCCGACGAGTGGATCCTGGTCGGCGGCCTGACGACGCTGGACTTTGATTTCGATGTCGACTCCACGGTGCTGGAGATCGGCGGCGGCTACGTCTGGAATTACTCGGAGAGCTTCGACCTCGTCAGCACGCTGCGATACGTCCGTGTGGATTTCGATACGCCGGTCGGCGACTTCGACGACTCTGGCTTCGCGCTGTCGTCCGGCATCCGGGGCTTCATCGCTCCGCAGTTCGAGATTCGCGGCTCAGCCAACTACATTGACGTCGATGACAGCGACACGTTCATTGAACTGGCCGGTGACTACTACTTCACGGATCAGGTTTCGGCCGGTATCACTCTTGAGCTGGCCGGCGATGCGGACGTGTTCAGCATCGGCGCTCGCTGGTACTTCAACTAGAGCTTGAACAGAACCGACGCCACATTTGACGTGGCGCCGGTTCGGCTTAGCTCAGGCGAGCCACCCGAAGGCGCCACCCGTCAGCAACGCATAGATCAGCGCGTCGAAGATGTTCTTCGCCGTCGTCGACCACGGGCGCGCGAACCAGATGCTCTCCTGGACATACGCCAGGCCGTGCGCGGCCCAGGCAACGGTTCCGGTCAGTTGGAAGACCTGCAGGTAGGTCGACTCTGGCGTCGTGAAGTGCTTTACGACATACGCGCAGAGGCCGCCGATAAACAGGTAGAAGAGAAAGATCTTCAACAGTCGATGCCCCATTTTGGGCAGGCCCTTCTCCTGAACCGTGATGTACGCGACGGGCCCGTCGATGAATTTCTGCTGGCTCTCCGGCTTCTTGAACTCCTCAGGCTCGATACAGTGCGGCACGAGGTAGGCGCCCGGGCCGAGATTCTTCAGGGCGACGCGTATGCCCTCCTCGTCGTCCTGCGTCTTTCTGAAGTCTGTTTTGTGCCATGGCATCGCCATCCAGATGATCGCGCTGACGAAAAACACGAGTACGGCAGACAGGACTATCGGCTGCCAGAGTGCGAGAATGCTCATAAATTCCCCCTTTATCTTTTACGGCGCTCTGAGCGGCGCCTGAGCGTCACATTCTAGACAAAAATTGGTAGCCGGACCCGCAGATGATCACTCTCCGCTCGCTTCCTTTGATCGCAGCCATCGTGCCGTTCATCGGTGTGACGATTTCCTATGCCATCGGTACGCACTACGACCTGATCCCGTCGTGCATACCGTATATCGATGGATGCACGTCAATCAGTTCAACGGGGCGCTACGAGCCGGCCAGTTTTCTGTTCAAAGCGATACAGATGCCGCTCGGGGTCTTGCACATCGTGATCTGGCTGCTGTGCATCGAGTGGTTGAGATCCATGGGGCACCATTCCCGGGCGGCGCACCGGACACTCTTCTACAGCGGTCTTGTCGGTGGTCTCTCGTTGATTATCTACGTGACCTTTCTCGGCACGCAGCAGCCGTTCTACGAATTCATGCGTCGTTTCGGCATCTACGGCTATTTCCTCGGTGTCGCGATCGCGCAAGTAACGCTGGCGTTCTCGGTGCTGAAGGTGCAAGCAAAGACGGCACGATTTGACGGGCATCCACAGGGCACTCCGCTGGTCTGGCTGGCCCTGCTGCCGTTCGCGCTGGGCATCCTGAACCTCGTACTGAAGTCGGTACTCGATGACCCACACCGGTGGGAGAACCGCATTGAGTGGGTTGCTGCGCTGATCATGCAGCTGTATTTCCTGTTTCTCTGGAATGCCTGGCGAGTCAGCGGCTTTGACGCCAGGGTGACCTCCGACGTTCGATGAGAATTACTGTCGAGTCTCAGCCGCAGTGACGGCCTCTCCGGCAGCGGTGACGTCTGCCCATGGAGAGGACCATCGCGGGTCGTTCAGCGCTGCCTCATCCGTCAGGGACTCAAGGAAAGCGAGCAGGTCCTGCTTCTCTGAGTCGCTGAGGTCGAAACCACGAATGAACTCGGACTTGAAAGGATTCACGTTGCCATCGCCGGCATTCGGACCGTCCTCGATCAGCCGCCCTCCTCTCGCATAGTGTTCGATGACGCCCTCGAGCGTCGCGATGCTACCGTCGTGCATGTAGGGGGCGGTTACGGAGATATTGCGCAGAGTCGGCGCACGGAACTTGCCCATATCGCGGCGCTTGCCGGTAATGTCGATCAATCCCGGGTTGTCTGCCGGATAGGCGCCCGTGTTACCGAGGTTGTACAGGCCTGTGTTGTGGTATCCGAAACGGGCCACACGCGCATCTTCGTGCGTCGTGCTGTCAGTGAAATTGAAGCCGCCGTGGCAATGGAAACACTCGAGGCGCTCCGAGAAGAACAAGGCCTCCCCGCGCTGTGCGGATTCGCTGATCGCCACAGCATCCCCCGCGAGCCAGGCATCGTAGGGTGACCGGAAACTGACGATGCTGCGCGTGAACGCGCTGATCGCGCGGACCATATTGATGACGGTGCCCGGTCGCTCCTGCGTCGGGAAGGCTTCGCGGAACAGGTCCGCATAACGCTCGTCATCCCTGAACAATGCGGTCAGTTGCTCTTCGAGACCACCGAGGCCCATCTCTATCGGGTTGTCGCCGAACAACGGTGTCAGCGCCTGGTCTTCGAGACTCGCGGTCAGAGAGTTGGCCCACGTCAGCCTGCTTGCGTAGGCCGAATTGACGAGGCTCATCGCGTTTCGCGGGTGTAAATCGCCGGTCGCGCCCACCGACCGTGCTCGCCCGTCGGTAAATGCCAGCGCCTGCACGTGGCAGCTAGCGCAGGAGAAAGCACCGTTGATCGACAGGCGCGTGTCGTAGAACAACCATCGCCCCAGCTCGACCTTGGCCTGGCTCATCGGGTTATTGACTGGCACATCCGGCGCCGGGATTCCTTTGGCCAGTCCCCAGTCATACGGTCTCGGCACCATCAACCAGAGAGCCGCGCCGAGGAGCAGCGCCAAAACCAGCAAGGCACGCTTCATCCGAACAGCCTCATCGTGACGCCGTCGTTTGAATCGGTCGTGCGCTGAACAAGCCGTCGAGGATTAAAGGATCTTCCGTCCCAAGCCCGAGTGTGGCGAGCACCGCTGGACAGCTCTCCTCGGTGGGACCAGAGGAGCAATCCGACGTCACGCCGTCCTCCAGGTCGACTCCATTGAACAGGCGGCCGATGTCGATAACGACGCTATCCGTTTGCGGATTGAACGCTGCCAGCTCGACCCTGGGCCGGTTTGGGCTGTCACAGCCTGATATGTTGCCGGTTGTTCCCTGGCACGCCGTCGAGCCTAGGTGGAACCAGAAGCCGTCTCCTTCCGTCTCTACACCCGCTCGCAGGAACTTGTATCCCGAACGCCAGTGCCAGTGCATCGACGCGTCGTCCAGCGGCGGCGCTGCCTCTAACGGGTTGTCGTGATTTAGTTCGAAGGGAACTCCCAGCGTGAACTGCAGCTCACGCAACGTTTCGAGGTCAACATTGCCGGCAACTTCGGCGACGACGCGCGGATTGGCTTCGGGCGTACCGTCGTCGCAGCCACCCTGCCCGTTTTCGAGGTCGATGAAGGCCACGACGCCGTTCTGCCACGCCGAATCACGCGGCAGTCGCGCCGGGATAACCGCACCGTCAACGGCTGTCAGTTCGAGATCATGGATGAAAAAACGCAGATCCGTCAGTGCCACGGGCAGCTCGGAGTCACAGCCGATCGCTTCGCCATTGAACGCCACGTCGAATTCGATCGAGATCTGCTGCTGATGGGACTCGCAGGCAGACAGTGTCAACAGGATCAGCAGCAGTGATCGCCTCATGGGTACCGTTTTGTGACTGGTGCGACGATGGCGCGCGAGGCTCTAGTGTAGACCAATACGCACCCGGAGACTCCCGAGCTTCATGTGCGGATGGAGCTGCCGATCAGGCGGTTGGCCGGGCGTTCTCTTGCTGGTCTTGGTCCTGCCCTTCCTGGTCATTGGCACCGTCTTCTCCGTCTGGAGCAACTGCGTAGTCCAGTACGCCGGTCGCGATCAGGTCCGTCGACGCCTGCGCGACGGAAAGCTCGGTCTCTACTTCGCGCAGCTTGGCCTCCGACTTCACGTTCTCCGTCGCGCGATCCTGGAGTTCTGCTCGCAGCTCACGCGTCTTTTTGACCGAGTCGGTCAGGTCTTTCTTCAGGTCGTCAATCTTGTCTTGCTGATGCGTGATCACGTTGTCCCGCTTCTCGTTGCCTTCAACCGCCTCGTCCCGGGCAGTTTCGACTTCTTCGAGCGAAGCTCGGACTTTTTCGGTTTCCGATTGCGCGATGCGCAGTTCTGCCTCCAGCGAGCGAATGCGGTCGTCCCTCGGATCGCGACGACGAGCCTTGGCTTTGCTCCCGATTGCGCTGCTGATCATCGACAAGATCCAGCCCAGCACGAAGGCGCCGGCCGTCATCAGAATCAGCTCTTGCGGAAAATCAACAAACATCCGTTAACGATATGCCCCTGCGGGAAGTCTTAAAAGAACCCATGTCTCACAACGGAAAAAAACTGACATGTCGGTCAATCCCCAGTCCGACCCGAATGTATATACCATTGCAGGCTAAGAAAAACAGCTAATTAGCCTGCTTTTTTAATCAAAATATTAAGCTCGAATCAGATCCGGGAAGTCCGTGAAAACGGCCTCTACCTGTAATTCGTCGCGCAAAAACCTTAAAGCTTGGTCGAATCTCGAGAACGCCGGCGGCAGGTCGTCCCTGCGCAACGTGTACGGGTGAGCCTCGCAGCCGGCCGCATGAATGCGCTCGGCCAGCCCGGTGGACACCGGCTTGCCATCGCCGTCGAGCTCGACGAGCTGGTTGATCCACGGTCCGAAGCCGTCAACGTATTCGGCCATGCTCGCGATGCCGGCGGCTGACCTCAGTTCGTCGTAGTCCGTGTCAGATTCCTGCCAGGCATTGTCGCCAATCAGCTGGACGAGCTTCAGTTCGCAGTCGAAATCGTTGTGAATCCGCCTGATCTCCGCTGCATCAAAACACTGTACGAATATCGGGTCGGATGCTTTTGTGTATCCCTGCGCGCGCAGAACGTTCAGGAAAAGCGTCGTGATATCGATGCCCTCGGAGCGATGGAAGGCGGGCCGTTTGATCTCGGGATAGACGCCCGCGTTCCGTCCGGTCGATTTGTTCAGTCCGCGGACGAAAGAGAGCTCCTCCGCCAGCGTATGCAGCGTGAACGGTTCCCCGGACAACGGGTATCGTCCTGGATACACCGGCGCGCCGTCCGCATTCACTCGCTCGTGAACCCGGAGCTGTCGAAGCTCCGCCAGGTCGAAATCGATCACGTAGTAGCGACCGTCGTCGCGGGCTCGCTTGGGAAAGTGGTCTGCAACATTCGTGACGCGATCGAGGTGAATATCGTGCAGGACAATCAGCTCCTCGTCTCGCGTCGCGACGACGTCCTGCTCCAGGTAGTCTGCGCCCATCGCATGCGCCAGGGCTTTGGCCGGCAATGTGTGCTCCGGCAGATAAGCGCTGGCTCCCCGATGCGCGATGACCTTCATGTAGTAATCAACATGAAAAAACCACGATAACCTATTCTTTATTATCGTCTTTCATGAGCTCTTCGATGCCGGGGAAGTCGATCACCTCCCAGCGAGCCGTGTCCTCTCCGCGACCGTGCTTCTTGATCGCGTCGACCATTTCGCGCTCGTTCCACTCAACGATCTCGTTGCAGCGCTCCTCGACTTCCTTAGGCACCGTGCCCATCCCGCCAAACGGCTTTATCGAGATCTTGGCGATATCGTTGGCGTCTGCGACGTCCATCTGGAAGCGGCTCAGGTCGGCCTTTTTGTCATGGACGGACGGCAGGACGATGACGACCTCGGACTGTTTGATCTGCTGGATCAGCTCGTCCTTGATCGCCTCCAGCCCGCCCGACTCGGGAATATTCTCGGGTTTCGCCACATTCAAATAGTAGAAGCGATCATCGCTCTCTAAGAACTCGAAGACGCGCAGATAATCGTCACTCTCGTCGAACGCGTGCGTCACGTAGACGCGAATCGGATTGCTCTCTGACACTCGGTGTATCCCCAGGTTGTTCCAGTAGCGATTCTATCGAATTCACGCCGTCACTGCCGGCCCGTCGTTCAAGCGCCGGCATACCGAAAATCGGTTCACAGAACATCGGGCTCCGGTTCCTTACGGGCCGCCGTTTCGGTATCGTTAACTCAACAGCATTCTCCCCTGGCCTCAACGATCCGGATGCGCTTACTGCTCTACAACATTCGCTACGCCCTAGGTGGCAGCGCCAGTCTGCATGTGCCCGTGCCGGGCGCCGGCTATGTCCTCGGAAACCAGTTAATGCTGCCCAAGCTGACCGAATTTATCCGGTCCGTAGACCCGGACATCGTCGGCCTGATCGAAGTCGATACCGGTTCGATCAGGACCCGGATGGTCAACCACGCCGAGAAGATTGCGGCGGACCTCGGCATGAACACTTCGTACGAGACCAAATACGGCGAAAACTCGATCAATAAGCTACTGCCGATCGTTCGCAAACAGGGGAATGCTTTCCTCGCAGCGGAGCGCGTGCACGGCGAGAAATTTCACTACTTCGACGCCGGGATCAAACGCCTGATCATCGAACTGGAAATGGAGGATTTCGCGGTATTCCTCGTGCATCTGTCGCTCAAGTACCGGCACCGGCATTTGCAGCTGCGCCACCTGCACGACCTGATCGAGGCCACAAAGAAACCGGTTATCGTCGCCGGAGATTTCAATACGTTCTGGGGCGAAAACGAGATCTACCTCTTTATGAAGGCTTCCGGCCTGCACTCGGCCAACGTGGAAAGCAAACCCACCTACCCCAGCCGCGCTCCGAGGCGGGAGCTCGATTTCATTCTCTATCAGAAAGGCATCCACGTGACGAAACTGGACGTTCCTGACGTGCGCCTGTCTGATCACCTGCCCCTGGTCTGCGACTTCGAGGTTGAATGAGGCGTAGGGCTGCAGCGCCGGCTGAACAAAATCATCGACAGGAAATGTCACACGTCTAAGCGAGAAAACACACCCATGGCACATACACACTGGTCATTCGAATCCGATGCCGACGGCATCGCCTGGCTGCGAATCGATAAAGCCGACGGCGGCGCGAATGTTTTGTCGGGCCCGGTCCTGATGGAGCTCAACGAGATACTGGACAAGCTCTCGTCAAGCCCGCCCAAAGGCGTCGTCATCTACTCCGGCAAGACGAACGGCTTCATCATGGGCGCCGATATCAATGAGTTCACTAAGATAGAGAACCCCGACGAAGCCTATGAACTGATTCGGCTCGGGCAACAGGTCCTCGACAAGCTCGAGGCGCTGCGCTGCCCAACGGTCGCCGCGATCAACGGTTTCGCATTGGGCGGTGGTCTCGAACTCGCAATGGCCTGCGACTATCGATTGGCGTTTACCGGGGACCGCAAAGCGTTCGGCCTGCCGGAGGTCCAGCTTGGCATCCACCCGGGTTTTGGGGGCACGGTGCGGGCGGTACAGATTATGGGCGTCCGCCCGGCTATGCAGCTGATGCTGACCGGCGCGCCGATTAATGCCAGCAAGGCTCGCAAGCAGGGCCTCGTAGACCGCATCGCGAGCGAAGACAACTGGCGTCAGGCCGCGAAAGAAATGATCGCTGCTCCGGCGCCGAAGCAATCGGCGCCGTTCGCAGAGAAGCTCCTCAATCTGCCCTTCGTTCGTCCGCTGATCAAGCCGACGCTCGTTAAACAGGTCGCCAGGAAGGCGCGCAAAGACCACTACCCAGCGCCCTACGCCATCATCGATCTGTGGGCGAAATACGGGGCCTCGCCGAAGAGCGGCTACGAGGCCGAAGCCCGTTCGATCGCCGATCTGATGTGTTCCGACACGTCCCGCAATCTCGTTCGGGTGTTTTTCCTGCAGAACCAGCTGAAATCGCAGGGCAACAAAACGGACGCGAAGATCGAACACGTACACGTCGTCGGCGCCGGCGTCATGGGCGGCGACATCGCGGCGTGGTGTGCCCTTCGCGGCCTCAACGTGTCGCTGCAGGACCGTGAGATGAAGTACATCGAGCCGGCCCTGGAGCGAGCCGGCAAGTTATTCTCGAAACGCATTCGAGACGATGACAAGCGCGCCGCTGCGACGGATCGCCTTGTCGCGGATCCGGACGCCAGTCACGTCAAGGACGCCGACCTGATCATCGAGGCGATTTTCGAGGACCCGGATGCGAAGCGTGGGCTGTACGCCAGCCTGCAGCCGTCGATGAAGGACACCGCGCTGCTCGCCACGAATACGTCGAGCATTCGCCTGGAGGAGTTGCGCGAGGGTCTTAACGAGCCGGAGCGCTTCATCGGCCTGCACTTCTTTAATCCCGTGGCCCAGATGATGATCGTCGAAGTCATCCGCTGCGACGACACGACGCAGGATGCGCTCGATGCCGGCTTCGCCTTCGTGAAGCGCATCGGCAAGCTGCCGCTCGAGTGTGCGAGCGCGCCCGGCTTTGTCGTCAATCGCATTCTTGCACCTTACATGGCCGAGGCGATGGCGTTGATCGACAGCGGTGTCGCTCTGCAGGATATCGACAAGGCGGCCGAACGATTCGGCATGCCCATGGGACCGGTTGAGCTGATCGACAGCGTCGGTATCGACGTCGCCCTGAATGTGTCCAGGGTCCTGGGCGCCGCAATGAATCGCCCCGTGCCCGAGCGACTGGAAAAGATGGTCGCCGACGGCCAGCTGGGACGGAAATCCGGCCAGGGCTTTTATGCCTGGGAAGGCAACAAGCCGCAGAAGCCGACGGAGTCACACTCGGATGTGCCCGGCGATATCGAGGATCGCCTGATTCTGCCGATGGTCAATGAAGCGGTTGCCTGTCTCGCTGACGGGGTCGTCAAGGACCCGGATCTGCTCGACGCCGGCGTGATTTTCGGTACCGGGTTCGCCCCGTTCCGCGGCGGCCCGATCAATTACGCGAGAAATCGTGGCCTCGACGATGTCACGTCGGCGCTCAGGACGCTTGCCAGCCATTACGGTAGTCACTTCGAACCACATGCGGGTTTTTCCGCACTGACGGATGACTGATTGGCGGCGCGCAAAACAAAGTGAGCAGTCGGTCACGATGCACGACAATAGTCCTATCGGAAGTCATTGAATTAAAGGTAGAATACCGACGATTTTGCGGGTCGCTGCGGCCCACACAGAACGAGCAAGAATGATCTCTCGCATAAAGATTACGAAAAAGGTAACGCAACGGGATGTGGCATGTCCGCTGAGATAGAAACAGCGCTCTTGAGGCAATTTACGCCGCTCAATGGCCTGAAACGCGATAACCTGATCGCGCTGAGCCGCAAGGTCCAGCTGCGCGAGTTATCGCCCGGACAGGTGCTGTTCAAGGAAGGCGATACTGAGAAACGCACGGTGTACATCGTCTCGGGCACGCTGGAACTGGTCGACCAGGGTAAGGTCGCCGGCACCATCGTCGGCGGCACCGATGCCGCGAAGAACCCCGTTGCCCCGGTATTCCCGCGTGAAATGACCGCAAAAGCCCGCGATCGCGTGCAATTCGTCGCCATCGACAGTGACCTGCTCGACGTCATGCTGACCTGGGACCAGACCGGTACCTACGAGGTGTCAGAGCTGCAGGGTGAGGGGGAAGAAGCCGAAGAGGACTGGATGACGATGCTGCTCCAGACCAAGGCCTTTCACAAGATTCCGCCCGCGAACATCCAGGCGATCTTCATGCGCATGCAGCAGATCAACTACAAGTCCGGTGACATCGTGCTGAAACAGGGCGCCGAGGGCGACTACTTCTACGTACTGATTCGTGGCCGGGCGCTCGTGACCCGCGAGACGCCGCTGAGCAAGGACGGCATCAAGCTCGCTGAGTTGCACGTCGGCGATACTTTTGGCGAAGAGGCGCTGATCTCAGAGGCCAAGCGCAATGCGACCGTGACGATGACGACCGACGGTGCCGTCATGCGACTCGGTAAGGAAGACTTCAAGAAGCTCTTAAACGAGCCGATGCTCGACTGGGTCGATCGCGGTGAGGCGGATAAGATCGTCGCAGACGGCGGACAGTGGCTGGACGTCCGGCTGCCGAGCGAGTTCGAAAACGCTCATATCGACGGCGCCGTCAACATTCCGCTCTACTTCATCCGGCTGAAGATGAATATGCTCGACAAGGACAAGTCGTACGTTGTCTGCTGCGACACCGGTCGGCGCAGCTCAGCGGGGGCATACATCCTCAGCGAACGCGGCTACAACGCCTACGTATTGCGCGGCGGCGTCAGCACGCAAACCTGAGTCTGCCGGCGCCTGAAGGCGCGGGTGTCAGCATTCCTTATATCGAATATGGGTCCGCGCCGGCAGGACGCAGCGCGGCTTCCGATCACATCGTGTGCGTCGGCTTGTCTCCACCCAGCGCACCGGCCAGGTAGGTTTCGATCTTCTTCTGCGTGTTGCCCTGATCCTGGTCACTGAACTGCACACCGATACCCGCCGTCCGCTTGCCCTGGGCTCCCTTGGGCGTCATCCAGATGACTTTGCCGGCCACCGGGATCTTCTCTTCCTCTCCCATGAGGTTCAAGAGCATGAACACTTCATCGCCGAGGCGATACGAGCTGTTGGTTGGTATGAACAGACCCCCATTGACGACGTAGGGCATGTACGCGAGATACAACGCGCTTTTGTCCTTGATGGTCAGCGTCAGTAGTCCGGGTTTGCTCATTTACACTATCCAGTCGCCTGAATCTGGCTCAGGCCATCGAAGTTGTCGTGCCAACTGACGTGTTTCAGTCCGTCGGCCCAGTCAATCAGCAGCCGTTCAAGCATCAGTTGAACGTTAAAACTGCCTTTAGGACTCGCTCTTAAGCGATTGATTATGTCTAAATAGCAAATCAATTTTCGCGTGTCCATGCGCTGTAGCACAGAATTGTCCAAAGCGAGAACTCCTGCCCACTTTTCGCACCCGCTGCGCGCCTTTGTGCACTTCAGGACCTCGCTCGAAAGCCAGTTGAGGACCATGGGCGTGTCGAGCTTGGACCATTTGGCGGCGACCGCTGTCGGCGCAGATGAGCGTTTTGCCACACCGTGGAAATCCGAGGCCATCTCCTTCAACACATCCAACGATTCCAGTAGTTCGAGTGCAACCAACGGGGCTCCGCCGGCGAAATCCAGCGCTACCCGCCAATCTGCGCTGCTACTCAGGTGGTGTAGCCAGTCCAGCGCCACCTCCTCAGGCGGCACGGCGACCCCCACCTGCTGGCAACGACTGAAAATCGTCGCTGGCATGGCGCCGGTCCTGTCCGCCACGAGGATGATCAGCATGTCGCCGGGAGGTTCTTCGAGGGTCTTTAAGAGGCTGTTAGCCGCCTCTCTCGTCATCGCATTGGCCGGCTCGATAATCGCCGCCTTGCCGCTACCTTCGTAGCTGGTCAGGCCCGTGCTGGCAATCAGCCCTCGAATCTGGTCGATCCCAATAGTCGTTTTTTCCTCTTCGGGTCGAACAAGGGCGAGGTCCGGCAGCTCGACCTCGTCCTCCCTGTATTCGGGCTGCGTCGCTGTACTTCGACCCAGCTTCTGCTCCGCCATCCAGCGCGCCATCGCTCTTTTTCCAACGCCACGCGGGCCAATCAGCATGACGGCGTGCGGCGTCCGACCATCCTCGAGCGCGCTGCGCCATCGTGCGGCGGGAGCTTTTAACCAAGGTATGACGATATTTTTCAATGAATTATCGTACTTCTCTAAATCGATTTATTAGGTCTGAGGCTGCCTGGCGAACCCGCTCGCGGACGGCCTCCAGGGCGTCGCTTGCGTCGATGACGATGAAACGCTCCGGCTCGTTCGCCGCCAGGTCCAGGTACGTTGCTCTGACAGCTTCGAAAAACGCGACCGCCTCTGTCTCGAAGCGATCCGCCTCGCCTCGGCCGCTGGCTCTCGCAAGCCCGACCTCGGCCGGCGCATCGAGCAAAACGGTGATGTCCGGATTGATATCGCCGTGCACCCATTCGGCGACCGCATTGATGCGATCCATCGGCTGTCCTCGCCCACCGCCCTGGTAGGCGCGCGTCGAATCGGTGTATCGATCGGCGACCACCCAGTTGCCCGCCTCGATGGCTGGCCGAATCGTGTTGGCCGTGTTGATAGCGCGCGCGGCGAACATCAGCAGCAGTTCGGCGACCGGCGGCATGGATTCGTCAGCATGGTCTTTGAGTATGTTGCGAATGCGTTCGGCGTTCGGTGTCCCGCCCGGCTCGCGCGTCTGCACGACGTCGATGCCGGCGTCCTTAAGCGTCTCGATGAACGCAGCGATCTGGGTCGATTTCCCGACGCCCTCAACGCCTTCGAAGCTAACGAACAGCCCCCTGCTCACGTGCCGCTGCCTTTTCGGAGTCGAATCAGGTATTCGCGGACGGCCTCGTCATGCTGTTCCTTCGTGTCCGAGAACTTGTGACTGCCGTCGCCGAGGCCTGTCGCAACGAAGAACAACTCCGTACCCTCGGCAGGATTCAACGCGGCATTGATGGCCGCCTGGCCTGGCATCGCGATCGGCGTCGGTGGCAGCCCGCCTCGCCGGTACGTGTTGTACGGCGTATCCGTCCGCAGATCGCGTCGCGTGATGTTGCCGTTGAAGCCGGGCTCGAGGCCGTAGATCACCGTTGGATCGGTCTGCAGGCGCATGCCTATGTTGAGCCGACGTGTGAATACGCCCGATATCCTGGCGCGTTCGTCGACGCGGGCCGTCTCCTTCTCGATGATCGACGCGAGTATCAGCGCTTCGTACGGCGTGGTCACCGCGGCGTCGAGGCTTCGATTCTGCCATTCCTCGGCAAGCGCTTTTTGCATCGCCCGGTAGGCGTCCTTCAGCAGGTTGCGGTCCGTGGTATTCCTTGGAAAGAGGTAGGTCTCGGGCAGAAACAGTCCCTCGGGATTCGTCGATTCGGCCTGCAGCGTCTCCAGGAACGCCGGCCAGTCTTCGTCGGTCAGCGTTGCCTCGAGGTTCGGGTCCGCCGCGAGTGCCGCCAGCAACTCCCAGCGATTCCAGCCCTCGATGATCGTGAACGCATACAGCCGGACGTCACCGCTCGTAAACTGCTCGAGCACATCCCTCGGGCTCATGCCCGGCTGAATCAGGTACTCGCCGGCCTGGATCGAGCCGGACTTGTCGTTTAGCTGGGCGTGCAATCGGAAGAACGCCGGGTTGTCGATCACGCCGGCTTCTGACAGATCATTGCTGACCGCGGTCAACGAACTGCCGGGGCGGACCTCGAACACGAGGCCGTCGTCAGCGACATCGACCGGCGCATTCAGGAACTGTTGATAGTCGAAGGCGACAAACGCGGCGACCGCCACCCCCAGTGCCGTCATCAGCGCAATGGCATATTTGAGGCGCTTCACCGTGTGTACTCGTCGAATCCTGCGTCAGCCAGCAAATCGCGGAGCCGTTCAAAAACGACCGTCCGCTCGAGACTGGCGTCTCCGAGCTTTCGCGCTCGCAGCAGCCCGAACTGGCTGTTCGCCAGCATGATTTCATCGGCCCGGCAGCACTCGTCCAGCGATATGTCGCGAACGTCGATGTCGATGTTTGCCAACGGTGCCCGTTCGAGAATCTCTGCCCGAGTGACCCCTTCAACGCCGCAGCGGTCGAGGCGTGGCGTCGCTACCTGCTTGTTCGTCGCGATGAACACGTTGCTCATGGTACCGCAGATAATCCGCTTGTCAGCGTCGCACATGACGCCTTCGAAGGCATCGCCGACCT
>JAAUXY010079354.1_pt1 | contig 14953 bp, 10 predicted proteins | sample 7278121 | NCBI WGS metagenome assembly JAAUXY01 (sample SAMN14350117, study PRJNA611818) | marine sediment metagenome | isolation source: surface marine sediment (1.8m) | place: French Polynesia: Moorea | collected 2018-08 | reverse complement strand
GGGCAGGCGGCAGCCACCGCCGACGTGCAGCTCCGGGCGGCGACGCCGGCGCCGGCCAGTCGCCGACGCCGGCGCGGTGGCGTCGGCCGGTGGCTCCTGGGGGTTCTGTTCATCGCCGCGATCGGCGGTCTGGCTTACTGGGCCAGCAGCCATCGCCAGCAGCCGGTGCCCGAATCGACGCTCAGCCAGGCCCCGGCCCCGCCACCTGCTGCCGAGCCACTCCTCGAACACTTTCTCGACGTGAGGGCCGGCCCCCCGGGAGCGATGATCCGGGTCGACGGCGAGGACACCGCCTTGGCCGTTCCGGCCGAGGTTCCGCTGTCCGGCAAAGACGGAGACAGGGTCCTCGTCGAAGTGGTCGCCGACGGACAGGTGCTCGGCAGCCATGAGCTAGAGCTCAGCCCGGAGGCGCCTGAGCCCTGGATTGAAGAGCTCGCCCTGCCACCGGTCGCACTGCGCATCACCAGCGCTCCTGAAGGTGCCAGCATTCGCGTCGGCGGCCGCGACACCGGGCTCCTGACCCCCGCCGACGTCGAGTTCGTGCCCGGCAGTCGGCATTCTCTCGAGCTGCGCCTGACCGGTCACGATTCCAAGCGCTGGTCTTTTACCCTCGAGGAGCTGAGCGACAAGCAGCGCGAAGGCTTGCATTTTCCCCTGGTGCCCAGCGCACCGCCCGGATACATCACCCTCAACGCACCCTACCCGGTCACCCTGCGGATCGGCGGTCGCCGCCACGGGCCACTGACCCAGGGTGAAGTCGCGGTCGCCCCCGGGACCCATCAGGTACTGCTCCTTGCAGAGGATGTCTTCTTGAGGCAGACTAGCACTGTTGAAATCGAAAGCGGCGAGCGCAAGAGCGTGCGCGTTCCCAAAGCCGTCGCGGTCAGGATCACGGCGAATCCAGCCAACTGCCAGGTCACAGTCAACGGAATAGACGTCGGCGCCACACCGATCACCAATCGGCAAATGGTCGTCGGTTCGCACGAGTTCCTGTTCTACTGGCCAGCCGAAGGTGTCCGAAAGACGGTTCGCAAGACGGTACAGCGTGAAGGCCAGAGGATCTCCGAAACCCACAATTGATCTCTTGAGAGGTGGCGTCCGCATCGCCCGAGCCGGCGCCCATCCGCTCGACTCGAGGCCGAACATCCGCATGCAACGCGTCCCCATTCTCAGCTACACGTTCCTCCTCGCCATTTCGCTGATCTTCCTGGCCTGCCCGCTGGCGACGGCGGCTCAGGACCCGGCAGCGGAGCGCCTCCATGCCGAAGCCCAACGCTTGTTGGCTGCCGGCGAAGCTGAGCGCGCCCGCGAAGAGCTTCAGCTGCTGGTCCAGCAGTTTCCTCAAGATCGGCTGGCCCCCAAAGCCTTGTTGCAGGTCGCCGAGATCCTGCATGCGCGAGGCGACCTCCAGGCGACCCGACAGGTGCTCGAACGCTTGCGCTTAGACTACGCGCGGTCTCTCGAGACGGCGTCGGCTTTCGTCAAACAAGCCGACATCGAGGCCCAGCTGGCTCGCCGGCAGGGAGATCTCGAGGAGGCCCGGGCCACTTTTCGCCGGGTTCCGCTGCTCTATGGGCGAGAGAGCTATCCGGCTCTCGAGGCGCGAATCCGTGCCCGCATTCGAACCGGCGAGCTCAGTCTGCAGCTCGGCGATATCGAGAGCGCCGTCTCGGAGTTTCTGGCCGCGGTCGAAGACGAGCCCCCCGGGCCCTTGACCGGGCGCGCGCGGCTGCTGCTGGCGACCGCGTTGACCCGCCGTGGTGAGTGGGTTGCCGCGGCAGAAGTCCTGCAGCGACTGGCTTCAGAAGACGGCTCGGCAACGTCCAACACCACCGACCGCGCTCGGGCGCTGCGCCTGCTCTCCCTGATCCATCGCCGCATGGTGCGACCGCTCGCGGGGTCGGCACTCTGGCCGTCGGCCAGCCGCTATCCGGCGGGCGACCTGCAGCTCCGGGAGCCGTCGGGGGTGGCCGCCGCGGAGGACGGACGACTGATCGTCACCGACCGCCGGATGAAGGCGGCGGTCTTGCTCGCGGCCGACGGACAGGTTCAGCAACGGGTCACGATCGAGACCAGCGGGCACCCGGGTTGGAGTGCCGGATCGTCCTATCTGGTGACCGACTTCGGCATCTCAGCGCCGTTCGACGGCCGCAAGTCGCCCACGTTCCTGGAACCCCGGCCGGGCAAGGAGAGGCCCCTCAGGGCCCTGATGGCCGCCGAACGCGGCCGTTTCGGCGACTGGTTCATCATCGCCCGCGGCTGGAAGAGCCTGCTGAGCTACGAGAGCGCACGCCAAGGGCAGGCGCTGCTGGGTGCCAGCAAGCCGGATCCCGTGGATCTGGCGCAGGATCACCTCGGGCGCATCTATCTGCTCGACAGCTCGTCCAAGTCGATTCAGCGCCTGGGAGTCGACCGCCGCCAGGTGGAGACCGTGCTGAAGGGCTCTTGGAGGCGCCCGGTGGCGATCGATCTCGATCCACTCGGCAACACCTACGTGCTGGACCGCGGCCAGCGCACGGTCGAGATGTGGAATGCCGCCGGCCAGCGCCAGGCGCGACTGGGACCACAGCTCGGCGGTGGTATCGAATTGCGAAAGCCGGTCGACCTGGCGGTCGACGGCAGCGGTCGAGTCTTCATCGCCGACAACGATCTGCCCTTCATCGTGATGCTGGATTGAAGACCGGTGTCCCGCGCGCAACAGCTCACCTCGTATTCACGATCGACTGAGGAGCGTTCGATGTCGACTGCATCCGCCGCACCGCGGGTTTTCTTGGCGCTGGCCTGGCTGGCTCTCCTCGCCGGGATCCCCGGGATCAGCCAGGGCCAGGAGGCTAGCCTCGGGCCGAACTCTCAGGTCCTCGAGGAGGATCTCGAAGACACCGGGATAGAGGCTCTGCCAGCATCCCTACCGCCCCTTGACGAGGCCGAAGTCCTGGAGCGCTTCACCGAAGCCGAGACCCTGTTCAACTCGACCGATCCGGCCGATCAAGATACTTCCCTACCCCTTTTCGGCCAGCTGGTCGAGCTGCTCGAGCCGCGGTTCGAAGCCGGCGTGCTGAGCGACGAGCTGCGCCAGCTGCTCGCTCGCAGTCTGGCCTATCGGGCGCAAGTGCATTTCAACTTCGGCGAGGTCGAGCTGGTGGACGCGGGGCTCACCCGCATGCTCGAGATCGAACCCGCGGCGGATGTCGATCGCTCCAGGGCGTCACCGAAGCTGGTCGATCGCCTCGACGCCTTGCGCCGGCGGCTGCTCGGTGAGCTCAACTTCGTGCTCGAGCCTGCCGACGCGGTCGTCCACGTCGACGGCCGGGTGGTCGACGCCCTGGCCGGCCCGGTGCCGGTACTCGCCGGCCAGCGTCTGATCGAAGTCACGCTGCCGGGATATCAGTCGATCGAGCGTCCCCTCGAGGTCGAAGCCGACACTCAGATCTCGCTGGAGCTCACTCTGGAACGGATCAGCGCCGTGATCCGCTTGCTCACTCGCCCCCCCGGTGCCACGGTCTCCTTAGACGGCGTGGAGAGTGGCGTCACCGAAGGCACGGCCCCCGAGGGATTCCTGCCCCAGGGGCCGGCGGCGGTCTACCGTCGGGAGGAGTTCTCCGGCGAGTTGGTGATCGAAGGCATCCAGCCCGGCCTGGTGGTCCTCGACATTGCCAAGGAGGGATTCAGGACCAAGCGATTCGAGCTCCAGATCCGCGAGCTGCTCGACTATCCCCTGCAGCCGATCGTGCTCGAGCCGACCAGCGGCAGCCTGGTGTTCAAGGATTTTCCAACCGGTGCCGAGATCCGAATCGACGGCCAGCTTCGACAGCCCGACAACCCCGGGTCGAGCAGGCCGAAGCTGACGCTGGCTCCCGGCGCCTATCACGTCACCGTCGACGCCGGCCCGTCGAAGATGTTCTCGACCCAGCTGCAGCTGGCCGATCGCCAGACGATGGAAGTCAACGTCAGCCTGCAGCCGGGGCTGGCCTACCTCGGCGTGCTCGGTGGCGATCCCGACACCGCCCGCAACCTCGACCAGTCGTTGCGCCTGGTGCTCGGCGAGACCGACAAATGGTCGTTGATCAACTTTTCCGCGCGGGCGTCCGACGTCTTGCGCGGGGCGGGTGCGACCGTCCAGAGCCTGCGCTCGGTCGAGGAAGACGGCGCCGGCGGCGCGCGCTCGGCGGTCGACTGGAAGGCGGTCCAGGCGGCGGTGGACAAGGCGGTCGAGGGCCTCGTCTATATCGTCGCGGTGCCCAACAACGATCTGGTGGCGACTCATGCCAGCCTGTGGGTCTGGCCGCGGGCCCCCGGGCCGGCTCGACCGGATCGCATTCGTTTGCCCCTCGGCGATCCGTCGGCTCTGCAAGCGCTGAAGAAGTCATTCAATCGAACCGTCGCCTTGCGCAGCAGCTGGGTTGGCGCCCTGTTGATCGATACCGACGGCGCGCCGCATCCGATGGTCGTGGACGTCACCCCCGCCGGGCCGGCCGAGGCTGCGGGGCTTCAGATCGGCGATCTGGTCGCTGGCGTCGGCGGCGTGCCGGTAACCAGCCGTGCCGCCTTCGACGAGCGCATCGCCGCCGCCGAGATCGGGGAGATCCTCGAGCTCGGTGTACAGTCGGCGGCCGGTCCCCGAACAGTTCGCATCAAGCTGGGCGCGAGCCCGGCTCTATTGGCGAGCCGTCAGGCAGATCTGCTCGAGTCGGTCGCCTACTCCGAGCTCGTGCTGCTGTCGGAGAAAGCCGCCGCTGCCGACGCCTGGATCGTCGAGCTCGATCAGATCTTGATTCTATTGCGCGCCAACGAGTGGCGGGCCGCTACCCGCCGGCTCAACGCCATCCAGGCGCCTCAAACTTCCCACGGCGTCGGTCAGGCGACCGTCGATTACCTGCTCGGCATCGCGCTATCGGCCGCCGGAGCCGACTTTCGAACCAGCGCCCGCCAGAGCTTTGAAAAGGCCGCGGCGCTGGAAGGAGCGCGCCTGTTCCACAATGACGGTGCGTTCATCGCGCCGAGGGCGCGGGCTCGCCTGACGGCGCTCGGCGGCAGCTGAAACATCCGCTGTACCCTCATCTCTTGATAGCTCGTTCAACCCGCGGAATAACAGAGGAGAACTGAAGTGTCTAATGGAGCTCCCCCACCCGTCCCCGGATCCGCCCCAGCCAAGCAAGGTATGTCGCCTTGGGCCTGGGTCGCTATCGGCTGCGCCGGCCTCGTGGTCGTTGGTTTTCTGGTCTTCATGGCCCTTGGTCTGTTCGTCTTCAACAAGGCGAAGGAGGTGGTCGAAGAAACTACCGGCTCCGGGTCTGTCACCGAATTTCTCGAGGACATGCAAAACAACCCGGCCAAGACCGCGGCCGAGACCATGATCCGAGTGAATCCCGATCTCGAGCTGGTATCAACCGACGACCAGGCGGGAACCATCACTTTCACCAACACCAAGACCGGCGAAGAGGCGACGCTCAACTTCGAGGACATCGCCGAGGGGCGCTTTTCGATGACCACCGACGAGGGGGAGTTTCGAATCGACGCCGAGGGCGGTGAAGGCGGTGAGGGTGGCATCACCTTTTCCGGTCCCGACGGCCAGGAGACCCGTATCGGCGGCAGCGCCGATCTCAGCGCCGTGCCCGACTGGGTACCGCGCTATCCCGGCATGACCGACGCCCAGGGAACGCTCCATTCGACCACCGCCGAAGGCATGATGGGAGCGTTCACCGGCAAGAGCACGGACGACGCCCAGAAAGTCGTCGATCACTTCAAGCAGCTACTCGAGGACGACGGCTACACGATCAGCGGCGAGTCGATGACCCGCACCGGCGACGGTGCCTTCGGTGCGGTCAGCGGCGAGCTCGACGGCCGTACTGTCAACGTCGTGATCATCGAGAGCGCGGGCGAAAGCCAGGTGACGATCAACTACAACGAGAAGAAGCAATAGCGCCCCAGAGTCCGCGCCTGCGGCGCGAACTCCGGCCCAGCCCCGCCTTTGCAGTTGTCGTCCGGAGGAACCGGACGACAACTGCGGTTGAGCAAGATTGATCTATCAGCGTCCGTGATCGGGGCGGGTAGCAGGCGCCCTTACACCTGAGCTTCGATCTCGACCTGGGGCAAGCAACGAATGGCGTCACAGGGCTGACACCGCAGCACCAGCCGGGCGTCCTCGCCGGGGCGAATCTCTCCGGTGACGTCGAAACTGCCGACGTAGACGCTGACGCCGTCTTCCTCTTTCCCTGCTGGAAATGCGACGGCTCTCAGCTCAGCGCCGTCAGCTGACACCTCGGTCGGCAAAGCCGTCTCGCCATCCGCATCATGGGCGTAGATATGCCAGCCGTCAGCGATCTCGACACCGAGGCGAAATCGACGCCAGCCGTCTTCGTCCGCCGGTTCGATGTCCAGGTGGGTCGAGATCTTCGCCCGGGCCTCCTCGTCGAGCAAACCGGGTGCCGGTGACGCGGACTCAGCGCTGCTGCGATTCCCCGCCTGGCCGTGATACCTCCGCGTCGCCAGGGCCAGCATTCGCGCCCCCTCGGGCTGCTGATCGATGACTATCCCGAAAGTCTTGAGGGTGGTCTCAGCGACCTCGAACCAGTGATCCTCGGCGGTCAACTCAGCCAGCTCCAGCAGGTTCAACACCGCGATGGCGTTGGTCGACGGCAGAGCTCCATCGAAGACTTCACGGCTGCGAAACAGGACGTCCGGCTGTCTGCCGGCGACGCAGAAGCCGCCGCGGGGATCGGTGAGCCGCTCGATCATCTCGTTGGTCAGCCTCTTGGCGCGTTCGAGCCAGCGAGGCTCCGGGGACGCCTCGTGGAGCTTCAACAGCCCGCGCACGACGAAGGCGTAGTCGGCGAGGAAGCCCGCATGACGGGCGTCGCCACCCCGCCAGGAATGCTGCAGCACTCCTTTCAGCCGCATCTCTTGCCAGATGAAATCGGCGGCGCGCGCCGCGCGCTCGACCATCGAGCTCTCGCCGAGGATACGCCCGGCAACGGCAAGCCCGGAGATCGCCATACCGTTCCAGTCGGCCAGAACCTTGTCGTCGGTCGCCGGGCGCTCGCGTTCGCCGCGGGCCGCCAGCAGGCTGGCCTTGAGTGGTTCGATCTGCTCGAGCAGCTCACCGTAGGACATGCGCCGACGCTGGGCCTGCTCGGCCACCGGTGCCGGCAGATGCAGCACGTAGTGCGTGCCCTCGAAGAACGGCGCACGATCGAAGCCGTAGAGCGTGGCGAGAAAACCCGCGTCCTCGGCGCCGAGGATGGCCTCGAGCTCGTCCAGAGCCCAGACATAATAAGCGCCCTCATGACCGTGGGTCTCGGCGTCGATGGCGCTCCAGAAGCCGCCCTCGGGAGCGCTCATCTCGGTCGAGAGAAACGCGGCGGTCTCGCGCGCGATGCGTGCCGGCTCCGGTTCGCCGGTTCGAGCATGCTCAAGAGCGTAGAGCTCGAGCAGCAGGCCGTTGTCATAGAGCATCTTTTCGAAATGCGGGATCTTCCATTCACGATCCGTGGCATAGCGATGGAAGCCGCCGGCCAGCTGATCGTAGAGGCCGCCCCGGGCCATATGGTCGAGGGTGCTGGTGAACATTCTCGCGGCCTCCGGATACTCGCCGGCGAGTTCCTGGAGCAAGAAGAGGTTGCCGGGTGACGGAAACTTGGGCGCTTCGCCAAAACCGCCCCAGGAGGCGTCGAAACGGCCGCTCAAGGCCTCGAAGGAACGCTCGGCAACGGACGCCGCTGGGACCGTGGGCGACGGCGTGCCGCGCTCCTCGAGGTAGCGTCGCATGGCACCCTCGAGCTCCCGAGCCTGGGCATGGACGTCGTCCCGCCGACTCTTCCAGGCCTCGGCCATGCTCCGGACCACGGTCGGAAACCCCGGCATCCCCTGGCGGTCCTCCGGCGGGAAGTAGGTGCCGGCAAAGTACGGCATCAGGTCGGGCGTCAGGAACACCGAGTTGGGCCAGCCCCCCTGCTGGGTGAGCAGCTGGGTGGCGGCCATATAGATCTCGTCGAGCTCGGGGCGTTCCTCGCGGTCGAGCTTGATGTTGATGAAGTGCTGGTTCATCAGCTCGGCAACCCCCGGATTGGAGAACGACTCGCGCTCCATCACGTGGCACCAATAGCAGGTCGAGTAACCGACCGATAGAAAGATCGGTTTATCTTCCTCCCGGGCGCGCGCTAGCGCTTCTTCGCCCCAGGGATACCAGTCGACCGGATTGCTCTTGTGCAGCAGCAGATAAGGGCTGGTCTCGCGCCCCAAACGGTTTTCTCGCCCGCTGCGGGCAAGCCGGTTTTCTCGCCCGCTATCACTCATCATCACCCCAGATCGCGACCTCGAAGCGGCCGCTCGAGTCGGCAGCGCCGCGGAACATACCTTCGGAGTTGAACACCAGGGCAATCTCGCCGCTAGCGCCGACCGCGATCAGGCCGCCGTCGCCTTTCTCCAGCTTGCCGTGGACTACCGCCTCAGCGGCCTCGGCGACCCCCAGGCCGCGATACTCGACCAGCGCCGAGACATCGTGCGCCACGGCGTTCCTGATGAACTTTTCGCCGTGGCCGGTGCAGGAGACCGCCACCGTCCTGTTGTTGGCATAGGTGCCGGCGCCGATCACCGGCACATCGCCGACGCGACCGAAACGCTTGTTGGTCATGCCGCCGGTCGAGGTACCGGCGGCCAGATTGCCGGCCTTGTCGAGCACCACGCACCCGACCGTGCCATGTTTGTCTTCGGGGGCGGCGGCCTCCTCGGCTTGTTCCCTCGCCAGCGCCTTCTGCAGCGAATCCCAGCGGCGTTGGGTGAAGTAATACTCCGGCTCGACCATCTCCACTCCCATCTCCTGGCCGAAACGTTCGGCGCCTTCGCGGGTGAAGAAAACGTGCCGCGAGTCGGTCATCACCTTGCGGGCGAGGGTGATCGGATTCTTGACTCGGGTGACGCCGGAGATCGCACCGCAGTTCAGGTCCCGACCGTCCATGATCGCGGCATCCAGCTCGTTCTTGCCGTCGTGGGTGAACACCGAGCCCTTGCCGGCATTGAACAGCGGAGAGTCTTCGAGATAGCGGACCACCTCCTCGACCACGTCGAGCGCCGAAGCGCCCTCCTCGAGCCGGCCGCGGCCAAGGGCCAGGGCAGCGCCTAAGTCGTCGAGATAAGCCTGTTTTTTCTCCGCGCTGATGTCCCGGGAGATGACGCCGGCTCCTCCATGGAGGGCGATCGCCCATTCGACACTCGGTTTCGCCGTTGGCGCCGCCGCCGGCGCCTCGGCGGTCTCGGATGTCGGTGTCTCCGGCGCGGCGCAGGCGCCTATACACAAGATCAGGGCGGGCAGGAGTCTGAGGGGCCTCTGCATGCAAGTCTCCAGGTCGTTTTGAGGTCGCCCTATGATACTTTGCCGGCTTCGATCTTGTGGGCGAGTCAGACCTCGCTCGACCATATTCTCGAGCCCAAGCCGGAGAGATTTTCATGTCCGAGACCACCTTCACCTGCCGCGATTGTGGCAAAAGCTTCACTCTGAGGCCCGAGATTCTTGCCCGTTACCCCGGATGGGTACCGGCCCAGTGTCTGCCCTGTAAGAACCGCGGCAAACCGCGACCCCAGAGGCGAAAAGCCTCCCCCAAGCGCCGAGCCGGCAGTTCCAAAGAAGAAAACCTGACCCTGGAGCAGGTGCTGGCCAAGTACACCGAAGGCCCCCACGACGGGATGTTCACCGATGGTGCCTGCAGCGGTAATCCCGGCCCCGGCGGCTGGGGTGCGGTCTGGGTGCAGGACGGCGAGGTCGTCGATCAGCGCCGAGGGAAAGACGCCCAGACCACCAACAACCGCATGGAGCTCGCCGCCTTGATCGCCGCCTACGAAATGCTGCCGCCGGACGAGGAGATCACCATCTGGAGCGACTCCAATCTCTGTGTGCAGACCATCAATCAGTGGGCTGCCGGATGGAAGCGCAAGGGATGGAAACGCGGCAAGAACAAGCCGGTCAAGAACCTCGAGCTGGTCAAGCGCGCCTACAATCTGTCGCTGGCGCGACCGCTCGCCAAGCTGCGCTGGATCAAGGCCCACAACGGCTCGCGCTGGAACGAGTACGCCGACTCCCTGGCCACCGCCTGGATGCGCGACGAGCTGTGATTTGCTATCTATAGCTATCTATAGCTATAGATAGCTAGCGAAGCCTGCGGCCTCAAACTGCCGCGCAGTTCAGAGCTTCGGTCAAGACCGAGAGATAGTCCATGTCGAGGCACGTATGGCGCCGATAGGCGCCGCGCGCCGCCAGTCGAAGACCGCTCTCCTCCGCCACCGCGCTGACGGAGCAGCCGGCAAAAAGGCCGAACGGAGTCGGGCACGTCGTCATGCCGAGATCTGCTCGGTCGAACGCCGCGGAGGATTTTGAAATCTTCTGATACGTCTCGGGACGTTCTCGTGCGTTTAATGGATGAGACATGCATATGGAGTACCTGAAGACTGGCACGCCCGGCGTCCGCGGCTCGATCCGCGAAGCGGAAGACCGAGGACCGTGGACCGGCTGGCACCTCTTTCTGGAGCCGCGGAACGGCTCGCCGTGGCGGACCCGGATCGATCGTCTGCTGGTCGAGACGGTGGCTCCGCTGCTCGCCGGCTGGCGATCCGAGGGTTGGATCGACCGTTACTTCTTCATCCGCTACTCCAAGCTGGGACATCACCTGCGGCTGCGCCTGGCGATCGCTCCGCGGCACCGCCGGCAGGTGGCGGCGGCACTGCTCGAGTCCCTGGCCTGCGGCGCCCTCGAGACCGATGAGCAGGGTGCGGCCTATCGCAGCTCCCACCCCCTGATCTCGTACCTGCGCCCGGTCGACTACGAGCCGGAGTGGGTGCGCTACGGCGGCGCCGACGGCGTGGCCCTGGCAGAAGAGCTGTTCTGGGCCTCGAGCGAGCTGACCCTGGCGCTGTTGCAGGGCGCCGCGGCACAGGATCACGACGCCCGCTGCGCCCAGGCGGTGCTGGCCATGACCGTGCTGCTGAAGGCTCTTGCCGAAGATCGCGCGCAAGCCGGCGAGCTCGCCCGGAGGTACGCCGAATTCGCCCTCGAGCTCCTGCGCCGGGGGAGCCTGGCCGAGCAGCTGGACGACTGGCCCGCCGCCTTCGACGCCGCCTATCGGCGGCAGGCTCCAGCCCTACAGGGCGCGGTTGACAAGGTGTGGAACGCCCTGGTGGCCGGCGATCGAATCCCCGAACCCTTCGCGGCCTATCACCGGCGCCTGGCAGCAATCCGCCACCGCCTGCGGTCGCGGCTGGCGGCGGGAACGCTGGGCACCTCGGAGCGGCCTTTCGAGCAATGGCGCGACGCCGTCGGCTATCTGACCGGAAGTTACCTGCATATGGGCAACAACCGGCTCGGTATCGAGGTCGTGGAAGAGTGTTACCTGGGTCATCTGACGGCGCTGTTGTTGGCGCCGCAGCAAGATGATCCCTCCACCATAACCCCTACCAAGGGAGATGACCGATGAACAAGTCCCTATCTTTCAACCTCGATGACCTGCGCGTGAAGTCCTTCGACACTCTGCCGGAGCTGTCGGACCTGGAGACTCGCATGGCGGTCGGCGCCCGCGCCGCTTCGTCCTGCGAGGAGGGTTGTTTCCACCTCTGCGAAACCGTCACGACGATCGTCTGTGAGGATCCTTCCGGCTAGCCAACCGACCCGGCGCCCCGTCGACCGCACGCGATCGCCGGGGCGCCCATCTCGACTCCATGCCGACCAACTTCCAGCCACAGGCGACCGCCGGCGAAACGCCGCCGCCGGCCGCCATCCGATACCTGAGCGTCGCCGAGGCCGAGTCCGCGGCCCGCGACGTCGCCCTCGAGCTCTTGGCAACGGCCCAGCGTCATGACGACGGCAGCATCGGCTGGGGCCGTGGAACGGATCGCGACAGGCAGCCGATCCGCGATGCCGGCCCGTTCAGCGGCCGCAGCGGCGAAGGTCTGTTCCTCGCCGCCCTCCACGCCGCGACCGGCGACGAAGTCTTCCGCGACGCCGCCCGCCGGGTGCTCGACACCCTGGTCCGAAAGACCCCCGACGCCGCCTACCGCGAGCATCTCAGCCGGCGCCTGCCGACCGGTCTGACCGGTCTCGGCGGCCTGATCTACGTCCTGGTGCGGGCCGGCGGTTTCCTCGGCGACGCGGCCATGCTCGAAGCCGCCGCCCGGCTGGCCAGGGCTCTGACCCCCGAACGGATCGCCGAAGAACGCCACAGCGACTTCGTCTGGGGTCATGCCGGCGCCGTCCTTGGGTTGCTGGCCCTGGCCGAGACCGCGCCCGGGGAGCGCAGCGCGATCGTCCACCAGGCCCGCCTCTGCGCCGATCACCTGTTGCATAGCCGAACGCCGGACCCGGCTTCCGGGCTGCGCGCCTGGACCGCGCTCTCGCGGATGCCGACGACGGGATTCGCCCATGGCGCTTCCGGCATCGTCCAGGCGCTGCTGCAGCTCTACCGGGTGACCGGCGAGACACCGCTCTACGACGCCGCCTGCGAAGCCCTGGCGTTCGAGCGCACCCTGTGGAACTCCGAGACAGGCAACGTCCTTGACTCAGGCGCCGGAGACGAGCAGGCGAGCAAGTGGGGCTGGGGCTGGTGCCACGGCGCTCCCGGCCTGATCCCGCCGCGGCTCACCGCCCTCGACCTGCTCGAGCCCGAAGACGAGCTCGGGATCGCCGAAGATCTGGGGCGCGCGCTGCGGGCTACCGCAGTGGCAGAGATGCCCGGCACCGACAGTATCTGCTGCGGCTGGTTCGGGCGCATCGACATCCTCTTCGAAGCCGGCCGCGTCCTGGGCAATCCGTCGCTGGTCGACACCGCTCGCCGACTGGCCCACCTGCGCCTGGTGCGAGCGCGTGCCGACGAGGGGTTCGCCTACAGCGCCGGCGAAAACTTCGAGCCCCACCAGCGGGCCGGCATGTGGCAGGGAGCGGCCGGCACGGCCTACGTGCTCCTGCGTCTGGCGCATCCCGATCTCCTGCCCTCGATCCTCAGGATGGCGTGAGCGCCGCCGCGACACGATGGCGTCCCCGGTCTTCTTCCCGCGTTTCGTCTGCCGCCTCGGCGGCCTGCCCTACGACGTCGTCGACGACCTGCGGGCTCCGCGCAGCGGCGCTCTGCTCGACCGCACCGCGGCGCTCGATGCCGAGCTGGCCGAGCGCTCGAAGGCTCTGGCCGAGCTCCTGGGCGAGCGTATCGGCGGGCTCGACGACAAGGCGCGGCGCAACCGGCTGCTCAACCTACGCCGCGACGTCTACAACCGGCGGCCGCTGCGCGCCGGACGGCTCGCGGGGCTCGATGCCGAGCTACAGCCCCGGATCGAGGCCTACCGCCGACTGCACGGCCGCCTCGAAGCCCTGCGCGACGCCCTGCACGAGGCCTGGAGCGAGGAGCTCGAGAGCGCTCGCCGCCGGTTGCGCGGGCTGATCAGCGACGCCGGCTTCCAGGAGGGCCTGCTGCTGTCGAGCCGCATCCTCTATGACGCTCAGCGGCGCTACCTGCGCCGCGCCCCGACGCGGTTGCGTGCCAGGGAGCGGCAGATCGAGCGCGGTCTGCTCCAGTACCTGGTACGGGCCGCGACCAAGGCGACCCCTTTCGCCACCTTCTGCACGGTGCTCCCCGGACGGCTGGCCGCCGTCCCGGCGGTGGCCGGCGGCCGCGGATCCCGGCTCGACCTGCGGGGCTCCCTGAGTGACCGGCAGAGCCGCGCGCGGCTCAACAAGGCCTTCTACAACCTGGCGTTCGTCCACTTCGTCGACCAGCCGGAGCTGCGCCGCCACCTCTTCGTACGCCCCAATCCCACGCTGCAGCGCCGGCAGGACGGCACCCTCTACTTCCTGTCGATGGCCACCGCCCGCGAGATCTTCCAGCGGCTGCCGAGCAACGGCGTCATCGACCTGATCCTCGAGCTGTTGAGCGACGGCCGCCGCTGGACCGGCTGCGACCTGGTCGGGGCTCTCGCCCGGCAAGCCGGGAACGGCACCTCGGAAGAGGCCGTCGCCGGCTATCTCGACAAGCTGATCGAGATCGGCCTGCTGCACGGCACCACCGACACGCCGTCCCAGGCCCTGGACTGGGACCGCCGGCTGATCGCCTTCTTCGACGCCGTCGACGCTCCCCGCGCCCGCGCCTCCGCCGGCCTGCTGCGGCGGTTGGCCGAAATCGCCGACGCCTACGCGTCGGCACCGCTCGAAGAGCGCCGCCGCCACCTGGCCCGCATGGAAGAGACCGTCGAAGACTTCAGCCGCCGCGGAGACTTCGAGGCCGCCAGGGTGCCGACGCCGCTCTACGTCGACGCCACCGCCACCGCCGAAGCCCGGCTGCCGGCCGCGGCCCTGGCGCCGCTGGCCGACGAGCTGCGGCAATACGTCGAGCTGACCGCCCGCGTCACCCGTCGCCGGCGGCGGCAGGTGAACATGCGGCACTTCTTCGACACCTACTACGGCGCCCGCCGGCGGGCCGTGCCGCTGCTGGACTTCTACGAGGACTTCTACCGCGAGCACTTCAAAGAGCACCTGGCGCAGGATCAGGCGGCCCGCGAACGGCTCGCGGCGCAGGGGGATGCCGCGAGCTCCGCGAGCGACGACGAGTACGACCCGGCTAATCCCTTCGGTCTCGACGCCGTGGCCCGTATGCGCGCCGGGCTCAAGCGGCTGCCGACGGTGATCGCCCGCCGCTGGGCCGAGTCGGAGCCGACCGCGACGGCCACCGTCGACCTCTCCCCCGAGGATCTCCGGCAAGCTCTCGAGGACGTCGAGCCGCTGCCCGGCCTCGCCGGCTGGTCGGTGTCGATGTTCGCCGCGGATCTCGGCGGCGGCGCGCCGGCCGCGCCGCGCCTGCTGCTGCGCCAGGGGAGCTACGCCGTCGGCTACGGCAAGATGTTCTCACGTTTCATGGATCTCTTCCCGGCCGATTTCACCGAACAGGTGCAGGCCCGCAACCGCGAGCTGATCCGGCGACAGCTCACG
>JAAUXY010156770.1_pt1 | contig 14965 bp, 8 predicted proteins | sample 7278121 | NCBI WGS metagenome assembly JAAUXY01 (sample SAMN14350117, study PRJNA611818) | marine sediment metagenome | isolation source: surface marine sediment (1.8m) | place: French Polynesia: Moorea | collected 2018-08 | reverse complement strand
CGTCATTGGCTTTTTTACCCAGTGGCGATTCCAGGCCGTCGCCCTCAAGCTTCGGGGTGAGCTACCGACGATCACCTGGCGTCAGATCGCCTATCAATTCACCGGTGGGGACTATCGCGATTCCGACGCTCGCCATCGCGGTCGCCTGGCCTGGATCGCCGAAGAAGACGGAGGCGGCCCCTGCGCGGTCCTCTGGTCAACGCCCTTGGGCTCTTTCTGGGGAGCCCGTCGCGACCAGTCGGCTCTGGAGTTGGCGGTGCGGGAGCAGCTGATCGAGAGGATCTACCACAATGGGTCGGTGGCCGTGGCGACGGGCGATGTCGTGATCGACGTCGGCGGGCATCTCGGCACCTTCACCCGTTTCGCCCTGGATCGAGGCGCTCGACAGGTCGTCGTCTTAGAACCGGAGCCGGTCAACATCGCATGTCTCAAGCGGAGCTTCGGCGCCGAGATCGACCGCGGCGAGGTCGTGCTGATCGAAGCCGCGGCGTGGCACGAGGCCGGAGTCCTGCACTTCAGTGGCGAGGGCTTGACGGGGCACGTCGATGGCGAGGGGATCCTGGAGGTGCGAGCTGTCACCCTCGATGACGTCGTCGATGATCTGGGCCTGGACAGCGTCGATTTCATCAAGATGGATATCGAAGGTGCAGACCTGGACGCCTTGAGGGGGGCGAGACGGATCATCATGCGCTTTGGTCCGAAGATGGCTTTGTCGATCTACCACCGGCCCGAGCACCGGCGCGAGATCCCGCGCCTGGTGCTCGGCGCGCGATCGGACTACCGGGTGACGACGACCCAGGAATTCGCGTACTTCCGTTGAGCTATGGGACCGGAGATTTTGCGCTGCAAGCGTCAGGTTGTTTTGACGAACGCTTCACGCGAGCATCGGATCTCTCTCGAATCTTCTGGACAACATCTTGCGCGACCTCCGCAATTTCCTGAGCGATCCTGGGCGTCTCGCCTAGATAGATCTGCAAGCCAACGACAAGTGCCTCGACAGCGTGTCGCCCCGTTGACATCGACAGCACTCGCAAAGCTTGTTCCGCATATCCTGCCGCCGCCGCGTCCATAAAGAGCTCTGCCACCGCGTGGACTGCGAGCTCTTCACGCGTTGCAGCTTCGATCACCAACTCACTGCCCTCGAGTGCTTCTGGCCACCGGCCTTGCACACCCAAAATCGTGCAAAGCTCATAGGTCAGTTCCCAATCATCGTCGCCCCCCTCCAGGGCTTGGCGTACCCAGGACTCAGCCTCCAGCAGATACTCGCGGGGTGCCGCGATGCGAACCGCCTCCGAAAGCCGCCTCAGGTTCCTTGCCCCGGGCTCTGCATCGTGCAGGTAGCCACGAATGGTCCTGATGACCTCGGCCGGATCATCTCCTCTTTCGAGATAGAGCTTGAATAATCCAGGCCGTAGGTCTTGGTCTTTATCGTCAAGTTCGACTGCTTTGAGATACGCCGCCTCGGCGGCACTGTACTGCCGCTGGCGGTGTAGGAGCTCTGCCAAATAGGTCCAGGCCTCAACCGTCTTGGGATCAATCTCTGTTGCCCTCTTGAAGGCCTCGAGAGCTTCGTCATATCTCGAGGTCAGTTGATTGGCCAACCCGAGATTTACCCAGAATTCAGTTCTGCCAGCGTCCAGCTGGACCGCGTTCTTCTGTGCCCACCTTGCTTCTTCGAAGCGTGACTGGCGCTGATATGCCAAGCCGAGATTGGTCCAGAATCCCGCGACATACTTACCCCCGATGGCGATACCCTCCCGGAGAGCTGTCTCCGCTTCCTCATAGCGTTCCGATTCGAACAGGAACTGCGCTAGGTGGCCCCGTGCGATCTCATTCTTGGGATCGGCATCGATGGCGCCGCGGATCGCTCTCTCGGCTTCTTCAAGGCGCGCAGGTTGATCGAGAAGTAGCACACCGAGGCTTTGCAATGCGGAAGAGCGCGCGGGGTCGAGCTCAATAGCACGGAGAAATGCGTGCTCTGCTTCGGCGATGCGTGAGGGGATATTGCCTAGGAAGACTCCCATACTTTCCCAGATTTCCGCAGAACCCGCATTGAGCTCGAGTGCTTCTTCAAGGACCTGCACTGCCTCAGGGTATCGTTCTCGAGCACCAAGTGATATCGCTAGGTTGATCCAGGCTTCTGGTATATTCGGGTCAATTTCTAGAGCCCGTCGAAAGGCCTCTTCCGCTGGCTCTACCCTTGAGGTTTCCATCATAAGAGCGCCAAAATTGTTCAACAAGTCAGCACTGTCCGAGTTGAGGCTCAGAGCCCTTGAAAGCGCCCTCTCAGCTTCTTGAAGTCGTGACTGCCGAAGTAAAAGCTGACCTAGGAAGGACCATGCAAAGAAATCTTCCGCATCTAAATCGACAGCTTTTCGGTAGGCTCTTTCTGCCTTGTCGTCCTGACTCAGTTGCTCTTCAGTCCAGCCGAGTCGCGTCCAAGCAAGCGCGAACTCGGGGTCGATCTCGATGAACCTGATAAGCGCTTGTTTTGCTGCCTCGTGACGACCGATATTACTAAGATGGCCACCGAGCTCTAGCCATGGGACAGGGTCCTTCGGATCAATTTCGATTGCCCGACGATATGCATATTCTGCCTCTTCATGCCTGGATAAATGAGAAGAGAGTAAACCTCCGAGGTGAGTCCAGACCCAATCTGAACTCGGATTAAGTCGTACTGCTTCTCTATATGCGCTCTCGGCGTCTTGGTATTTGTTAAGCTTTTCGTGAAGTAGCAGGCCGAGTTGCGCCCAGGCCCAATCCAGGTGCGGGTCCAGTCGGATCGCTTTTTGATAAGCTTCCTCCGCTTCTTCGTAGCGACCCAATTCTTCATGAAGTAGCTGGCCGAGCTTTGCCCAAGCCTGAGGCGGTTCAGGTTCGCATCGAGTGGCATTTCGGTATGCGCTTTCAGCTTCAGCGTAGTTTAGCTGATCTTGAAGTAGTTGACCCAGCGAAAGCCACGTCCCAGGCATGTTTTTGGACAATTGGATGGATTGGTGGTACGCCCTTTCTACTGCGTTGAACTTAGCTCCTCTTTTATGCAGCAATTCTCCCAAGAGGTGCCAGCAGCTCGCGGCGAGCACATTGGGAACTCCCTCAGGAGAGTCTTTTATTAAGGCCAAGCTTTTACGAGTTGAGTCCTCAGCTTCTGTGTGCTTCGACAGCGCGAAGTTTGCCAGCCCAAGTGCGTACCAGGCCCATGGATTCTCCGGCTCGAGCACAGTTGCTTGTCTCGCTGCCGTCTCGGCTTCTTGAGATCCTCCCGGGGCCTTTAATGAGAGGGCTATTGCGATCAGCTCGCCCGCTTCGGTCGAAGAAACGGCCTCGGACAAACGGCCGAGCCTCCGAAATGCTTGAATGATCTGAAGCGAAGCAGTTGAAGAACCGTAGGAATCAAGAAAATCCTTGGGAGTGGCCTCGATGATCTGTTTCTTCAGGCGAAATCCTCGCACTTGCATGACAAGCGCATGATAAGCCCAATGGTGATCCTCACGCTGTTCGACGGGTAGTCCACAAGCTTCGGCTGCTAATTGCGCCGTTGCTGATGCCAGCTGCTCGTCATCGTAGAGAATAACCATAAATCTGATCGCGGCACTGACACGGCTCGCGGGGTGGGTGCGCCGCCGCATGAGATAATAGACGTTATAGAGTCGTTCAGCTACTTGATAATATCTTTTACGTCCTTCGCTTTCAAAGATACTAAGAGCTCCGCGATTAACCAACCGGCCAAGAAGTGAGCTGGCCTTATTAGCGCTCATCCGTGTTTCTCTGGCGATCTGCTGAGCGCTTGCAGGATCCCAATGGTCTAGCATGGCTACGAAGACTTTTCTCTCCAAAGGTGGCAGGCCGTCCAGGTGATTCTTGAAATACTCGGTGTGGGTGTCGACCAGTTGAACAAGTCGATTCATCAGGGTTCGAAAAGATTTTCCATCTGCGAATTCTCCCATGATCACCAAGAGTCGAGGATTCCCCCCGGTTAATATCTGTATCGGCCGGATGCGCTGTCCAGCCAGATCCGTATCGGTCAAGGCTTTCCAGAGTGTCCTACACTCTTCGAGATCAAGCGGTCGAAGGTCTCTGACGGCCAAGAGCTCGAACCAGGCCTTGTCCACGCTCTCGATTTCGGCAAAGCGACTTGTGGCAGTCCCGAGCAACATGACTCGCGGTTCGTTCTGTAAGGTATGTCTGAGATTCCAATCGGAACTGCCGCGCAGCTGCTCTCCGAGAAGCATGTTGAGATTCTCAACGATGAGGAGCAATCGGCTCGCGATTTCGTCCGCGAAGTTCATCAGCTGCGCAAGTGCGCGATCCCGCAGTTGAGCATCGTTTGGCCCATGCTGCAATTCTTCGTACGCTTCGCTCCAGCGCTTCTCCTGAGTCTGTTCACCAAGATGGAAGAGCGCCTCTAGCCAGAATTCGCCCGCGCTGGTCACCGGGTAGGATTCCTCCGCGAAGACAATTGGGTACCACCCGCTGAAGTCGGGATCCGATCGCAGCTCAGCAGCGACTCGGCGGACGAGCGTTGTCTTGCCGCTACCTCGCGGGCCGACGATCAGGAGATGCTGGTTTGATGGTTCGTTATTCTCTCGAATCGTTTCGAGGATCAGCGCCAGCTCTGTCTGACGCACTACAAAGGAACGAATCAGTTCCTCGTCGCCACGAAAACCAGGGTTATACTTGAGCTGGGGCAGAGGCATGATTTACATTACATCTGGCGCTGTGAGGCCGGGATGAAACCGAAGCTGAAACGAGCTCGCCACCAGTCGCACAATAAATTGGACTCGAAGGTGTAGGCGTCTGGCTCCCGACGGCATAGGTAGCCATCATGCTCCAGCACACTCAATATCTCGCGAGCCTCATCCATAGGCCTTGCATGATCGGCGAGGTGCTCGGTGACGATCTTCCTGGTGGAGTCCGCCACCAATCGACCGCTCACTGCCGCTTCGGTCAGCAAGTCCAAGGCCAGAGGATAACGGTCGGGTCCGAGAACGGCGTGCAGCCTTTCATCGAGATGGCTCAGTTCGGCATGCCCGCGGACGTTCAACATTTCGTGTTGATAGACGTCTTCGATGAGCTCGGTCGATATGGTTGTGAAGTGGCGCCGCTTGGACACGACATAGAGGTTGTCGAAGAACATCTGCACGTGGTGTGGGATGCAGATCCCCAGCCGGTCGAGAAGTAACTCGATGGCGCCGTTCTCGAAGCGAAGGTCGTGCTCCTGCGCCAGCGCTGCCAGACACCCTGCCGCGGTTTCCCGACTCCACGGACCGATCTCGAATCGTGTCAGGACGTTGAGCGTGGCACTCAGTCCGGCCCGCCGAAGAATCGGCTCCAAGCCGATGGACCCTGTGACCACAAACCGCAAGCGACCCCGATGACGCAGGCAACCTTCGCGCAGCCATGAGAGGAAAGCGTCCGCTTCCCGGCGGCGATCCGGCGTGAGATGGTAGTCGTCACCGTAAAGGATTCGGTTGACGAGGATAGGGACTTCATCGACGAAGATGACAACATCGCGCTCTGCTGTTGCCAAGGCTTCGAGGAGTTCGTCGCCCTTGGCCTGCCAGTCTCCCTTCGTCAAGCCACTTCGCAGGGTCACCACCAACTCGGCGACTTTCAAGGACTCTACAGCGCCGGCGACAGAGCTGAGAATGTTGCGGAAGACGTTCTCGGTCTTCTTCCATAGAGAGGCGTGAAGACGGGTCGCAGCACCGAGCTCGACGATCGCATCGGCCGCAGTCGCCGACTTCTGGAGATCGATGAAGAGACAGGTGAAACGCTTCTCCAGGCGGTTCATCGCTTCTCGCATCAGACTTGTCTTGCCGATTCGCCGAGGAGCTGTGATGAGTAGATGAGCTCCTTCCTCCAGGTACTCGATGAGGAGCTCGAGCTCATGCTCTCGGTTCCAAAAGCGGTCTCCGGATACCCAGTTGCCGTGGGCTCGTTTCATTCTTTGCCGTTTCATGTTTCAGCCTCCACCGCAAATCTCGCAACAAAGTTGTTGGCAACAACATTGTTGCGAAGTTGGAAGGCATTGTCAATGCGTCGATGGCGGTTGTCATAGACTGCTGGATCGCCGCGTGTGGCCAACTTAGGCTTGGGGCTGCTGTCGTGCTATATCCTCCCGCGCATGGTGAGTTCGAGACCCACTGGGTCGACCGTTGCCGCGATCATCCCGACCCGTGACCGCTTAGCATGGACCGAGCGCGCTGTAGCCTCGGTGCTCGACCAGACCCGACCGCCAGACGAGGTGGTGGTGATCGACGACGGCTCGACCGACGGCTCGACCGAGCGCCTGAGCGCCGTTTTTCCCGAGATCGACGTCATTCGCGTCGAGGAGAGTCGGGGCGTGTCGGCGGCGCGCAACCGCGGCATCCGCGAGACGCAAAGCGAATGGCTGGCGTTCCTCGACTCCGACGACGAATGGTTGCCGGAGAAGCTCGAAGCGCAACTCTCGGCGCTCGCCGAAGAACCAGGGCAACTCCTATGCCACTGCGACGAGATCTGGATCCGCAACGGTCGTCGAGTGAATCCTCGCCGCCGGCACCAGAAGCGCGGCGGCCATATTTTTCGCCATTGCCTGCCGCTGTGCGCCATCTCACCGTCCTCGGCGATCGTTCATCGCTCGCTCTTCGAGCGCATCGGGGTGTTCGACGAGAGCCTGCCGGCCTGCGAGGATTACGATCTCTGGCTGCGCATCTGCGCCCGTCACCCGGTGCTATTCATCGACCGGCAGCTGGTGCGCAAGCACGGCGGCCACGACGACCAGCTGTCGCGGATGCCGGCACTCGATCGCTACCGCATTCGGGCGCTCGAGAAGATTCTTGACTCAGGCGAGCTGACGGGCGACGACCGCCGCGCCGCGATCGTCACCCTCGAGCGGAAGATCGAAGTCTATGCCGCCGGCGCCAGGAAGCGCGGCCGAATCGAAGAAGCGGCTGCGCTCGAGCGTCTCAGACGACGGTTTGAAACGCCCGAGGCCGCGCCCGGGAGAGGTGCTTTGGAGGCTGCTGGATGATTCTGCAACCGCCTCTCGGTCTGCTCACCGATCTCTACCAGCTGACGATGGCCGCCGGTTACCTCGACGCCGGCAAGGCCGAACGCGAAGCGGTCTTCCATCTCTTTTATCGTCGCAATCCGTTTTCCGGCGGCTATTCGGTCGCGTGCGGGCTGGAACAGGCTATGGAAATGCTCGCGGCGTTCAGGTTCTCGGGCGAGGATCTCGACTATCTGGCGAGTCTGGAGGGCAATGATAGCCGGCCGCTGTTCGGCCCCGAATTCCTCGAATACCTGCGGGATTTCGAGCTCAGCCTCGACGTCGACGCGATCCCCGAGGGCACGGTGGTCTTTCCCCATGAGCCGCTACTTCGCGTCCGTGGGCCGCTTGCCCACTGTCAGCTGGTCGAAACACCGCTCCTGACGATCCTCAACTTCCAGACCTTGATCGCCACCAAGGCATCGCGGATCGTGCGTGCCGCGACGGGCGACGCGGTGCTGGAGTTCGGCCTGCGTCGGGCCCAGGGGGTCGACGGCGGCCTGTCGGCCAGCCGCGCGGCCTATGTCGGCGGCTGCGCCGGAACGTCGAATGTGCTCGCCGGCCGGCGCTTTCGTATCCCGGTGCGCGGCACCCACGCCCACAGCTGGGTGGTGTCCTTCGACGGCGAGCGCCAGGCGTTCGACGCCTGGGCCCGGGCGTCGCCCAATAACTGTGTTTTCCTGGTCGATACCTACGATTCCCTCGACGGGATCGCCAACGCGATTCGCTCGGCTCGAGAGTTGCGTCAGCAGGGGCATGAGATGGTCGGCATACGGCTCGATTCGGGCGACATGGCGTCTCTGAGTCGCGAGGCCCGTCGACTGCTCGACGCCGCCGGCTTTCCCGAGGCGTCGATCGTCGCCTCCAACGATCTCGACGAATTTCGCATCACCCGGCTGAAGGCCGAGGGCGCCGAGATCAACGTCTGGGGTGTCGGCACCCGGCTGGCCACGGCCCATGGCCAGTCGGCGCTTGGCGGCGTCTACAAGCTCACCGCCATCCGCGACGCGGGCGACTGGAGCTATCGCCTCAAGCTGTCCGAGGACAAGGTCAAGATCTCCAATCCCGGCATTCAGCAGGTCCGACGCTTTCGTGGCGCCGGCCGTTTTGTCGGTGACGTCATCTACGATTCCCAGCAGGGACTGTCAGCCCCTCCGACGCTGGTCGATCTCGAGGGGGCGCGAATAGAGGTCCCCGGCGATGCGGAGGGCGAGGACCTACTGATACCGGTGATCCGTGGCGGCGCTCCGGTCTACCCCACGCCAGAGATCGACGCGATGCGCGACCGCGCTCTGGCCCAGCTCGAATGCTTGGATCCGGCCGTGCTGCGCTTCGATGAGCCGGCGACCTATCCCGTCGGACTCGACCCCGAGCTGAACCGTCTCAAGGTGCAACTAATCTCCGAAGCTCGAGCGTATTAGGAGGCTGAGAGGAGGCCGCTATGAAACTGATCAAAGTAGGCGCCGCGGTGCTCAACCAGACGCCGCTCGATTGGGACGGTAACCGCCGCAACATGCTGACCACTATTCAGCAGGCGAAGGAGCAGGGCGTCGGCCTGCTTTGCCTGCCGGAGTTGGCGATCACCGGCCACGGCTGCGAAGACGCCTTTCAGTCGCCTGACCTGCAGCGCACGGCGCTCGAAGTCCTGTTCGAGATCGCGGGCGAGACCGAGGGTTTGACTTGCGCGGTCGGACTGCCGCTGGCCTACCGCAAGGCGCTATTCGACGCCGTGGCGCTGATGGCCGACGGTCGAGTCGTCGGTTTCGTCACCAAGCAGTTCCTGGCCGGCGATGGCCTCTATTACGAACCGCGGTGGTTCAAGCCCTGGCCGGAAGGCAAGCGAGCGATGATCGACATCGCCGGCACCGCCTATCCCCTGGGGGACGTTTTCTTTCGCATCGACGGGGTGAACGTCGGCTTCGAGATCTGTGAAGACGCCTGGGTTGCCCAGCGACCGGGCTCGGATCTGGCGCGGCGCGGCGTCGACGTCATCCTCAATCCTTCAGCCAGCCACTTCGCGTTCGACAAGCACAAGATCCGCCGTCGTTTCGTGCTCGAAGGCTCACGGGCTTTCGGCGTCAGCTATGTCTACTCGAATCTGCTGGGTAACGAGTCGGGACGCATGATCTTCGACGGCGGCGCGTTGATCGCCTCGGGGGGGCGCCTGTTGGCCGAAGGGCCGCGCTTCAGCTTTGCCGATCATCACTTGACCACGGCGGTGATCGATGTCGACGAGACCCGAATGCAGCAGGTGCGAACCGGCAGTTTCCAGCCCGAGATCGAGCAACATCCGGGTGAAAGGGTCGACGTCCACTTCGCGTTTCCCGAAACCCGCTTCTCCGAAGCTCGTCATCAAGCGCCGGCCTGGGAAGCCGGAGAGGATGAGAAAGAGGAAGAGTTCACCCGCGCCGTGGCGCTGGCGCTCTTCGATTACCTGCGCAAGAGCCGCTCGCGAGGTTTCGTGGTGTCGCTGTCCGGTGGTGCGGATTCAACCGCGGTCAGTTGCCTGGTGGCGCTGATGGTCCGGCTCGCGGTCGAGGAACTGGGCGCAGACGGGTTTCGCCGCAAGCTGGCCTACATCGACCTCGAGGATCTCGCCCGGGTCGAGGATCTGGTCCGTCGCCTGCTGCTCACGGTCTACCAGTCGACGCGCAACAGCTCGGACACCACTCGCGGTGCTGCCCGCGACGTCGCCCGCGCGATCGGCGCCGAGTTTCTCGAGCTCGACGTCGATTCCCTGGTCGCCGACTACACCCGGATGGTGGCCGCGGCCATGGGGCGAGAGCTGACCTGGGAACGCGACGACCTGGCGCTTCAGAACATCCAGGCGCGGGTCCGCGGGCCGGGTATCTGGATGCTGGCCAATTTGCGCGGCGCTTTGCTGCTGGCCACCAGCAATCGCTCCGAAGCCGCGGTCGGATACGCCACCATGGACGGCGATACTTCGGGCGGTCTGTCGCCGATTGCCGGTATCGACAAGGCATTCCTTCGCCACTGGTTGAGCTGGATGGAGGCGTCGGGCCCACACGGTTTGGAGGCGATCCCGGCGCTCTGTGCGGTCAGCTCCCAGCAGCCTACTGCGGAGTTGCGTCCCGCGGAATCTGGACAAACCGACGAGGGGGATCTCATGCCCTACGATCTGCTGGACGCCATCGAGCGAGCGGCAATCCGCGATAAGAAAGCACCGGTCGAGGTCTATCGCACGATGCGCGGTCGCCGGCCGGATCTCGAGCGCCGGCAGCTGGCCGCCTGGGTCGAGCGCTTCTTTCGCCTGTGGTGCCGCAACCAGTGGAAACGCGAACGCTACGCGCCGTCTTTTCATCTCGACGACGAGAATCTCGACCCCAAGACCTGGTGCCGTTTCCCGATCCTCTCCGGCGGCTTCGACCGCGAGATCCGAGAGCTCCACGCTTACGTAGATAGAGAGCAGGCCTGAGCGCTCAGGGAGGGCGGCTCAGGTCTATCCCTGTGAAATCTATACGTGGAACTCGAACAAGATTTGACTTATGCTCGTATTGAGTCTATGCTTATGCTCGAATTGAGTTTAAGCATGAGCTAGCCCAAGACGAGGAAAGCCGAGCCCAGAACCGGGAGATAAGCATGGCGCGGAGACATCAAAAGGCTCTGATTTTGGTCGACCTGCAGAACGACTTCTTGCCCGGGGGTGCCCTCGCGGTGCCCCATGGCGATGAGGTCATTCCGGTCGCCAATCTGCTGCAGCTGCACTTCGATCGGGTCGTGGCGACCCAGGATTGGCATCCGGCAGATCACGGCAGCTTTGCCGCCAATCATCCCGACAGGTCGCCGGGCGACCTGATCGAGCTTGGCGGTCAACCCCAGGTCCTGTGGCCGGTGCACTGCGTGCAGGGCTCGCCGGGAGCCGAGCTGGCGCCGGGGCTCGAGCGCCCCAGGATCGAGAAGGTCTTCTTCAAAGGCGTCGATCGGGACGTCGACAGCTACAGCGCGTTTTTCGACAATGCAGCTCAACGCTCCACCGGCCTGGCAGAGTATCTGCGCGAGACCGGCGTCGGCGAGGTCTACGTGATGGGGTTGGCCACCGACTACTGCGTGCAGTTTTCCGCGATCGACGCGGCCAAGCTCGGCTTTGTGACCTACGCTGTCGAGGATGGCTGTCGGGGTGTGGACCTGCAGGCGGGCGATAGTGAGCGCGCTTTGGATGCGATGCGCAATGCTGGCGTCCAGGTCATCTCGAGCGGCGAGATCCTGACCGGTGGTGCCGTCCTGCCGGCCGCCGCGGCGTTCAGCGCCAACGCCTGAGTCGTACTCCGTCGTGCTGCGCTTCGTCGTCGCGCTCGAGGCCGAGGCGCGGCCGATCATCGAGCGCTATCGGCTGTCGCGCGACGGTGTGCCGCTCGCGTTCAGTATCTACCGTCGGGACGAGGTCGCTCTCGTGGTCTCCGGCATCGGCAAAGCCTCTTCCGCGGCCGCGACGTCGTACCTGCATTTGATCACCGGCGGCTCGCGGGACGCGGTGTGGCTCAACGTCGGCATCGCCGGCCACGGCACCCGGCCGGTGGGGGAGACGATCCTGGCGCACAAGGTGTCGGATCACGCCAGCGGCCGTGCGTGGTATCCGCCGCTGGTGTTCACGCCGCCTTGCGCCACCGACCTCGTGACCACCGTCGATCGGCCTGAACGCGAGATGGCGTCTGCCGGTGCTTTTGAAATGGAGGCCAGCGGGTTTGTCGCCACCGCTGGCCGCTTTGCCTCCGGCGAACTGGTGCACTGTCTCAAGGTCGTCTCGGATGGCCCGTCAACGAGGCTCGAGAGCCTGACGCCGCGGGCCGCCCGGGGCCTGGTGAAGAAGAGCCTGCCGGTCATCGAGGCGGTGGCCGAGGCCTGCGGCGGCCTGTCGCGCGAGCTGCGCCGGCTCGACGCCGAGCCATCGGGCCTGGCGGAATGCCTCGACCGCTGGCACTTCACGGTCACCGAGGAGCGCGAGTTGCGCCGCCAACTACGTCGCCGGCGGACTCTGGCCCCGGAGACGCCGCTGCCGCTCGACGAGGTGGCGGTGTCGGCCCGGGGCAAGGAGGTCAACCGGTGGCTGCGAGCCTGGCTGGACGAGTTGCCGGTGTCTCTGGGCTGATCGAGCCGTCGACCGGACGCCGCGGAACAGCTCGTCGGCGCAAACTGTCCACGGGCGCACGCCGTGCACCCATGGACAGGAGAAATCTGTCCCCGACCGATCCCGGTGCACTCATGGACTGAAAAAGTTTGTCCACGACCGGACCAGAAGCGCTCATGGACCGAGAAACTTTGTCCATGGGCGCACGCCGTGCACCTGTGGACAGGTTTCTTCTGTCCATGGGTGCACGGCGTGCGCCCGTGGACTGAGTCCACCTGTCCACGAGCGCACGCGGTGGACCGATGGACTCAAAGCTCTCCTTCGCGGTGAAGACGTGCTACGAGGTGAAGACGTGCTACGATCAACCACGCTTGAGTAGAGACCCATGGACAGAGAACTGATGTTGTTCGCTAATCTGAGCCGCCGCGACGACGAGATCGAGAAGCGCGTCGGAGCTGGAGGTAGGGCTTGACGGCCTAGCTGCCGGTGATCGGGGCCATCTACGTCGAAGAGGCGGTCGCCGACCACCCGCGGACGATCGAGATCTGCCGCCGCCTGCCCAGGGCGGCGGTGGTTCCATGTGCCCGCTACGGGGAGGTCTTTAATCCCCGCCATCAGAGCTTCCGGCTGCAAAAGCGCCGGCCGTCGCTGATCCTGGCGCACAAGCACGGGCGCCTGGTGCAGGAGACGCCGGCGGGTTACGGCATCGGCGCGCCGCGCAATTTCTATTTCTCTCACATGCTCAACTGCCTCTACGATTGTCGCTACTGTTTTCTCCAGGGAATGTACCGCTCGGCGGCCTACGTGGTGTTCGTCAACTATGAGGACTTCTTTTCGAGCATCGACGAGACCGTCGCTGAGGCTCCCGGCCAGCCGGCTTGCTTTTTCTCGGGATACGACTGCGATTCCCTGGCGTTCGAGGGCGTTACGCGGTTTATCGAGCACACACTGCCGGTCTTTCGCGAGCGACCGGATCGCTGGCTCGAGCTGCGCACCAAGAGCACCCGTATCGATGCTTTGCTCGCCGGCGAAGCTTTTGCGACCTGCGTCGTGGCGTTCAGCCTGACTCCACAAGAGGTCTCATCGGCTCTTGAACACGGCGTACCGGCGGTAAAGCGGCGGATTGCCGCAATGAAGAAGCTGGCCGAGCGCGGATGGCGGCTGGGATTGCGCTTTGATCCCCTGATCTACTCGGAAGACTACCGTCGGCAGTACCGGCGTCTGTTCGCGCAGGTTTTTAACGCGATCGACGTCGAATCGCTCCACTCGGTGAGTCTCGGGCCGTTCCGGCTGCCGCGGCCGTTCTTTCGTCGCCTGGAGAAGATGTATGGTGACGAGAAGCTGCTGGCGGGACCCTTCGAGGACTACAGCGGTTTGGTTTCCTATCGCCAGGAGTTGGAGGAGGAGATGGTGGGGTTCTGCACCGAGGAGTTGCTGGAGCGAGTGCCGGCGCAAGTGTTCTTTCCGTGTGAAATATAAAGCGGGAGGAACCCGGCGATTTCCGCCGGGCGCCTCGGCAGATCAGTAGACCGATCTCGATCAGTAGTCGCAGGGCATCGCCTAGCAGCCCGCTATGTCGGTACCGGCTGCCTGGGTCTCTGCCGCCGGACATGTCGTACCAGGGTCGCGAATCGTTGCTCGAGCACTTTTCCTACGGCTTCATACGACAGCGCGCGGCGCACGGCGTCGCGTCCGCTCTCGGCGATCGGATCGGTTTCGCCACGTTGGCCGTAGACCTGGCGCATGAGCTGCGCGGCATGATCGACATCAGGCTCTGCCCAGCGCGCGCCGGCGGGGTATGGGCCTTCGTCGCGCTCGATGTCCACCAGGGAGTACCTGACCGGATAGCCGGTGTTGAGATCGAAGAAATCGATGTTGCCGGAGTAGGGAGTGGCGATGACTGGCTTGCTATAAGCCATGGCTTCCGCCAGAGTCAGGCCGTATCCCTCGGCGCGATGCAGAGAAATGTAGCAGTCCGCGGCAGCGGTGAGGCTGGCGATCTCGTCACGCGAGGAATAGCCATCGATCAGGCGGATGTTCGATCCCTTGATCCGCTGTTCAAGTAGAGCATGATCGTCGCGGCCAAAGTCAGATTGCGAGGTCTTGAGTAGCAGAAGGGCGTCATCTCGATTCGGAAAAGCTCGGGTGAAAGCGTCGATCACCGCGAGCGGGTTTTTGCGTTCGTAGTAACTCAGGAAGTTGAAGATAAAGAGGAAAACGAACGTGTCCTCGGGTAGGTCGAAATGGTCGCGGCCCAGTGTCGGTTCTGGAGGCTCGACAGCTAGCGGCACCCGGCGTACCGGTATCGGCGACACCGCGGAGATGGCGTCGGCGCAAAACGTGCTCGGAGTCCAGATCTCGTGCAGGTTGTCGAAGGCGCGTGGCCAACGGTCGATGGGAAACGTCTCCAGCTCCCAAAGCCACAGGCCGACGTTATAGCGGCCGCCGAAGACCTCGCGGCCCAGATGTTCGTGCACGGCCGTGACCTGGTCGGCATTGACCACGAAGAGGTTGACGTCGTAGGGGAACTCGGGGAGAGTCGATGCCTCTTCAGACGCCGTCGCGACGCTATCGTCCTCCTGGCGCGCGACCACGCCCAGGTCGATGGGATGGAGCGAGATCGGTACTTTGGTGGTCTCGAACGAGCGCGCGAGCGCGCGGGCAGCTTCGCCCATGCCGGTTTCCGCTCGCAGGTAGCCGACTAGGTTGACGCCGAGCCGATCGAGCCGTTCGGGCACCGGGAGTCGAGGCCCGGCCTCGCCTTCGGTGGCCACTGTCGCCGGCGGTCTCAGGCGTTGCTTGAGCGCCTGAGTGCGCTCGCGGCCGAGCAGTTGCTTGGAGGCCTG